>ERZ1643246.47-NODE-47-length-158182-cov-7.330854_pt1 | contig 158182 bp, 134 predicted proteins | sample MGYA00579265_ERZ1643246 | MGnify/ENA primary metagenome ERZ1643246 (study PRJEB29033, sample SAMEA4952261) | chicken gut metagenome | biome: Broiler Chicken; feature: Gastrointestinal Tract; material: Caecum | place: Ireland | collected 2018 | study: Broiler... | reverse complement strand
TGAGGGCGTGCGGCACGCCGTCGATGGTGACCGTTCCGTCTACGACGTCGATCTTGTCTAGCAGGAGCCTTCCCCCCATCCCAAACTCGGGGTTGCGCATGATCAGCTGCCCCTCGAGCTTGAAGAGGATGACGCTGATGGCCTTCTCCATGGGGGAGATCACGTCGTACTCCACGTAGTTGCGGTCGGCGAAGAGTGCGAGCTCCCGCAGGCTGATGCCGTAGGCGCCCTCCAGTACGTCGAGCGTTCGGTAGCGGACGTTGTTGCGCACCACCGACGCCACGCAGGCCTCGGAGCCGGCGGCCGCCCCCATCCAGCTGATGTCGTGGTTGCCCCACTGGATGTCGAGCGAGTGGTAGGCCATGAGGCTGTCGATGATCCTGTCGGCGTGGGGCCCGCGGTCGAAGATGTCGCCTACCAGGTGCAGGTGGTCGACGGCCAGGCGCTTGATGAGGGAGGAGAGGGACACGATGAAGTCGTCCGTTGCCTCCGTCCCCACTATCGAGGCGATGATCTGCTCGTGGTACTCGTGGCGGCTCGTCTCGCCCTCGCCCGACGCGTGGAGGAGCTCGTCGATGATGTAGGCGTAGGAGACGGGCATGGCCTTACGGACCTTGGAGCGCGTGTACAGGCCGCTCAGGCGCCGCGCAAGCCGCACCAGGAGGAACAGCGTGTGGGCGTACCACTCGTCGCTCGTCTCGCCCGCTTCGTGCATGCGGCGGAGCTTCTCCTGCGGGTAGTAGATGAGGGTGCAGAGGCTGGCGCGCTGAGCGCTTCCAAGCTCGGTCGAGAACAAGCGGTCCACCTGCTCGCGGATGACCCCCGAGCAGTTGTTGAGGATGTGCAGGAACGCCTCGTACTCGCCGTGGACGTCGCTCATGAAGTGCTCGGTGCCCTTGGGGAGGTTGAGAATCGCCTCGAGGTTGATGATCTCGGTGAACGCCGCCTGCTGCGTGGGGAAGCTCTTCGAGAGCAGCTCGAGGTAGCGCTCGTCCTCCGGGCCCAGGGGCTCCTCCGCCCCGTTTCCCGCCGTTCTCTCGGTTCCCCTCTGGTCCAGGGTCATGCGCATGTCTCCCTTCGCTGTGGTGTCACGAAGATTCTCGCGCAACGGGGAAGGGGAAAGCTTTTATATCGCAACGGAATCGGCGGGGGAGCCGCAACGGGCGGCGCAGCGCGCAAGGTGTGTCCTTTGGGTGGAGCGTCCGTGTGGCTTGGGTGACGGGCGGATGCGGCGGGCGTTCCAGGTGTCGATACGGTTAAGGGCTCCCGACCGCGGCAGGCGCGCGTTGCGGCGTGCTATCATGCGCTCTGTTGCTGTGATGGGGAGAGTAACCGGGGCAGCGCGACCCACAGAGAGCGGGCATGGTGAGAGACCGCGGTCGCGTCCCGGAGAAGATCACCCCGGAGCTGCGGCCCCAAAGCGCCCTTGGGCGTGAGTAGGCGTCGCCGGAGTGGCCGCCGAGACAGGCCAGCCGAGTTTCGGGGGAGACCCCTTGCTGGGTGGTTCACAAGCGGAGCATGCCACAGGGCGCTTCGTCCCAGCAGAACGGGACGGGCGCCCTTTGTCTGGGACACCCGGGAAGAGAGAGGTGAGCGAGAGGTGGCGAATCAGTACAAGAAGACGATGAACCTCCCCAAGACAGGCTTTCCCATGCGGGCTAGCCTGGCCCAAAACGAGCCCAAGCGGCTCAAGGACTGGGAGGACAACGACGTCTACGGACTGATGCTCAAGAAGAACGAGGGGCACGAGAAGTTCGTGCTGCACGACGGCCCTCCCTACGCCAACGGACCGATTCACCTCGGCCACGCGCAGAACAAGATCAGCAAGGACATGATTAACCGCTACTGGGCGATGAGGGGCTACCAGACCCCGTACGTCCCCGGTTGGGACTGCCACGGCCAGCCCATCGAGCACAAGGTCGAGGAGACGCTCGGCACCGCCAAGTTCAACCAGCTCCCCACCGTCAAGATCCGCGAGCTCTGCAGGACCATGGCCGTGGAGCAGGTGGACACGCAGCGCCAGGGGTTCAAGCGCCTTGGCGTCCTCGCCGAGTGGGACAACCCCTACCTCACCTACACGCACGACTACGATGCAACGGACGTCGAGATCTTCAAGGAGATTTTTGACAAGGGCGCCATCTATCGCGGACGCAAGCCCGTGCACTGGTGCTCCCACTGCCACACCGCCCTCGCGGAGGCAGAGATCGAGTACTCCGACGAGGTGAGCCCCGCCATCTTCGTCAGGTTCAGGATGACCACCGTTCCGCAGGGGCTCGAGGCGTACTCGGACAACCTGTGGGTTGACATCTGGACCACCACCCCGTGGACTCTGCCCGCCGACGACTGCGTAATCCTGCACCCCGAGGCCGACTACGTCGCCGTGCTGGTCGATGGCCGCGCCGAGATCATGGCGCGCGCCCTCGTGGAGAGGGACTGCCAGAAGTTTGGCTACGAGGGCTGGGAGCTCGCCAAGGGCAGCGACGGCCAGGAGTGGCACATGAGCGGCGTCGAGCTCTGCCACAACAAGTACGAGCAGCCCATCTTTGGCGACCAGGGCGTCGAGGGCGAGTTCATCTATGCAGACTACGTCACGCTCGAGGACGGCACCGGCGTGGTGCACTCCGCCCCCGGCCACGGCGTGGACGACTACAACGCGGGCATGCGCTTTGGCATCCCCGTGGTGATGCCCGTCGACGACGACGGCGTGTTCTACAAGGGCGAGGGCCTGGGCACGGGCGGCCCGTGGGGTGGCATGGAGGTCAACGAGGCCAACCCCAAGATCATCCAGTGGCTCTACGACCGTGGCGTGCTCATCCTCCACGAGGACATCACGCACAGCTACCCGCACTGCTGGCGCTGCAAGCGTCCCGTCATCTTCCGCGCCACGAGCCAGTGGTTCGTCTCCATGGACAAGACCGGCCTCAGGGGGCAGGCGCTCGAGGAGCTGGGCAAGGTCCGCTTCTACCCGTCGCACTCGGTCAAGCGCATTGGCTCCATGGTCGAGCAGCGCCCCGACTGGTGCATCTCGAGGCAGCGCAACTGGGGCGTTCCCATCCCCGCCTTCACCTGCCAGGACTGCGGTGAGACGGTCATCAACGACCAGACCCTGGACCGCGTGATCGCTCTCTTCCGCGAGAAGGGCTCCGACGCCTGGTTCACCGACGACCCCAAGGAATACCTGGGCGACGCCTGCACCTGCCCCAAGTGCGGCAGCCATAACCTCAAGGCCAACAGCGACATCCTCGACGTGTGGTGGGACTCCGGCGTGAGCCACACCGCAGTGTGCAAGCACCGCGACTACCTCAAGTTCCCCGCCGACATGTACCTGGAGGGCTCCGACCAGCACCGCGGCTGGTTCATGAGCTCGCTCATGACCTCGGTGGGTGCCTACGGGGTGGCCCCCTACAAGTCCGTGGTCTCGCAGGGCTTCACGCTCGACGGCCAGGGCAGGAAGATGTCCAAGTCGCTTGGCAACGTCATCGACCCCAACAAGGTCTGTGACGAGCGCGGAGCCGACGTCCTCAGGCTCTGGGTCGCCTCGGTCGACACCTCGACCGACGTCCCCTGCGACGAGACGATCCTCTCGCACGTGGGTGACGCGTACCGCAAGATCCGCAACACGCTTCGCTTCCTGCTCGGTGAGCTCGAGGGCCAGTTCGACCTCGCCACCGACGGCGTGCCCGTCGACCAGCTCCTGCCGTACGACCGCCTGGCGCTTGCTCGCATGTGCCAGGTCCACGACGAGGTGAGCAGGGCCTACGAGGGCTACCGCTTCAACCAGGTGTACCGCACGCTGTACGACTACGTGATCACCGAGCTCTCCAACGACTACCTCAACGCGACCAAGGACCGCACCTACTGCGGCGTCCCGGGCTCGCTCGAGCGCAGGAGCGCCCAGACCGTCTGGTCGTACATCCTCTCGATGCTCGTGCATGACCTCCAGCCCATCCTCGTGTACACGACCGACGAGGTCATGCAGTACCTGCCCGAGTCCCTCCGCGACGGCCAGCGCTATGCGGCGCTCCTGGACTGGTTCCAAGCGCCCATGGCGGCGGACGAGTACGAGCCGCTCCTCGCCACGTACGAGGCGATGGTCCAGGCCCGCGGCGCGTTCACCAAGGCCTACGAGGAGGCCGCCGGCAACGGGGCCATCGAGGCCAAGACCACCCAGGCGGCTCGCGCGGAGCTCACGCTGCCACACGAGGAGTACGCGCTCCTCACCGGCGACGGCGCCGTCGACCTTGCCGAGGCGTTCGTGTGCTCCGAGGTCTGCGTCCACGAGGGCGACGAGCTCTCGTGCCAGGTCCTTCCCGCCTACGGCGAGAAGTGCCCGCGCTGCTGGAACTGGCGCGAGCTTGGCGAGGACGGGCTCTGCGAGCGCTGCTCCGAGGCCGTCGCCGCCTGTGGTGACGGGGAGTAGCACCTGTGCCCGCAGTCGAGCATGAAAGTTTGGGTCGCCGCCGCAGGGTGGCCGCCCTCGCCTCCACCGCCCTCCTGGCACTGGTCCTCGACCAGGTCACGAAGGCGGTGGTGAGGGCCTCCCTCCCGGTAGGGGAGGCGAGGCCCCTCCTCCCCGGGGTCATCGAGCTTCTCCACGTTGAGAACACCGGGGTGGCCTTCAGCATGGGGGAGGGCGCCACGATGGCGTTCGTCGTGGTCGCGCTCGTCGTCGTTGCCGGGGCCGTCGCCCTCGCGTGGCGCGAGCCCCTTCCCGCCTGGCTCTCCGCGTTCCTGGGGTGCGTGGTCGGCGGGGGAGTGGGGAACATGGTCGACCGCATCGCGGCCGGGTCCGTCACCGACTTCCTCGCCACGACGTTCATGGACTTCCCCGTCTTCAACGTTGCCGACATCTTCGTCACCTGCGGCATCGCGACCTCGCTCGTGGGGTACTGGTGGTGGGACTCGCGGCGCGGTGGTGACGCCTCGTGAGGTGCGTGGTCCGCGAGTTCCTGGTAGGCCCCGAGGGGGACGGCGCCAGGATGGACAGCTTCCTCGCCTCGATGGAGGGCATGCCCAGCAGGTCGGCCTGCGCCCGCCTGATCGAGGGTGGCGAGGTCTTCATCAACGGGACCGAGGCGCGCGACAAGAGCGAACGCGTGCTGCTGGGGGACCGCGTGACTGCCAACGTGGAGATTGAGGAGGACGGCGACGGGCTCCTCTCGCCCAACCCTGGCATACCGCTGGACATCCGCTACGAGGACGACTACCTGATCGTCCTGAGCAAGCAGGCGGGGTTGGTGTGCCATCCCAGCCCCGGCCACGTGAGTGACACCCTGGCAAACGCCCTCGTGGCTCACTGTGGCTATGGGCACCTGGGGATGCTCCAGGGCGACGACAGGCCCGGCATCGTGCACAGGCTCGACATGGACACCTCGGGCCTCATGGTCGCCGCAAAGGACGACCAGACCCAGCGGGCGCTGCAGGACCTCATCAGGCTGCGCGTGCTGGACAGGCGCTACGTTGTGCTGGTGCAGGGGTACGTCGCGCCGTCCGAGGGAACCATCACCACCGGCATCGCCCGCTCCAGGCGAGACAGACTTCGCATGGCGGTGAGCGATGACCCCATGGCGAGAGAGGCCATCACCACCTTCACGACGCTCGAGCGCTTTGAGGCTGGCCGCCGCGACGACGGCTACTCCCTCCTGGAGTGTCACCTCTACACGGGGCGCACGCACCAGATTCGCGTGCACATGGCACACATCGGGCACCAGGTGGTGGGCGACCAGCTCTATGGCAGGGGTGACGAGCGGCAGAACCTCATGCTGGGAAGGCAGTTCCTGCACTCGTGGCACATACGGTTCGACCACCTGGTAACGGGAGAGACGATAGAGCTCGCTGACCAACTCCCGGACGACCTCCTGCGTGTACTAGAATCCCTGAAGGGAACGTCAATGGGTCGCACGGAGGCTGGAGAGCGCATCTGTCCCCAGCTTGGCGTGGGAGACCTCTCCTAGGCCTACGTCGAAAGGCATCTGTCTTGGAACTCAACAGGATGGGGCTGACGCCCATCGTCATCTTCAACGGCGTCATCTGGCTCTTCTTCACCCTCGCCTACTTCTACCAGTTCGTCTACATCATCCGCGTGTGGAGGAGGGGCACGGTCGTCCTGCCCAAGGCAAAGAAGAACCACCGCTATGCCTTCTTCATTGCCGCGCACAATGAGGAGCCGGTCATCGGAAACCTCGTGAGGTCGATCCTGGGTCAGGACTACCCGCGCGAGCTCATCGACTGCTTCGTGGTTGCAGACGCGTGCACGGACAACACGGCCGAGGAGGCGCGCAAGGCGGGCGCCATCACCTGGGAGCGCAACGACCTCGTTCGCAAGGGCAAGAGCTGGGTCATGGACTACGGCTTCAACCGAATCCTCAACGAGTACGGAGACAAGTACGAGGCCTTCTTCGTGATGGATGCGGACAACATCATCGCACCCAACTACGTGAGCATCATGAACCAGGCCTTTGACGCCGGCTACCTGGTGTGCACCAGCTACCGAAACTCCAAGAACTTCGACTCCAGCTGGATCAGCTCCGCCTATGCGCTCTGGTTCATGCGCGAGGCGAAGTTCCTCAACAACGCCCGCATGATGGTTGGCACCAGCTGTGCCATCTCCGGGTCCGGCTGGATGGTCTCGGAGAAGATCGTCCGCGGCATGCACGGTTGGAACTTCCACACCCTCACGGAGGACATCCAGTTCTCCACGTTCTGCTGCGCTCACGGCATCCAGATCGGATATGCCCCCGCCGAGTTCTTTGACGAGCAGCCCGTGGACTTCAAGAGCTCCTGGACGCAGCGCATGCGCTGGACAAAGGGCTTTTACCAGGTGTTCTTCTCGTACAACAAGAACCTGCTAGAAGGCATCCGCAAGGGCAGGTTTGCCTCGTATGACATGCTCATGACCATCGCCCCCGGTATGATCCTCACGCTCCTCTCCGCCGCTGTGAACGCCACCTACCTCATCGTGGGGTCCCTCTCCCACGGCTTCGTCGCCACAAATGCGGAGCTCGCCATGTGCGTTGGCTCGCTCGTGATGACCTTCCTCTCCATGTACGTGGTCTTCTTCCTGCTGGCAGTCCTCACCACGGTGAGCGAGCGGAAGCACATCCACTGCCGCAAGGGTCGCAGGTGGCGCATCTTCACCAACCTGTTCACGTTCCCCATCTTCATGATGAGCTACATCCCCATCACGGTCGCCGCCCTCTTCAAGAAGGTCGAGTGGGTGCCCACCAAGCACGACATCGCCGTCAACTTCGATGACGTGATGAGCGAGGGCGCCTAGCGCGACTCCCCGTGGGGAGGGTGCTACAATCGGTCAAAAGTTTTTCGGGAGAAGCGCTGCCCACGTCGGCGCGCGGCAAAGAGACAAGGAGCCCTACATGGCAACGTTCTTCGAAGGGGAATCGCACACCTTCTCCGAGTATCTGCTGGTCCCCGGTTACACCTCTTCGCAGAACATCCCCGCCAACGTGTCGCTCGATACGCCGCTGGTGAAGTACCGCAAGGGGGAGGAGCCCTCCATCAAGCTCCACATCCCCATGGTGTCGGCGATCATGCAGGCCGTCTCTGGCCCGCGCCTTGCCATCGCGCTCGCACAGGAGGGTGGCATCTCGTTCATCTACGGCTCCCAGACGCCTGACGACGAGGCAGCCATGGTCCGTGAGGTCAAGTCGTACAAGGCAGGCTTCGTGGTCTCAGACTCCACGCTCACGCCCGAGATGACGCTTGCCGACGTGCTCGAGATCCGCGACCGCACCGGCCACACCACGATGCCCGTCACCGAGGACGGCACCCCCACCGGCAAGTTCTGCGGCATCGTGACAAGCCGCGACTACCGCGTCTCGCGCGACGACCGCGGCAAGAAGGTCAAGGAGTTCATGACTCCCGCCTCCGAGTGCGTTACCACGGGGACCGACACCTCCCTCAAGGTCTGCAACGACATCATCTGGGACAACAAGATCAACACCCTCCCCGTTGTTGACAAGGACGGCAACCTGTCGTCTCTGGTGTTCCGCAAGGACTACGACTCCCACAAGTCTCGCCCCGACGAGCTCCTGGACGAGCACAAGCGCTACCTCGTTGGCGCTGGCATCAACACCCGCGACTACGCTGAGCGCGTCCCCAAGCTGGTCGACGCCGGTGCCGACGTTCTGTGCATCGACTCCTCCGAGGGCTACTCCGAGTGGCAGAAGCTCACCCTCGAGTGGATTCGCGAGAACTATGGCGACTCCGTCAAGGTCGGCGCGGGCAACGTGGTCGATGCCGAGGGCTTCCGCTTCCTCGCCGACTGCGGTGCGGACTTCGTCAAGGTGGGCATCGGCGGCGGCTCCATCTGCATCACCCGCGAGCAGAAGGGCATCGGCCGCGGCCAGGCGTCCGCCCTCATCGACGTGTGCCGCGCCCGCGACGAGTACTTTGAGGAGACGGGCGTGTACGTCCCCGTCTGCTCCGACGGCGGCATCGTGTACGACTACCACATGACCCTCGCCCTTGCCATGGGCGCCGACTTCCTCATGCTGGGCCGCTACTTCGCCCGCTTTGACGAGTCGCCCACGCGTCGCCTCAACGTCAACGGCTCCTACGTCAAGGAGTACTGGGGCGAGGGGTCCGCTCGCGCCCGCAACTGGGCACGCTACGACCTGGGCGGCTCCAAGAAGCTCTCGTTCGTCGAGGGCGTGGACTCCTACGTCCCCTACGCCGGCCCGCTCAAGGACAACGTGGACACCTCGCTGACCAAGGTGCGCTCGACCATGTGCAACTGTGGCGCGCTCAACCTGGCGGAGCTACGCCAGAAGGCCAAGCTCACGCTTGTCTCCTCCACCTCGCTCGTCGAGGGCGGCGCGCACGACGTCATCCTCAAGGACTCCAACTCTGACGTCAACTTCCGCTCGTAGCGACTGGTCGAGCCATCCTGGGCCCTGGCAGAGGTCAGGGCCCTTTTTTTTGTCGGGCGAGAGGGGCGTGCCACATGCCCCGGGTTCGTTTCGATGGCATGGCGATGCCCGTCTCGCCCGCACATGCATGCTAGAGTATGCAGGTCACACGTTTTAGGAGGACTTTCATGGCAGACACCAGTGCCCAGAGGGACGGCGAGGCGGGCTTCCCCGCCTATGACGCCCAGGCCATCGAGACCAAGTGGCAGCAGATCTGGGAGGACGAGAAGCTCTACAAGACGGACGAGGACCCCTCCAAGCCCAAGAAGTACGTCCTCGAGATGTTCCCGTACCCCTCGGGGGACCTTCACATGGGCCACGCCCGCAACTACACCATCGGCGACGCCATGGCGCGCCAGGCCCGCATGCGCGGCTACGACGTGCTGCATCCCATCGGCTTTGACGCCTTCGGACTCCCCGCCGAGAACGCCGCCATCAAGCACCACACCCAGGCGGCGGCGTGGACCTACTCCAACATGGACCAGGCCGTGAGGACCATGCGTCGCATGGGTTTCTCCTATGACTACGATCGCATGGTCAAGACCTGCGAGCCCGACTACTACCGCTGGGGCCAGTGGTTCTTCATCAAGATGTGGGAGAAGGGCCTGGCCTACCGTGCCACCTCGCCGGTCAACTGGTGTCCCACCTGCAAGACCGTCCTTGCCAACGAGCAGGTCGTGGACGGGCGCTGCTGGAGGTGCGGCTCCATCCCCGAGAAGCGCGAGCTGTCGCAGTGGTACCTCAAGATCACCGACTACGCGCAGGAGCTCCTGGACGGCCTGGACGACCTCCCCGGCTGGCCCGACCGCGTGAAGCAGATGCAGCGCAACTGGATCGGGCGCTCCGAGGGCGCCGAGATCGACTTCAAGCTTGCCGCCGAGGACGGCGTGACGCCCACCGACCGCACCATCACCGTGTTCACCACGCGCGCCGACACCCTCTTTGGCGTCAGCTTCATGGTGCTGCCGCCCGAGTCCAAGCTGGCGGAGGAGCTCGTTGCGGGGACGCAGTACGAGGCCGACTTCAGGCGCCTGCGCGAGGCGACCGCCAAGGTGAGCAGCGTCGAGCGCCAGGGCACCAACCGCGAGAAGCACGGCGTCTTCACCGGTCGCTACGTGATCAACCCCATCAACGGACGCCCCGCGCCGCTTTGGGTCGCCGACTACGTCCTGATGGACTACGGCACCGGCGCCGTCATGGGCGTCCCCTGCGGAGACCAGCGCGACTTTGACTTCGCCCGCAAGTACGGGCTCGAGATCGCCCCGATCATCTGCCAGAAGGACGACCCGCTCTACGAGGACCTGAAGGACGAGCGCGAGCTCAGGGTTACCAGCGTGGACTGGGACGGAGCCATGGAGGCCGAGGGCTACCTCGTGCAGTCCGGCCAGTTCACCGGGCTCAGGGGAGGCAAGCACTCCGAGGGCGTCGACGCCATCGTCGCGTGGCTCGAGGACCACGGCGTGGGCCGCAGGAAGGTCCAGTACCGCCTGCGCGACTGGCTCATCAGCCGCCAGAGGTACTGGGGTAACCCAATCCCCATGATTCATTGCGACCACTGTGGTGACGTTCCCGTGCCCGAGGACCAGCTCCCCGTGGTGCTTCCCGACAACCTGGACCTTGGCGCAGGCGACACGCTTGCAGAGTGCAAGGAGTTCTACGAGACCACCTGCCCCAAGTGCGGCAGGCCCGCCAGGCGCATCACCGACACCATGGACACCTTCACGTGCTCCAGCTGGTACTACCTGCGCTACTGCGACCCCCACAACGACTCCGAGCCCTTCTCCAAGTCCGCGGTGGACCGCTGGATGCCCGTCGACAACTACATCGGTGGCATCGAGCACGCGATCCTGCACCTTCTGTACTCACGCTTCTGGACGCGCGTTGCCCGCGACCTGGGCATGATCGACGCCTCGGAGCCCTTCACCAACCTGCTCTGCCAGGGCATGGTCAAGGACCAGAACGGCGACACCATGAGCAAGTCCAAGGGCAACGTGGTGCCCCCCTCCAGCGTGATCGAGCCCTACGGCGCCGACACCATGAGGCTCTCCATCCTGTTCATCGCGCCGCCCGAGAAGGACTTCGACTGGGACGAGGAGGCTGTCGCGGGCGCCAACCGCTTCATCAAGCGCGCCTGGCGCGTGGTGTGGCAGCTCTGCCAGTCCGCTGACCCCGAGGCGACGCTGAACCCCGCTGGTCTCGACCCGGTCTCGAAGGAGCTCAACCGAGTCCTCAACGAGATGGGCATCAAGTGCACGGACGACTTCGACCGCGGCCAGTTCAACACCGCCATCTCCGCGTGCATGGAGATCGTGAACGCGGCCTCCAAGTACGTCATCGAGGTTCCCGCCGAGAGGCGCGACCCGGCGTTGTGCCAGCGCGTCGCCCACGACCTGGTGTGCATGCTCTCTCCCATCATCCCGCACTGGTCTGAGGAGCTCTTCCACGCCGCCCTGGGACGCGAGACCTCGGTCTACAACGAGCCCTGGCCCGAGTTTGACCCTGAGCAGGCCAAGAGCGACGTGGTCGAGATCGCGGTGCAGGTGAAGGGCAAGGTCCGCGCCCACATCGCGGTGCCCGCCTCGTCCAGCCGCGAGGAGCTCGAGGCGGCCGCGCGCGCCGCCGTGGCCCCGCAGCTCGAGGGCAAGGAGGTCAAGAAGGTCATCGTGGTGCCCGGACGCCTGGTGAATATCGTCGCCATCTAGGCGAGAAGCGCCTTGCGGTGCCTTGCCGGCTAGGGATGGCACATGGTGCGGCGGGTCCGGCGCCAGGCGTCGGGCCCGCTTTCTCGTACGTAACCTCACACGGAGCATGCGCATGCACGTTGACCTATACATCATGCCGCTGGCGGACGCTCCCGCAGACTGGTCCTCTCACCTGGGGCTCGTTTGCCCGCGCTACCAGGAGAAGGCCACGACGAAGGCGCCCGAGCAAACGCGGTTGGGCGAGTTCGCCGCAGGGCTCCTCCTGGCGAGCGTCCTAGGCGTGCGCGCAGACGAGCAGCTCACCTTGGGACCCGAGGGCAAGCCGGAGCTGTCTGCGGGCTCCCCACGCATTGGGCTTTCACACGACGACGCTATGGCCGTCCTCGCGGTGGCTGATGGCGTGGTAGGCGTGGACGTTGAGGAGGTGCCGGCCCAGTACGGCAGGCTCCAGCGAGAAGCCCTGCGTGGCGTGCTCTCTGCCGAGCACATCGGGAGGGTGGAGAGCGCGCCAGACCCGGCGCTGTCGTTTGCGCTTGCGTGGACGCGTGTGGAGGCAGTGCTCAAGGCCGATGGCCGCGGCTTTGCCTTCGACGTGCGCGGCGGGAACCTGCCTGCTGGCTGGAAGACTGCTCATGTGCTGGTTGACGGTCATGCGGTGACCTGCGCCACGCGAGAGGAGCCGGCTCTTCTCGTGCATAGGCTGGGCATGCGCGATGCCATGACCCTTCTCGGCGGCGAGAAAGCCGGGCGATAGCAAAAGGCGACCCAGCACCTCTCGGCGTTCCTTTGCACTGCTGCACAATGCACCCATGGCACCGCAGCCCCAATTTGAAATCCCTTTCATTGTCCGGCCAGCCGTCTGGTCCCAAACTCTTATGCGTCAGAAGCTTTATTGACGCCGCAAAAGGGGCAGACATGGACCAGGATCGTCAGGAAGTTTGGGACGCGCTCACCACCCGCGGCAGCCAGCTCTTTGGGAAGGACCCCTCCGAGTTCACGGAGGACACCAAGTTCGCAGACCTCGGCATCAAGTCGGTGCAGGTTCGCAGATCACGACCTACCTCGAGGACGAGGTGGACATCGAGGTCCCGTACATGAAGTTCCGTCGCTGCGCAACGTTTGTCGAGGCCACGGACTTTGTCTGCGACCTTCTGGACCAGTAGGGGGCAGCGATGTTTCTTGAGCCTAGGATTCCCGAGGACTGGGTTCCCGTCACCGACAAGAAGCTCCACGACCTCATCCAGATGACGGGCGAGTGCGCGAGCTTTAACGAGGACGAGTGCCCCATCTACTGGGACCCCGATACCGAGGGCTACATCTTCCTCAACTGCGAGGCGTTTGGCGAGGACGAGGTCATGGCGGCCTACCGCGTGGCGCGCCAGCCCAACGACAACCAGGCCGAGGTAGACCTCTCCGCGAGCGAAGGCCCCATGGCCCGCATGGGCCAGGGCTTCTGCCCGTCCTTCAATCTCCACACCTACCAGGCCGCAGACGGCGTGGTGTGCATGCAGGACCAGGAAGTGGTCATGCGTGACGGCACCAAGATCTACTGTGACATCTACCGCCCCGAGGGCGACGGCCGCTATTCCACGATCGTCTCGTGGTCGTGGTTTGGCAAGCGCCCGGGCGACGGCATGAGCGAGTGGCAGATCATGGGCGTGCCCCCCGCGACGGTCTCGAAGCGCGCCAAGTTCGAGTCCCCTGACCCGCTCTACTGGTGCTACAAGGGCTATGCCGTGGCAAACGTGGACGACCAGATCGCCATGGCCAAGATGTACCCCGACATGAACGCCTACTGGAACGATAAGCGCGCCAACGTGGGTAAGGTCAAGATTCCCGTCTACCAGACCGCCGGCTGGTCGCACTTCCATCTGTCGGGTTCGCTCAACGCCTGGAGGCGCTGCCGCAGCCACCTCAAGTGGATGCGCGCCCACAGGGACTTTGAGTGGCCCGACACCTACAACCCCGAGAGCCTCGAGGACCTGCTGCGCTACTACGTGTCGCGCGCAACCGTGGACACCGCCCTCACCAAGGCGCACACCCCGGTCTACACGATGACCGACACCAACAAGCTTGCCGAGGGCGAGGTCCGCACCGTTGACATCGCGATTGTTCCTACGACCCGCGTGTACCACAAGGGCGAGCGCTTCCGCGTGCAGATCTCTGGCCGCTACATCCGCGACTGCTGGTTCGAACCGCTCTCCCGGGATACCGAGAACCACGGCACCCACAACATCCAAACCGGTGGCGAGCGGGAGTCTTGGATAGAGGTTTCCGTGGTACCGACGAGGTACCAGGCGGGGGAGTACATCCACCGCTAGGCGATACAAGCCACGCTCTGACTCAGGGGCTCTCCGGCATCGTGCCGGGGAGCCCTTTTCCGTGAGACCCCAACCAAGACACCGTGCGTTCGCACAACCCATCTCCCAACCCCGGACGCAGTTTCGTCTCGTCAGACGAATACCGAGAGAATCCCGCCGCCTACCATCAGGGAGGCATGCGCGTACCGGCAGGGGCCGGCGCCGCGCACCAGGCATTCCACATCCCAGGAGAGGGGTCTTTCATGGCACAGCACAAGGTTATGGGCATCTGCGCCGGCATGCATGGCGGCAACAGCGAGATCGCGCTCAAGGCGGCGCTCGAGGTCCTGCGCGATAAGGGCGCGGACTGCGAGCTCGTCAATCTCTTTGACTACGACATCCTGCCCTGCACTGGCTGCGAGGGCTGCACCATGCAGATGGGCGCCATCGCGCAGGACCCCACCAAGGAGTACAAGGGTTGCGTCCTTAAGGACAAGGACGACGTCGACCGCCTGATTGCCGAGATGCACACCTGCAACGGCGTCCTTATCGCCGTCCCCACCTACGACCTCATGCCCAGCTCGCTCTACACCCGCTTTGCTCAGCGCTTCCTTGCCTACGAGCTCTCATTCCTGCTGCAGATTGGCGTCGTGAAGGAGAACCCGCACACCGTCGCGGGCCTCATTTCCGTTGGTGGCTCCATGCACGACTGGCAGCCGCTTGCCCTCGAGAGCCTGCAGGCAACCATGTTCACCATGTCGCTGCAGGTTGTCGACCGCTACATGATCCAGCGCTCCGCGCGCCCTGGCTCGATGCTCGTCTTCCCCGAGCAGGTCGAGCGCTGCCGGGAGATGGGCGAGCACATCTGGGATGCCATGGAGACCCCGTTTGACCAGCGCACCTGGCTGGGTGATCCGGATGACGGCGTGTGCCCCAACTGCCACTCGAGCCTGGTCTACCCCGGTGACGCGCACTGGGACGGCATCGAGTTCCCGTGGGAGTGCGCCGTGTGCGGTGCCGGCGGCGACCTCGTGGTGGATGAGAAGACCGGCAAGCCCAAGCTCAAGATTGCCGAGAACGGCCTGGTTCGCGATCGCAACGACGACAAGGCCCGCGCCGAGCACCTGAACGAGATCATCAAGACCCGCATCGAGTTCATGCAGAAGAAAGACTCCGTGGCAGACCAGGCAGAGCACTTCCGCAAGCTGAGCTTTCCCACCGTGTAGCGGGACGCTCTTGGGCTAAGTTCGCGCCGGGCGCAGGTGATGCGTCCGGCGCATTTTTCTAGTCCTCCTCGAGCCTAAAATCCGCGCGCGTGGCGCTTATGCGCGACGTGAAGAGGTCGAGAAAGAAAAGGATGCGGTAGGACAGCTGAATCATGAACTGGTCCTCGCCCGAGGAGAGGTTGCACCCAAGGATGTCGCGGATGCGCCCCATGCGGTAGAGCAGGGTGTTCTTGTGCAGGTTGAGCATCTTCGCCGAGCGCTGGGTGTTGCAGGCGTTCTGCAGGTAGATGAAGAGCGTGTCCATGAGCTCGGTTCCGTGCTCGCGGTCGTAGCGGGCCAGGCGCATGAGCGAGGGATGCACAAAGTTGAGCAGGTTGTACTGCGTGTTGGTAAGGTCGAGCATCTGCACGTAGGCATAGTCGCAGTAGTGGTAGACCTGGCCGTCCACGAGAAAATCCGAGACCATGCGGCCCGCCCTTATGGCGGCGCGTGCCTGTTCGTAGTGGCTCTGGATGTGCGTGAGGTCCTCAAAGCCGTTGCTCACGCCAATCGAGAGGTCGTTCACGTCGGCAACCTTGCGGAGAAGCTCCTCGGTGTAGGTCCCAAGGCCGGCTTCCTTCTCGCGAGAGAAGAGCACCACGAGCGTCTTCTCGTACGTGGCGTAGATGCTGTTCTGGAGGCAGCCGGTGAGCTGCATGGCAATGGAGTCGAGGTCATGCGGGGAAACGTCTGCGTGGTTTGGGTCGAAGACCGCCACATAGAACTCGGGGAGGGGGCGGAAGTCGAGCACGCTCAGGCGTCGCGTAGTTACGGCGTGACTGGGCTGCTCGTCATTGAGGAGACTCACCAGGAAGTAGGAGTCCATCTGTCCACGGCTCGCAACATAGAGGTTGGTCTTCTGCATCTCCTGGGCAACAAAGCGCCCCAGGCGAGCCATGCACTCCATGTCCACCTCGCCGAACGGGTGGTCGCGCTCGACCATCATGGTGTGAGCGATGGTCACCCCGTGCACCACCGAAGGCGTGACCATGGTGTTTGCCCCAAGGACCTCGTTGTACACAACGATGGGCCGGGCAGACTGCGCGCAGCGCTCGGTGATGCGCGCGTGCTCGATGAAGGCAACACCGTCCTCGAGGATTGACTCGTAGCGAAACTCCTGCTCAAGCACCTTGTCGATGCTGTTGGTGGGGTCGAGCTTGCCCTCCATGTGGCGCGCCACGTAGTGATAGGCGCTGTCCACCACCACAATGGGGTTGCCCAGTGCGCGCGACGCCTCCTTGATGAGGTACTGGAGGCCGTTGTTGGAGAAGTGGGCGGTGAGCATGCGGCGAACGATGTCCGTCACCTGGATGTCCTCGAGGAAGAATCCCTGAAGGTCGTTGTAGCAGGAGAAGGGATTGAACTCCAGGCGGAGCAACACAATGTTGGCGGAAGGACTCTCGAGATAAGCGGCAGGCACCTCCTGGCACCCAAAGAGGATGACGTTGAGTATGTCATCGGGAGGCGTGTCGGGCAGATGCACGTCATCCGAGAAATACAGGACGTTGGGATGTGTGTGACCCGTAGAGGGGGTGAGGAAGCAGATGTTGTCGATGTTCACCTCGGGATCACGGAGCTTCCTTGTAGCAACGGACCCCTCGGGCAGGCGTGACAGCAGCTCCTTGAGTTCCATGTGCGAGTCCCCCTTCTCGTATGTGCAAGCACACAAATAATAGGGGAATGTTGGGCCTCACGTTGGTCTCGCGTTCTGCGGGCGGCGGGATTTTCATCGGCTATAGTTCAGCAGATGTGCAGGAAGAGATGGCTGTCTGGGGGTGTGACGATGAAGCGGAGCACGGCGAGAAGCGCCAAGAGAAACGTCGAGGAGAGGATCGAAGAGGCGGTCTTTGGCCTCATGGAGACGACCGACATCCCCAACATCAAGGTCGCCGACGTGGTGCACCGGGCTGGTGTCTCGCGTTCGACCTTCTATCGCCACTACGACTCCGTCGAGGACGTGGTGAAGCAGTTCGAGGCTGGCCTTCTCGACACCATGCGCACGATCAACAACACCGCACTCGGCGTGCAGTTTAGCAAGGCCGAGCTCAAGCCCACGCAGTCGATGGTTGCCCGCATGGAGGTGCTCCAGGCAAACCGCGACAAGATCGTGGCGCTCAACAGCGACCATGGCGACCCCGTCTTCCAGCACAGGGCCACGATGCTCATGCACGAGTACTTCCGCATCCGACTGCAGGGCGTGGGCGGCTCGGAGCTCCACCGTGACCTGTACCTCTCGTTTGTGATAGCGGGCCACAACAACCTCATCCAGTACTGGCTCGAGAAGCGACCGGAGATTCCTCCCACCGAGGTCGCCGCCATGCTCAACCGCCTGTACTACTCGTCGCTCTTCATCGATGAGAAGACCGCACTCGAGCTTCCCGAAGACCCGTTCGCGCGCCTGTAGGGACCGTTCCCCCAGGCACGATGCCCGTGTTGCTCCGGTGGGGAAACCTACCCCTGATTTGCTACTCTACCTGCTCGTTTATGCGTACGCCCAAAGATGCGCCGCGGGGTCCCGGGTTCTTTGGTCACTGTCAATAACCGACATCTACCTGCGAATAGAAACATTATGCCTATCTGTGTCCCGATATGCGGGACAGCACCTGCGGTAATGTCCCGCAAAGCGATTTGCGCCCCTCATATCCTGTGCTTGTACGGAGCAAGAGGTTCTGCACATACGAGCAAAGGAGTGATTGTCTTGGTCAAGCTTGGCAAGCAGGCACGCAGCGTCTCCATCGTGGGCGTTGGCTGCACGCCCTTCAAGAACTTCGAGGACCACCCCCAGACCAAGGGCATGAGCGAGGGCGATGCCTTTGGCTATGCCGCGCTGGAGGCCATCCAGGATGCCGGCCTCGAGCCGCGCGACATCCAGTACTTCTATCACGGTGCCGCCAACCCCTTCATGATTGGCGACTCGCTTACGCCTAACATGCAGGTGGCGGACTGGTTTGGCGTCCGCGGCATTGGCTCGGTGCACCACTCCGAGGCCTGCTGCACGGGCTATGTGGCCCTGCAGGAGGCCGTGCAGGCGGTTGCCTCGGGCACCTATGACGTGGTGCTTTCCGGCGCCGTGGACTTGGCGGCGTCGCTTCCCGTGGTAGACGCCCCCGGCTGCTTCCGTCGCGACTTCCCGCTCTCCGAGATGCTGCCCTCGATCCCCAAGGTCTACGACCGTGCCTACGGCCGCCCGTTCGATTCTGCGTTTGGCATCTCGTTCGACAACTGGATCAACAAGTACCGCTGGGAGTACGACCTCACGGCCGAGCAGATCGATGACGCCCTCAACGGCGTGTCCAAGTCCCTGCGACGCGACGCCGTGCTCAACCCCCTGGCCTTCTCGACAAAGACCTTCGACGAGCTCGCCAAGGAGAACGACCTTCCTGACGCCGACGCCTACCTCAAGAGCTTTGGCAACCCCAAGGTCACGCAGTACCTGCGCGTGACCGGCTTTGAGATCAAGTGCGACGGCGCCGCAGCCCTGGTGGTCATGCCCACCGACATGGCTGTCGCCCGTGGCCTTGACCACAAGGTGATCGACGTCCTGGGTACCGGCGCCGCCGCCTTCGAGGGAGCCACGCCGGACAACGAGTACAACGGCACGAAGGCTGGTACCGAGCAGGTCTACGAGCTTACGGGCGTGAGCCCCGACGAGCTCGACCTCCTCTTTGTGAACGACTTCTTCCTGGCCGGCGACATCGTGGCGGCCGAGGAGGTTGGCTACATCCCGCGCGGCGAGGCATGGCAGTACGCCATCGACGGCCGTCTGGGCTTCGATGGCGACAGGCCCATCAACACGCATGGTGGTCGCTGCAACTTTGGCCACGCACACGGCGCCTCCGGCGTGGCTGACATTGTCGAGGCCGTCAAGCAGATGCGCGGCGAGGCCGGCGCCACGCAGATGCCCAAGGTCCCCCAGACCACGTTCCTGCGCGGCTTTGGCGGCGGCCAGAACATTCGCTGCCAGATCCTGCGCACCCACGACTAGCGCTCGGCGCTCGCCAAGCAACCAAGAGGAGGTACACGATGCTTCTTGAAGACATGGAGCCAATCGTCAAGAGGTTCTACGACGGCGTTGCCGAGGGGAAGCTCCTCGGCCGCAAGTGCGCCGAGTGCGGCGCCATCGAGTTCCCGCCGCACCTGGGCTGCAATGCCTGCGGCTACCACAAGACCGAGTGGGTCGAGCTCTCCGGCCACGGCACCCTCGAGTCCTTCGTGGTGCCCGGCATCCAGAACGACAAGCCCTACCTCAAGGAGGTCGAGCCCTACGGCTACGGCAAGGTGCGGCTCGACGAGGGGACGGAGTACTCGTTCGTGATCTTCTGCGGCAAGAAGAAGGTCGTGAAGGGCCTGCAGGAGCGCCTTTACAAGAACCACGAGACCATAGGGGTTCACTTCAAGCCCATCAAGCGCCTGGTGCCCGAGAAGCAGGGCTCGGACGTGATGGTCGAGTGGTGGGAGCCCTGCTTCGAGCTGGACGAGGTCGCGCAGTAAGGCTCCAGAACAGTGCTACGCATCAAACAAACAAACAGCCAATCGAAAGGAACCAACCATGGATAAGAACGAGCTTCTCGCAACTCTCGTAGGTCTCGCTAAGGAGGCCTACAAGACCGACATCGACATCACGCCCGATACCACCTTCGACGAGCTGGGCAAGGGTTCCATGAAGATGATCGCCCTCACCTCGATGATCGAGAACGAGCTCGACGCCGAGGTTACCGTCTCCGAGATCATGAACATGAAGACCTTCGGCGAGCTCGTCGACCGCGTCGCCGAGGAGGTCGAGGAGTAGCGCCTTGCGCTTCTCGCACGCAACACTGCCAGGAAACCCCGGGGCGGCTCCTTCTGGGGCCGCCCCTCTCTACAAACGGGAGAGACACATGAACCTCATGGATGCCATGCGCGAACGCGCCAAAAAGGACGTCCAGCGCGTCGCCTTCTTCGAGGGCGAGAACCCCACCATGATCAAGGCGGTGGCAGAGCTCACCGCAGAGGGCCTTGCCAGGTGCACCGTTGTTGGCAACGCCGACGCCATCAGAAAAAACGCTGACGAGAAGGGCGTGAGCCTTGCGGGTGTGGAGCTCGTTGACCTCGCTGACGAAAAGGCCAACGAGGCCATAGCCCAGCGCTTCGAGGTGCTTCCCAGCTGCCGCTGGAAGGCAAAGGGCGTGCGTCGCCGCGTGACGCGCCCCATGGAGCGCGCCCTCATGATGCAGGCGCTCGGTGACGTGGACATCACCTTCGGCGGCATCGACTGCCCCACCGGCGACGTTATCCTGGGCGGCCAGGAGATCATCGGCCTTGCGGACGGCATCGACACCATCTCGTCCATGGGCATCTTTGACATTCCCGGCTACCAGGGCTCTGATGGGCAGCTTCTGGGCTTTGGTGACTCCGCGGTGTGCCAGAACCCCACGCCCGAGCAGGAGGCGTCCATCGCCATCTCTGCCTGTGACACCTGGAGTGCCCTCACCGGTCGCGAGGCTCGCTGCGCGCTGCTCTCCTTCTCGACCGATGGCTCCGGTGCGGGCGAGATGGTCCAGAAGGTGCGTGACGCCCGCGACATCGCCCGCGAGCGCCGCCCTGACCTCAAGATCGACGGCGAGTTCCAGCTCGATGCCGCCCTGCGCCCTAAGGTCGCCGCTCACAAGGTCCATCGCGAGAGCGACGTTGCCGGCAAGGCGAACGTCATCATCTGGCCAGACCTCAACGTGGGCAACGTAGGCGTGAAGCTCGTGCAGATGTTCGGCCACGCGGATGCGTACGGCCCCATGCTCCAGGGCTTCAAGAAGATCGTCTGCGACTGCTCGAGAAGCGCCCCCGTGTCCGAAATCGTGGGCAACGTCGTGATGTCCTGCGTTCGCTCGCAGTGCCTGGAGGGGGAGTAGCCATGGCTGAGAAGAACTACCGCATCCTGGTCATCAACCCCGGGTCCACATCAACCAAGGTGGGTCTCTTCGAGGGCGAGACATGCGTCTTCTCGAAGAACGTCTCCCATGACGCCCAGCGCCTGGCCCAGATTGGCGATGTCTCCTCCCAGCTGCCCTACCGCCGCGACATGATCATGGGGATCTTGGACGAGAACGGCGTTGACCTCTCGACCATCGACGCCTTTGTGGGCCGCGGAGGCGGGCTCCTCTCGCTGGAAGGCGGCGTGTACTCGGTGGACGAGACGCTGCTCAACGACGCCCGCCGCGGGGCAAACGGCGTGCAGCACCCGGCACAGCTGGGAAGCCAGCTTGCCCACGAGCTTGCGGCCAGCTGCGGTAAGCCCGCCTTTGTGGTGAACCCGCCGGACACCGACGAGCTTTGCGACGACGCGCGCATGACGGGCATCCGGGGCGTCTACCGCAACGTCCACCTGCATGCGCTCAACCTCAAGGAGACTGCCATCCGCCACGCCAAGACGATGGGGCGCCGCTATGAGGACTGCGACTTCATCGTGTGCCACATCGGCGGGGGGATCTCCATCTCGGCACACCAGCACGGCCGCATGATCGACGGCTACGACATCGTGGGCGGCGAGGGCCCCATGACCCCCACGCGCGCAGGTGCGGTACCCGTGGTTGCGGTGCTCGACTACCTCAAGGATCACGACTCGGCCGAGACGCGCAGACTCTGCCAGCGCAGCGGTGGCTTTGCGGACCTTCTCGGCACGTCTGACGCGCTTGAGGTGTGCCGCCGCGCCGAGGAGGGAGACGAGGCGGCGTCGCGTGCTTGGAGTGCCATGGAGTACCAGCTCGTGAAGTACATCGGATCCATGGCCACGGTGCTTCACGGCAACGTGGACGGCATTCTCCTTGGCGGCGGCATGGTGCACAACCAGGGCCTCGTTGCCTACATCCGCGACGCCTGCGGCTGGATTGCCCCCGTCACGGCATACCCCGGCGAGTTCGAGTTGGAGGCCATGGCAGCGGGTGCGATACGTGCGCTCTCCGGCGAGGAGGAGGTCAAGCGCTACTCGGGCAAGCCCGTCTTTACCGGCTTTGCCTGCTTTGAGTAGGGGACGGGAGTGCGGGTCCAGCGCGTCACCTGGCGCGGGACCTCACCCCACCTGCAGGTACTTGTCGAGAAAAACATCAAGTGCGTCGTTTCTGCGAGACGGCAGCCATGCCGCGGCGGTGCACATTTCCTGCTCACGGCCTTCGATTGGGATAGCGTTCACCTTGCCGTTTGCGTTGATGAACGACGTGAAGTAGCCGGGAAGGAGGGCATATCCCATCCCCGAAGCTACGGCCAGTACCGTTGTCGCGATGTCCTGGGAGACGTAGGCGATCTTGGGGGCAAGGCCCACGCCCTCGAGCGTGCTGCTAATCCTGGAGTTTTCGCCGTACTTCTCGCTGCCCCGGTCGATGTCTACGAGCTCATAGCCCTTGAGCTCGGAGAACCCGATTGTTTGCCTTCCGGAGAGCGGATGTCCTGCCGGCACTACGGCAAGGAGCGGCCAGTGCCTTAGGACCTGGTACTCGATGCCCTCCATCTGGGACGGGTCATAGAGAAGGTTAAAGGCGACGTCGATTGTCTCGGCCTTGAGGGCATCGTAGAGCTCGGAAACATTCTCGCGCATGAACGAGACCGTCACGTACGGGTTGTCCGTGAGAAAGGAGAGGACCATATCCGAAAGATTCGTGTGCTCATAGCCTTTTATGTAGCCGATGGCAAGCGTGCCATCTATGCCCTTGCTTCTCCGCCTAGCACGGATGAGCGACTCCTGCTCGTAGCGCAGGATGGTCTTGGCATCGCCTAGCAGTGACCTTCCGGCCGGTGTGAGCTCAACGTGGTGGCTGTCCCGCTCGAATAGACGGGTGCCCGCCTCCTTCTCTAGGAGCTTGATTTGCTGGCTAATCGCAGCCTGCGAGACGAAGAAGCGCTTGGCTGCACGCGTAAATGAAAGATCCTCTGCAACGGCTACAAAGTACTCAAGCTGCCTTGTCTGCATAAGCGTATGCTCCTCTTTGCAATAAGAATTACTTATTGAACGTCAATATCTACGATACATCAACCCAGATGATTGCTGCTTACGATAAGAAACGTAGGCATAACTGACGTATTAGGGAGCTGCGATGTCTGACAGAAGAAAAATCAAGCTTGTCCAGTCGCTCACGGGTGCCATCGTGCTGACCCTGCTTATGCAGGTCATGCCTGTCCTTGGGTACGGCAACTACGTTTGGATGCTCTTCCTGCCGCTTCTCCTGTTCTTCGCCCTTGGCGCAGACTTCAAGAAGATTCCAGCAATGATTATTGGCTATGGCTGCGGCTGCCTGTGGTCAATCGTAAACGCCCTGGTCATGCAGCTCTTCGCTGGGTTTGGGGACAACGCGTTCCTCTCGAACATCCTGCCTACCATCATCGTGATCTTCCTCATTCTGACGACCCACGAGAACCTGCTCGAGGGAACCATCTTTGGCAACATCCCCAGCATCTTTCTGGGCCTTTCCACGTCGTTCTTTGTCTTCATGCTCAATGTGCCACTGACGACGCTGCACCTCATTGGCTTCTATTGCTACGGGCTCGTGCTGGCGGCCGCCCTGGTTCTCTCTGGTATGGCGGTGTGCAGCGCAATCTTTGGCAAGGAACGCACGATGGCAGCGCTCATGCCACTTCCGCAGGATGACAAGAAGGATAAGAAGAACAGCTAACTCCACCGCAGCTTCATTCCCAGCTAAGGAAAGGAATAGGTGAGAAACCATGCCAGAGAGAGGTAAGCAGGGGCAGGTGGCACCCCAGAGCAAGGTCGTCAGGAGCCTTGATGAGGCACAGGCAATCTATGAGGGACGGCCAGGTGCTTCGAGGTACCCTCACGTCTTTGACCCCATCGAGATTCGCGGCAACGTCTACAAGAACAGGCTCATCGCTGCTCCTACGATGTTCTTCCACGCGGTCTATTTCATCCCGCAGATAGCAGAGAACATCTACCGCATGGTGGGGGTTCGCGCGGAGGGCGGCTTTGGCTGTGTCTCTACCGGTGAGATTCCGGCAAACTTCGAGGAGAGCCGAGGTGCCTTCATGGATCGCGCCATCGACATCCACCACTACTACGGAAGCGACTTCGACAAGGCCAAGGAGTATGCGGATCGCATCCATGCGGGTGGCGCCCTTGCCTACTTCGAGTTCTCCCATGAGGGCCTCGAGGCTGATGATGCCGATCAGCCATGGGGGCCGGATGACATGGTGCGCGAGGACGGCAGGCACGTCTTTGGCATGGATTGCCAGATGATGGAGAAGGTCTGTCGTGACTTCTTCGACCTCGGGCGCTTTGCGGTTGCTGCGGGCTTTGACGGGGTCCTGCTCCATGGTGGGCACGGCTTTTTGATTCAGCAGTTCGTATCACCGGCAACCAACCACCGGACCGATGAGTTTGGGGGCTCCATCGAGAACCGCTCGCGTTTCCCGAAGATGCTTCTCCAGGCGCTGAGGGCCGGCGTGGGTGAAGACAAGGTTATCGAGCTTCGTATGAGCGCCGAGGACGGCGAGCCGGGCGGAATGACGCTTGAGGATACCTGCGGATTTGCCGAGCAGATCGATGGCCTGGTAGATATCTTCCACGTGTCTAATGGTATCAAGAAGCTGGGCAACGGTAGCGACACGTTCAGTGACATCTTCGACGTCCACGGCGTGAACCTCGAGCGTGCGGCAGCCATCAAGAGGCACCTGCACAAGAGCCTCGTCTCGGTTGTTGGCGGCTTCAACAGCGTAGCGCAGGCAGAGGATGCCATCGCCTCCGGCAAGGTTGACTTCGTCGAGTACGCACGCCAGTGCTTCGCCGACCCCATGTTCATCGAGAAGACCCTCGACGGTCGGGAGGACATGGTGCACCGCTGCGTGCGCTGCTTCCACTGCTATCCCGGATTCTGCGAGCACAAGACCGACATCCCTCTCTGGTACCAGCTGCCTCCCGAGGAGTTCATGAAGATCTACAGCCCAGCCGTTATGGGAGACTGCTCCATCAATCCCGAGTCTGGCCTTGGCTTCTATCCCGACCAGCTGCCCAAGCCCGAGGGCAAGCGCCGCGTACTTGTCGTGGGCGGCGGTGTTGGTGGCATGCAGGCGGCAATCACTGCAGCACGTCGCGGTCACCATGTGGTGCTTGCCGAGAAGTCCGACCGCCTCGGAGGCGTGCTGCTCTTCTCAGAGCATGACCATGACAAGCGCGAGTGGTATGACTTCATCGAGGTCCTTCGCCGCGAGCTTAGCGAGAGTGGCGCCGAGGTGCGGCTGAATACCATGGTAGATGCGGAGTACATTAGGAAGTCGGCGCCTGACGCCGTCATCATTGCCGTGGGCGCACATAACCGTGGCTGCAAGCTGCCTGGGTCCGAGCGGGCAATGGATGCAGCAGACAGCTACTACCACTTGAGTGAGCTGGGGCACTCCATCGTGATTGCCGGTGGTGGACTCACCGCTTGCGAGACCGCCCTTAACCTGGCGAGCCTTGGCCATGAGGTTACGATGGTCGTGCGCAAGGCTCGCATCACGCCGAGCACGTTTGGCTACTATCGCAACGCGCTTCTCGACGAGATGGACAAGCGGGGCATCAAGCAGATGCTCTCCACGGTGCCCATAGAGTTTACCGCCGATGGACTTGTCTGCGAGAAGGCCACGGACGACAAGGGCACGCCTGGCGGTGAGCGCCTGGTGGTGCGGGCGGATACGTACATGTACTCGTTTGGCATGGAGCCCAATTCCGAGCTTGCCGGTGCCCTCGCCGCAGCCGCCGAAGAGGTGGGAGCCAAGGTCTTTAACATTGGCAATTCCAATAGGGCGACGATTGTACGTGATGCCGTTCACGATGGATATAAGGCAGCGATGGCCGTTATCTAATGCGTATCCATGTTCGTGCGATAGCACATAAAGCCGATACATATTGGCAAAACCTTGTGCTATGGGCCATAGGATGGTCGAAGGTCTGCGCCTAGCATGAAGTCATCGGGCGGCGTGCGGGATTGCCCCGTACGCCGCATTTTGTACCTTTGGGCACACGCCCAGCGTCTAGGGAAGGAATCACTCATGCCGATGAAGACTTCTACGAGGTTCGTGAAGGCAGCAATTCTGGATGTTTGCACAGCGCTCGTTCTCTGCACGCTGTGCGAGTGGCTTGCTCTTTACGTGTTCCATACCGCCACCCCGGCGCCGGGCGAGGGCTGGATTTGGCCTATGTTCTGGATCAACTTCGTGTTTGCGTGGTGCGTCGCCACCATCATCGGCATGATTCCTGGGGTTGTCGACATGGGCTTCAATTGGGCCATGAAGCGCTCCAACCCCTCCGAGGGAGCCAAGTTCGGTGCGCTTGTGAACGTCCCCATCAACACCGTCTACTCTGTCATTCTCTGCTACCTGGTGAGCACGCTTGACGCCTGCGTCCTGGGCGGCGCGCCGTTCGTTGCCTCGTTCTTTGGCTTCCTCCAGAACATCATCCCGGTGTGGATTGCCTGCTACGTGGTGACCTTCCTGCTGCAGGGTCCCATCGAGAACTTTGCGCGCAAGGTGTGCAACGACCCTGCTCCGGCAATGCCGCAGATGCACTAGGGTATAGCAGCCTGCTTTGGGCATGCACATAGACTGATGGCGCCCGGGCCGAGAGGCTCGGGCGCCACTTTGGGCATTTTGGGAGGTACGTCTCGCATGGACAAGATCTTCACGGTGACAGACCTGGGCGAGGGCCTGTGGGAGATAGCGGACTGCGTTGGCTGCCGCTGCTACCTGGTAAAGGGGCGCGATCGCGTGGCGCTTGTCGACTCGTGCGTAGGCGTGGGGGACCTGCGTCCCGTGGTGCGCGAGCTTAGCCGCGGCCTTCCTGTGACCGTGCTTCTCACGCATCGCCACCACGACCACATTGCGGGATCGTACCTCTTTGACGACGTGCGCATTCCTCGCGAGGAGGACGTGGACATCGCCCTGGGTGAGGAGCAGAACGAGCACGCCGTGCGCATCTACGTGGAGCAAGGGCGCGCGCCCGAGGGGGCCTTCTCGGCCATGCGCGAGGGAACGCGGCCAAGTTTCACGTACTTTGAGGAGGGCGATGTGCTTGACCTGGGCGGCGTCACCATCGAGGGCGTTTTTCTCCCCGGGCACACCGACCACTCGATGGGCTATCTGGTGCGCGAGCGTCGCCTCCTTCTGTCCGGGGATGCCGTGACGCCCTGCATGTGCCTCTTCTTTCCCGAGAGCCTGCCCATTGCCACCTGGCGTCAGACGCTCGAGAAGATGCAGGGGCTGTCCTTCGACACGTTCCGGATTGGCCACTACTCGCACGAGTTCCGCAAGAGCGACTTGGACGGCTTTCTCGCCTCTGCGGACTACGCGCTGAGCGGTGCGCGCGGCCTCTCGTGGATGTACACCTACATCGACGGCCTCAAGGGGTCGCTGTACATCTCGCCTGACACGCCGACGGATGACGCCGATTCCCCGGACTTCCGTGCTGTTATTGGGCCGTACGTGCCGCGCGAGCACAAGCGCCGCCGGCGCCACGGGGCGGACGGGGCGGACGGGGCGGCCTGACGCTCGAAGGCACGTTATCGCAGCTATTGCGTACAGAAGCACTTCTTCGGCGCCGTTTTGACGCCCGAGCATGCATCATCGCAGCAAGTACGTACAAAACCGCTGTTGAGGCGCCAATTGGGCGCCCGGAGGCTCGTTATCGCAGCTATCACATATCAAAGTGGCCCTCCGGCGCCGATTTGGCGCTGGAGGGCTTGTCTCGTACAGGATTCCGTCTAAAACCGCTGCTCAGGCGTCATTTTCTCGCCCGAAGGCGCATTTCCGCAGCTGCGGTGCGGGACCGAAGCCACATTGCTGCAACAGCGGTGCACGAAGTTGGAACGCCTACTCGGCCCGGGGCGCATGCGCGAGCGCGAAGAGCGCCAGCGCCAGGCACGCCGCCATGCACACCAGCGACAGGGCGAACATGAGGCCATACTCGCCGGCGGAGTCGATTACCAAGCTCCAGAACACCGCGGCAACGGCGCTCATGAGCGAGCCCACCATGGAGACGCGCGAGTAGATGTTTGCGTAGTCGGCCGAGCCAAACACGCCCCTCACCAGCAGCGGGGTCTCCACCGTGGTCATGGCGTAGACTACGCCAAAGCAGAACGCGCCAACAAGCAGCAGCGCTAGCACCGAGGGCATGCCCCACATGAGAAGGACGCCCACCGCGCCAACGGCAATGCCGCAGATGGCGCCAAGGCGCACGGAACGGTCGCTCACGGAGCCTAGGAACACCTTGCCAATTGCCTGCCCGCCCATGGCGGCCGATGCAACGACGCCAGACGCGGCCGCAATCTGGGGGAACGTGTCCGAGAAGGACTGCGCGTAGCTCGCCAGGAACTGGTAGACGGTCTGGTTGAGCGTGATCACGCCGCAGAACGCCACGATGGCCCAGAACGCGGGGGTGTGCATGGCGTCTGCCGCGGAGACGCCCTTGGCGGGTGCGGCCGCACCGTTGCTCTCGCCCTCGGCGTCCTCCTCGTCCGCGCCATAGGGGAGAAGCCCCTTGTCGGCGGGCTTGCTCCGCACCACAAACAGCGTGAACGGGAGCGTCCCCACCAGGATGATGATGCCAAACACCAGATAGGCCGTGCGCCATCCCTCGGCGCCGGACTGGATGATCGAAGTGCCGATGGGGTTGAAGATCACGCCGCCAATGCCCGTGAACGCCATGCACAGCCCCACGAAGAACCCAACGCGCTTGACGCACCAGGCGTTGATGAGCGTGGGGACGGCCAGGTAGATGAGCGGTGCCACGCCCACGCCCAGCACGATGCCCACCAGGTAGAACTGCCAGATTTCTTGGCAGGCCGCCATGCCTAACATGCCCAGGCCGCAGAGCGCGGTGGCAACGGAGAGAACCACGCGTGCGTCCTTGGCCGCAAGGAGCTTTCCGGCAACGGGAAGCGTCGCCATCATGGCGATGTTGAGCACCGAGAAGTACAGCGTGAACGACGCCTTGGGCACGCCAAAGAAGTCGGAGACCGGCGTGAAGAAGATGCCCGCGCACGAGAGGACCAGCGCGCAGGGGAGGCACGTCATCACGATGCACGAGAGGACGATGAGGTACGCGTAGTGGAAGCCGCCCTGCTTTGTTGCGTTGCTGCTCGCCATGCGCTAGGCCTCCACGTCGGCGAAGGCGCCGTCCATCTTGAAGCCGTCCCAGGAGGGCACGCCCGTGTAGGTCATGACCTCCTCGGTACCCTCGAGCGCGCGCACGGCGCCGGCAGCGGCGCCCTCCATCTCGAAGTCGCCCGCGTACACGTAGACCGGGGCAATCCAGCTCACGCGAGCCGTGACGTAGTCAACAAAGCGCTGGTCGTGGGACACGCCGCCGGTGAGCACGACACCGTCGACCTTGCCCTCGAGGGCGGCCGCAAAGGCGCCGATCTGCTTGGCGGTCTGGTAGGCCATGGCCTCGAAGACGATCTTGGCCCACTCGTCGCCAGCGTCGATACGGGCGTCAATCTCCATCGCGTCGTCGGTGCCGAGCAGGCCCTTGAGGCCACCGGTCTTGCCAATGACCCCCATGACCTCCTTCTTGTCGTGCTCGCCGGAGAAGGCGAGAGCGGCGATGGGCTTTGCCGGCACGTCGCCGGAGCGGTTGGGGGCAAAGGGGCCCGAGCCCTCCAGCACGTCATTCGTGTCGACCATGCGCCCGTGCCTGTGGGCGGCAACCGAGAGCCCGCCGCCGACGTGCGCCACGATGACGTTGACCTCGTCGTAGCGCTTGCCCAGAGCGGCGGCGCAGCGGATGGCGCACTCCTTCTGGTTGAGGCAGTGCACGTGGCTCTTGCGGTAGACGCCGGGGTAGCCGGTGATGCGGGCCACGTCCTCGAGCTCGTCGGTGTCAGGCTGGTTGACCGCGAAGGCGGGCTTGCCGCAGCGGCCAGCCAGGTCAAAGAGGATGGGTGCGCCGAGAATGGCGGGGTGGTTCATGCCGCAGTTGAGCACGTGCTCGCAGACCTTCTCGTCAATGCGGAAGATGCCGCCCTTGGTGGGGCCCATGCCGCCGCAGTAGCCCGAGAAGGCGTCGATGCTCTCAAGCGCGATGCCCGCGGCGTCGAGCGCGTCGAGCACGGTCTTCGTGCGGAACTCCAGCTGGTCGGCCGCACGGTCGAAGCCAGCAAGCACGGCGGGGTCGTGGCGGACGTTCTCCCGCATGAGGGTCTTCTCGCCCTCGAAGACGGCCACCTTGGTGGAGGTGGAGCCGGGGGAAAGCGTGAGGATGCGATAGGTCATGAAGTGCTCCTTTGAATCATTGCGCCCGCACGGTGGGCGCGCGGGCGAGGCGGGCGTGTTATCGAGCGGAGAGGACGAGCATGGCGATGTCGCCAACCATCTCCTCGACCGAGGAGCCGCGCGAGCTGTCTGCCACGGGGCGCTTGAAGCCCGAGAGGTTGTGGCCGTAGCCCTTGCCGTGCGCGAAGATCTGGATGAGCTTCACGGCGCTGTTCGCGCAGTTGAGGTCGGGGAAGACGAGCACGTTTGCCTTGCCCGCCACGGCGCTCTCGCGCTTGACCTTCTTTGCGGCCACGGCGGGGATGATGGCGGCGTCGAGCTGGAACTCGCCGTCAAGCGCGAGGTCGGGCCTGCGGTCGCGGGCGATGGAGATGGCCTCGCGGATGCGCTCCACGCTTGCGCTTTCGCCGGAGCCGTCGGTCGAGTAGCTGAGGAAGGCGCAGCGGGGCTCCCAGTCCATGAGGGCCGAGACGTTGTCGCACGCGGCGATGGCTATGGAGGCCAGCTCCTCGGCGGAGGGCTCGGGGTTGAGGCCGCAGTCGGTGAGAGCAATGACGTCACCCTCGGGGCCATCGAAGCCCGGGGTCTGGACAAGCGCCAGGATGGAGGGCACGTCCACGCCGTCGGCGAGGCCGATGATCATCTGGGCAGCCATGAGCACGTCGCCGGTGGTGTTGGTGTGGCCGCAGAACGTGCAGTCCACGTCGCCGAGCTCCTCGAGCATCATGGCGTAGTTCAGCGGGTTCTTGAGCTTGCGGCGAGCAGTCTTCGCGGAGAAGAGGCGCTCGCGCCCGGCGTTCATGTAGCGCTCGGCAAGGGCGTCCGCGGCCTCGGCGTCTGAAGTGTCGATGATGCGCATGCCCTCGGTGGAGACGCCCGCGCGCTCCGCGGTCTGTGCGATGACGTCGGCGGGGCTCACCAGGACCGGGGTCCCAATGCCGTCGTCTGCCACGCGCCTTGCCGCGAGCAGCGTGTCCTCGTTGTCGCACTCGGGCAGCGCCACCGCCTTCGGGGTCTTGCGCGCCTTCTCGATGAGCTCGTCAATAAGTGCCATGGTCTTCTCTGCCTTTCCCTTGGCCTTGTACGTGAGTGTGTGGGCTATGCTTCCGGCTTCGCCGGCGTTGCCCCTAGTGCTTGGACGGGATCTTGAAGAGGATGATCGACGTCACGTAGCCGATAAGAACGAGCTGGAAGTAGGTCTGGAGCCACGTGGCGATCATCTGCGTGGGCCCAACCTGCGTTACCGCCTCGGTAAGGGAGATGATGGTGACGAAGATCAGGTTCTCGATGAAGATGGCCAGGTACGGCCTGATCGCCTTGCCCTCAAGCCCCTTCGTGAGCGACTGCGAGATGCTCACCGTTGGGATGAGAAGCTGCGCCACGACGTTGGTCGTGAAGGCGACGCAGGTGTAGGGGTACCACGTTCCCCACTCCATGGGCGCGCCCGCGAGCAGCGTCGCACTCGTGTTGATGACAAGAGCGAGGACGATGTCGTTCACGAGCGTCCTGATGTTCCATTCGCACATGGGGTGCCCTCCGGTCCTTCTCGGCAAAAGTCCACCAGTTAGCGTACGGCGGACCCCCTCTGCCTCCCATGGAACGCGCACCAAATTACTCGGTCGGAGAAGTTACTATGTTTGTGCACGAGCACAGCGCTATTTAAAGGGGACATATGAGGCTTCGGACCGTCCTGAACGAGTTGCCCATAACGGCTTCTTACATCCACGACGACGAGCTGCTCGAGTGGGACCTTATCGTCTCTCCCGAGTGGAACGTGGGGTCGAAGGGCGTCATCTGCCTGGGCTCCATGGCAGACTACCTTCGTGACGGTGCGTCCCAGAACGGCGATGGCATCATGCTTGTCTACGTCCAGGGAGAGCTTGGGGAGGAGTACCACAAGCCGCCGCGCAACGTGGTCTTTGTCACCGGCGAGGTCTCGCCGAGCGACTTCCAGGAGGCCTTTATGCGCCTGGTACTCAAGAGCGGCGAGCTTGCCGTGAGGAGGGAGACCCTCTTCCGCTGTTACCTGGACTCCTACGATCTGCGGCAGTTTGCCCGCCGTGCCTCCGAGGCCATTGGCAATCCCGTGGTGATTACGAACACCGACCACAAGGTGTTGGCGACGGCAGGCGAGATACCCAGCGACCGCCCGGACATTGCGGCGACCGTCGAGAGCGGCTACGTCTCGCAGGCGGTCGAGGACCACCTGGCGGAGTCCGGCATCCTGAGCTCCGTGAGGGGCTCTCGCCACTCGGTCATCACCACGAACGTGGCCGACAACCTGCGCTGCGTGACCTCGATCATCTATCACCACCGCCTGGAGATGGGACGCTTCGACGCATTCGAGGTGACGCACGAGGTCACGGGCATAGACCTCGAGCTCATCGACTACGCCACCTCGCTTGCGGGCCTCATGATTGACCGGCTGGGCGTTGCCGGGAAGCGCGTGGACATGGGCTCTTCCGTCCTCGCGGACATCCTGGCGGGCAAGTTCGAGGACAGGGACGCCGTGCGGGAGCACCTCCGCATAGCCGACGTCCCGCTCGACTGCAACTACGTGCTGCTCCGGGTGGTGGGGCAGCCCGGTGCAGGCCACGACTACTACGCCCGGGTGGGGCAGCTCGTGGGTGACGCCCTCTCTGGCAGCGTCTGGACCATCTTTGGGTCTGCGGTCATCGTGCTTGTCTCGCTTGGCGGAGCAGCTGACGGCTCCTTTGACGGCTACGAGTCCTGCGAGCGGCGAATCCTCCGTGATAGGCACTTCATGGGCGCTCTTGAGCACAACGACATGAGGGCTTTTGTGAGCGAGCCCTTCTCCGACGCCATGCAGCTGCGTCCCCGCCTCAAGCAGTGCATCCTGCTTGACGAGGCTGACGCCCTCGAGAGGGACTCCAACCAGCGCGTGGTCTTCTTCTGGGAGCGCCGCTTCCAGGTGGTGGCCTCCGTGTTCAAGGGGCTTGGGTACTCGGACATGCTCCTCGACAAGCGCGTGGTTGCCATGGCGCGCTATGACCGCGAGCATGGGAGCTCCTACCTCGAGACCGCCGTGATGTCGGTGCGCTTCCCGGGAAGTCCCGCCGAGGCGGCTGAGGCCTTGAGCGTGCATAGGAACACGTACTTCTACCGCGTGAACAAGATTGGTGAGCTCTTCCAGCTGGACCTCAAGGACGGGGACGACCGCCTTGCGCTCTCGTTCACGGCGCGCATCCTAGAGGCGCTCGGTGGCGACGAGGCAGGCGTGGAGACACTTCCCGAGACAAACTGAGGGCTCCTCTCGTCCAAATCTTCTATGCAATTGCACAGCATTTCCGGCGATAGGCTTCTGCCATCGGAAGGGCCGCGGCGCGGGGGCGTGGCTGCGAAGCCATGACGGAAGGCTGGTGCTCCATGACCAAGATTTTGGGCGTCTCGTTTGGAACCAAGAACGGCAACAACGACAGCATCTGCAAGGAAGCGCTGATGGGAGCCGTCGAGGAGGGCTGCGAGGTCGAGTTCATCCGTGCGATGGACCTCAACATCAAGCACTGCACCGGCTGCATCACCTGCGTGAAGATGCTCATGAGCGGCCAGGGCAACATGTGCATCCACAAGGACGACTTCGACTGGCTGTTCTTCAAGATGGCCGAGGCAGACGGCATCGTCATGTGCGACCCCATCTTCGAGACGGGCGCCTCGGGCCTCTTCCACACCATCATGGACCGCTTCGGGCCTCGCATGGACACCGGCAACAACGTGATTGCCACCCAGATCGCCCAGAAGATCGCCGCCGAGGGCGGCAAGTCCAAGGCTCCCGACCCGCGCATCATCTGCCCGGGCAAGCCCGTCTCCTACATTGGCATCGGCGGCTTCGACTGGGGCACGCACGTCCAGTCCGATCACGCCATCCAGTCCATGACGCCGACGTGGAAGGTCATCGACAATGAGTGGGTGCCCTGGTCCAAGCGTGCCCTCCTCGACGACAAGGTCGTCGCCCGTGCGCACCAGATTGGCGTGAACCTTGCCCGCGCCGCCAAGGACCCCGAGCACGCCGAGTACCAGGGTGCCGAGGGCGTCTGCCCGCACTGCCACGCCAATGATTTCTACCTGGTTCCCGGCACGGACAAGGCCATCTGCTCGGTCTGCGGGCTCGAGGGCCACGTGAGCGTGGTGGACGGCAAGATCAAGGTCGAGTACCGCCACGACGAGTGCTACGACGAGCGCGGCCTCTTCCGTGCGCACGACACCGCCGAGGGCAAGCAGATCCACGGCGAGGACATTGGACGCATGGAGGGCGAGCTTGCCCAGCTCCAGAAGGGCGACGAGTACAAGAGTCGCGTGGCCAAGTACAAGGCGTTCATCCAGCCCACGATGCCCCCGAGGGACTAGTTCCTCTCGACAGGCTCCTTTCCGGCGGCGCCGCGCATCGCGCACAGTTTTGTGCCGTGCGCGGTGCCGTTCTTTTGTACGGCCGCACATAGCCCGGATGGGCCGGTGCTGCGACATTACTAACTGTGCGAGTTACACAAAGCGTCTTGTTGTCCCAACTCTGGAGGTATGACATGGCCAAGCAGCTTGAAACTGATGTCGTCGTCGTTGCGGCGGGTCTCTCGGGACTCGCGGCGGCAATCTCTGCGGCAGAGAACGGCGCGAGCGTCATCGCGCTGGAGAAGGCGTCCAACACCGGTGGCGCCGCCAACATGGGCATGGGTCCCTGCGCGGCAGGGTCGCCCGTGCAGAAGGCCTCGATGATCGAGGTCACGCCCGGCGAGCTTTTCCGCCGTCACATGTTCTACACCCACTACCAGGTTGACCCCCGCCTCGTGCGCGCGTACTACTTCAAGAGCGGCGACACCATCCAGTGGCTCATGGACATGGGCGTCAAGTTCAACTCCGTGCGCCCGGCGTTCCGCGCCCGCGAGCGCACCCGCGCCTACGCAGACGGCGAGTACACCTGGCACGTTGTCCAGCCCGAGGACGGCTCCGAGCCCGGCCCCCGCGCCGCGACCACGATGACCAAGCGCATGACCGAGCGCGCGCAGGCGCTGGGCGTCGAGTTCATGTTCGAGACCCCCGGCAAGGAGCTCATCACCAACGACGAGGGCGCCGTCACGGGCGTGAAGGCCGTGGACAAGAACGGTGAGGAGATTGACATCACCGCCAAGGCGGTCATCGTGGCCACGGGCGGTTTTGGCGCCAACGCCAAGATGATCAAGGACTACATTGGCCTTGACTGGGGCAAGAACCTCTACTCCTTCGCCGTGCCCGGCATGGACGGCGACGGCTTCAACATGTGCCACAAGGTCGGCGCTGGTCACACGCCCGTGACCATGGAGATGATGTACCAGCTCCCCGACAACATGAACCACTTCTACGTGGAGGGTGGCTTCCGCCAGCCCTGCTACTGGTGCGACCGAAACGGCGAGCGCTTCATGCCCGAGGACGACATCTTCAACACCACCTTCGTGGGCAACGCGATCAACCACCTGCCCGGCAAGGTCGGCTTCTCGATCTTTGACTCCAAGATGCTCAAGCACTGGAAGAAGGACGGCCCGGACATCGTCTCCCACGTCCACCCCAAGGACCTCTACCAGGGCTTCGACGAGCAGTTTGCCCGCGACGAGGACACCTACCTCGACGGTAACGGCAACCACGTGATTGCCAAGGCCGACACGCTCGAGGAGCTCGCCGAGAAGATCGGCATCGACCCCGAGGGCCTCGTCAAGAACGTCGAGGAGTACAACGCCATGTGCGCCGAGGGCTGGGATTCGCTCTTCGAGAAGGAGCGCGAGTTCATGATGCCGCTCGAGAACGGCCCCTTCTACGTCTGCCGCCAGTACGTTGGCGCCTATGGCACGCTTGGCGGCGTTCTCATCAACCAGCGCATGGAGGTCATGACCGACGAGTACAAGACCATCCCTGGCCTCTACTGCGTGGGCACGGACGCGTGCACCATCTACGGCGACTCCTATAACTACTCCATCCCGGGCAACACCATGGGCTTCTGCCTCAACTCCGGCCGCATCGCTGGCGAGAACGCGGCCGCCCTCTCGATGGAGTCCGCGTCGGACGACGAGTGGGACTAGTGCCTAAAAGCGCGTGATGGGTCGCGCCCCGCTGCGCATGCGGCGGGGCGCGCCATCTTGCGAAACCATCATTGTCATTGGAGAGGGACATGATGAAGCTGACCATAGACGGGAGCGAGGTCGAGGCCGCCGAGGGTACCTCCGTGCTCGACGCCGCACTCGATGCGGGAATCTTTATCCCGCACCTCTGCAAGCACCCGGACCTCGAAGCCGTTGGCGGCTGCAGGCTGTGCGCGGTCGAGGTGAACGGTTCGGGCCATGCCGTTCCCGCATGCAAGACCACAGTTGAGGAGGGGATGGTCGTCGACTCACACGCCGCCTGCGCCGACCACGTGCGCAGGATGGCGATGGAGCTCATTCTCGCCACCCACCCCTCGGACTGCACCGGCTGCCCCAAGTACGGCGTCTGCGAGCTGCAGTCCATGTACCAGTACCTGGGCGTCTCGCCGTCGCGCTGGCGCTGCCGCGCCCGCACCGTCCCCACGGACGATTCCAACCCGCTCATCACCCACATGTTCACGCGCTGCGTGCGCTGCGGCCGCTGCGTCCGTGCCTGCCGCGAGCTGCGTGGCGTTGGGGTTCTCGACTACCAGCGCACCGAGGACGGCGTGCGCATTGGCATCGACGGGGGCGTCTCGCTCGAGGAGGCGGGCTGCCGCTTCTGTGGCGCCTGCGTCGAGGTGTGCCCCACTGGTTCGATCGTGGATGTTCTCGGCCTCAACAAGCCTGAGCGTAGCCGCGAGGACAACGTGGTGCCCTGCCGCTCCGGCTGTCCCGCGCACATCGACATCCCGCGCTACCTGCGCCACGTGAAGGCGGGGGAGTGGGAGAAGGCCACGGCCGTCGTGCGCGAGAAGGTCCCGTTCCCCGAGACCCTGGGCTCGATCTGCACCCACAACTGCCAGGGCGAGTGCAAGCGCAACCACCTGGAGGGGCCGCTTTCCATCTGCAGGCTCAAGCGCGCCGCCGCCGTTCGCGACACAGGCGAGTGGAAGTCCCGCGTGCGCCACGAGTCTCCCTCGGGCAAGCGCGTGGCCATTGTGGGCGCCGGCCCCGCTGGCCTCACCGCGGCGTACTACCTGGCCGAGAAGGGCCACGCGGTCACCGTCTTCGAGGCCGAGGAGCGCCCCGGCGGCCAGCTGCGCTACGGCATCCCCGCCTACCGACTGCCCGACGAGGTTCTTGACCGCGAGGTCTCGACCATACTCGAGGTGACGCAGGGCACGGACGAGAAGCCCCGCATCGAGCTCCGCTGCGGCGAGCGCCTGCGCGACATGAAGTCGCTTCTCGGCAGCTATGACGCGGTGCTTGTGACGGTTGGCACCTTCGACGGAACCGTGCTCCCCATGAAGGGCCACGACCTCTCGGGCGTCATTCGCAACACCGATTTTCTCAAGGCCGCCCGTAAGGGCAACCCCATCGAGGTCAAGGGGCGTGTGGTGGTTCTCGGCGGCGGAAACGTTGCCTATGACTGCGCCCGCACCGCCGTTCGCCTTGGCGCCACGAGCGTCGACGTTGCCTGCCTCGAGGCCGAGGCCGTCATGACCTCCACCCCCGAGGAGCGCGAGGAGGCTGCCGAGGAGGGCGTGGTGCTGCACGACGCCTATGCCTTCACCTCCATCAACGAGTCCGAGGAGGGCTCGGGCAAGGTGGGCTCCATCACCATCAACAAGATCGCCAAGTTCTACTTCGACGAGAACCACCGCGCGGTGACCGAGCTCGTGGAGGGCGGCGAGCTTACCCTTCCCGCCGACTACGTGATCTTTGCCGTTGGCCAGAAGCCCGAGGACACGCGCGACATGGGCCTCGAGCTCACGCACGGGCCGTATTTGGTGGCGGACGGCGATCACCGAACGAGCGAGGAGGGCATCTTTGCTGCGGGCGACGCCGTGACGGGCACCAAGTCCGTGATCGGCGCCATCGAGGGTGGCCGCGAGGCTGCCCAGGCCATCGACCGCTACCTTGGCGGCGACGGCGACATCTCCGAGGTCCTTCTCGACCGCGACGTCCCCGAGCAACGCATCGGCAAGCCCGATGAGCACTTCTACGACGCCCCGCTTGAGCCCGAGATTGCCCCGGCCGCCGAGCGCCGGGACAACTTTAAGCAGTACGAGTGCCCCTTCGCCGAGTCCGAGGCCGAGCGCGAGGCGTCGCGCTGCCTCCAGTGCGACCTGCGCCTGACCCTCGAGCGCCCGAAGCTGTGGAACGAGTACCCGCAAAGGAGTGCAACACGATGACTCTCGTCAACTTCATGCCGCTCGACCGCTCGCATCCCGTCGCGCTCGAGCTGCTTCGTTCCAACCTCGAGGAGGCCGCGCGCCGTGCGGCGGCCGAGGACGTGCGCCTGCTCGTGCCCGCCTCTGCCGCAGACGTTATTGCCGCGCTGCCCGAGGGGAGCTTCGTCACGGCGGACGACTCCTTTGGCTTCGTCTACGCCAACGACACCGCCGCCGCGCGCGTTCTTGTCGGCGAGAAGCCCCTGCCTTCTGCCGTGAGCGGCACCACCGAGGGCTGCGACCCGCTCGTGTCCGGCGAGAGCTGGCTGTGCGGGGACGAGCGCAAGGTGGTCTACGTGGGCGATGCTCGCGTGGAGAGCGCCGCGCAAACCACGGTGGGGGAGCTTCTCGGCGCCGCAGGCGTTTCCGCCGACGGCGTTAAGGCCGTCTACCTGGGCTATCCCATGAGCACCTTTGTGGCGCCCTCGCACTTTGGGGATGGCGCAACCCTCTCCTGTGACGACGTGCGCGTGATTGGCTCGGGCGACTGCGCCGTGGACGCCGTGCGCGAGATTCTCGACGGCTTCCACCGCGAGTGTTGCGGCCGGTGCGTCTTTGGCAACGAGGGCGGCCACCAGCTCTGCGCTATTCTCGCCGACGCCTGTGGCGGCAAGGGCCAGAGCGCCGACCTCGACCTCATTCGCGACCTTGCACCTACGATGGCCGAGCAGGCGCTCTGCGAGGTGGGCCAGCGCATGGCCGGCGTGGCCGCGCAGGCGCTCGTCCTCTTTGGCGACGAGTTCGAGGCTCACGTCTCGCGCCACCAGTGCCCGGCGGGGACCTGCCGCGCGCTTGTCACCTACCATATCCTGGTGTCTCGTTGCACCGGCTGCGGCGAGTGCCTTGAGGCGTGCGAGGATGACGCCATCGAGGGTAAGGCGGGCTTTGTCCACGTGATCGACCAGCGTGCCTGCGTGCATTGCGGCAAGTGCCTGGACGCGTGCCCCAAGGGAGCCGTTGTGACGGCCGGGCTCAAGAAGCCCAAGACGCCGCCGCACCCCATCCCCTGCCGCGTGCACTAGCGCTTGCTGACCGAGTCTGCGCTTGGCCTCCGGGTCCGCCGCTGTGCGCGACGGGCCCTTTTCGTCTGCCGCCGGTCCCGTAGCGCCGCCCGTGTCCCATGCTTTTCTCGGAGAATATCGCCTTTTCTTAAAACTGAAATCGCGCAACTGGGCAAACGCCGCGAGCATTTAAGGAATAAAGATATTCTCCGAGATTTGTCGGGGATGGGGCCGCCGCCCCTTCGTCGGAGGTGGGATGGTTCCCCATAGGCTTTATCGAGCTTTCGGTAGAACCCTGTGCCAAAAAATTGCGGTTGACGGCTCAAATCGGGGGTTCCGCTTAGTATCACCTGGCTGGTGCCATTTCGCTACCTGTGGCTCCGCAAAAAGTTAGTGCTTTCATACTCGGCGATTCGCTCAAAATGGGCCGTCAACCGCAAATTTTGTGCAGGGCATGCCGCCGGGAGGGGTCCCGTACACCAAGATGGGCACCGGGGCACGCCTGACACCGGCGGTCTAGGGCCTGGCTACCCGGTGACGACGCCGCGTCCTGTTGGAATTGTGGAAGCTTGACACCCGTGTGCGGCAGGCAATATAGTGAAGCAAGCAGATTCGTACTCGTAGGAAGTGGGGTGGAACTTCTCACCCCGCTTCCTTTCTGTATGTAGGAGCGAACGTCAGGGAAGGAGCAGCGCGTGGCCTCAAGCGAGCTGGAGAGACAGATTCTCGAGACCCTCGAGGGCGTCGCCGCGACCCATGGCATCGACATCGTCGACGTTGAGGTTGTGGGATCGAGGAAGGCGCCCACGGTGAGGGTCCGGATCGACCATGCGGAGGAGGGGCTTGCGCCCATTTCCCTCGACGAGGTGTCCGAGCAGACCCAGTGGGTGAGCGAGGCGCTCGACTCCCTCGACCCCATTTCGGGCTCTTACACCCTGGAGGTGTCGTCGCCCGGGCTCTCGCGGCCACTTCGGAGGCCGCGTGACTTCCGGCGCTTCGCTGGCAGCACGGTGACCCTCTCGACCACCGCAACCGAGGGGCGCCGTCGCTACACCGGCACCCTCGAAGGGATCGACGAGGACAACGTGGTTACTCTCACGGTGGACGGTGAGCGTGTCGCCGTCCCCCTGGGCGAGGTCCGCTCCTGCAAGATCAAGCCAACCTTCGACTAGGCGCATCGCACCCCTGAAAGGAAACACGACATGGCATCCGAAATGATGGAAGCACTCATGGCCCTCTGCCAGGAGAAGCACATCGACGAGCTGTACCTCATCGACCGCCTGGAGCAGTCCCTCGCAAAGAGCTACAGCGAGGTCCTGCACCTGGACTTTGGCGCTCGCGTCACCATCGACCGCGCCACCGGCAAGGTGTACGTGTACAAGCTCATCCCGCGCGACGACTCCTTCGACGAGGAGACCGGCGAGTACACCGAGTTCGACGAGGAGGACGTGACCCCCAAGGACGCGTCGCGCATCGCCGCTCAGCACGCCAAGAGCGAGATCATGGACATCGTGCGCAACGCCGAGCGCCAGCAGATCTACGAGGAGTTCTCGCAGCGCATCGGCGACATCATCACGGGCACCGTCCTGCAGACCACTCCAGACTTCGCGATCATCAAGATCCGTGAGGGCGTGGAGGCGGAGCTTCCCTACTTCGACTTGCGCCGCTACCCCGACGAGCGCAACGAGCGCCCGCAGGGCGAGCGCTACTCGCACAACCAGCGCATCCGCGCGATCATCATCGACGTCCGCGACCCCAACAGCACCCAGCCCCCCATCAGGAGCGAGCGCCAGCGCCCGTCGATCGTGGTCTCCCGCACGCATCCCGACCTCATCCGCAGACTCTTCGAGCTTGAGGTCCCCGAGGTCTACGACGGCGTGGTCGAGGTCCGCTCCATCGCGCGCGAGCCCGGCGTGAGGTCCAAGGTCGCCGTCTCGAGCCTGGACGACAGGCTCGACCCCGTGGGCGCCTGCGTTGGCCCCAAGGGCAGCCGCGTGCGCACCGTGGTGTCCGAGCTCCGCGGCGAGCGCGTGGACGTGGTGCTGTGGAGCGACGACCCCGCCCGGTGCGTCGCCAACGCGCTGTCGCCCGCCCGCGTCTCCAAGGTCCTCGTCGACCAGGAGAACAACTACGCCACGGTCATCGTGCCCGACGACCAGCTTTCCCTCGCCATCGGGAAGGAGGGCCAGAACGCCCGCCTCGCCGCACGTCTCACCGGCATGCACATCGACATCAAGAACGAGTCCCTGGCGCGCGAGATCATGCGCGGCATCCCCGAGGATCATGAGGCCCCCGACCTCGAGGAGGCGGAGGAGGGCTCCCATCGCTGCGAGTACGTGGGTCCCACCGGGATCCAGTGCCGCAACATGGCGCGCCCCGGCTCCCGCTTCTGCGGCATCCACGAGAAGCTCCAGGAGCTTGGCGAGACGCCCGTCTCAGACGATCCCGACTCCCTGATCTAGTCGCAGGTCAGCTAACACGTCACACCCCGTCAGACAGTTTGGAAGGTTGGTTACATGGCAAAGACCCGCGTACATGATCTAGCCAAGGAATATGGCATGAGCAGCAAGGAGATGCTCGGGCACCTCCAGGACATGAAGATCCCTGCCAAGTCGCCCTCGTCCACCCTCGAGGACGCGTACGTCTCCATCGTGCGCAAGAAGCTCAAGCCCATCCTCGAGGCTCGTGCCGCCGAGATCGAGGCCCAGAAGAAGGCCGAAGCGGAGGCGAAGGCCGAGGAGGAGCGCAAGGAGGCCGAGAAGGCCGAGAGGGAGCGCATCGAGGCCGAGAAGCGCCGCGAGAAGGAGCGCGCCGAGGAGGAGCGCAAGCGCGCCGCCGCCGAGGCCGCCCGCAAAAAGGCCGAGGAGGAGCGCAAGGAGGCCGAGCGCAAGCGCAGGGAAGAGGAGGAGCGCAACCGCGTGAGGGATACCGCCCCCAAGTCCATTCCCTCGTTCACGAGTCTGCTCGACCAGATCGCCCAGCAGGAGAAGGTGCTGGAGGAGCAGGCCGCCGAGGCCGCCAAGAAGAAGGAGGAGGACCGCGCTGCCCGCGACCACGGAAAGGGTCGCGGCCGCAGGTCCGACCGCCCGTCGCGGGGCGGGGAGTCCGAGGAGACGCACCGCGGCGGCAGGCGTTCGAGCGCCCCGCGCGTCGGCGCTGCTGTTCCCGGCCCCGTCCCCGAGGGCGAGTCCGAGGGCAGGGGTCGCGGCAAGGGCCGGAAGGGTGGCCGTCACGGCCATGAGGACGAGGACCGCTACAGCCGCATGGCCCGCGAGGCGGAGGAGTACAACCGCTCCCACGTCTTCGAGGAGGCCCGCGAGGCAGTTGAGGAGGCGCACCAGGACACCGGCAGGCGCCGCAAGCGCAAGGAGCGCCGCAAGAAGCAGCAGGCCGAGGCCGCCGAGGAGCAGCGCATCCAGGAGGCGATCGAGAACGACCAGGACCTCTCGCAGCTCGACACCGTCAAGGTGCCGCAGGGTTCCACGGTCGCTGACCTCGCCAAGCTCCTCAACGTCCCGGCGAACGACATCATTAAGAGGCTCTTCCTGCTGGGGAACCCGCTCACCCTCACCGAGTCCATGTCCGATGACCTCATCGAGCTCGTCGCGGATGACCTGGGGCGTGACGTCAAGGTCATGACCAAGGAGGAGGAGAACTCCTTCTCGTTCTACGACGACCCCAAGGACCTCAAGCCCCGCCCGCCCGTGGTCACGGTCATGGGCCACGTCGACCACGGCAAGACGTCCCTGCTCGACGCGATACGCCACACCGGCGTCGCGGAGGGCGAGGCCGGCGGCATCACGCAGGCCATCGGTGCCTCGCAGGTGCAGATCAACGGGAGGACCATCACCTTCATCGACACCCCCGGCCACGAGACCTTCACGGCCATGCGTGCCCGTGGTGCCAAGGTGACCGACATCGTCATCCTGATCGTCGCGGCCGACGACGGCGTGATGCCCCAGACCATCGAGTCGATCAACCACGCCAAGGCGGCAAACGTGCCCATCATCGTGGCGGTCAACAAGATCGACAAGCCCGGCGCAGATCCTACGAGGGTCCGTCAGGAGCTCACCGAGTACGGCATCATCCCCGAGGAGTGGGGCGGGCAGAACATGTTCGTCGACATCTCGGCCAAGAAGCACATGGGCATCGAGGACCTGCTCGAGGCCGTCCTGCTCGAGGCCGACGTCCTCGAGCTCAAGGCCAACCCCGACACGTTCGCGTCGGGCCACGTGCTCGAGGCCAAGCTCGATCGCGGCCGCGGCTCCGTCGCCACGCTGCTGGTGAGCCGTGGCACGCTCCACGTGGGTGACGCCATCGTCGCGGGCATGGCGTTCGGCAAGATCCGCGCCATGATGGACCCGCGTGGCAGAAACGTGAAGGAGGCCCGCCCCTCCGACCCCGTCGAGGTCCTCGGACTCCAGAGCGTCCCCATGGCTGGTGACGAGTTCCGCGTGTTCCAGGACGAGCGCGACGCGCGCGCCCTCGCCGACGAGCGCGCCCTCAAGGCCCGCATCGAGGAGCAGAACAAGGTCAAGCACGTCACCCTCGAGAACCTCTTCGACACCATGGCAGACGCCGACGTCAAGGAGCTCAACCTCATCATCAAGGCGGACGTCCAGGGTTCCATCGAGGCGCTGGTCGACTCCCTCAACAAGATGGACCAGAGCGAGGTGCGCATCAACGTGATCCACTCCGCCGTCGGTGCCATCAACGAGACCGACGTCACGCTCGCCGACGCCTCCAACGCCATCATCATCGGCTTTGGCGTCCGCCCGGACGCCAAGGCGCGCACCCAGGCCGAGCAGCAGGGCGTCGAGATCCGCTGCTACAGCGTCATCTACAAGGCCATCGAGGAGATTGACGCCGCCCGCATCGGCATGCTCAAGCCGACCGAGCAGGAGGTGCAGACGGCTTCCGTGGAGGTGCGCAACACCTTCAAGGTCCCCAAGGTCGGCATCGCCGCGGGCTGCATGGTGCAGGAGGGAGAGGTCTCGCGCGACGACCTCTGCCGTCTCGTCCGCGACGGCATCGTGGTGTACGAGGGCAAGCTCGCCTCGCTGCGCCGCTACAAGGATGACGTCAAGAGCGTCAAGGCCGGCTTCGAGTGCGGCATTGGCCTCGACAACTTCCAGGACATCCACGTTGGCGACATCATCGAGACGTACCGCATCGAGCAGGTCGCCCGTACCGAGTAGGACGAGATGAAGCAGAATCACAACTCTCGCCGCGTGAACGAGATTGCCAGGGAGAAGCTCGCGAGCATCCTCCTGTTCGAGGTCAGCGACCCCGAGCTCTCCCTGGTGACCCTCACCGGAGTCGAGGTATCGATCGACAAGTCGGTCATGCGTGCCTATGTCAGCTGCGACCGCGACAGGTACGATGAGGTCTCGCAGGCCCTTGAGCGCGCAAAGGGGCGCATACGCAGCCTCCTCGGCCATGCGCTGGGGTGGCGCGTGACCCCCGAGCTCATCTTCCAGATCGACACGACCGCCGACGAGGCGGAGCGCATCGCAAAGGCCCTCCAGAACGTGCCCTCGACCCTCTCCGTGGAGAAGGACGAGTTTGGCTACCCCGTCATCGACGGGGAGGAGGGCCAGGACGAGCAGGGCGAGGGGGAGAAGTAGCGACATGGGCCTTGCGTGCAACCCCTCGCAGGAGGCGGCGTTCGACAGGATCGCCCAGGCGATCGACGGATGCCGGAGCGTCGCCATCTGCGCTCACACGAGCCCCGATGGCGACGCCCTCGGGTCGGGGCTCGCCCTGGCGATGATCATCAGGGCTAGGTGGCCACAGATTGAGGTCACCAACCTCCTTGCTGACCGCGAGCCGGTTCCCCGGATCTACTCCTTCCTCCCCGGCGCGTCCGGCTTCGTGTGCGCCGGCGACTATGAGCAGAGCCCCGACCTCTTTGTGAGCGTCGACCTCTCCGTCGCGTCGAGGCTCAATCTCGCGGAGGACGTCATGTGGAGGGCGGGTGCCACGGTCATCATCGACCACCACCCGTGCGAGAGCCCCTACGGTCAGGTCAACCTCGTGAGGCCCTCCGCGGCGGCGGCCGGCGTCATCGTCACGGAGCTCGCCCTGCACCTGGGCGTCACCATCACGCCCGACATGGCGGAGTGCCTCTATTGCGCCGTGTGCACGGACACCGGGCGCTTCCAGTACCAGAACGCAGACTCCGAGGCCTTTGCGGTCGCGGGGCTGCTCGTGGACGCAGGGGCCGTCCCAAGCCGGACCGCGCTCAACGTGTACCAGAACTTCAGCCTCTCGTACCTGCACCTTGAGTCCGCCGTCATGGGGCGCATCACGACCTTCTCAAAGGGGAGGATCGCCTACAGCTATGCGACGTCCGCCGACCTGGTGAGGACTGGTGCGAGCCTTGACGAGTGCGACGGGCTCATCGACGTCGTTCGAAGCGTCGCCGGCTCCGAGGTCGCGCTCTTCCTCAAGGAGGTCGGCGACGGCATGGTTCGCGGCAACCTTCGCTCCAAGACGAGCCTGGACATCTCGGGCATCGCGCGGTCCCTCGGCGGGGGTGGCCACAAGGCTGCTGCCGGCTTCACGATGGAGGGTGACATCGACCAGGTCCTGAGCAAGGCGCTCCCACCGCTCGTCACCCTCGTCGAGGGCGACGGAGAGGGGAGCGACGCCAGGTGAGGCGGGGAGAGAGTGGCATCAACTGCCTCCTCGCCATCGACAAGCCCGCTGGGATGAGCAGCCACGACGTGGTGTCACGGGTGCGGCGCGCCCTGGGGGAGCGTCGCGTTGGGCACGCCGGCACGCTCGACCCTGCAGCGACCGGAGTCCTGGTCGTTGGCATTGGCCAGGGCACGCGCACCCTCGGGCTTCACACCATGGACGAGAAGTCCTACATCGCCTCCATCGAGCTTGGCTCCGAGACGGACACGGACGATGCCGAGGGAACGGTCACCAGGACGGCCCCCGTTCCGGCATGGGCGGGGGACGGCGATCGGGTCTCCGCGTTCGTCTCGTCCGCCGCGGGGGAGTGCGACCAGCTCCCGCCTGCCTACTCCGCCATCAGCGTCAACGGCAGGAGGGCCTACGACCTCGCTCGCTCGGGCGAGGAGGTCGAGCTCAAGCCGCGCCACGTCAGGATCATCGAGTCCACGCTGCTCTCGATTGAACCTGGGGAGCCCGTTGCCTGGGACTGCGCCTTCCGCGTCTCAAAGGGCACCTACATCAGGAGCCTCGCCCGTGACCTCGGGCGTGAGGCCTCAAGCGCCGCGCACCTCAGGGGACTCCGCAGGACCTCGTCCGGTGCGGTCACGCTTGCAGACTGCATTCCGCTCGACGAACTGGAGGAGCGCGGCACCGACGTCCTTGCATCCCGCCGCCTCGACCCCGTGCATGCGCTCGGCCTGCCGGCACGGACGCTCTCCGCGCGGGAGGCCGATGACGCCAGGTGCGGCCGTCGCATCTCCCCTCGGCCACTCCAGCTTGAGGAGGGGGAGAGGTGCTGTCTCGTCCGCGACGGTCGGCTCCTCGGGGTGTGGGAGCGTCGTGGGCCCTGGCTCGCCTGCGTCGCGAACTTCCCCAGCGGCATCGATGGGGTGAGGTCGTGAGCGAGGCGATCTTGGGAAGGACCCTGCCGCTCACCGAGGAGGACTCCCGCGCGCTGTGCAGGGACTCGCTGCTGCTCGGCGGCATTGAGGTGCGCGCCATCCGGCTTGACGGCGCGACGCTCGTCACTCGGGCGGCTGCCCACCTTGCGGCGGGCTCGGATGCATGCGTCTGCATAGGGGCCTTCGACGGCCTCCACAGGGGACATCGCCGGCTCCTTGCGCATGCGGTTGCGGACGCCCGCGAGCTCTCGCTCCCCTGCGTGGCCGTGACCTTCTCGCCCGACCCGTCCGACCTCCTTGAGGGGGAGACGCCCCTCTCCCGCCTGCTCGAGGTTCGCGACAGGGCGCGGGGGCTCCTCCTCCTTGGCGCAGACGCCGTCCTGGTGCTGGACTTTGGCGAGGAGCTGGAGCACACCAGCCAGGAGGCGTTCCTGCGGCGGATGCTCCCACGGCTGGTCCGCCCCCGCTCCGTGCGGGTGGGCACCAACTTCCGCTTTGGTGACGGCGGTCGTGGCGACCTCGACTCGCTGCGCGAGCTGGGGAAACGGGAGGGAATCGCCGTCCACGGCGAGGAGTTGCTGCAGGAGGACGGCAAGACGGTCTCGGCGACGCAAATTCGCGCACTCCTTCGAGACGGGCAGCTGGAGCGTGCCAACGCGCTTCTCGCCCGCCCGCACTTCGTTCGTGGCACCGTGGCGCACGGCAGGGGAGAGGGGACGTCCTTTGGCTTCCCCACCGCTAACGTCCAGGTTCCCTCCGTCACGTGCCTGCCGTCGGACGGCGTCTACGCGGGGTACGTCGTGGCGGACAGGACGGCATACCCCTCAGCGATCAACGTGGGGGCGCCGCCGACGTTCTCGGGCCCCCGACAGTCGTTCCTCGAGGCCAACCTCCTCGGGTTCTCGGGCGACCTCTACGGGAGGGAGGTGTCCGTGGTCTTCGCCCGCTGGCTCAGGGCGTCGAGGCCCTTCCCCTCCACCGAGGAGCTCGAGCGTGCGGTTCTGTCGAACGTCGACTGGGTACGTACGCAGGTAGGTCAGCATGGCGTGGAGGTGGGCGAGTGATCACGGACGAGGACAAGGAGCGCGTCCGGCAGGCAAGCGACATCGTCCAGATCGTGGGCGAGACGGTCGAGCTCAGGCAGCGCGGCCGCGACTTCTGGGGGTGCTGCCCCTTCCATCACGAGAAGTCCCCCTCGTTCCACGTAATCCCATCCACCGGATTCTGGTATTGCTTTGGCTGCCACCAGGGCGGCGACGTCTTCAATTACATCATGAAGAGGGAGAACCTCGACTTTCCGGATGCCATCAGGTACCTCGCTGACAAGGAGGGCATCGAGCTCTCCGAGGAGCGCGGAGCGGCCCGTCGCGGCCCCAAGAGGTCCCGCCTCGTCGAGTGCCTCACCGAAGCTGAGTCGTTCTACTCCACGCTCCTCCTCAGGGGGCGTGGCGAGGGCGCGGACGAGGGGCGCAGGTACCTCTCGGGGCGTGGCTTCGGCTCTGACGTATGCCGTCGCTGGAGGCTGGGATACGCCCCCGGCCATGGCCTCCTGGTCTCCCATCTGCGCGAGGCGGGCTTCTCGCGCGACGAGATCGTCTCGGCCGACCTCGCCCTGGAGGGGCGGGCCGGGCTCAGGGACCGCTTCTTCGACCGAGTTATGTTCCCCATCCACGACGAGCAGGGCCGCTGCATCGCGTTTGGCGGCCGCGTGATGGGCGACTCCAAGCCCAAGTACCTCAACACCAAGGACACGCCCGTGTTCCACAAGGGCAAGCACCTCTTCGCGTTTGACCGTGCCAAGGACTCCATGGTCGCCACAGGCACGGCGATCGTGTGCGAGGGGTACACGGACGTCATCTCAATGCACGAGGCGGGCTTCACCAACGCTGTCGCCGCGCTGGGAACGGCGCTCACGCTCGACCACGTCAGGCTCATCGAGCGCTTTGCCAAGGACCGCATCGTCTGCATGTTCGATGGCGACGCCGCCGGTCAGCGTGCGGCGGAGCGAGCGGTGCAGTACGTGGGCAAGACCAGCGTCCAGCTGCTTTGCGTCGTGCTCCCCGGGGGGCAGGACCCCGCCGAGTTCCTCGCCGCCAACGGCGCGGACTCACTGCGCGAGCAGCTCGCAAAGGCCGTCCCCCTCATGGACTTCGTGTTCTCAAAGCGCCTCTCCGGCATCGACCTTTCGGTACCCGGCCGCAGGGTCGCCGCTCTCGACCAGATGGCCACGCTCCTCGTCCCACTACGGGACTCCATCCTTCTGGATGGCTACGCAACCACGCTCGCCGACCTCCTTGGCACCAGCGTCGAGGAGGTGAAGCGCGTCATACGCCAGAAGCCTGAGCCCGCGCCTGAGGCGGAGGGGGAGAGAGCGCCAACGAGGGCCAAGGCAGCCTCGACGCAGGGGAGAGGGACTCCTCTCTCGTCCCGGGATCCCTCGCGCGCCGGAATGAGCCTCTCCGCCCTCTCAAAGGACGAGCGCATGCAGGTGATCGCGGAGCGCGAGCTTCTGGCCGTGATGGCCTCCAACGTCAACGCGGTTCGGGCGCAGGGTGACAGGATTGCCTCGTTCACCTGGGCGGACTCGCGCAACGAGGCGATGGCGTGGGCCATGCTCGCAACGCCCGAGGATGCGACCCCGGCGGACGTTGTGGCTGCGGCCGAGTCGGTGGTCCCGGAAGCCCCGCAGCTGCTCGCGGGCGCCCGGCTCGAGGTCACCTCGGGGATGGGGGTGGACGAGGAAGTTGCGTTCCTCCTCGACGTGATCGAGCTGTGGTCGAGGAGGAGGGAGGTTCGGGAGATAAAGGCAAGGCTTAGGGCCACGTCCGCCTCGCCGGGCGACGAGGAGGCCGCGGAGCTCTTCAGGAGCGCGACCGAGGTGCAGAAGCGCATCAACGAACTGTCACAAAGGGTCTCGACTGTTGCATAGCCCAGGAAAATGGGTATCATCACGAAGGTTTATACGTGGAAAGGAAATCCGTGGCAAACAACAAGGCGACCAAGGCATCTGGGCTCTCTGACGACCTGCAGGGGGCTGTGAAGGCGCTGGTGAAGCAGGCCTCCGACTCGCACTCCCTCACGGAGGACGACATCCAGCTGGCCATAGCCGAGATAGACGTCGACGACAACGAGCTGTCCGACCTCTATGACGCCATCCGCGCCAAGGGAGTCGAGATCGTCTCGTCCGGCGACGGCGTCTCTCAGATTGCCCCGGGAATCTCGGTCTCCTCGGGTGATGACGACGAGGACGAGGATGACGACCTGGACGACGAGGACAGCGAGGTAAGCGAGGCCAAGAAGGAGGCCCGCGTCGCCAACGAGGTCCTGAGGAGCGTCCCCAAGAGCAAGGCCCGCAAGCGTTCTTCGCGCGCTCGCGCCCGCAGGACCGACAACTCCACCGTGATGCTCACCGGCGACCCGGTCCGCATGTACCTCAAGGAGATTGGCAAGGTCGACCTGCTGACGGCCTCCGAGGAGGTCAACCTCGCCATGAAGATTGAGGCGGGGACCGAGGCCACGCAGAAGCTCGAGGCAGCCGAGAACGGCGAGATCGAGCTGACGCGTGCCGAGCAGAGGCGCCTCATGAGGATCGAGCAGGTGGGCCTGGATGCAAAGCAGGCGCTGATCAGCGCCAACCTGCGCCTGACCGTCTCGATCGCAAAGCGCTACGTGGGTCGCGGCATGCTCTTCCTGGACCTGATCCAGGAGGGTAACCTTGGCCTGATTCGTGCCGTCGAGAAGTTCGACTACACCAAGGGCTTCAAGTTCTCCACCTACGCCACGTGGTGGATCAGGCAGGCCATCACCAGGGCCATCGCCGACCAGGCCAGGACCATCCGCATTCCGGTCCACATGGTCGAGACCATCAACAAGCTTGTGCGCGTCCAGCGCCAGCTGCTGCAGGACCTTGGGCGCGACCCGACCCCGGAGGAGATTGGCGCGGAGATGGGCATCTCCGCCGACCGAGTGCGAGAGATCCAGAAGATCAGTCAGGAGCCGGTGAGCCTGGAGACGCCCATCGGCGAGGAGGAGGACTCCCAGCTGGGGGACTTCATCGAGGACTCCAGCGCCGTGGCGCCCCCCGACGCCGCGAGCGACTCTATGCTGCGCGAGCAGCTCGAGCAGGTGCTGGACAGCCTGGCCGACCGCGAGCGCAAGGTCATCAAGTTCCGCTTTGGCCTTGAGGACGGGCATCCCCGCACACTCGAGGAGGTCGGGCGCGAGTTTGGCGTCACGCGCGAGCGCATCCGCCAGATCGAGAGCAAGACCCTCGCAAAGCTCCGTCATCCCTCTCGCTCCGGGAAGCTTAAAGATTACATGGAAGAATAGCGGGTTTATCCTGCTCAGACTGGGAGCCCATGCACACTATATGGAGGTGTGCATGGGCTCCGTGCATAGCAGTTGGCATGGGCTTGCAAATCAAATTGGGTGCGGTAAAAAAATATTGGAAAGTCGCTTGCACCCAGATTTGCGTCTGCTATAGTAATTGCTCGTGCGCAGCACACCAGATTCCCCGGTGGCGCAGTGGTAGCGCAGCTGACTGTTAATCAGCGTGTCGCAGGTTCGAACCCTGCCCGGGGAGCCAGAGAGTTCGCAGGTCGGATAGCTTACGCTGTCCGACCTGTTTTCTTATTCGGAGGACCGAGGGCGCCGTCCCAGCCTGGGCCACCGCCAGGCGCAACATCCCACTTAAGACTAACAGGGCCCCGCGGATCCCGGACACATGCAATCGGCACCTCTGGTTCCGTTCTGACCGTGGTCCTTGCCGTTCTGCCAATTGTATGGGGCGCTGCGTGCTGTGATAGAGTTTTCTGCCGACAAGCTGGGGTCACACAAGTCCCCGGCAATCCCTGACATGGAGGCGTCGTGGACGACAAGACCGCAACCGTCGAGACCCCTGAGGGCGAGGAGGGGGCCAAGAGCAAGCCGCGCGAGGATGCATGGTATCCGCCAAAGCAGCGTGACCTGGCCGTCATCAGGCAGCTCGTGTCCAAGGACTTCAAGCTCAAGTACCGCAGGAGCGCGCTCGGTGTGGCGTGGAGCGTCCTCAACCCGCTTCTCATGATGATCGTCATGGCGGCGGTGTTTTCGTCGTTCATGAAGTTTGGCAGCGACTCCGTCGTAAACTTCCCGCTCTACCTGATCATCGGCAACACCACCTTCACGCTCCTCGCCGACTCCACCAACGGTGGCATGGGGTCCATCCTGGGTGCCGCCTCGCTCCTCAAGAAGGTCAAGATCAATCGTTGGGTCTTCCCAGTTCAGAAGGTGCTCTCAGCGCTCGTCAACTACGCGTTCTCGCTCATCGCCGTGGCGCTCGTAATGCTGTTCTTCCGCATCCCGCTCACGCCGCTGGCGCTGTTGCTCCCCGTGGGGCTTCTGCTCATGACCGTCTTCTGCATCGGGCTCTCGTTCTTCCTCGCTGCCGCGTCGGTCTTCTTCCGCGACGTCATGCACCTGTGGGGTGTCATCCTCACGGCATGGACCTACGCCACCCCCATCTTCTACGTCATCGACATCCTCCCCGGATGGATGAAGACGTTCGAGAACTTCAACCCGCTCTACCTCTTCATCACCTTCTTCAGGGATGTCCTCCTGTTCCAGCGGGTTCCCACGCTCAGCCTCTGGATTCGCCTCATCCTCTTCGCCCTCGTCTCCCTTGGCATCGGGTACGTCGTGTTCCACAGGCACGAGCACAAGTTCATCCTGTTCATCTAGGAGGATCGCGTGTCAGACAACATCGAGATGAGCACGGACAACTGGTCCGCGTCCCTTGACCTCAACAAGACCCTCGTCGAGTACGGCGACTTCGTGGCCGCAACTGCCATCGTGAAGGGCGCAAACCCGCACGCATGCACCTATCGCTTCACCTGGATGCTCGAGGGAGGCGGCGAGGGTGGGACCTCCGGTGAGCCCAACGGCGAGTTCCAGTACGGCTTTGCCCCTCCCCACGAGGGCAAGTTTCTCATCACCTGCGACATCACCGGTCCTGATGGGCAGACGGTCACCGCCAGCCGGTGGATGACCTGTGGCGACACGGATGAGTTCACCCGTCCGCCGCTCCCGTCCCCTGACGCCGAGACGGTCGTCTCGGTGGACGACGTGTCCATGGTCTTCAACATTGCCTCCGAGCAGTTCAACTCCCTCAAGGAGTACTTCATCGCCCTGATGCGCCACGAGCTTAAGTTCAAGGAGTTCCGCGCACTCGATCACATCAGCTTCGAGGTCAAGCGCGGCGAGGCCTTCGGCCTGGTCGGCACCAATGGCTCGGGCAAGTCTACGATGCTCAAGATCATCGCTGGCGTCCTGGACGCCAGTAGCGGCTCGTGTCGCGTCGCGGGGACCATCGCGCCCCTCATCGAGCTCGGCGCCGGCTTCGACATGGAACTCACCGCCAAGGAGAACATCTACCTCAACGGGGCACTCCTGGGCTACCGCAAGGAGTTCATCGACGAGCACTTCCAGGACATCGTGGAGTTCGCCGAGCTCCAGAACTTCATGGAGATGCCCCTCAAGAACTACTCTAGCGGTATGGTCGCTCGCATCGCGTTCGCCATTGCCACCATCACCGAGCCCGACATCCTGATCGTCGACGAGACCCTCTCCGTGGGCGACTTCCTCTTCCAGAAGAAGTGCGAGCGCCGCATTAAGGAGCTTGTCTCGGCTGATAACGTGACCGTCCTCCTCGTCAGCCACTCCATCGACCTCGTCGAGCGCATCTGCGACAGGGTGTGCTGGATCGAGAAGGGCAAGCAGCGCATGCTCGGGCCCACCGACGAGGTGTGCGAGGCCTACAAGAATCTGGGGAAGTAATGGGTCGGGACATCGACGTCAGCGTCATCGTTCCCTGCTACAACACCGAGAGGTTCCTCGACCAGGCGTTGAGCACGGCGGAGATGAACGACAGCTGCAGGCTCGAGATCATCGCCGTGAACGACGGCTCCACCGACGGTTCGCTGGCAATCATGCGCGAGCATGCCGCGAGGGACCCGCGCGTGAGGGTGATCGACAAGGAGAACTCCGGGTACGGCGCCAACATGAACCGTGGCATCCGTGAAGCGAGGGGAACCTACATCGGCATCCTCGAGCCCGACGACTACCTGCGCCCCCACATGTTCGACACGCTCTTTGCCGCCGCCCGCAGACACAACCTGCCGGACATGGTGAAGTCTCCCTACATCCGCGTGTGGATGCCCACCACGCCGCAGGAGCACCTGTACAACTGCTCCTACTACCACCGCATAAAGCCCGTGGACCAGCCCTTCACGCTCAAGGACTGCCCGCGCCTGATACAGCACCATCCATCCATCTGGTCCGCCATCTATCGCAAGGGCTTCCTGGAGGAGAGCGGCATCACCTTCATGGAGGTGCCGGGAGCCGGATGGGTGGACAACCCGTTCCTAATCCAGACGTGCGTCCTCGCCAAGTCCATCGTCTACATCGACGAGCCGTTCTACTGCTATCGAGAGGACCTTCCGGGCTCCTCGTCGGTCCTGCGCAAGGCCGGGCTCTCGTTTGAGCGTTGGAACAACATGGCAGACCTCATCGAGCGCTATGGCGTGACCGATCGGGGCATCCTGGAGTCGTTTTACGTCATCGGCTTCAGGTATGCGGGGGGCGCCATCGCCGACTTCGGGCTGGACGAGCCTCAGGTGCGCGAGTGGGTCACCCAGATCTTCAGGCGCATGGACCCCACCATCGTCGCGGGCATCGTCACGCTCTCGGGCTCCTTCAAGAAGACCTACTTCGAGCTGACCGGCTACGACCCGGTGAAGTTCAGCGACCTCCCGTATGTCGGGAGCCTGGTGAACGAGTTCTTCTACAGCTGGGACATCAACGGCCCCTCGTTTGCCCTCTCGCGACTCGGGCTCTTCGCGCGACGTCGCGCCGCCGAGAAGGGGCTGGCAAAGCCGACCAGCACCCACTCCGCCTCCATATGATGCCTGCAGGGCCCCGCCTCCGTGCGGGGCCCTGGCTTTGTGCTGGTTTATGGGGCTGGGATTTCTCGCCTGCCACAGAGTCAAAATATTGTATTGTCTTACCGACCTTTAAAGCGGTACGAGATACCGGTAAGGCACTACGCCCGTTCTGGGCTACATATGACTCTCTTCCGGTGTCTTGTGCCGTCGACAGACGGTCAGGGCATCTTTTTTTGAGGAAGGAGTCCCATGGAACAGGCCAAGCCCAAGGCGGTCATCATGGACGAGCAGGCCATGAAGCGCGCCGTCGTCCGCATCGCCCACGAGGTGATCGAGCACAACGAGGGCGCCAGCGACATCGCCGTGGTGGGCATCGTCCGCAGGGGCGTCACGCTCGCCCGCCAGCTGACCGACGCGATAGAGGAGATTGAGGGGACCAGGCCGCAGCTCGGCTCGCTCGACATCAGCTTCTATCGCGACGACGTGATGCGCAACGTCGCCCCCGTGATCCACGGCACCAACATCCCCTTCAGCGTGGACGACGAGAACATCATCCTCGTGGACGACGTCCTCTACACCGGGCGCACCGTGCGCTCCGCCCTCGACGCCCTCATGGACCTGGGCAGGCCCAAGAGCGTCCAGCTTGCGGTCATGGTCGACCGTGGCCACCGCGAGCTCCCGATCAGGGCCGACTACGTTGGCAAGAACGTCCCCTCGTCCCACGAGGAGGACGTCCGCGTGTGCATGAAGCCCCTGGACGACCGCAACTCGGTCGAGATCTGGGAGCTGGACGCAGAGAAGAACGCCGGAGGTGCGAACTAGATGCTTTCCGTCAAGAACCTCATCGACACGTACAGCCTCACGGCCGATGACATCACGCAGATCCTGGACACCGCCGCCTCGTTCGAGGCGATAAACAACCGCCCGGGCATCAAGAAGGTCCCCGCGCTGCGCGGCAGGACCATCGTGAACCTGTTTCTGGAGCCCTCGACCCGCACCAAGAGCTCCTTCGAGCTCGCGGAGAAGCGCCTCTCCGCCGACTCGCTCTCGATGGGCGGCTCCACCTCCTCGGTCGTGAAGGGCGAGTCCCTGGCCGACACGATCCAGACTATCGACGCGATGAACGTCGACATGTTCGTGTGCCGTGCCCGTCTCGCCGGCACGCCCCAGAAGATCACCGAGAACACCGACGCCGTGGTCATCAACGCCGGTGACGGCAAGCACCAGCACCCCACGCAGGCCATGCTCGACCTCTACACCATCCGCAAGCACTTTGGGCACCTGGACGGCCTCAAGGTCGCCATCGTGGGCGACCTCGCGCACAGCCGCGTCTGCGGATCTCTCGCGCCGGCGCTCAAGACCATGGGCGCGGAGGTGACCCTCGTTGGTCCCCCGACCTTCCAGGTCGACGACCCCGACTGGTTTGGCTGCCCCCAGACCTCCAGCCTCGACGAGGTCATCGAGGACATGGACGTCGTCTACATGCTGCGCGTGCAGCTCGAGCGCATGGAGGGGGCGGCGATTCCCTCCAAGCGCGAGTACAACCGTCTCTACGGGCTCGACATGCGTCGCGTCAACCACATGAAGGAGAACGCGATCATCTGCCACCCCGGCCCCATGAACCGCGGCATGGAGATCAACGCCGACGTGGCCGACTGCGCACGTTCCAGGATTCTCAACCAGGTCAACGCGGGTGTCCTCACGCGCATGGCCGAGATGTACCTGCTTCTGGGAGGAGAGAGCAATGGCATTTCTGCTTAAGGGCGCCCACGCCGTCGACCCTCAGGTCGGCCTTGACGAGGTCGTCGACGTCCTGATCGACGGCGAGCGCGTTGCCGAGGTCGGCAGCGACCTCGAGGCGGGGCAGGACGTGCAGGTCATCGATGCGACCGGCAAGTACCTCGTACCCGGCCTGGTCGACATGCACGTGCACTTCCGCGACCCCGGCTTCGAGTACAAGGAGACCATCGAGACCGGCAGCCGTGCGGCCACCCATGGCGGGTTCACCGACGTCGCCACCATGCCCAACACCGACCCCGTCACCGACACGGGTACCGGCATCCGCTACCAGATCGACCGCGGCCATGCCGCGGGGCTCTGCCACATCCGTCCCATCGGCGCGATGACCCGCGGCGAGAAGGGTGAGGCCCTCTCCGAGATTGGCGACATGGTGCTCGAGGGCGCCGTCGCGTTTTCCGACGACGGCCACGGCGTCCAGAGCGCGGGCATGATGCGCACCTGCATGGAGTACATCGCGCAGTTCGACCGCGTTGCCATCGCTCACTGCGAGATCGAGACCCTGAGCGGCCACGGCGTCATCAACGAGGGCAAGGCGTCCACCAGGCTCGGCATGTTTGGCTGGCCCGCCCTCGCCGAGGAGCTCGAGATCTACCGCGACATCGAGCTGTGCCGCCTCACCGGGTGCCCCCTGCACATCGCCCACATCTCCACCGCGAAGGGCCTTGAGCTGGTCAAGGGCGCCAAGGCTGAGGGCCTGCCCGTTACCTGCGAGGTCACGCCGCACCACCTCTTCCTCAACGAGGACGATATCGACACCACCTACAACACCAATCTCAAGATGAACCCGCCCCTGCGCACCCCCGACGACGCGGCCGCGCTCCGGGAGGGCATTCTCGACGGCTCCATCGACTGCCTCGTGACCGACCACGCCCCGCATGCGGCGCACGAGAAGGACTGCGAGTGGGAGATTGCGTTCTTTGGCACCGTGGGCCTGGAGACCTCGCTGCCGCTCATGCTCAACAACCTCGTTCGCACGGGCAAGATGAGCTGGCAGAGGCTCGTGGAGGTCATGGCGGTCAACCCGCGCTCCGTCCTTCGCCTTCCCAAGGTCAAGGTCGAGAGGGGCTCCGTCGCCGACCTTACCTTGATCGACCCCGACCGCGAGGTGACCGTCACGGAGGACTACCTGCAGAGCAGGTCCAAGAACTCCGCGTTCCTGGGCCAGACCCTCGTGGGCTCTGCCACCGACGTGTTCGTGGCGGGCAGGCGTACCCTCGAGAACGGGGTCGTCGCCTAGCGGCGCTACACTGACAAGTGGCAAAAGGCGATGGCGTGAGGGCGGATCCCGCCCCACGCCATCGCACGTAGAGATTGGAGACGACGTGCTACCAAGCTCAGACGTGAGGCAGTTCGCCTTCGACGTCGCGTCCAACGAGCGGGTTGGGGACGGCATCTTCCGGATGGTCATGCACGCGCCAGGACTCGCGCCGATCCTCTCCCCTGGACAGTTCGTCAACGTCGCCGTCCCCGGTGACCCCAGCCACATCACGAGGATCCCGCTCTCGTTCGCCGGGACCGACCCCAAGGCGCAGACCATCGAGATTGTCTATGCCGTGGTGGGGGAGGGGACCGCGAGGCTCTCGCGCATGGGCGAGGGCGACGCGTCGACGGTCCTCGGCCCCTGCGGAAAGGGATGGAGGCTTGACGACGTCAGCGGCCCGGCGCTCCTGGTCGCTGGCGGAGTGGGCGCGCCGCCCGTTCTCGCCGCGGCCCGTGGGCTCTTGGCGCGTGGCATCCCCTTCGACGTGGTGCTCGGCGCCCAGACGGCGGGCAAGCTCTGGGGCGTTGGCCTTGCCAAGTCGCTCGGTGCGGGTAGGGTCGTCGTAACGACCGACGATGGGACCGCGGGTATCAAGGGGTTCGCCACGGTCGCCGTGGAGCAGATGCGGGGCGAGCGGGATTACGCTGACGTCCTGACCTGCGGACCCCAGCCCATGATGGCGGGCGTGGCGAGGCTCGCTCTTGCCGACGGCTCGTCCTGCCAGGTCTCGATGGAGCGAATGATGACCTGCGGCTTTGGCGCGTGCAACACGTGCAACGTCGCGATGGCGGCCGGCGGCTACAAGGCGTGCTGCACCGACGGCCCCGTGTTCGATGCCCGGGAGGTGGCATGGTGAGCGAGCCGAGCATGGCCGTCGACCTCGGCGGCATAAAGATGAGAAACCCCATCAACACGGCGTCGGGGACCTTTGGGTACGGATGGCAGTTCGAGGGCTTCTTCGACGTCTCGTGCCTGGGGGCCATCACCACCAAGGGGTGCTCCGCGGAGCCCTGGGACGGCAACCCCGCCCCCAGGATGGCTGAGGTCACCTCGGGCATCATGAACTCGGTGGGACTCCAGAACCCGGGGGTCAGGGCCTTCGTGGAGCAGGACGGGGAGTACCTCTCCGGGCTTCGCGAGCGTGGGTGCCAAGTCATCTGCCAGGTGGCGGGGCACTCCATCGACGAGTACGTGCGCGCCGTGGAGCTGTACGGGGAGCTCGCGCCGTTTGCCTCCGGGCTCGAACTCAACATCAGCTGCCCCAACGTGAGCCAGGGCGGGGCGGCGATGGGAGCCACGCCCAAGGCAGCGGCGGAGGTGATGCGCGCCGTCCGCGGTCGCACCAAGCTGCCCGTGGTGGTCAAGATGGCACCGCACGACGTCCCGGAAATCGCCCGGGCCCTCGAGGCGGAGGGGGCGGACGCCCTCTCGCTCATCAACACGATTCCCGCCATGGCCATCAACGTGCACACCAGGAGGAGCCGTCTCTCTCGCCCGACGGCGGGGCTCTCCGGGCCTGCCGTGCACCCCATCGCGGTGCGGATGGTCTGGGAGGCGCATCGGGCCGTATCGATTCCCATCTGTGGGATCGGCGGCGTCACCAGCGGCGAGGATGCAGCGGAGCTCATCCTTGCGGGCGCGACGAGCGTCTCGGTGGGAACTGCCAACCTCGTGGACCCCACGAGCGCGCCAAGGATTCTGGGGGAGCTCGAGGACTGGGTTAGCGAGCAGGGCGCGACCGACGTTAACGAATTGATTGGAGCTGTGGAATGCTAACCGAGGAGCAGGCACGCGAGTCCATTATCGTTGCCTTTGACTGCGACGGGTCGCAGGCCATCGAGCTTGCGGAGAGGCTTGGCGGCGCGGCACGCTGGGCGAAGGTCGGCATGACGCTCTTCTACGCGGAGGGTCCGCGCATTGTCCGGGAGCTGCGCGACCGCGGCCTCAAGGTCTTCCTCGACCTCAAGCTGCACGACATCCCCTTCCAGGTGGGTGGTGCCGCGGAGTCCGCGTCGCTCACGGGTGCGGACATCCTCTCCATCCACGGGATGGGTGGAGCGGAGATGGTCGCGAAGGCGCGGGAGGGCGTCGAGCGGGCGGCGGAGAGCCGGGGCGGAGACAGGACCAGGCTCGTCGCCATCAGCGTCCTCACCAGCATGGACCAGGCTGCCCTCCAGTCCATCGGGGTTGACTCCCCGGTGGAGGAGGAGGTCTCCCGTCTCGCCTCCCTCGCGGTGGGAGCCGGGTCGGATGGCATCGTGTGCTCCCCGCGCGAGGCGCGGGAGATGCGGGCGCTGCTTGGGCCCAAGGCCCTCATCGTGACGCCCGGCGTCCGCCCGGCGGGCTCGGAGGTCGGCGACCAGCGCCGCGTGGCCACGCCGCGCGAGGCGATCGAGGCCGGCGCCTCTAAGCTTGTCATTGGTCGCCCCATCACCCGGGCTGCCGACCCACTCGTCGCCCTCGAGGGCGTGGTGGGCGAGCTCACCGCCTAAAGTTGGCGGCAACGGTGCCCTATACGTGCGCTTTTGTGAAGATGAGACCATCGGGCGCACAAAAACGCAGGTCATGCTTGTAAAATGAGGGCGTAATTGGCAAACTATCGCTTTGCATGCCCGCTACCAGCGCCTACGGCGCGAGGGCGTGCGACCTAAGTAGCATCCTATGTTTGGAGGACGACAATGGCTCTACCCCAGCTTTCGGACGAGCAGCGCAAGGCAGCACTCGAGAAGGCCGCCGCGGCTCGCCACGAGCGCGCCGAGCTTCGCGAGAAGATCAAGAAGGGCGAGATCAGCCTTGAGGAGGTCCTCGATTCCGACGACCCCATCGCCAACCGTCTGAAGGTTTCTGCGCTCATCGAGTCCCTCCCCGGGTACGGCAAGGCCAAGGCCGCAAAGATCATGGACGAGCTGGGCATCTCCGCAACCCGTCGCGTTAAGGGCCTCGGCGCACGCCAGCGCGAGCAGCTCATCGAGGTGCTGTCCAAGTAGTGGCCAGGACTCCTCGTCTCTTCGTGGTATCCGGACCGTCCGGCGCGGGGAAGGGCACGCTCCTCTCCATGGTGAGGAAGCGCCGCTCCGACCTGGGCCTGACGGTCTCTGCCACAACGAGGCCCCCTCGACCCGGTGAGGTCGACGGTGTCTCGTACCACTTCCTCTCGGAGGATGAATTTGCGCGTCGCGTTGCGAACGGCGAGTTTCTCGAGTGGGCCCACGTGCACGGGCACTGCTACGGCACGCTTCGCAGCGAGGTCGACAAGAGGATTTCGTCCGGTCAGTCCGTGGTGCTCGAGATCGATGTGCAGGGCGCCCTTAACGTGCGTCACGTCTACCCCGATGCCGTACTCGTGTTCATCGAGCCGCCGTCGATGGAAGTTTTGGAGCAGCGGCTCCGCGGCAGGGGGACGGAGGACGAGGCGTCTCTCGAGCTCCGCCTCTCCAACGCTCGGCGCGAGATGGAGTTTGCCCCCCGCTATGACGCACGCGTAGTCAATGATGACGCCGAGGTTGCCTCGAGGGAGCTCGAGGCAACCTTCGAGCGGTTTGAAAGCGAATAGGAGTCTCCCAAGATGGCAGTCACCAAGCCAGAGATCGACGATCTGCTCGCCAAGACCGAGCACAACCCGTTCCTGCTCTGCAGCGTCGCGTACAAGCGCGCCTGCGACATCAATAACATGGTTAGGGGCCAGCACCTGCGCGTCACCGCCATCCAGGAGTTTGACGACATCACTACGGTCGTCTCGGGCGAGGACCCCGTGTCCATCGCCATGCAGGAGATCGAGGACGGCACCCTGGGCTACGTCAAGGACGACTTCGACAGCGAAATCAGGGGCTCCAACGCCCGCGTCGAGCACAACCTGTAGTCCCATGGCAAAGAGGGTCTGCTTCGTCCACTACCACGAGATCGGCCTCAAGGGAAAGAACCGGTCGTCCTTCGAGAACCAGCTCGTGACCAACCTCCACCGCGCCCTCCACGAATGGCCCGTTGACGCGATCAAGCGCATCAGCGGGCACATTCTCGTGTCAACCGAGGACGGGGAGGCAACCGACGAGATGGCGCATGCCATCTCGCGCGTTCCCGGTGTGGCGCGCGTCTCGCTCGCCTACGTGTGCGGGCTCGACCAGGAGGAGTACTGCCAGGCGGCGGTCCGCGCCCTGGGGGAGGCGGGCGACTTCGAGTCCTTCAAGGTTCACGCCCGCCGTTCGTCCACGGGATACGAGCTCCACACGCTCGACATCAACCGTCTGGTGGGTGGGGTGCTCTGCAAGGAGTTCCCCACCAAGAAGGTCGAGATGCACCACCCCGACGTGACCGTGTGCGTCTACGTGGTGCAGGGCAACGTCTACGTGTACGCCGACTCCATGCCCGGCGTCGGCGGGCTCCCCGTGGGTACTGCGGGCAAGGTCGTGACGCTCCTCTCAAGCGGATTCGACTCGCCCGTGGCCACCTGGATGGTGGGCCGACGTGGCGCCACCTGCGTGCCGGTCCACTTCTCGGGCCGTCCCATGACGGCTGACACGAGCGAGTGGCTGTGCCAGGACATCGTGCGCGCGCTTGCGCCGTCCGGGATGGTCGGGAGGCTTTACGTCATCCCCTTTGGCCAGCGCCAGCGAGAGATCTCCCTCGCCGTGCCGCAGAGCCTCAGGATCATCACCTACCGGCGCGTCATGTTCTCAGTTGCCGAGAGGATCGCGCGCATCGAGGGCGCCAAGGCGCTCGTCACCGGCGAGTCGCTGGGGCAGGTCGCCTCGCAGACCCTCGACAACATCGCCGCGGTCAACGAGATGGTCTCGATGCCCGTGCTGCGTCCCCTCATCGGGTCGGACAAGCAGGAGATCATGCGCCGCGCCGAGGAGATTGGCACCTACGACATCAGCTGCCAGACTGCGGACGACTGCTGCACGCTCTTCATGCCCCGTCGGCCCGAGACGCACGCTCGCCTCGACCAGGTGCACGAGGCGTGGGACTCGTTCGACCACGATGCGATGATCGACGACCTGGTGGACCACCTCGAGTACGTGGACTTTGACCAGTGCCCCTCGTACCGCGCGCCCAGGAGCCTCAAGCGGAGGCACCGCGAGCTGGGGCCACGTGACGAGTCCCCGGAGGGGCAGGCGGGGGAGCAGTAGCTGGCCCCTCGCTCTCACATTGCTTGCGAATGCGGCGGCGTCCCCACGATGGGGGCGCCGCCGCTGCAGTCTGGCGACACCTTTGTGCCACCTTTCTGCGGCGAGATTTGGGGACCTCCCCCTCGCTACCTCTCCTACTGGGAGGATGGTGTGAGGGGGTGGTGTCATGGCACAGCGCATGGTGGGCAGGCGAGGGAGAGGGAGGTGCTCCGGGGGAGCACTCCCGGTTCGGCTCGGCATAGCCTGCCTTGTCCTTGCCGTGGCGGCGTTTGCGCTTGGCGCGCTCCGCGCTCAGGGGGGAGGCAGCGTGGAGCTCGTTCGCGACGAAGGAGATTCGGGAATTGTGGAGGATGCATCGGGCGTTGGGGCTCAAGGAGACTCCGATCCTGGGTCGTCCGTGACGGCAAATCCCGCCCCCGTCGTGGTGCACGTGGACGGTGCCGTCGCAAACCCAGGGGTCTACGAGCTGCGCGGCGTCACTCCGCGTGCCCGTGACGCCATCGAGGCCGCAGGTGGGTTGACGGAGGATGCCGACACGACCAGCCTCAACCTCGCACAGGCTGTCACCGATGGGAGCAAGGTCCACGTCCCCCATGCGGGGGAGGCGCCCGCGCAGACGGCACAGTCCTCGACCGGTGGGGGAGGCGCCGCTGCCGGGCCCGTCAACATCAACACGGCAGGGGCGGACGAGCTCAAGACTCTCCCTGGCGTGGGGGATGCCACCGCTGCCTCCATCATTCGTGAGCGCGATGACCACGGGCCGTTCACCTCTCCCGAGGACATCATGCGCGTCTCGGGGATTGGCGAGAAGAAGTTCGAGAAGATCCGTGACGGCATCTGTGTCTAGCCGCGGTGGTGCGCCTGGGGAGCGCTTTCCCGATCGCCCCCACCTTCCCGTCACGATCCCGCCCCTGGTCTGTGCCATCCTTTCGGAGAGGGCCGTCCTCACGGGCAGGCTACCGTCCGGGCCGGGGACCAGGACATTCCTCGTCCCGCTCCTTGTGCTGTCTGCAGGTGTCTTGCTGCTGCGGAGGGGGAGGGGGCTGGGGCGGGCTCTCGTCTGGCCCTGCGTTCTGGTCGCGGTTGCCTCCCTTGGGGGACTTGCTGCCTGTGGCTCCCTGGCGGAGGGGAGGAGAGGGCTCGAGGCCCTGTCATCCGTCCCCGTCTCGTCGCTCGAGCTCCGGACCGTCGAGGACTCCCATCCCACCCGCCGCGGGTTCCTCACCAGGGCGGAGGCGAGCCTGGATGACAGGCGAATTGCCGACGTGTACCTCAGCACGCGGGAGGAGCTGAGTTTGGGGCATACCGTCTCGTGCGTGGGACGGCTGCGAGAGCTGGGGGACGACGACTTCGCCATCTCGTGCAGGGCCAGGGGAATCGTCGCCTCCGTGAGCGTCTCGCACGTCCGCGGCTCCTCTCGCCCGGGGGGCGCGCTCGGTCCGGTCCTCCGGCTTCGGGAGGCCCTCGTCGGGGCTCTGGACCCAGGCTCGTCTCCGGAGCGCGCCCTTGTCGCCGACGTGTGCTGCGGGTATCGAACCGCCTTAATGGGAGACCCCTCGTACGAGCTCATCAAGCTGTGCGGGGTCGCGCACCTGGTTGCCGTGTCGGGGAGTCACCTCTCCATCGTCACGGGGATCATCGCTGGTGCGTTGGGACGTACCGCGCTTCGGCCCCCGTCGCGGATTGCCCTGCTCGCCTCGTTGTCCGGTATCTTCGTGCTGCTGTGTGGGTCGCCCGTCTCTGCCGTCCGCGCCTGGCTCATGTCCCTCGTCGCAATGGGGTCGCAGCTTGCCGGCAGACGCGCCCACTCGGCCAGTTCCGCCGGCGTCGTGGCGCTCTGCATGGCGATGGCAGACCCGCACCTTTCCTGTGACCTTGGATTCCTCCTCTCCGTGAGCTCCGTGCTCGGCCTGTGCGCCCTGAGCCGGTACCTCTCCTGGGCGTTGGGGACGGCGCTGCGGCTGCCACACCTCGAGCGTCTGCTCGTGCGGAGGGCGGCGGGCAGGCGGGCACTGCACTGCGGAGGGGCGCTCGTGGATGCCCTTGCAGCGTCGCTTGCGGCGCAGGCGGCGACGCTTCCCACCTCCACCGTCGCATTTGGGAGACTGCCCCTGCTGGGTCCGCTTGCCAGCGTGCTCTTGTCTCCGATTGCCTACGCGATGATTCCGGTGGGGCTGGCGCATGCGCTCCTCTCTAACGTTGGCCTTGGGATGCGTGCCCTCGGTCTTGCTCTCGATGCGCTGGCAGGGGCATTTGGGCGCGTGCTCACCTTGCTGGCCGGCCTTCCCTGGACGTCTCGGACACTCATGGGCGGGCCCTGGGGCTTCCTTGCCGCGATGGTCCCTCTCACGTTGGTTCTTGCCTTCTGGCCGCATCCAAGCCGTCGCACGCTTCGTGCCTTCATGGCACTCTTGCTCGGCGTGCCGGTCGTACTCACCCTCTGCGCCGGGGTGCTCCAGGGACCACGCGTGTGCGTTCTCGACGTTGGGCAGGGGGATGCCATCCTGGTGCAGGACGGCAGGGACGCCATCCTCGTCGACGCCGGTCCGGCAGACGACTCCTGCGCCCGTGAGCTCGCAAGGCTCAATGTGAGGAGGCTCGATGCGGTGGTGGTCACGCATCTGCACGACGACCACTACGGCGGTGTCCGGTCCCTTGTGGGGTGCATCCCTGTGGGTTCGGTGCTCGTGGGACAGGGGGCCTCTGGCAACGTTCCCCCAGAGCTTGGGGATGCCACAAGACTTCTGACGGGAGGCAACTGCCGCGAAATCCGCAGGGGAGACGTGATGCGCGTCGGGAGGTTCTCGCTTCGGGTCATTTGGCCTGACTGTCCCCGAGGGGGAGACGAGAACGAGGACTCCGTCGTGTTGCACCTCACGTTCTCCGATGGCAGGCACAGGCTCTCGGCGCTCCTCACGGGGGACGCGGAGCGCGAGGAACTGGCACGTGCGGCCGAGGCCGTGGGAATCGGTTCCGTCGACCTCCTCAAGCTGGGGCACCATGGCTCCAAGGAGTCGCTCGACACGCCCCTCGCCAGGCGCCTGAGCCCCGCCTTGTGCGTTGCCAGCGCTGGAGAGGGCAACGAGTACGGGCACCCGTCCCCCGAGTGCGTCTTGGTTTGCAAGGGGGAGGGAGCCGCCTTCCTGTGCACCAAGGACGTCGGTACGGTGACGGTTGAGCCAGGCGTGCTTGGCCTCAGGGTGTCAGCCTCCCGACGCGCGGGTTTGCCAGGAGATGCTGGGCTGCGGTGGGCTTGCGCTACGATGAGAGGGGATCACGGAGAGGAGACGCATGACTCAGGGGAGAGGACAGGGGGCCTCCGGGCTTCTGCCTGCCTATCTGGCGGTTGGCGGGGACGAGCTCAAGCGGGAGACGGCCGTTTCGCGCATGAAGGCCAGACTCTCGCCAGGGCTTGCCGCCTTCAACCTGGACGAGCGCGAGGCAAACGCGGACATGCAGCCGGGCGACCTCGTGACCTCCCTCAACACCATACCGGTGGGGGACGGCTTTCGCCTGGTGCTGGTCCATGGCGCGGAGCGTCTGCCCAAACCCGTCTCCGAGGCCATCATCGCCTACCTGGGCAACCCCAACCCCGGCTGCGTCCTCCTCTTGGACGCGGCATCCCTCGCCAAGTCGACCAGGCTCTACAAGGCGGTGGCAAAGGTAGGGCCGCACTCGGTCATCGACTGCGCGCCCAAGAAGCGCTGGGAGCTCTCCAAGACCGTCGTGCGCATGGCGGCGCACTATGGGGCGACCATGACGGAGGCCGCGGCGACGGAGCTCATCTCGAGGGTGGGCGAGTCCACGACCATGCTCGACCGCCAGGTGAGGTCGTTGGCAGACCTATGCAGGGGTTCAGGGCAGATCGGGCTTGTTGACGTGGAGGCAAACGTCGCGCGAACCGCAGAGGTGAAGCCGTGGGACTTCCTCGACAGCGTCTGCGCGAGGGATGCCGGGAAGGCGCTCTCTCTGTACCAGCTCATGAACGGTGCCTCAGAGATCGCGCTCCTCTCGCTCCTCACGGGACGGCTCCGGGAGCTCGTATGCGCCCGCAGCCTTGACGCGCGTGGAGAGGGCGCGCGGGTTGCCTCCGAGCTCCACAAGCAGGCATGGCAGGTCAAGAACCACGTGCGCTGGGCCCGTGGCTTCGCTCCGGGGGAGCTCGAGTCCGGTCTCAGATGCTGCGCGGAGTGCGAGAGGGCTCTCAAGGGGGGCTCCGACCCGCGCATCGCGTTCACGTCCCTCGTGGTTGAGGTCTGCGGGCGCGGGCGGCGTTAGCCGCCGGGAGATTTTCCGGCCTGCTGCTCGACGTGGAAGCCCCCGCCCCAAGCGACAGAAAAAGGGGCGCCCCTTGGGGCGCCCCCGCAAAGTCACTTGTGGTTCAAGCTACTTGATGGTGTTGACCAGCTTCTGCACGCCGCTCTTGCGCTGGGCAGCCTGGTTCTTGTGGATGATGCCCTTGGCGGCAGCCTTGTCCAGCAGGCGACCGGCCTTGTTGGCCTCGGCCTGGGCAAGCTCGGCATCGCCGTTGGCGACGGCAACGCGGACCTTCTTGACGGCGGTCTTGAGCTCGGAGCGGACTGCCCTGTTGCGGACGCGGGCCTTCTCCGCGGTGATGATGCGCTTCTTCTGAGACTTGATGTTAGCCACTTACGGTTCCTTTCGGTTCTGATCCATGAGGCCTCTGAAGGAATTTAGGCGGGGGAGTGGGGTCCCGAGCCCGACACGGCGAGGTCCATTTGCGAAGTATAACAGAGTGATTGAAAACGCACATGACCTTTGTGTGATTTTACAGGTCTCTCCCACGGTTTGGGCCCCTCGTGGCGGGCCGAACGGGGGCGGCGACATTCAAACGCCGCGGCTGCGGTATTATGACCCCTATGAAAACGACAGACACCTCACACATACGCAACTTCTCCATCATTGCGCACATAGACCATGGCAAGTCCACCATCTCGGACCGCATCCTCGAGCTGACCCACACGGTCGAGGAGCGTGACCTCGAGAGTCAGATGCTGGACTCCATGGACATCGAGCGCGAGAGGGGAATCACCATCAAGTCCAACGCGGTCCGCGTGACCTACACGGCGGATGACGGGCAGGACTACGACTTCAACCTCATCGACACCCCGGGTCACGTGGACTTCACCTACGAGGTCTCGCGCTCGCTCGCGGCGTGCGAGGGCGCGGTCCTCGTGGTGGACGCCACCCAGGGGGTCGAGGCCCAGACGGTGAGCAACGCCAATCTCGCCATGAACGCAGACCTGGACATCGTCCCGGCGATCAACAAGATCGACCTCCCCTCGGCCCATCCCGAGGAGGTCAAGCGCGAGATCGAGGAGGAGCTTGCCATCCCCGCGGAGGATAGCGTGCTCGTGTCCGGCAAGACGGGGGAGGGGATCCACGACCTCCTGGAGGCCATCGTCTACCTCGTCTCTCCTCCCAGCGGAGACGCCGACGCGCCGCTCAAGGCACTGATACTCGACTCGTACTTTGACGAGTACCGCGGCATCATCGCTACCGTTCGCGTGTTCGACGGGCAGATACGTCCCGGTGCCCGCCTCCGCATGATGGCGCTGGGCGACACCTTCCTGTGCGACGGCGTGGGGGTCAAGCGACCGCTCGAGACCCCCGTTGACGTCCTGGGCGTGGGCGAGGTCGGGTATGTGGTCACGGGGCTCAAGGAGCCCGGCCTCGTCAAGACGGGTGACACCATCACGGAGGACGAGCGGCCCTGCGCCGAGGCCTGCCCCGGGTACCACGAGGCCAAGCCGATGGTGTTCACGGGCCTCTTCCCCATCGACAACAAACAGTACGAGAACCTCCGCGACGCTCTTGAGAAGCTTCACGTCAACGACCCGTCGCTCACGTGGGAGCCCGAGACGTCCGTTGCCCTGGGGTTTGGCTTCCGAGTGGGATTCCTCGGGCTTCTCCACATGGAGGTCGTGAAGGAGCGCCTCGAGCGAGAGTTCTCGCTCGACCTCATCGCCACGTCGCCCTCGGTCAACTACCACGTGTACTGCACCGATGGCACGATGCTGCAGATCACCAGCCCCCAGGACCTCCCCGACGTCACGAGGATCGACCACATCGAGGAGCCCTACCTCAAGGCCAAGGTCATCGTGCCGCCCGACTTCATGGGCGCCGTCATGCAGCTGGTGGTGGACCACAGGGGAGAGACAAAGGACATGGTCTACCTCAGCGAGCGATCTGTCGAGATGCACTTCGACATCCCCCTCGCCGAGCTGATCCTGGACTTCTTCGACCAGCTCAAGAGCCGAACGAAGGGGTATGCCTCGCTCGACTACGAGTTCTCGGACTATAGGACCTCCGACCTCGTGCGCCTGGACATCCTCCTCGCGGGCGAGGAGGTGGACGCCCTGTCGTTCATCGTCCACAGGGACAAGGCCTACGACATGGCCCGCGGCCTCTGCGACAAGCTGAAGGAGATCATCCCCCAGCAGCTCTTCGAGGTGCCCATCCAAGGGGCGATCGGCAACAAGATCATCTCGCGCTCAACCGTGCGCGCCCGCCGCAAGGACGTCCTGGCCAAGTGCTACGGCGGCGACATCAGCCGAAAGAGGAAACTCCTCGAGAAGCAGAAAGAGGGCAAGAAGCGCATGAAGTCGATCGGGCGCGTCGAGGTCCCCCAGGAGGCGTTCCTCGCGGTCCTCAAGGTGGACGACGACTAGGGTGCGGAACATCACAGGCAGGAAGCTGGAACACGGGTGCGTCGCGAAAGCGGCGCGCCCTCGAACGTTGAGGTGAGCATGATACAAGACGACGAGAGACACAGCCAGCCCCAGGAGGGGGCGCGCCTGGGGGGACCGGGGGAGACGGACGGCCCAACCGAGGAGAGCAGCCCCGAGGACCGGGCCGGGGCGCACTTCCTCCCACAGTCAGGCCCCTCGCCGGACGAGGGTGACGACCAGGCAGAGTCTCCGCAGGACAAGGGTGGCGAGACGGGCGATGCTGCTGCCGCGGAGGATGCCGCCGGGAACGAGGCCACGACCCTCTCCCCCCGGGACGCCACCGACGACGAGGACTGGGACAACGACCTGCCTCCCCTGGACGTCGCCGAGCTGCCAGTTGGCCTGCTCCCCGAGCCGGAGAGGCGCCCTTCTCCCCTGGCAAGGTTTCGCACGGCACTCCACAATGCTGCGGGCGGGTACCTTACGACCATCATCACCTATGGGTTCCCCGTCGTCCTGATCGCCCTCGCGCAGCGCGTCTCGCACGACCCGCGCTACGCCTGGATGTCGCTCGTCGAGCTCGTCCTGCTATGGTCTCTCACCAACCTTCTGGTGAAGCGCCTGCCTCGGGTCACCGGCGTGGTCAAGGGCATTCTGCTCGCCCTCTTCAACATCCAGCAGCTCGTGCTCCTCTTTGGCGGCACGTACGTGAGTGCCATCATGCTGTCAAACCTCGGCAGCATCGAGGACATCCAGGGCGGTGCTGGCCTCTATGCCCTCGGAATCGCCGCCCTCGTGCTCCTGACCTTCCTCCGCACGAGGGGCGTCGGAAAGCGGGGCGTGGCCGACTACGCCGTGCTCGCCGGCGCGGTGGTCGCCTGGGGCATTGCGGGTGCGTCCATGGGGTGGAGCTACTCTCCACTCGTGTCATACCCCCTCGTGCTTCAGGAGACCCAGCGCAACGCCGCCTTCGCGGAGAACGTGAAGAACGGACACGGCGACGCCGGAAAGTTCTACCACGACGGGGTCCAGAGCGGCATCGACAAGCCCGCCGAGGCCCAGGCGCTGGGGCAGACCCCCAACCTCGTGCTGATCTTCACCGAGGGGCTCTCTCAGAGCGTGGTGGAGGACCCCCGCTCCCTCATGCCCAACGTCGCCTCATACGAGCGGAGGTCCCTCGACTTCACCAACTACTACAACCACACCTTCGCGACCTACCGCGGGCTGCAGGGGCAGCTCTTCTCGGGCGAGCAGCTCGGCAACCTCGACTCGAGCAACTACGTCTCGCTCCAGGGCATCCTCGGGCTCAACGGGTACCAGACCACGTTCATCAACGTGGAGCCCAACAACTCGGACTTCACCAGCTATCTCAACGACCTTGGGTTTGACCAGGTCATCACGGAGGAGGGCGTGAACCCGGAGGGGGGCTCCCAGTCTCTGTCCGACCGCCAGGCCTACGAGTACCTCCTCAAGACGATGGAGGAGCAGAACGGGTCGGGAAAGCCCTTCTTCATCGCCATGTATACGATGGGGACGCACGCCACCTTCGACTCGCCGGACAAGAGGTTTGGCGACGGTTCCGACCCGGAGCTCAACAAGTTCTATAACGCCGACTACTGGTTTGGCCAGTTCATGAGCGAGTTCCAGAACTCCGATTTGGCAGACAACACCATCATCGTCTTCACGGCAGACCACGCCAGCTACGTCGACATGGGGTGGAACCAGGCGTTCCCTGACTATCAGAGGGCGTTCGGGAGCCTCGACAGGGTTCCGTTCTTCATCTACTACAAGGGTGTCAAGCCACAGAAGGTCGATGCCCAGGGGCGCAACTCGCTCGACATGGCACCCACGCTTCTCGACTACCTGGACGTCTCGGCGCCCAACTACTTCCTGGGGAGCTCGCTCTTCCTCCAGAAAGATCCCTCAAAGTACCTCGAGACAACCTTCTGGCAAGAGGGCATCATTCGCTCGACCGCCTCGGGCCAGATCGAGATCATGAGCCAGGCAGACCAGGACAAGGTCACCGCAACGCTGCAGGAGTACTTCGCCGCCAAGGGGACGACGTCCGGAGGGAGCGGGAGCAATGGCGACTGACGAGGTGGCGTCGCCTGGAAGCGAGGCGGAGCTGCTTGGTCGCTATGCCGAGGGAGCGCTTCTCTCGCCTAGGGTTGAGCCCTTCCCCAGGGAAGGAAGCCTGGGGGAGAGGCTCGAGGCTAACCCGTTCCTCATGGCCCCCATGGCGGGCGTCACCGATTCCGCGTATCGCACCATGGCCAGGGCAGGGGGCGCCGCTCTGGCCTACACCGAGATGGTCTCGGTGGCGGGGATTCACTACGCGGGCGAGAAGACCTGGGACCTGGTTCTTCCCGGTGACGCGGAGCCGGACATCGCCGTGCAGCTGTTTGGTTCCAAGCCGGAGCAGTTTCGCGAGGCGTCCGCGCAGGTCAGCGAACGGCTGGGTGACAGGCTCGCGCTCATCGACGTGAACATGGCCTGCCCCGTGCCCAAGGTGACGAGAAAGGGTGAGGGGTCGGCGCTCCTGGACGACCCAGCCCTCGCCGCGGACATCGCCCGTGCCGTGCTGGCTGAGACCGACGTGCCCGTGACCTGCAAGATTCGCAGGGGGAGGCGTGCCGGCGAGGAGGTCGCCCCCGAGTTCGCGCGAGCCCTGGAGCAGGCGGGAGTAAGCGCGGTCGCCGTCCATGGAAGGACCGCCGCCCAGCTGTACCGGGGCCAGGCGGACTGGGGCGTCGTCTCCCGGGTGGCGCAGGCGGTCGACATCCCCGTCATTGGGTCGGGGGACATTCGTGGTCCCGTGGAGGCGGCGCGGATGCTAGAGCAGACGGGTGCCGCCGCCGTCATGGTCGCACGAGGGAGCTACGGGGACCCATGGGCGTTTCGTGGGGCTCGGACGCTGCTTGCCGGGGGAGAGTGGCACATGCCCGGGATTGCCACCAGAATCCATGCCTTCGAGCTGCACGTTCGCTTGCTCGCCGCAACCGGGGCGCACCTTGCACGTGCGCGGAGCCTCGCGGGATGGTACCTCAAGGGCGCCCCCCACGCCTCCGCCTGGCGCGACAGGGCCATGCACTGCGTGACGCTCGACGACTACGTCGAACTGGCTCGTGAGGCGCTCGACCTGGTGGAGGGCGAGGATGGTGCCTGAGGAGGCCACGGGGGCATTCGTTCCCGCCTGGGACCGTGCGAGGTACCACCTGGAGGGCGTGGGCTCGCTCTACGTCCACGTCCCGTTCTGCCGGAGCAAGTGCGCCTACTGTGACTTTGCCTCAGGGGCGACGAGGGCGGACGATCCGCTGCCCGCCGCGTATGCCCGTGCCATCGCGAGGCAGCTACGGGAGGTCGAGGAGACGGGCCTTCTCGACCCGTGCCGCACCGGCTATCTGGGTGGCGGCACCCCGTCGCTCCTGGGCGCCGCGCTCCCTCCGCTCGTCCGCGCGGTCGCGCCCCATGCGCCGACGGAGCTCAGCTTCGAGGCAAATCCCGATTCCCTCTCGCCTGACCTGTTGGAGCGCGTCCGAGAGGCGGGGGCGACTCGCGTCTCGATTGGCGTGCAGAGCACCTCAGCTTCCGAGCTCGTTGCGCTGGGACGCATCCATGGGCCCGAACGCGCGCTCGAGGCGCTTCGGGAGGCGGTCGCCTCGGGGCTTAGGGTCTCGTGCGACCTCATGTGCGCGATCCCGCGGCAGACTGGCGCCTCCTGGGAGCGGAGCCTGCGTTACGTCCTCGCCAGCGGGGTGTCGCACGTGAGCGTGTATCCCCTCGCCATCGAGGAGGGGACGGCGTTCTGGCGGAGGTACGGGGAAGAGGAGCCCGAGTTCAACGCGTCGGACGTCCAGGCAGACCGCATGGAGGCGGCCAAGGCGACTCTCACCCGCAGCGGGCTCCGACGGTACGAGGTCGCAAGCTATGCCGTGCCTGGCCAGGAGTGCCTCCACAACGTGTCGTACTGGACGGGGGCACCGTACCTGGGCTTTGGGACGAGCGCCGCGAGCATGCTCACGCGGGAGGGGTACCTCGCCCTGCGGGGAGTTGCCCCGCAGCTCCCCGCGCCCGGGGACGACGTCGCCAGGGCGCGCGTCACGGTCATGAGCACGGCACGCCAGATCGTCGCGGACCCCGCCCTGGGGTCGCTGCGCCTCTCCGTCGAGTTCCTCGACCTGCGGCAGGCGGTCGCCGAGGACCTCATGCTCTCCGCACGCCTGGCCGCCGGGATCCCCGGAGGGCTCCTGGGGCTTGCGAGGGAGGCCGCTCCCGCGTCGCAGGTGGACGCCGTCGTCTCTCGCGCGTGCGACGAGGGTCTCGCCACGCTCGAAGGCGGAAGGCTCGTCCCCACGCACAGCGGATGGCTTATGGGCAACGAGCTTTACGGTGAATTGTGGGGACTCGCCGAGGGTACAATCGACACTCGAACGTGCTAGGGCACCTCGGCCCACCCGCGACGCCATGGGACGTCGCTCCCAACCGGGACCAGCGCCCCCGCCTGAACGGATGCCCCCAGGGCGTCAAACCACGAACCACGGGAGACCCCACCTATGGCCTCGATGAACGAGAAGGACTACTACGCCATCCTCGGCGTGGACAAGGACGCCTCGACGGACGAGATACGCAAGGCGTTCCAATCGAAGGCTCGCAAGCTGCACCCCGACGTCAACAAGGCGCCGGACGCCGAGGAGCAGTTCAAGGCCGTGTCGGAGGCGTACGCCGTCCTGTCCGACCCCGACAAGCGGCGGAGGTACGACGCCATGAGGTCGGGATCGGCCTTCTCCACGCCCGGCTCGTACCAGGGCGGTTCCACCCAGGGCGACCCGTTCTCGTCGTCGCCCTTTGGCTGGGGGTTCCCGTTCTCGGACATGGGGTATGCCAGGCGCTCGGAGCGCAGGTCGAGGAGCTACAACCCGCGTGCGGGCGCAGACGTCAGCTTTCAGGTGGACATGGACGACGAGACTGCGCGCAAGGGCACGCGCAGGGGCGTCACCTACCAGCGCTACGCCCCCTGCGCGGCATGCGAGGGACGGGGGTCCGTACGCGCCGAACACGCGGAGACCTGCCCCACGTGCCACGGCACCGGGCGGATTGGCGTGGACCTCTCCGGGATCTTCGGCCTCGGGGTCATGGAGATGGAGTGCCCCGAGTGCGAGGGCACGGGCAAGGTCGTCTCGGATCCCTGCGACGTGTGCGGCGGGTCCGGGCGCGTGCTCACCGCGACGGAGCTCGTGGTCGACATCCCCGCGGGCTCGCACGATGGCGACGTGGTCAGGGTCAAGGGCATGGGGAACGCGGGGACAAACGGGCGCGAGGCCGGCGACTTCGTCTGTCGCGTCGGCGTCCCGTCCGAGAGGCTGACCAGGCAGCAGACGTCCGGCTTCCGCCTCGTTGGGTTTGGCCTTCCGTTCGCCCTCCTCGGCACATTCACCGGGACGCTCTCCTCGATGGCGGTCTTCCTCGTCATCGTCCTCGGGCTGGGGCTTTACTTTGCCTTCGCAGGTGGCATAAGGCACTCTAGCAGGTGGTGGAGGAACGCGCTTGCCTCGCTGGCCAACGGCGCCGTGGAGGGGGTCATCCTTGCGCTGTTCATGGCGATGATGTTCTCGTGCACTGCCGGGCGGGCCTCGTTTGGGGGCCCAGGGTACGGGTATGTCTCAGGCTGATTGCAAGGTGTAGGAATCTAGGCTGAAAGCGGGAGACTGGTTAGGTTGGCTTCGTTGGACTATTACGAGATTCTCGGCGTCGAGCGCGACGCCGACGCCAAGACCATAAAGAGGGCGTTCCTCAAGAAGGCACGCACCCTTCACCCCGACGTCAACAAGGCGCCGGACGCAGAGGAGCGCTTCAAGGAGGTCAACGAGGCCTACACCGTCCTCTCGGACGAGCGCAAGCGCGCCAACTACGACCGATACGGGACCCCTGACGGCCCCGGCGGAATGGGCTCCGACTTCGTGGACATGTCGGACATCTTTGGCGGCGGCTTTGGGATCAACGACATCTTCGACTCGTTCTTCGGCGGCGGGCACGGTGGCTCCAGGACCGCCGTGCAGACGCGCGGGCGCGACATGGCGGCCCGGCTCCAGATCTCGCTCGCAGAGGCCGCCGCGGGATGCACCAAGACGATCTCGTACGAGCGCCTGGCGCCGTGCGACGACTGCAACGGCACGGGCGTGGCAGAGGGCGGGAGTGAGAAGACCTGCCCCCGCTGCCATGGCAAGGGCGTCGTCGTCCAGGTGCAGCAGACCATCTTTGGGCAGATGCAGTCTCAGGGCGTGTGCCCCCAGTGCGGCGGCTCCGGCAAGGTAGTGGACAAGCCGTGCGAGACCTGCGAGGGCCAGGGCCGCACCCCCTCAAGGGAGACGGTCGAGGTCAAGATTCCTGCGGGCGTCCACTCCGGCCAGACGGTCACCGTTCGCGGAAAGGGCGAGGCGGGAATCCGCGGGGACCACACGGGCGACCTCGTCGTTCGCGTTGACGTCGAGGAGGACGAGCGCTTCGAGCGCCAGGGCGACGACCTCTTCTGCAAGGTCGAGGTCGACTCCCTCGAGGCCATCGTGGGCAAGGACGTCACGGTCGACGGGATCATGGAGGGCGAGGAGGTCAAGGTCACCGTCCCCGCGGGCTGCCAGTTTGGCCAGCAGATCCGCGTTGCCGGCCATGGCATGCCCCGCATGAACTCCTCGGCTCGAGGAAGCCTCATCGCGGTCGTGCAGGTCAAGACGCCTGGCGACCTCACCGAGTCCCAGCTCGACCAGGTCCGCTCCATCGTCGACGGGCGGTCTGGTGGCAGCGCCGCCCATGAGGGAGAGAAGCACTCGCAGGGCTTCCCCCATCACGGCCGTAGGGGCCGCGGGCGGGTCAAGTGAGCCGGCCCCGCGTTGCCCTCGTCAACCTGGGGTGTCGTGTCAACCGCGTCGAGACGGACCTCATCGCCCAGGACCTCATCTCTGCGGGTTGCGAGCTCGTTGACCAGGAGGACGCGTCCGCTGTCGTCGTCAACACGTGCGCGGTGACGGGCGAGGCGGAGGCGAAGGCACGCAAGGCGGTCCGTCATGCGGCTGGCCTCCCGCAGGCTCCCGACGTCATCGCGACGGGGTGCGTCGCGAGCCTCGCCGCTTCCGAGTTGGAGGCGCTTGGTCCCAACGTGCGCGTGGTTGCCGACAAGTCGCGGGTCGCCGGGGAAGTCCTGTCCACTCTTGGCTTTGTCCCGGCATCCGACGCGCGCTCTGGGGGCTTCTCCACCCCCACGCCCACCGGACGCATGCGACCGGGCATCAAGGTGCAGGACGGCTGCGACAACCGGTGCACCTACTGCATCGTGTGGAAGGCACGCGGTGCGGGGAGGTCCACGAGCCCAGAGGAGGTCATCGGACTCGTGCGCGAGTCCGTGTCCCAGGGGGCGCACGAGGTTGTCCTCACGGGTATCAACCTGGGACGATATTCGCACGATGGAAGGAACGGCGAGCACGTTGACCTCGCGGGTCTCGTCCAGGCGATCCTCGACCAGACTGGCGTCGAGCGCATCCGCCTCTCGTCCATCGAGCCCCCCGACGTCACGCCCCGGCTCGTCGCGGCGATGCGCGCGGGAGGGGAGCGGGTCGCCCCGTTTCTGCACGTGTGCCTTCAGTCGGGCTGTGACAGAACGCTCTCACGCATGGGTCGCGTGTACGACACCGCAGCCTACGCCCGCGCGATCGAGGTGGCGCGCGAGGGCATTCCCGATCTCGCCCTGGGGACCGACCTCATCGTTGGGTTCCCGGGCGAGACTGACGCCGACTTTGAGGAGTCCCTGGCCTTCTGCCGGCAGATGGGGTTTGCCAAGATGCACGTCTTCAGGTACTCCCGCCGCCCTGGCACCCCGGCGGCGACCTACCCCGGCCAGGTCCCTCCGCAGGTGATGGCCGAGCGAGGCAGGCGCATGCGCGAAGCCGCGCGCGAGATGAGACTTGAAGCGGCGAGCTCCCTCGTGGGGACGGTCCAATCTGCCATAGTGCAGTATCCGGGGAGGGCCGTGACCGGCGGCCTGTTCGAGGCTCTCGTCGACCCGTCGCTTCCCCTCGACTCCATGGTGAGGGTGCGGGTCGATTCCGTGGACGCCCAGGGGAGGCTCGTGGGGTCGCTCGCATAGGTCGCCCCTCTCGCGCACCCTCCCTTTCATCTATCCTAGGTTCGCATGCATGTACGATCACACGTCCGCACTGGAGGAACATGGAGCCCACCCGAGTTCGCCTGACCATCCCCGATTCCGTGGACCCCACCGTGCTGATGGGGCCTGCGGACTCGCTGCTGCGGCAGGTCGAGGACTCGTTCGCGGACTCCATGGTCACCGTTAGGGGCACCCAGGTCACCATCATCGGCCCAACGCGGGAGGTCGAGCGCGTGACCTCGGTCTTCTCTCGCCTGATCTCGATGGTCGAGGCGGGCGAGGTTCCCACCACCGACGACGTCAGCCTGCTGGTGGGCCAGGCGCAGCACGGGGCGGCGGGGCCGGGCTCGGATCCCGGCGAAATCCTGCTCACCTATCGCGGTCGTCCCGTGAGGCCCAAGACCGAGGGACAGGCTAGGTACGTCGCCTCGATGAGGGACAACCTCATGACCTTTGGGTTGGGGCCCGCCGGCACGGGAAAGACCTATCTCGCCATGGCCATGGCGGTCGCGGCACTCCGTCGGCACGAGGTGGCAAGGATCGTTCTCACGCGCCCCGTCGTCGAGGCGGGGGAGTCGCTGGGATACCTGCCCGGCACGCTCCAGGAGAAGGTCGACCCCTACGTGCGGCCCCTCTACGACGCCCTCTTCGACATCACCGACCCCGAGCGGGGCACCTCGCTCGTCGAGCAGGGGGTCATCGAGGTGGCGCCCCTCGCCTTCATGCGAGGAAGAACTCTCAACGACGCCTTCGTCATCCTCGACGAGGCGCAGAACACGACTCCCGAGCAGATGAAGATGTTCCTCACCAGGTTTGGCCACTCGTCGCGCTTCGTGATCACGGGAGACACAACGCAGCGTGACCTGGTGGGCCAAAGCGGGCTGGACTCGGCGAGGCGCGTCCTCGAGGGAATCGAGGGCATCCAGTTCGTGGAGCTAGACAGGAACGACATCGTCAGGCACTCCCTCGTCGCGCGCATCGTCGACGCGTACGCGCGGGCGGAGTCCGGCGCAGGTGCGGGTAGGAAGGGTGGGAGCTCACATGAGTAACCAGTACGACGTCTCGTGCGACGAGGGGGCGGAGGCGCCCATCACCCTCCAGGAGTTTAGGGATGACTGCGACCTCGTGCTGAGGGAGGAGGGTGTCCAGAGGGACTGCATGGTCTCCATCTCCGTCGTGGGCGACGAGCGCATGCGAGAGCTGAACCAGGAGTGGAGGGGCCAGGACCGCTGCACGGACGTGCTGAGCCTGGAGTGCGAGAGGCCCGACGACCCCGACCTGGCACCGGGCGAGCCCTGCGAGCTCGGCGACATCGTGCTTGCGCCAGCCTACATCGCTCGCCAGGCGGAGGGGTTTGGCACCACGGCCGCCGACGAGTTCAGGCTCCTTCTCGTCCATGCCATGCTCCACCTGCTGGGGTACGACCACCTGGAGGAGGACGAGGCGCAGGTGATGGAGGCGCGCGAGGACGAGCTGGTCTCGCTTCTGAGCACCGATGCCCCTCCCCGCCACGTGACCCTGACCCGGCATCGGGGGGATGAAACGTCATGATCCCCGGAAAGCACCCGAGCCACCCCACCTTCAAGCGGAGCTTCCTCTTCGCCATCCAGGGCTTTCGCACGGCGGTGCGCCAGGAGCGCAACATCAAGGTCATGCTCGTGGGCGGCTGCCTTGCCATCACGCTTGGTCTTGCCATCGGCCTCGATGCCGTTAGCTGGGCCATCATCCTGCTGTGCTGCGGGGTCGTTATCTCCGCGGAGCTTCTCAACACCTCCATCGAGGCCGTCGTCGACCTGGTCTCGCCGGAGTTCCATCCCCTCGCGGGCAAGGCGAAGGACATCTCCGCCGCCGCCGTGTGGGTCCTCTGCGTGCTGGTTGCTGTGGTCGGCATCATCGTCTTTGCAAACGCGATCGTGCGCTGACCGTTTGGCCAGCGGGGAGTGGGGGAGTCATGGCAGAGGTCGCCGGGGGAGAGGAAAGGCCCTTCAGGAGCGGGTTCGTCGCGCTTGTCGGGCGGCCGAGCGTCGGCAAGTCGACGCTCCTCAACGCGTGTTACGGCGGCAAGATCGCCATCACCAGCCCCGTGGCGCAGACCACGCGCCGCAGGATGCGTGCCGTCGTCAACCGCGAGGGCGCGCAGATCGTGATCGTCGACACGCCGGGGCTGCATAAGCCCAAGGACGCCCTGGGCAAGGAGCTCAACAAGGTCGCCCTGGGCGAGCTGGCCGACGTGGACGTGGTCGCCCTCCTCATCGATGCCACCAAGGAGGTCGGACGCGGGGACGAGTGGGTCGCGCGGCACGTGGACGCCTCCCGCGCCCCCTACAAGCTCCTGGTGGTCACGAAGGCCGACGTCGCCGACCCCAAGACGGTGAGCGCGCAGTTCGAGGCCGCCTCCCGTCTCGCCCGGTTTGACGACTCGCTCGTGGTGTCGGCCCGCAAGGGGTTCAACGTGGACTCGTTCATCTCCCTGGTCTCGAGCCACCTTCCCGAGGGACCCCGCTGGTTCCCGGACGACATGGACGTGGACATGACCGACGAGGAGCTGGTGGCCGAGTTCATCCGCGAGAAGGTCCTGCTCAACATGAGGCAGGAGGTTCCGCACTCCGTGGCCGTCACTTGCGACCAGATAGAGTGGATGGAGGACGGGCACGCGTCCGTCTCGGCAACCATCCTGGTGGAGCGCGAGGGGCAGAAGGCCATGGTCATCGGGAAGGGCGGCCGCATGGTCAAGCGCATTGGCTCGGAGGCCCGGCGCGACGTCGAGAAGCTCCTGGGCGCGCGCTGCTACCTGGACCTGCAGGTTCGGGTGCAGCCCCAGTGGAGGCGCGACGCCAACGAGATCCGCCGCCTGGGGTACGAGGCGGACGAGTAGCCCCATGGCCCGCAGGACCCTGAGGGAGCGCGCAATCGTCCTCGACCGAACCAAGCTGGGCGAGCAGGACCTCATACTCACGCTGCTGGGGCAGGGCGGAGAGCAGTTGAGGGCGGTCGCGAAGGGTGCCAGGAAGCCCGGGGGCAGGCTCGCGCCGAGAAGTGACCTCTTTTGCGAGACGGACTTCCTCCTGGCCCGTGGCAGGAGCCTCGACATCGTCACCGAGGCGGAGCTCGCGAACGCCCACGTTGGACTTCGCGGCGACGTGTCGCGGGTCGCCGCGGCATCGGCGCTCTGTGAGGCCGCCCGGCTCACCTCGTACGAGGACAGTCCCGACCCGTTCCTGTACCCCATCTGCTCGCGCGCGCTCACCGCCTGCGAACAGGCTGGCACGGAGGCGTCCCTCGACCTCGTGGTGGCGGCGTACGTCCTCAAGGTCCTCGCGCACGAAGGATGGATGCCCGAGCTGAAGGCGTGCGTTGCCTGCGGCGACCCAGACGTGTCGCGCTTCTCCGCCACCGCCGGCGGAGCCCTCTGCTCAAGCTGCGCCAAGGACGTAGCTGGCGCGGTGCGGGTGAGGCCTTGCGAGCTGAGGGACCTCGACTCCCTCGTTCATGGCACCTTCGACCAGATTCTGCTGATGGACGTCGCGTCCGAAGAGGGCGCGCGGCTCCTCACGCTCGCGCATCTGTGGGCGGCGACCCAGCTCGACGCCCGGATGCGGGCCCTCGAGTTCATGCTCGCCCTCTGAGGGAACCGATCGGCAGGCTGGACACCATTATCGGCTCGTCGTGTGCATTGGCGATGCCCTTGCCATGCTCGGCCTTGCGAGGTTTCCTTTGGGCTAGATTAAACAATGCTGAATCACCGGCAAGGGCAGGGGTGTCTCATGGGACTAGACAGGATGCATGTTGCGGCGTGGGTCACGGGGGCCTCCGTGATCGCGGCGATGGGGGCTGCGCCGACTGCGGCGCTCGCCGAGGAATTTGCCGCCACAGGTACGGCGGGCGCCGTCGTTGCCTCCCCGGCGGAGGGCCAGGCTCCCGCCACTGTCGAGGTGCGCGAGTCGGTGGGTGAGAAGGTTGCCGTCCCTGCGGATGGCTTGGACACCGGACGGCAGGGGACGCCAGCCGAGGAGGTCGGCGATTCCGTGTCGGGGGGCGTCTCGCCTGAAGGCTCGACCGACGATGCCGACGGAGGCAATGAGCAGCAGGTTGTCTCGTCTAGTGATGTCGCATCCGCCGACGCCAGCGCCTCGGGGCAGACTGCCCAGCAGGGCGGCTCGGAAGGGGAGGCGGACCAGCCCGTCACCCAAGGGCCTGACGACGCCGCGACTGACGACGAGGCTGCCGGGGGAGCTCCCAGTCGGTCGTAACCCAGCAGGGTGACGCCCCTGCCGATGGGGGGCAGGCGGGTGACTCCCCGTCCCAGGCGGCGGCAGCCGACCAAGCAGCCCGCGCGGCACAGGCAAAGGCGCCCGACTCCAACATGTACCGCATGTACAACCCCAACAGCGGCGAGCACTTCTACACCGCCCAGCTGGGAGAGGCCCGCATGCTCTTTGGCGTGGGCTGGCGCTGGGAGGGCATCGCGTGGATGGCCCCCGCCAGCTCCGATGAGCCGGTGTACCGCCTGTACAACCCCAACGCGGGCGACCACCACTACACCACCAGCGCCGCGGAGCGCGACATGCTGGTGAAGGCGGGGTGGAGGTACGAGGGCATTGGCTGGTACTCGGCTGGCGCCAGCGAGGTTCCCCTCTACCGGCAGTACAACCCCAACGCCAAGGCGGGTGCCCATAACTTCACCGCGAACAAGGGCGAGAACGACCACCTCGTTGGCCTGGGATGGCGCGGTGAGGGCATCTCGTGGTACGGGACCCGCTCCGCGCACCAGGCGATCCAGGGGTTCTGGACGGTCACGCGCGCCTACGGGTCGCTTCAGCGCTACTGGGTCGGGGCGGACGCCTCCCTCGCGACCTCTCGCGTTATTACCCCCGACGAGGGCGCGGGCTATTACGCGCTTGCGGCTTCCGACGGGTCCGTCTACCACACCGTGACCGACCTCGGCGACGGGATGACCCTGCTCGCCGAGTCTAACGGCAGGCTCTGCACCAGTCCGGCGGGATGGATGGTGACCACCACGTACACGGGGGACTACCGCCGCTACTGGGTCGTGGACACCGGGAAGGGGTACGGCGTTGCCAGGAACGGCCTCTTCTCGCAGGGCGGGAGCCAGTACTATGGGGTTCCCTCGACCGGCTACGTAGTGACCAACGGGTGCGTCAGGCTCGCGGGTGCCTGGTACTACGGCGACGCCGACGGGCACCTCTCCAAGCTCACGACCGGCAAGATCGGGTGGTAGAATCCCAGCCAGTACTACCAGGTCTCGGCCTACGACGTGAGGAAGGTGGGGAGCGGGCCCTTCTCGTACATCCGCCACTCGGTCATCTCGCCCGACGCCACCCGCGAGCAGGTTGTGCGGGCATTCCTCCAGACGGCGAGGCTCTACCTGGGGACGCCCTACAAGTGGGACTACGCCCTCGCGCCCGGCGTGGGGACCGACTGCGCAGGGCTCGTCCAGTCGTGCATGGAGTCGGTGGGGATGCAGACCCCGTACAACTCCTACGACCACCGCTACGACTCGTGGCAGGACCACAACGCCAACAACATGTTCGCGGACCCCAAGATCAAGAAGGTCGCAGTCTCCGACCGCCAGCCGGGCGACATCGTGTTCTACAAGGGGCACGTTGGGATTTACGTGGGCAACGACACCATCATCAATGCCTACCCGCCCCAGGTGGAGTACGACAGCATGTGGCGTTGGACCGTGCGAGGCATCGGGCGCCTGTTCGTGTGAGCGGACCCGTGCAAAAATGGGCGAATCCTGTGGAGGGCGGGCTTTGCGGGCCCGCCTGCCACCCAACGGCCCGTGGCGTGGTAACCTAACTGAGTTCGTACCCCGTACTTGGAGGCCCGCCCAATGCCAGACGGCCATCCCAGTTCGGGGCGTATCTATGTCGAAAGGTGGTTTCACATGGCAGTCTCCAAGGAGCGCAAGGCCGAGCTCATCGCTCAGTACGGCAAGGACGCAAACGACTCCGGCTCCGCCGCGGTCCAGGTCGCCCTCCTCACCGAGCGCATCAAGGGCCTGACCGAGCACATGAAGTCCCACAAGAAGGACTTCCACACCCGTCGCGGCCTCCTCATGCTGGTCGGCCAGCGTCGCCGCCTCCTGTCCTACATCAAGAAGCAGGACGTCGAGGCCTACCGAGCGCTGATCAAGAGCCTGGGCATCCGCGACAACATCCAGTAGCTTCGTGGTAGAGAGGGGGCGCCCGCGCGGGCGCTCCCTTGCATTAGCGGCCCGCCTGCAATGGGGCAGGCGGAGATAAGAGGAAAAGAAATGGCAAAGGTTTCGCACGAGTTCGACCTCTATGGCAAGCACTACAAGCTGGAGTCGGGCGAGCTCGCCAAGCAGGCGACGGGGGAGTGTCTCGTCTCCTGCGGTGACTCCACGGTCAACGTTACCGTGGTCGTCTCCAAGGAGCGCAAGAACTACGACTTCTTCCCGCTCACCGTCGACTTCATCGAGCGCATGTACGCCGTCGGTCGCATCCCGGGCGGCTACCTCAAGCGAGAGGCGCGTCCCTCCGAGAAGGCGACCCTCACGGCACGCATGATCGACAGGCCCATCCGTCCCTCGTTCCCCGACGGGTTCCGCAACGAGGTCCAGATCGTGGCCATGCCGCTCGTCGCCGACCAGGTCAACTCCGTCGACACCATCTGCGTCATGGGCGCGAGCGTCGCCCTCACCGTGGGAGGCGTGCCCTTCGAGGGGCCGCTCGCCTGCGTGAGGATTGGCCGCAACCCCGAGACCGGCGAGTTCCTCGTCAACCCCACCTACGAGGAGCGCGACGCCTCCGACCTCGACCTCGAGCTCGCGGGCTCGTCCACCTTCATCAGCATGCTCGAGGCCGGCGCCAAGGAGATCTCTGAGGAGGACATGCTCGCCGCCATGGCGTTTGGCCAGGAGGCCATCGGTGCCTTCTGCGAGGAGGAGAAGAAGTTCTTCGCCAAGTGGGAGGAGGCCAACGGCCCCATCGTCAAGAGGGAGTACGAGCTCGACCAGCCCATCCCCGAGGTCCACGACCGCATCTGGGCACACTACGACGAGATGTCCGCGGCCCTCAAGGATGCGGACAAGCAGTCACGCATCTCCAAGGTCGAGGCCCTGAAGCAGGCCATCACCGCCGAGTTCAGCGAGGACGAGCAGGTCGAGTGGGACCGCGCCATCCCCGTGGAGCTGAAGAGCCTGGAGAAGCACGCCATGAGGCGCATGGTGGTCGAGACCGGCGAGCGCGTTGACGGTCGCACCGCAACCGAGGTTCGTCCCCTCATGATCAAGCCCAACTACCTCCCGCTCGTCCACGGCTCCGGCCTGTTCCAGCGCGGCCAGACCCAGGTCCTCTCGGTCTGCACCCTGGGCATGCTCAACGAGTGGCAGCGCCTCGACACGATCGAGCCCGTCGACGGCAAGCGCTACATCCACCACTACAACTTCCCGCCGTACTGCACCGGCGAGACCGGCAGGATGGGCTCCCCCAAGCGCAGGGAGATCGGCCACGGCAACCTCGCCGAGCGCGCCCTGCTCCCCGTGATCCCCTCTGAGGAGGACTTCCCCTACACCATCCGCGTGGTCTCCGACGTCATGGAGTCCAACGGGTCCTCTTCCATGGCATCGACCTGCGGCTCCACGCTCGCTCTCATGGATGCCGGCGTGCCCCTCAAGCGCCCGGTCTCCGGCGTTGCCATGGGCCTCATCCAGGAGGAGGGCAAGACCGTCATCCTCACCGACATCCAGGGCCTCGAGGACTTCCTTGGCGACATGGACTTCAAGGTGACGGGCACCACCAAGGGCATCACGGCCATGCAGATGGACAACAAGGCGACCGGCCTCACGCCCGAGATCCTGCGCAAGGCGCTCATGCAGGCGCACGAGGGCCGCATGTTCATCCTCGACGCCATGCTCGACGCCATCCCCGCTCCGCGCGAGCACACGAAGGACACCGCGCCCCAGATCGTCAGCCTGCAGATCCCCACTGACAAGATCCGCGACGTCATCGGCAGCGGCGGCAAGGTCATCCGCGGCATCCAGGACGACACCGGCGCCACGATCGACATCCAGGAGGACGGCAACGTCTTCATCGCCGGCACCAACGGTGCCGCCGAGGAGGCCGCCGAGCGCATCAAGGCCATCGTCAAGGTTCCCGAGGTCGGCGAGGAGTACACCGGCCGCGTGGTGGGCATCCAGCCCTTTGGCGCCTTCGTCGAGCTGCTGCCCGGCAAGGACGGCCTGCTGCACATCTCCCGCGTCGCCAAGGGCCGCGTGGAGAAGGTCGAGGACGTGCTCAACATTGGCGACGAGGTCAAGGTTAAGGCCCTGGAGGTCGATGAGAAGGGCAAGATCAGCCTCGACAGGATCGACAAGCCCGAGGCACCCGCCGGCAGCGGCAAGGGGCGCGAGCACGAGGGCAAGTCTCGCGAGAGGCGCGTTGGCCGTCACCCTGGCGACCATGGCAACGCTGGCGGTGACAAGCCCCGTCCCCGCCGTCACCACGACGCGTAACGACTGAGGCAAGGGACTATGAGCGGGTCCGGTGCTATGGCATCGGGCCCGCTCCTCTCTTCCGACGTCTCTTGCACATGCGTGGGTTTTCTTCGTGGATGCCCGTAGGCGAATGAGAGTAGGGCTTTGCGGTTAGAATGTATCGGATGAAACGTTTTTGCCCGCAACGTGCAAGCGACGGGCGATGAGATAGCAAGTTCTGCCTAGGGCATAGGCACCACTCGAAAGGATTCACGAAAGCATGGTAAAGAAGCAAAGCCCCCTGAGGATCATTCCCCTGGGTGGCCTGGACGGAATTGGCAAAAACATGACCGCGTTCGAGTACCAGGACGACATGGTCCTTGTGGACGCGGGCCTCATGTTCCCCGACGACGAGCAGCCCGGCGTCGACCTCATCCTGCCGGACTACACCTATGTGCTGGAGAACGAGGAGAAGCTCCGCGGCATCATCATCACGCACGGCCACGAGGACCACACCGGTGCCCTGCCGTACCTCCTCATGGACCTGGGTCGCAAGGTCCCTGTGTACTCGAGCAAGCTCACCTTAGGCATCATCGAGGGCAAGCTTGCCGAGCACAAGATCAACTCCCCCAAGTTCCGCGAGGTCAAGAACGGGAGCCACCTCAACCTCGGCGCGTTCAGCATAGACTTCTTCTCGATGACGCACTCCATCCCCGCGGCACTGGGCGTCTACATGCGCACCCCTGCGGGCTCGGTCCTGCACACGGGCGACTTCAAGCTCGACCAGACGCCCATTGACGGAGTGACGCCCAACTACCAGGCCATCAACCGCTTCGCCACCCAGGGTATCGACCTTCTCCTCTCCGATTCCACCAATGCCACCAGGCCCGGGTTCACCCCCTCGGAGTCGGCTGTCGGCCCCCAACTGCGGCACATCATCAAGAATGCCCCCGGTCGCGTCATCGTGGCATCGTTCTCGAGCCACATTCACCGCCTGCAGCAGGTGTGTGACGCCAGCGTCGCGGTTGGGCGCAAGGTCGTGGTGACGGGCCGCTCCATGGTCACCAACACCAAGATTGCGCGCGAGCTGGGCTACCTCAAGATCTCGGACAACGACATCGCCGACGCCTACGACATCGGGGACATCCCCGACGACAAGATCGTGGTCCTCTGCACGGGCAGCCAGGGAGAGCCCATGAGCGCCCTCGCCCGCATGGCGAACGGCGACCACAAGTCGCTCACCATCACCGCGGATGACACCGTGATCATCTCGGCGACCCCCGTTCCGGGAAACGAGAAGAGCGTGCAGTCCATTATCAACGCGCTCAGCAAGATCGGGTGCCAGATCTTCGACAAGTCGAACACCCTGGTGCACGTCTCCGGGCACGGCAGCCAGGAGGAGCTCAAGCTCATGCTGGCCATGACCAAGCCGCGCTACTTCATGCCCGTCCACGGCGAGGCGGTTCACCTGCGCGCCCACGCAAAGCTCGCCGAATCCATGGGGATGAAGCCGAGCCACATCTTCGTTGCCGACAACGGGGACACGCTCGAGATGCGAGGGGGCAAGGTAAGCTGGGGCAAGCCCGTTGATTCCGGCGTGGTGTACGTCGACGGCCTCTCGGTTACCGACGCCAACCCCGTCGTTTTCCGCGACCGCCAGAAGCTTGCGAGCGATGGCATCGTGACCTGCGTGGTTACCGTGCAGCTCAGGAGCAAGCGGGTGGGCGACGTCGAGGTCGCCTGCAGAGGCGTCTCGTTCGCCGACGACGATCAGCTCCTCTCCGAGGCGCAGGAGTCCGTCAAGGACAAGATGGCCGCGGGCGTCAAGCAGGATGGCGCCAACCTCGACCAGCTTAGGAAGACGGCCCGAAACAGCCTCTCCAACTTCCTCTGGAACAAGACTCACACCAGACCGATGGTCATCCCGGTGGTGATGGAGGTTTAAATGGCTGCCGATCGCAGCAAGAAGTCGCAGCGTAACAAGGGTAGCAACGGCAAATCGCGCGGGTCGAGGGCTTCCTCGGCCCGCGCCATCGCGCCGGAGCGCGGCAGCGCCGGGGGAGACATCCTGGGCGTCACGCTCGTCGTGGCTGCGGTGGCGATGGGAGCCTCACTGCTCGACACCTCGCAGGCACCGGTCACAAGGGCGATGGGGGAGTTCCTCACGCTCTGCTTTGGCGTGGGCGCGTTCCTCGTCCCCGTTGCCATCGCGCTCTTTGGCATCACCTTCTTCATCAGGGAGAGGGAGCTCATAGCGGGCAGGGTCGCCGCCGGGCTGGCGCTGATCGTTGTCTCGATCCTGGGGCTCATCTCCATGGGGACGCCGCTCGCGAGCTCTAATCCGTCCCTTGTGCTCGCCTCCGCCAACGTCGTGACGCGCGGGGGCTACCTGGGCGGGTTCATCGCCTGGATGCTGCTCAACCTCACCGGCGAGGTCGTGGGTGACGTCGTCCTGGTGGGGCTCATGGTCGTGGGCGTGATCGTTGCGGGCTTCTCCGTCTCCAACGCGGTCCAGCGCGCGGGAAGCGCCCTCGAGGCGCGTCGCGAGTCCAAGGCTGCCGTCTTGCCCGAGGACGAGCCGTACGACGAGGGGCTCGCGTCCCTCTCGGCCTCCCCTGACTCGGGGGAGACGGTCGTAGCCTCTGCCGAGGCACCGACTACCTTTCTGGGTGCGAGAAAGACCTCCGTTCTCAAGCGTGGAAGGCACAAGGCGGAGGCGTCCCAGGCGCAGCCGGATGGCAAGTCGCCCGCAACCGATGGCGATGGCGAGGGTACCCAGAAGACGCGACTGCTGCGGAGGAGGCGGCATCCCGACATCGACGTGGAGACGGCGCGCCCCGCGTCTGACGGCACCGTCCCCGAGCAGGCGACCATACCCTTGGGAGACGTCGCGGCCGGCGACTCTCAGGCTGGGGAGGACCTCGCCGTGCCGGAGTTCCTGCGCGCCGCCGCCGAGGGTCCCGACAAGTCGGGCTCCCGCCGGTCCCGCAGGGGGACTGCGAGGGGCGCCGGGTCTGCCACGGCTGCCGCGACAGCTGGCACCTCAAAGGAAACAACCTCGGTGACCAGGGCCAAGGCCGCCCCTGGTGCGCGTCGCCCGGGGGAGGGTGACGAGACCTACGAGCTCCCGCCCCTATCCATGCTCAGCTCCAACCCAAAGAGCGCGAAGGCCGCGAGCTCGGCCGCGGAGCTTCAGGAGACCATGCAGAGGCTCCAGGCGACGCTCCAGGAGTTTGGCCTCAAGAGCCGTGTCGTCGACTACGTCTCGGGGCCGCTCGTCACCACGTTCCGCATCGAGATGGGCGAGGGCGAGCGCGTCAACAAGATCACGAACCTCGAGGACGACATCGCGCTTACCCTCGCGACCCCCTCGGTGCGCATCTTCGCCCCCATCCCGGGGACCTCGCTTGTGGGTATCGAAATCCCCAACAAGAAGAGGGAGAACGTGCACCTTGGAGACGTGCTGCCCTACGCCAAGGGAGGCCCGCTCGAGCTTGCCATCGGGCGCGACTCAGAGGGAGAGCCGGTCGTCGCCGACCTCGCCAAGATGCCCCACCTCCTCATCGCCGGTGCCACGGGCTCTGGCAAGTCGGTGATGATCAACTCGATCATCATGTCGCTGCTCATGCGGTGCACACCAAAGCAGGTTCGTCTCATCATGATCGACCCCAAGCGCGTCGAGCTGGGCGGCTATAACGGGCTGCCCCACCTCTACGTGCCCGTGGTCACAGAGCCCCGCCAGGCGGCGAGCGCCCTCCAATGGGCCGTGTCAGAGATGGAGCGCAGGCTCAAGGTGTTCGAGCGCGCCGGTGCCCGCGAGATCAAGGCCTACAACCAGATGTGCGTCTCGGGCAAGCTCTCCGAGATGGACAACCCACCCGAGCCCATGCCCTACCTCGTCGTCATCATCGACGAGCTCTCCGACCTCATGATGGTCGCGGGCAAGGACGTCGAGGCGTCCATCGTTCGCATCGCCCAGCTCGCCCGTGCCGCAGGCATCCACCTCATCGTGGCGACGCAGCGCCCGTCGGCGGACGTCGTCACGGGCCTGATCAAGTCCAACATCGAGAACAGGATCGCCTTCTCCGTCGCCTCGGGCACCGACTCGCGAGTGATCATCGACCAGACGGGTGCGGAGCGCCTCCTGGGCAGTGGCGACATGCTGTTCAAGTTCAGGGGAAGAAAGACGCGGCGCATCCTCGGCTGCTACGTCTCTGACCCAGAGATCGAGTCGGTCGTCGACTTCATTCGCGACCAGGCGGAGCCGGACTACCACGAGGAGATCCTCTCGCAGGTGGTTCCCGGACAGACCGGTGGGTCTGGATCCTCAGACGACGGGGACGAGTACGACCCCCTCGTTTGGGAGGCTGCCCAGATTGTTGTGGACTCTCAACTTGGTTCGACCTCCGGACTGCAGCGCAGGCTCAAGGTGGGATACGCTAGGGCGGGCAGGATCATGGACATGCTCGAGGCAAAGGGCGTAGTCGGTCCGCCCGAGGGATCCAAGCCGCGCGAGGTGCTCCTGGACAAGGAGGGACTCGAGGAGCTTAGGGTCCAGGATGAAAAGTATCGGGAGGTGTAGCACATGCCGCGTCCGCGGTTCAGCGAGATGCTGGTGTCGAGGCGGCGCCAGCTTGGCCTCTCCGTCACGCAGGCCTCCAAGGTGCTGCGTCTTAAGGAGCAGGTGCTCATCGCCTTCGAGGAGGGCGACTTCCAGCACATGCCCAAGAGTGGCTACGCCCAGGGAATGCTCTCGTCCTATGCCCGCTACCTTGGCCTCAACTCTCGTCAGGTCGTGAACCAGTTCACCTCCGACCTGTACGACTACGAGCATGGCGGCAGGCGCGGGCGCAGCGTGCCGGGAACCCAGGCTCCGCGCGAGGCGGACTCGTACGAGGTGCCTGGCAGGTCTCGCCCCGTCACGCCGTACCGCGGACCGCGCGGGTTGCTCCCGACCTCCGGGGGCTATGCGGGCGACGTCTCGTCCTTTGCGACCACGTCGTCACCGCGGCCCAAAGGGCAGGCGAGCCCCCTCGTGGACTACAGGAGGAGCTACTCGGAGAGGTCAGTTCCGCCCGGGGGGCGTCGCTACACCAGTCGGGAGGTACCCAGCTCGGGCTCCGCAGGTGCTGCGCGGCAGCGGTATCGCGGCCAGACGCCTCGCGGGGGCTCACCTCGGAGGTCGGGGGAGGAGCTCCCGCACAGGGGCTCCGACCGCGTCACCACCCGGCGCGTGAGGCCGAGCGACTACCAGGATGACATGAGGTACGGCGAAGCCAGTCCATACGAGGCCGCATCTACGGCGTCTGGTCGTGTCTCGTCTCGCAACATAGCGAGCACCGAGCGGCCCAACGTCCGCAGGAGGGGCCAGCAGTCCGGCAGGGAGCAGCTGCGCGATCGTGGGAGGAGAAGGCGCCCGCGCCATGGCGGGGTGCTCGGCGCGGTCGAGTCGTTCTTCTCCGACCCCGCTCGCGCGATGGTCACGCTCGCGCTCGCGGCCGTTCTCATCATCACGCTGGTCATCATCGGCTCGGTCAGGTCGTGCATGTCCTCGGGCGACACCTCCACCAAGACGGTCTCGGTGGCGTCGGCGTCTTCGAGTGACTCCTCTAGCAGCGACTCCAACGACTCCAAGATCGCAGCCGCAAAGGAGGCGGCCGCCGCTGCAGCCGCCGCCAAGGCACAGCAGGACGCCGAGGCGGCAAACACCGAGACGGACGTCAAGGTGAGCGTCTCTGACGGCGGCGTGTCGTGGGTCGAGATCGTCTGCGACGGAACGAGCGAGGTCGCCGAGCAGGTGACTGGCCCCTGGGAGAAGACCTACGTGGTGACTGACTCGATCACCATCCAGGTGAGCGATCCCTCTGTCGTCACGGTCACCAAGAACGGGACGCAGCAGAAGTTCGACTCAAAGACCTCGGGAATCGGGTCCATCACCATCCAGGGTACCCAGGTAACAGCGACGGACGCCTCGTCCACCGACTCGGCTAACGGAGCCACCGCCACCACAACGACGGACGCCACGACCGATGGGTCCGCGCAGACGACGACCGACACCATCACCAGCACCGACGCGTCCTCAACCGACGCGAGCTCCTCCAACTAGACCCGCGGCCCCCGCAACGCGAAAGGAACCCACATGGCAAAGGAATCAAGCTTCGACGTGGTCTCCACCGTCGACATCCAGGAGGCGGACAACGCCTACCAGCAGGCGAGCCGCGAGCTCTCACAGCGCTACGATCTTAAGCAGACCGGCGCGACCCTCACGTTCTCAAAGGGCGAGGGTACCTTCACGCTCACCGCTCCGTCCGAGTTTGTGGCAGGGCAGGTGAGGGACGTCCTGGCCTCCAAGCTCGCAAAGCGCGGCATCGATCTCGCGAGCCTGAGGTGGGCCGACCCGCAGCCCTCGAGCGGCGGTGGGGTCAGGCAGGTGGCCACGCTCGTGCAGGGAATCGACAAGGAGACCGCCAAGCGCATCTCAAAGGACGTCCGCGACCTCAAGCTCAAGTGCAAGGCAACCGTCGAGGGAGACAAGCTCAGGGTCTCGTCGGCCTCGCGCGACACCCTACAGCAGGTCATCGCGGCGTTGCGCGCAAACGACTACGGCCAGCCCCTTCAGTTCGAGAACTACAGGTAGGAACATGCCAAATTGCCTTTACGTCACCCTCGGGTGCGCCAAGAACGAAGTCGACACGGATCGTATGAGGGCGCTCCTCAACGAGGCGGGCTATGGCGAGAGCGAGGACGTTGCGGGTGCCGATGTGGTGCTCGTCAACACGTGCTCGTTTCTCGCCTCCGCCACGTCCGAGTCCATCGACGCCACGCTTGACCTTGCTGACGAGGTCAAGTCGGGGGTCAGGGAGAAGCCCATCGTCATGTGCGGGTGCGTGCCATCCCGCTATGGCGACCAGCTCGTCCATGAGCTTCCCGAGGTCTCCGCCCTGGTGCGGACCGACGAGGAGGACGACATCGTGAGCGTCGTTGACAGGGTGTTGGGGCTCGAGTCCCGGCGCGTCGACGAGGGGGGCGCGCTGCGCACCATCGAGGGCGCAAGCGCATACGTCAAGATCTCCGACGGATGCGACCGATTCTGCGCCTTCTGCGCGATTCCCTACATTCGGGGGAGGTACTTCTCGCGCCCGGAGGACCAGATCCTCCGGGAGGTTCATGCCCTCATGGAGGGCGGTGTCAAGGAGGTCGTCCTCATTGGCCAGGACACGGGCATCTGGGGTTCCGACTTAGGCGGGGGCAGGACCCTCGCTTGGTTGCTGCGCCGCGTCGCCCAGGAGGTGCGGTCCTATGGCGGGTGGGTGCGCGTGCTCTACCTCCAGCCCGAGGGGATGACCGACGAGCTCATCTCGGTGCTGAGAGACGTCCCCGAGGTTCTCCCATACATCGACATCCCCATCCAACATTGTTGCGAGCGCGTGCTTGCGAGCATGGGGCGCAGCGGGTCGGAAGACGAGCTGAGGGAGCTCTTCGCGCGGCTTCGAGAGCAGATCCCCGGCATGGTCCTCAGGACCACGGGGCTGGTCGGCTTTCCGGGCGAGACCGAGGAGGAGTTCCAGCGCCTTCTCGACTTCGTCCAGGAGGAGGAGTTCGACTACACCTCGGTGTTCTCGTACTCCCGCGAAGATGGCACCAAGGCAGCCAAGCTTCCCAACCAGGTGAGCGAGGAGGACAAGCTCGACCGTGCCCAGCGCCTTCTCGACGTTGCCGAGCAACTGGGCTTTGCCGCCACCGCCAAGCACGTGGGCGAGGAGGCCGACGTGATCATCGACGGCGTGGAGGAGTCCGACGACGGCGTGGAGCTGGTGGGGCACACCTGGTTCCAGGCGCCCGACTGCGACGGTGCTGTCCACATCAGGACTGGCGAGGCGGGCGTTGGCGACGTCGTCCGTGTGCGGCTGGTCGACTCGTTCTGCTATGAGCTCGAGGGAGAGCTCGTCTAGGGGCATGTGCCCGAGAGGGGTAGAAAAGTGGCAAGAAAGTCAATCTGGACGCCGGCAAACGTGGTCACGTGCATTCGCATCTGCCTCGTTCCCATCTGGCTCGTTGTGGCCGAGGTCTGCGGAGTGGGGGACGGCAGTTCGTTCAGCATGTCCGCCCTCGTCGTTGCACTCTTCTTCATGGCGCTCTCCCTTACCGACAAGCTGGACGGTTATCTCGCCCGCAGCAGGAACGAGGTGACCACGTTCGGCAAGTTCCTCGATCCCATCGCCGACAAGCTCGTGGTCGTGGTCTCTCTCTGCTACCTCCTGGAGCAGGGTGAGGCGTCCGCCTGGGTGCTCCTTATCGTGGTGGCGCGCGAGTTCCTGGTGAGCGGCCTCAGGATGAACATCGCCACCAAGGGCGTCGTCGTCGCCGCGAGCAACCTGGGCAAGTGGAAGACCGCCACCACCATGGTCTCGATCGCGGGCATCCTCCTCGCAGGGGCGTTCCCAGCAGGTGCGCTCCGCTCCGGCATGTTCACGCTGTTCGATGCCCTCCTCGTCGTTGCGGTCATCCTCACGGCTTGGTCGGGCATCGACTACTTTGCCAAGGGTTGGAAGTACATCGTGGAGGACGAGTAATGCTTGCCTTTGAGGACGCCGGTGATGTGGAAGACCTTTGCCCGGAGGGGCTGGGGGAGCTTGCGGTCCGCGTGGTTCGGGCGCTGGGGGAGAGGAACCTCACCGTCGGGACTGCGGAGTCCTGCACCGGCGGCCTTGTGAGCGCCGCCTTGACCTCTGTCCCGGGTTCTTCCGCCGTTGTCCGCGGGGGCGTGGTGAGCTATGCGATCCCCGTGAAGCACGAGGTCCTGGGCGTTAGCTCCAAGGTGCTCGACGAGCCATCCCTTGGGGCGGTGAGTGGGGAGTGCGCCGCGCAGATGGCGACGGGGGCCAGGCGCGTCCTGGGGAGCGACGTTGCGGTTTCCACGACTGGCATTGCCGGTCCCACCGGCGCCGAGCCAGGGAAGCCCGTGGGAACCGTGTGGTTTGGCGCGTGCGTGGGCAATCGGGTCGTCACCGAGTGCCACCTGCTCTCGGGTGACCGTCGCACGGTTCGTGCCAAGGCGGTCCGCATCGCCCTCGGGCTCGTGCTTGAGGTAACGGAGAACTCGTAGGTCTCCCCAGGCTTTTGCACGGCTCGCCCCTCCAGCGGGTTTCTTCGGGGAATGCTGGAGGGTGGGCTGTTGCCTTTGTCCGACTCCCCCTGGGCCAGCCTCCTGCGGGCCTGGCGAGAGTGGACAGCGCGTATGTGCGTGTATCATTTCGTCCTGGTCTTGACCACGAACGCATGTTCGTATAGGATTCGCATGGCATTCGAGGCAAGGAGCGAAGATGGCTAGGAGCAAGGGTCCCGTACGTGAGGTCCACGAGAAGACCTACGGCGAGGAACGAGACAAGATGATCGAGGCCACGACCTCTGAGATCGAGAAGAAGTTTGGCAAGGGCTCGATCATGAGGTTTGGGGACAACGGGCCGGACCTCGAGATCGAGGCTATTCCCACAGGTTCCATCGCACTTGACGCCGCCCTTGGCATTGGGGGCGTCCCGCGTGGCCGCATCATCGAGATCTATGGTCCCGAGTCATCCGGAAAGACGACCCTCTCGCTCGAGATACTTGCGGAGGCCCAAGCAAAGGGCGGCGTCGTCGCGTTCATCGACGCAGAGCACGCGCTCGACCCCGGATATGCGGCGCGGATCGGAGTCGACATCGACGAGGTCCTTATATCACAGCCCGACACCGGAGAGCAGGCGCTCGAGATCTGCGACATGCTCGTGAGGTCCGGTGCAATCGACGTTGTGGTCATCGACTCCGTCGCTGCGCTCGTTCCCCGTGCCGAGATCGAGGGCGAGATTGGGGATACGACCGTCGGCCTCCAGGCAAGGCTCATGAGCCAGGCACTCCGCAAGCTCGCCGGGTCCCTCTCTAAGTCCAACACCACGTGCATCTTCATCAACCAGCTGCGCGAGAAGATCGGTGTCATGTTCGGCAACCCCGAGACCACGCCTGGTGGCCGTGCGCTCAAGTTCTTCGCATCTGTGAGGATGGACATCCGTCGCATCGACTCCATCAAGCGCAACGGCGAGATCATCGGCAACCGTGTGAGGGTCAAGATCGTCAAGAACAAGGTGGCACCACCGTTCAAGCAGGCTGAGTTCGACATCATGTACGGAACGGGCATCTCCAAGGAGGGCTCCATCTTGGACATGGCTGTGGACTACGGCGTGGTTGACAAGTCAGGATCCTGGTTCACCTATGGCGACGAGCGGCTCGGACAGGGAAGGGAGGCCGCCAAGGAGTTCCTTGCCTCAAACCCCGACCTTATGGACGAGATCGACCACAAGGTCCGCGTCGCCTGCGGTCTGGAGCTGGGCGACGAGCGCGTTGGCGAGCCCGTTGGCATTGCGGGCGGCGAAGCGCAGGGTGACGCCGCCGACAACGGTTAGGCCCAACGTAGCATGGAATTTGAGAAGGACATGTATGGGTGCCCCTGGGAGGTTAGCTTCTCCGGGGGTACCTCCGGATATGGTCATCGTCGCGCCATCATCTCCATCGCGGACAGGGGGTCGACGGCCACGCGCGAGCTCCCGCTTTCGGTTGGAAAGGCGCTCGAGCGGGATAGGAGGTCTGGCCGCATCCCCGGGGTGGTCGATGACCGCTTTGTGGAGAGAATCGCTTCCCTCCTTTCCGGCTGCTCGCTCGATCGGGTCAGGGGCCTCGTTAACAGGCGCGATTACACCTCGCTTGAGATAAGGCGCAAGCTCCTGGCGGTCGGTTACCCAAAGGACGTCGTGGAGGCAACGATAGGCCGTTCCCAGGAGCTTGGCCTCGTGGATGACGCTAGATACGGTCGCGTGTTCGCACGTTCCAAGGTTCTTTCGGGATGGGGACAGCGCCGCATAGAGATGGAGCTCCAACGTCGCGGCATAGATCCCAAGACCGTGCGCGGGTGGCCCGACGAGTTCGTTGATGAGGCGGGGTCCGAGCTCGAGCGCGCAACCAACGTGGCAGGGAGAAGGTCCTTCCGCGGGAGGGACCCCTATGCCCAGTGTATGAGGTTCCTCCTCGGGAGAGGGTTCTCGTATGGCGTCTCGAGCGCGGCCACGCGCGCCGTCGTCTGCGAGGAACCGGATTGCTGACGTTGTGCAGGGTCGGAAGAATCCTGCCACCGTTCGTCCCGGCGCAATTGACTCTTCCTTCAATCAATCATACGATTTAAGGGCCGTTTGAGTTGCTTCTCGTCTGCTGGCATGCCAGCCGACGTCTTTTTGTTTTTGTTCTGCAGACATGCTTCACCATGAGTCGAGACATACCTCGGATGGCGGGTTCCGTCGTGCTTAGCGCGGCGGTCTCCTGAACCTCTACTAAAACGCTCATCTGAGGAGTTGAAATGCAGATCATCATCGGGCTCGTCTGCCTGGTCGTTGGCGCAGCCATCGCCTATGCCTATGCCACCAGCAAGAACAACAGCAGGGTGCGCGAGGCCAACATGGCCGTCGAGGACGCCAAGAGCCAGGCGGACCGCATCACGAGCGACGCCAAGCGAGACGCGGAGACCACCAAGAAGGCCGCCATGGTCGAGGCCAGGGAGCAGATCCTTCAGCTCAAGCAGCACAGCGAGAACGAGGAGAAGAAGCGCAAGGGCGAGCTCCAGCAGATGGAGAACCGCATCATGCAGCGCGAGGAGTCGCTCGATCGCAGGAGCGACTCCCTCGACCGCAAGGAGCATCAGCTCTCCAGCCTACAGGGGCAGATCGACAAGAGGAAGGGCGAGGTGGACGAGCTCATGCGCCAGCAGAGCGCCGAGCTCGAACGCATCGCCGACCTCTCTCGCGAGGATGCCCACCAGGAGCTTCTCGACCGCGTCCGCTCGGAGTCGGTGAGGGAGGAGGCACAGATCCTCCGCGAGTCCGAGCAGCGCGTGCGGGCGCAGGCGGACAAGACGGCGCGCGAGATCGTCTCCACCGCAATCCAGCGCTGCGCCGCCGACCAGGCGGGCGAGATTACCGTCACCTCCGTCCACATCCCCTCCGACGACCTCAAGGGCAGGATCATCGGCCGCGAGGGCAGGAACATCAGGACCTTCGAGCAGGTGTCCGGCGTCTCCCTCGTCATCGACGACACGCCCGAGACCGTCGTCCTCTCGAGCTTTGACCCCGTCCGGCGAGAAACGGCACGAGTCGCCCTCGAGAACCTCATCGCGGACGGACGCATCCACCCCGCCCGCATCGAGGAGATGTACAAGAAGGCCGAGACCCTCGTGGGCGAGCGCGTGCGCGAGGCGGGCGAGCAGGCTGCCTTTGATGCCGGAATCCACGACCTCCATCCCGAGCTTGTCAAGACGCTCGGGGCGTTGAGGTACCGCACCTCCTTTGGCCAGAACGTCCTCCAGCACTCCATCCAGGTGTCCGAGCTCTGCGGCATCATGGCCTCCGAGCTTGGCCTGGATCCCACGCCCGCAAAGCGCGCTGGTCTCCTTCACGATCTCGGCAAGGCAATCGACCACGAGGTCGAGGGTCCGCACGCCGTGATCGGTGCCGACCTCTGCCGCCGTTACGGCGAGCGTCCCGAGATTGTCCATGCCGTCGAGGCGCACCACGCAGACGTCGAGCCCAGCACGGTCCTCGACGTCCTCGTTCAGGCGGCGGACGCTATTAGCGCAGCCCGTCCCGGCGCACGCCGCGAGTCGGCGGAGACCTACATCAAGCGGCTCGAGAAGCTCGAGGAGATCTCCAACGCGCACGAGGGCGTCGAGCGCACCTACGCAATGCAGGCGGGTCGCGAGCTTCACGTGATGGTCGAGCCCGAGAAGGTATCCGACGCCGAGGCCACCGTGCTCGCCCACGACATCGCCAAGCAGATCGAGGACGAGATGGAGTACCCGGGCCAGGTGCGCGTCGTCGTTATCAGGGAGTCCCGCGCCGTCGACATCGCGAAGTAGGGACATGGCCTCCCCGTCGTCAGACCTCACCGACTTCGTCGCTGCCATGGGGGGCGAGCGCTCGCTCAGGGTCGAGGAGAACCTGGGCGAGGGCTTTGTCCGCCTCCGCGTGGCGGAAGCGGAGCGGCGCCAGGCCAAGCACGACATCCAGTGCATCGAGGATGCCGTCGTCGAGATGCTGCGCAACTCCCGCGACGCCGGCGCCCGGCGCATCTTCGTCGCCACGTCGCGGGAGGGCGATCGAAGGATCGTCACCATCCTGGACGATGGCTCTGGGATTCCCGCAGACATGCAGGAGCGCGTCTTCGATGCCCGCGTCACCTCCAAGCTCGAGTCGATGCACATGGATCGCTGGGGCGTCCATGGGCGCGGCATGGCGCTGTATTCGGTGCGCGAGAACTGCGAGTCCGCCCGCGTCGTCGACTCTGCGCCCGGCAAGGGGACGGTCATCCAGGTCGTCTCCGACACCACGTCGCTTCCCGAGAAGACCGACCAATCCACCTGGCCCTCGCTGGGAAAGGACGACGACGGCGAGCAGGTCGTCTCGCGCGGGCCCCACAACATCGTCAGGGCTTGCTGCGAGTTCGCCCTCGAGGAGCGGGGCGTCTGCGAGGTCTACGTGGGCTCCCCCTCCGAGATGGTCGCGACCATCCGGCGTCGCGTGCGGCCGTCGGTGGACGGGTCCAACCTCCTGTTCGTTGACGACCTCACGGAGCTGCCGGCGCTCGAGCGCTTCTCGGTTGCAGCCGACGCGCGGGAGCTCCTGGGGGTGTGCAGCGGCGTCGGGATCGACCTCTCCGAGCGAACGGCCCACAGGATCCTTTCTGGGCAGATCCGTCCCGTTCGGAGCGCGCTCTCACACCTCACCCACAAACCCTCCTCCGATTCGCCCCGCGAGGTGGACCTCCAGCGAGACAGGAGGGGGTTGCGCCTCTCCCGGGAGGACGCCGACGAGTTCTCGCGCATCATGGAGAGGGACTTCTCGTTCCTCGCCGACCGGTACTACCTCTCGCTTGCGCAGGATCCAAAGGTTCGGGTCTCCCGTGGGCGCGTCACCGTCACCTTCGAGGTGAGCGAGGGCGACTGAAGGGTGACGCACCCTTCAAAAGGCAAGGTAAACGCAGTAGAATTGCCCAAGGCTAAAAATGGCACCAACACACCACCAAGACAGCAGCTTGCGCTTTGGAGTCACCATGGAGTTTCTTAAGGTCTCGAGCAAATCATCCCCCGCATCCGTTGCGGGGGCAATCGCCGGGATGGTCAAGGACGGGGTACCCGTCAACATGCAGGCGGTCGGCGCCGGGGCAGTGAACCAGGCGATCAAGGCAATCGCCATCGCCCGTGGCTTCCTCATCCCCACGGGGGTCGACATCTCCTGTGCCCCCACGTTCTCTGACATAGAGATCAACGGGGAGAATCGTACCGCCATCCGCATTGCCGTATACGTACACAGGCTCGTCCCGCAGGCGGGGACGAGGCAGACAGACAGTCCGGAGTTGATGTAGGAGTGCCCACACACCCCAAGCTCGTAGGAAGAACCTACTGCGTCCGCACCTTTGGGTGCCAGATGAACCTTCACGACTCGGAGCGAGTGAGCGGTCTCCTCGACAGCATGGGCTGCAACGAGGTCAAGACTGCGGCCGAGGCCGACATCGTCGTGTTCATGACCTGCTGTGTGCGCGAGAAGGCGGACACGCACCTGTACGGGGAGGCCTCCAACCTGGTCAGGCTTCCCCAGGCACCGGGTGGCCGTCGAATCGTCGCCGTGGGCGGCTGCATCGGGCAGCGCGACGGGGCCGCCCTCAAGGAGCGCATTCCCAACGTGGACGTGGTGTTTGGCACCAGTGCCATCGCGTCTCTCCCCGACCTTCTTGAGGAGGCCCTGGACGACGGCGCGGGCAAGGTCGAGGTCGACACCGTGGAGGAGGGACGTGGCTTCTCCACGGAGCTCCCCAGTCACCGTGCACAGCGTTTTCACGCCTGGGTCCCCATCATGACCGGCTGCAACAACTTCTGCACCTACTGCATCGTTCCCTACGTGCGCGGGCGTGAGAAGAGCCGTGTGTTCGAGCGCGTGGTGGAGGAGTGCGAGGGGCTCGTCTCGGATGGCGTGAGAGAGATTACGCTCTTGGGCCAGAATGTTAACTCCTACGGACGGGACCTCTATGGCAGCCCTCGGTTCCCCGAGCTCCTGCGTTCCGTGGGCGGGACTGGGGTGGAGAGGATCCGCTTCACGTCCTCCAACCCCAAGGACCTTGGGGATGACGTCATCCGTGCCATGGCAGAGACCCCCAACGTAATGCCCCAGCTGCACCTGGCGGTCCAGAGCGGTTCCAATCGTGTGCTCAGGGCAATGAATCGCAGCTACACGCGAGAGCGCTACCTGCAGGTGGTCGACCACCTTCGCGCCGCAATGCCCGACATCGCACTGTCCACGGACATCATCGTGGGCTTTCCGGGCGAGACGGAGCAGGACTTTGAGCAGACGCTGTCCCTCGTTCGGGAGGTGGGCTTCTCGTCCGCATACACGTTCATCTACTCGCGCCGTCCCGGGACTCCCGCCGCAAAGATCGAGGACGACACGCCCAGGGAGGTCATACAGGAGCGCTTCGATCGCCTTGCCAAGCTCGTTGAGGACTGTGCCCACCAGGCAAACCAGGCCGAGCTTCACACGGTCGTCACCTCCCTTGTGGAGGGTACGTCCAAGAAGGACGCAAACGTGATGGTCGGGCACTCCGAGAAGGGCCAGACCGTCCTCTTCGAACTTCCCGAGGGCCTGACTCCCGATGAGCTGGTTGGAAAGATGTGCGATGTCAGGGTCGACGAGGCCAGGACCTGGTACCTGAGGGGTCCCCTCGTGGGGCAGGCGCATTGAGCGTGCGGCCGCTCGTGCTGGCCATCGTCGGCCCCACCGCCTCGGGGAAGAGCTCGCTCGCCGAGGAGGTGGCCACAAGGCTCTCGACGAGCGTCGTCTCGACGGACGCCATGCAGGTCTATCGCGGCATGGACATAGGGACCGCAAAGACCCCGGTGGGGGAGAGGCGCTGCCCTCTGCTCATGGTGGACGTTTGCCCGGTGGGGGAGGACTACTCCGTTCGACTGTTCCAGCGTGACGCGAGGGCAGCGATCGACTCCCTGCTTGCGAAGGGCGAGATGCCCGTGCTGTGCGGGGGGACGGGACTGTACCTCGACGCCGTGATCGACCAGATGGACTTCCCCTCGGGCGAGCGTGGCAGCGAGGCGAGGGAGAGGTACGAGAGGCTTGCCGAAAGTGAGGGCGGCGACGCCGTGTGGCGCGAGCTCGAGCGTCGCGACCCCGAGTCTGCAAACCTCATACACCCGCATAACGTGCGTCGGGTGATCCGCGCCCTCGAGCTTCTCGACCAGGGCGACTCGTATGCAAAGACGCACGAGGGGCTCCACAGCAGGGCGAGCCACTACGACGCCCTGATATTCGGGCTCCAGATGAAACGCCAGCGGCTCTACCGTCGCATCGACGAGCGCGTCGACGGCATGTTCGACGCAGGTCTGGTGGACGAGGTCATGACGCTTCGCGGAGAGGGACTGGAGCGCTCGACCACCGCATCGCAGGCGATTGGATACAAGGAGGTCTTGGAGCTCCTCGACGGAAGGACCACCGAAGCAGAGGCCCGCGACCTGGTCAAGATGCGCACGCGCCGATATGCCAAACGGCAGATCTCGTGGTTCAGGAGGGACGGTCGCGTTCGCTGGTTCGACATGGACGCCCTTGACACCAAGGGGGCGGCCGACGTCGTGCTCAAGGGGCTTTCGGATGCCTTGCTGGAGAGGGGCGGTTGCGATGAGTAGATTTGAGCCCATCTCGACGAAGCCCGTTCCCGAGCGCGCGATTCTCGTTGGCATCGACCTCGGCCGCGAGGACTGGCCGCTCGAGGAGTCCATGGCAGAGCTAGGGCGTCTTGCCGAGACCGATGGAGCTGTAGTGATCGGCGAGCTCACCCAGCGGCTCGACAAGCCCACGCCTCGCACGTTCATGGGAAGCGGCAAGGTGCAGGAGCTCGTACGTCTCGTCCATGCGCTCGAAGCCGACGTCGTGATCTTCGACGACGAGCTGAGCCCGTCCCAGCAGTCCAACCTCGAGAAGGCCGTAGGCGAGCCCGTGAAGGTCATCGACCGAACCGCCCTCATCCTCGACATCTTTGGCACTCATGCCAAGACGCACGAGGGGCGCCTCCAGGTACAGCTCGCACAGCTGCAGTACGTCCTTCCCAGGCTCCGCGGCATGTGGAGCCACCTGGTGGGCGAGCAGACCAGGGGTGGCATTGGCAGCAGGTTTGGGCAGGGCGAGAGCCAGCTCGAGGTCGACCGACGCCTGGTGCGCAAGCGCATCTCCTGGCTTCGCAAGGAGCTTGACCAGGTTGAGACGAGACGGGAGGTCAGGAGCAAGGCCCGCTGGGAGTCCGGGGTGTTCCGGGTCTCGCTCGTCGGCTACACCAACGCGGGGAAGTCGACCCTTCTCTACCGGCTCACTGGCGCAGGCGTCTACGTTCGAGACGAGCTGTTTGCCACCCTCGACCCGACCACTCGCGTCGTTGACCTCGAGGAGGGGCGTCGCATCACGCTCACCGACACGGTCGGGTTCATTCAGAAGCTTCCCACGACGCTCGTGGAGTCATTCAAGTCGACCCTTGCAGAGGTCCGTGCGGCAGACCTCATCCTGAACGTCGTTGACGCGTCAGACCCAAACTCCGAGCGTGAGGTTGCAGCAGTCAGGGATGTCCTCACTCAGATTCACGCCGACCAAATACCCTCCATTGTCGTTTACAACAAGTGCGACCTGATTTCTCCCGAGGAGAGGTCTCGATTGCAGGAACTCCGGCCTGACTCGGTGATGATCAGTGCGCTCGACGGCACCGGCGTTCGAGGTCTCCTTCTCAAGGTCTCCCAGGAGGCGGCGTCTGGTGATCAGACATTAACGGTGTGCGTGCCCTACGAAAAGGGTCTCCTCCTCAAGATGATCCATGAGCGCTGCCAGGTCGTGAGGGAGCAGTACACGCAGGACGGTCTGCAGGCTACCGTGAAGGCATCCAAGAGAATGGCGCAGACGCTAGCCCCATACATCTGCGAGGAGCAGGTAGAATAGGCGCCCTAACATGCCTCGCACAACAGACGAGGCCCGTGCAGCTTGCGTCTGTTGCGCGAGACAGAAGCCCCTACAGCAGGTCTCCCAAGGCCAGGAGGATGATTGGCTGGTGGAGCAGGTACACCGCGATTGTGTGCCTGCCGAGAAACTCGAGCCATCGTGGCCCTTGCGCGTATGCCCACGCCGGATAGCCTCCTTTCTCTCTCAGGTGCCTTCCGAGCGTCGCCCCGGAGAGGTACATGAGGAGGTAGGGGAGGAGCGGGTAATAGTCGCCAGACTCAAACGTTGGGGAGGGAAACCCGAGCCAGGCGAGGCCACCCCAGGAGTACAGCTCGCCGGGGAGTCTGACAACCCAATCGCCGATGCTCACATAACCCGAGTTAACTCCGAGGACGAGGAGGAAGGCTCCAGCCAAGGCGAGACAAGCGGGGACCGAGCGGGGGAGTAGCCGGCACCGGTCGAGCAGAAGGCAGGCGAGGGTGCATGCCCCCATGCAGAAGAAGATGCCAAACCTTACGGGTACGTCCACATTCGCAACCGTGGTGGCAATGCGGACCGCCAGGCCGAAGAGCAGGTACTTGGCGCCCCTTCGGGCGTTGTCGTGCGACTGCGCGTACATGAGTCCTGCCACAAAGAGGAAGGTCCAGCTTATCGAGTCCCTCCACACGTCCATGAACGGCGGTCGGAAGAAGGACAGCTGGACGCCGTTGATAAACCTCAGGTCGTAGCAGAGGTGGAACAGCACCATAGAGATGATGGTGAACCCGCGTATTGAATCAATGAGGTGGATGCGACCCGTCCTTACTTTTTGGGCCGCAGCGTCAGTGCCGCTCACGCCTGCTACGAGATGGAGCGGATGAGCGCGGTGACCCTGCCGAGAATCTTAGGGTTCTTGACGTAGATGGGCTCCATCGTGTCGTTTTCTGGCTGAAGACGCACCCGGCCCTCCTCGCGGTAGAAGGTCTTGACGGTGGCGGAGTCGTCTATGAGGGCAACAACGATCTCGCCATCATGCGCGTCGCTCTGCTCCTTCACGACGATCAGGTCTCCATCGAGGATGCCCGCGTTGATCATGGAGCACCCCCTCACCCTCAGGATGAAGGAGCTGGAGTCCCCCACGATGCTCGTGGGAAGGGAGAGGCTCTCCTCCACGTTCTGCTCCGCGAGGATGGGCTGGCCGGCAGCGACCCTCCCAACTAGTGGCAGTGTGATCACATTGTGGTCGAGGTCCTGCGAGACCTTTGCGAGTGGCTGGGACGGTGCGTCTCCCTCGGCAACCACCTCGATGGTGCGAGGCTTCTTGGAGTCCCTCTTGATGAGGCCATGCTCCTGGAGGACCTTTAGATGCATATGAACGGTTGAGGGAGAGGCGAGACCCACTGCGGACCCGATCTCCCTCACCGAGGGCGGATAGCCGTGCTCGGTGGTGTAAGCGCAGATGAAGTCATAAATCTGCTGCTGGCGCTTGCTCAGATGGTCCCTTGCCATGGTTCTCCCTTCTTCGGTTTCAAGTGTACCTCACGAACAGGCTAAGCACAAACAAATGTTCGGTTTTGCATTGACGCACATATGTTCGATATCTATCATAGTACACGTGTTCCAAACACGAACCCATCGTTCGAATTTGTGTCCGGGGTGATTGGTATACCTACGGCAACACATTCGAAGGAGACATTGAATATGAACAAATCATATGCAAGCGCATCGCAGAATCAGGGCTACCAGTGCTACGGATCCCTCGCCCTTCAACCAAGCGAGGAGCAGCCCCGACTTCGCGTGTTCCAGGGGGGATGCACGGGGGATGCATCATCCTCCGTGCAGGAGCGTGAACTCCGCTCACGCGTAAGGGGACTCATCATTGTCGCTGCGATGGTGTGTGCCGTCTCGCTCGCCGGCATTGGGATCTCTGGGGCAGCTCAGTCCTCGCAGCGTGACGAAGTTTTGGGGCAGGCTCAAGTTGCCACCGTCAGCGTAGCAAGTGGCGACACCGTCTGGTCCATCGCGGAGAGCCATCCTGTACAGGGTGTCTCGACCTCCGACCTCGTGCAGTGGATCTCTGAGCGCAACGGACTCGGAAGCAGCCCCCTCAGCGTGGGACAACGGCTTCAGATTCCTGTCTCTCACAACTAGGAGAGGGCCGCAAGGCCCATTTTGGGAAAGGCCTGGAATAGGGGGCCAGCGTTTAAACGCTTGGTTTCCTTTCTAGGTCTTTTGTCTTTTGGTGCTGCTTCTGTGATACCTTTATGCGCGTCGTCTACCGATGGAGGAAGATGCGCTGTCCAAAGTGTGGTTGTGAGGAATCAAAGGTTGTAGATTCTCGTCCGTCCGAGAGCCACGACGCCATCAGGAGAAGGCGTGAGTGCGTTCGATGCGGCACTCGCTTCACCACCTACGAGCGCAGGGAGGATATGCCCCTGCTGGTTGTGAAGAAGGATGGGCGCAAGGAGACCTTCAACAGGCAGAAGGTGATGCGTGGCCTCGTTGCAGCCACCGTCAAGCGAGACATCCCCATCGAGAACCTCGACGCCCTCATCGATAGCATCGAGAACGAGCTGAGGGACAAGGGACAGACCGAGGTCCCCTCGCAGGAGATTGGCAAGATGGTCCTTCAGAGGCTCGTAGACATTGACAAGGTCGCCTATGTACGATTCGCCTCGGTTTATCGCGACTTCAAGGACATCGACGAGTTCAGCGAGGAGCTCAAGAGCATCATGGAAGAGCAGTCCTAGCAGGTTGGAGGTCAGATGAGCAGGGACGAGCAGGCTCACATCCAGGTAGCGGTCAAGCGTATCGACGGAGGGGTCGAGCTCCCGTCGTATGCATACGCCGGCGATGCCGGGCTTGACCTCAGGTCGAGCGAGGACGTGGTCCTTAAGCCATTTGAGCGCAGGCTCGTCTCCACTGGGTTGGCGGTTGCCATTCCCGAGGGCTATGCGGGATACGTTCAGCCGCGTAGCGGCCTCGCTCTACGCGAGGGCCTGTCAATGGCAAACACCCCCGGTCTCATAGATTCTCACTATCGCGGGGAGCTCAAAGTCTGCGCCATCAATCTTGACCCCAAGATCGACATCCACATTGAGCGCGGGGAGCGCATCGCCCAGCTCGTCATTCTCCAGGTTCCCTTCGTCGACCTCGTGGAGAGGGACGTGTTGGACTCCACTGACCGCGGGGCCGGCGGGTTCGGCTCCTCTGGGGTCTAGTTTCTTCCTTCTGGGTTTCCCGGCCGTGTGAGCGGCCGTGAGATTGGCTGGTGGGGGCATGCTGCCAGGTGTCCGCCGGTTTCTGTTGTTCTCTGGTGGCATGGGAGAGAGGTCTCAACATGGACAAGTTCTTCAAGACGGGCGAGAGGGGCTCGTCGGTCGGCCAGGAGGTGCGAGCGGGACTCACCACGTTCCTGGCCATGGCGTACATCATCGCCGTCAACCCCGCCCTTCTCCAGGAGGCGGGCGTTCCCGCGATGGCAGCCGTCACCGCTACCTGCCTTGGCGCCGGCATCATGACGATTTGCATGGGCCTGTTCGCCAACCGCCCCCTTGCCTGCGCCTCGGGCATGGGCATCAACGCCGTCGTCGCCTACACCCTCACTGGCATGACCAACGGTGACTGGCACGCCGCCATGGCCGTCGTCTTCATCGAGGGCGTCGCGATCACAGTCCTGGTTCTCTGCGGGCTGCGCGAGGCCGTCATGGACGCCATCCCCGTCTCTCTTCGCCATGCGATTTCGGTTGGACTTGGACTCTTCATCGCGATGATCGGCCTCAAGGACGGTGGCGTCATCGTCGCCAACGAGAGCACGATGGTGGCGCTTGGCAACGTCACGGACCCCGGGTTCATCGTTGGCATGATCTCCACCATCGTCTCGGTCATCCTCTTCGTCATGAACGTCAAGGGTGCCCTGCTCTGGGGCATCATCATCGCCATGGTCGCAGGCATCCCTCTGGGCGTCACCCAGGCCCCCGGCGGCATCGTCTCCGGCCTTGACTTCTCGACCTTCGCGGCGCCGTTCCAGACCGACGCCAACGGCGTCATGGGCATCGCCAAGGTGTTCGCCACTCCCGCGCTCCTCGTGTTCGCCTTCTCGCTCATGATGTCCGACTTCTTCGACACCATGGGCACCGCCATGGCGGTCGCCAAGCAGGGTGACTTCCTCACCGAGGACGGCAACGTGGAGGACATCCGCCAGATCCTGACCGTTGACTCCATCGCCGCCGCGGTCGGTGGCTTCGTCGGCGCCTCCTCCATCACCACCTTCGTCGAGTCGTCCTCTGGCGCCGCAGACGGCGGTCGTACCGGCCTTACCTCGGTGACCACCGGCGTCCTCTTCATCCTCGCCGCGTTCTTCGCCCCCGTCATCACCATCGTTAACTCCGCCGCCACCTGCGGTGCCCTCGTTATCGTCGGCTTCCTCATGATGGGCGACGTCGTTGACATCGACTGGTCCGACGTGCTCCAGGGCTTCCCCGCGTTCATGGTCATCGCGGGCATCCCCTTCACCTACTCCATCTCCGACGGCATCGGCCTCGGCTTCATCGCCTATGTGATCGTCGCGGCCGTGACCGGCAAGATCAAGGAGGTCAAGCCGCTCATGTGGGTGGCCACCATCGCCTTCGTCGTCTATTTCCTGCTCGTCTAGGGTTCCTGCCAGAGTAGGGTTTGGGACCCGCCCACTGGGGCGGGTCCCTTTTTCATGTCTACACCCCATGAAAGATATGTGAGTCTCCTCCTAACATAACTGTCTTTGCTCATATGGGGTATACGTGCAACAGTCAACGAAAGGGGAGTGAACCATGAGCACCCAGAATATAAGGGATTTGGTCATTGTCGGTGGCGGACCTGCGGGACTCTCTGCATCTTTGTATGCCGCACGTGCCTTGCTCGACACCGTTACCTTCGAGCAGGAGGCCGTGGGCGGCCAAGCCATCCTCACGAGTGAGATTGACAACTACCCGGGTCTGCCGCACACCGACGGCTTCAGCCTCTCTGACGCAATGAAGGGGCAGGCCGAGGAGTTTGGCGCAGACATCCGCATGGAGGACGTCAGATCAATCGAGCGGGACGATACGACCGGAATCTTCACCGTTGCCACGTCCTCTGGGAGCTATGCCTCCAAGGCGGTCATCCTTGCCGGAGGAGCCTCGCCGCGCGAGGCGGGCTTTGAGGGCGAAAGGGAGTTTCGCGGCCACGGCGTCTCGTACTGCGCCACGTGCGATGGCATGTTCTATCGCGGCAAGCAGGTGTTCGTGGTGGGCGGCGGCAACTCCGCCTGCGAGGAGGCGCTCTTCCTGTCAAAGTTCGCAAGCAAGGTCACGCTGCTGGTGAGGAAGGATCACCTGCGCGCCACGGCGCTCGTTGCCCGCGAGGTGAGCCAGAACCCCAAGCTCGAAGTCAGGTTCAACACGTCGCTCGTTTCCGTGACGGGCGGGACGCTCCTGATCGGAGTCACGCTTCGAGACAATCTCAGCGGACGCGAGACGACCGAGAAATACGACGAGGGCTCCTTTGGCGTTTTCGTCTTCGTCGGACGCGTTCCTGGCTCCAGCCTCGTCGAGGGACTTGCTGAGCTCGATCCCAGGGGATACGTCGTTACCGATGACCACATGGCAACGCGGACGCCGGGACTCTATGCAGCCGGAGACGTCAGGCGTACCCCGCTCAGGCAGGTCATCACGGCTGCCTCCGATGGCGCCGTCGCGGCAACCAGCGTTGCCACGTTCCTCGGACAGCCGCTCGAGGGGTAGCTTCGCCAGAAACGTGGGATGCCAGAGGGCGTCGTTCCCAAGTGGGAGGCGCCCTTTTCTTTCCCCTTATATAACCGCGATAATATATGTTATGTAAAGTAGGAAATTCGTTCGAAGAATGGGGAGGGCGACCAATTCTCGTGGTTGCCCTCCCCCGTGCGTAAGCTTCTGACAGGACCTACAGCAGAATCTACATGCGGTCGTGGCAGGTGCGCGCGATGACGTCGAGCTGCTGCTCGTGCGTTAGGTCGATGAACTTGACGGCGTAGCCAGAGACGCGGATGGTGAAGTTGGCGTACTCGGGCTTCTCGGGGTGCTCCATGGCGTCCTTGAGCTTGTCGACGCCAAATACGTTCACGTTGAGGTGATGCGCGCCCTCGCTAAAGTAGCCGTCCAGCACGTGGACCAGGTTGCCGATGCGCTGTCCCTCGTCGTTGCCCAAGGCACCCGGGTTGATGGTCTGGGTGTTGGAGATGCCGTCGAGCGCATACTCGTACGGGAGCTTGGCGACGGAGTTGAGCGAGGCGAGAAGCCCGTTCTTCTCGGCTCCGTAGGAGGGGTTGGCGCCGGGCGAGAACGGCGTGTAGGCGGGGCGCCCGTCAGGTAGCGCGCCGGTCGCCTTGCCGTACACCACGTTGGACGTGATGGTCAGGATCGAGGTCGTGGGCTCGGAGTTGCGATAGGTGTGGTGCTTGCGGATCTTGGTCATGAAGGTCTTGAGCAGCCACACGGCGATGTCGTCGGCCCTGTCGTCGTCGTTGCCGTAGCGCGGGAAGTCACCCTCGACCTTGTAGTCGACCACGAGGCCGCTCTCGTCTCGAACGGTCTTGACCTTGGCGTACTTGATGGCGCTCAGGGAGTCGACCACGTGAGAGAAGCCCGCGATGCCCGTTGCGAAGGTGCGTCGCACGTTGGTGTCGATGAGCGCCATCTCGGCGGCCTCGTAGTAGTACTTGTCGTGCATGTATTGAATGAGGTCGAGGATGTTGACGTAGAGGCCGGCGAGCCAGTCCATCATGAGGTCGAACTTGTGCATGACCTCGTCGTAGTCAAGGTACTCGGACGTGATGGGCGCAAGCTCAGGACCGACCTGCATGTGGTTGCCCTGCTTGTCGTTGAACTTTGCGTCCTTGCCACCGTTGATGGCGTAGTTGAGGCACTTGGCAAGGTTGGCTCGGGCACCGAAGAACTGCATCTCCTTGCCCGTCTCGGTCGCGGAGACGCAGCAGCAGATGCTGTAGTCGTCACCCCAGACCGGGCGCATGACGTCGTCGTTCTCGTACTGGATGGACGAGGTGTCGATGGAGATCTTGGCGGCGTAGCGACGGAAGGCCTCGGGAAGGCGCTTGGAGTACAGCACCGTGAGGTTGGGCTCGGGCGCCGGCCCCATGTTCTCGAGCGTGTGGAGGAAGCGGAAGTCGTTCTTGGTCACCATGGAGCGACCGTCCTGGCCAAGGCCAGCGACCTCGAGCGTCGCCCACACGGGGTCGCCCGAGAACAGCTCGTTGTACGAGGGGATGCGGGCGAACTTGACCATGCGGAACTTGAGGACCAGGTGGTCGATGAGCTCCTGGGCCTCGGACTCGGTGATCTTGCCCGCCGCAAGGTCGCGCTGCATGTAGATGTCCAGGAACGTGGAGATGCGACCCACGGACATGGCAGCGCCGTTCTGGGTCTTGATTGCGGCAAGGTAGCCAAAGTAGAGCCACTGCACGGCCTCGTGGGCGTCACGCGCGGGCTGGCTGATGTCGTACCCGTAGGCGGCGGCCATCTCCTTCATGCCCTTGAGGGCGCGGATCTGCTCGGCAATTTCCTCGCGGAGCCTGATCACGTCGTCGGTCATGGTGCCGTCGCCGCAGTTGAGGAGGTCCTCCTGCTTCTTGGCGATCAGGAAGTCGGTGCCGTAGAGCGCCACGCGCCTGTAGTCGCCTACGATGCGGCCACGGCCGTAGGTGTCGGGCAGGCCGGTGATCACGTGGCTGTGGCGCGCCGCGCGCATCTCGGGCGTGTACGCGTCGAAGACCGCCTGGTTGTGGGTCTTGTGGTACTCGTTGAAGATCTTGTGGTACTTGGGGTTGATCTTGTAGCCGTAGCTCTCGGCTGCCTGCTCGGCCATCTTGATGCCGCCGTAGGGCATGAAGGCTCGCTTGAGAGGCTTGTCGGTCTGAAGCCCCACGACCTTCTCCAGGTCCTTGAGCTCGGGGTCAATGTACCCGGGACCGTAGGCGGTCAGGCCCGAGACGACCTCGGTCTCGCAGTCGAGGACGCCGCCGTTGGCGCGCTCCTGCGCCTGCAGCTCCTGGACCTTGCCCCATAGGGTGTCGGTCGCCTTTGTGGGGCCCTCAAGGAACGACTCGTCCCCGTCGTAGGGCGTGTAGTTGCGCTGGACGAAGTCGCGGACGTTGACGTCGTCCGTCCAGTGTCCAGCTGTGAAGCCGCCCCACTCTTCCCTCATGTGCATCGGTGCTCCTTCCATCGTTACTGGCGAATATTTGAGAGGCCTTACTCCCCCTTGCAGAGGATGCGCCTCGCGTGCTCAACGCTCTTCTGGCTCGGAGGTTCCACGCCCTCGAGCGGATACGGGATTCCCAGCTCGTCCCACTTGAATTTGCCCAGCGTGTGGTATGGGAGGACCTCCACGCGCTCGACGTTGGGAAGACCGTCCACAAACGCCCTGGTGGCGCGCAGCTGCCCGTCGTCGTCCGTGACGCCCGGGACCAGAACCTGGCGTATCCACACCGGCTCCCCCACCTCCGCCAGAAAGCGCAGGCCATCGAGGATGTTCTCGTTGTCGTGTCCCGTCAGCCACCTGTGGCGCTCCGGGTCAATATGCTTGATGTCTGCCAGCACGAGGTCGCAGGACTTGATGAGGCGACGGAACGTGGAGAAGAACGGCTCGTCGCGCGTGAAGGGCTGGAGCGAGGTGTCAAGGCAGGTTCCGATCCCCCGCTTGCGTGCCTCCTCAAAGAGCTCGGCAACGAAGTCCGCCTGGAGAAGCGCCTCTCCCCCACTGACCGTGATGCCACCCTCCGGTCCCCAGTACGAGCGGTACCGCTCGGCCTTGTCCAGAATCTGCGTTGCGGAGAGAAGCTGGCCGCCGTCCCTGTCCCAGGTGTCCGCGTTGTGGCAGTAGCGGCACCTCATGTCGCAGCCCTGGAGGAAGACGACGAAGCGCACGCCAGGGCCGTCTGCGGAGCCAAACGACTCTGTTGAGTGAACCCTACCCAGCACGGCAGCCCCCTCGGATTGTTTCGTCTTGGTGACAGGGACAATCTATCCGAGGGGGCCGCATGCGTTCCATGATTCTGGTCAAGTAACGAAAAGGTCAGGGAATTTCATACCTCATATTGTGGGGCATCGGCAGAACCACCCGAAATCTTGCGGAGCGCCTCGGGGTCCATGACCTTGAGGCGCCCGCGCCCAAGCCGCTTCACCACGCCCTCGCGCTCCAGGGAGGCCAGGTTGCGCGAGACGGTCTCGGGCCTCAGGCCAACCGAGGCAGCGATGTCCTCGAGCTTGAGCGAGATCTCGCCCCCCAGGCAGCGGTGGTCCCTCAGCAGGAGGAAGCCCGCAAGCCGACGGCGCGGCTCGCGGATCCCGAGCATCATGACCTTCTCCTCTGCGTCATCGAGCTCGGTGCAGACCATCCTGATCAGGCCCATGGCCACCTCGGGGCGCTGGGCGATCAGCTTCTCGAAGCTCTTGCTGTGGATGCGGCACACCTCGACGCGCGAGAGGCACCCCACCGAGTAGTGGTAGACGTTGTCCTCCAGGAACATCCCGTGCCAGATGGCCTGGCCGTCGTGCAGGATGTCGAGGACCGTCTCCTCGCCGCTGGGGTCCACGCGGAAGGTCTTGATGCGGCCCGAGCGCACGATGAGGATGGAGTCGATGGGGTCACCCTCGGCGACGATGATGTCGCCCCGCTGGTAGGTGGTCTGCGTGGCATGCGAGAGGAGCTCACGCCTTGCCTCGAGGTCGAGGCCGGCGAAGAGGCGTATCTGGCTCATGCAGACCGCGCCGTTCCTGTGGAAGGCGCACTGAGTCCCAAACGGGCATTCGCTTGGCGCCATGGGCACTACCCTCTTCGCACTCGAATCAATCGGCACCTTCGTTCCTCCCTGACGGCGCTTGGCACTCACGCCTGACGGCTATCATTCGAGGCTACCTCGTACGGCAACCCGGCACACGTGGATCACGAATACTGAACCCTGGGACCCGGGCGCTAGCGCGAGCGCGGAGTGCGCTCAGTGGTCACCGAGCCTCGCGCGAGGTTCCAGACAGCTCGGTCGCTCTCGCCACCCGCGGTCATGATCACCAGGATCTCGTCCAGAGCGAGCAGCTTGGTCGACCCCGTGGGGACGATCTCGGTGGACCCGCGGCTGATGGTCACCACCCTGGCCCCCTCCGGCCAGGGTATCTCAGCAAGGGTGCGACCCTCCATCCTACTTCCCGCGCCGACGGTGTAACTGTGCAGCTCCCTCTCGCCGCCCGCTCGTGTGCCGCGGGTGGGCTTGGTGGAGCCAAGGAGCCTCGAGAGCAGGTGCTCGTAGAACGGGTCGACCCCAAGCAGGCTCGCGGTGACATACGAGACCATGGAGACGATCGAGGCGCTCAGCATGGCGTCGAGGCTTCCCGTGAGCTCGAAGGCCAGCACCACGGCGGTGACGGGCGCCTGCACCACGGACGCGAAGAGCCCCGCAATGCCCAGCACCACGAAGTTGGTGACGTACGATGCGGGGAGGCCCAGGTACTGGTTGGCGAAGGTGCCAAACAGGAGACCGCAGAGCACGCCCATGACGCAGAGGGGGAATAGCGTTCCGCCCGGGGCGCCCGAGGCAAAGCTCACGGTCGTATACAGATACTTTCCCACCAGTAGCAGCACGATGGTGCCCAGTGCCAGGTTTCCGGGCGCGGCGATCTGCTCCAGGATTGCGTCGCCGCCGCACATGAGCTGCGGCGCCAGGAAGGCGATGGGGAGTGCGAGCGCAAAGGGGATGGCGATCCTGGAATACGGCACGCCCCTGGTGATGCGGGAGTACAGGCGCTCCGTGCAGGCGAACATCCCCCTGTTGTGAAGGGCCCCCGCGGCTCCGCAGAAGAGCGCAAGCAGCACCACGTAGGCATACAGGGGATGCGGGAGGTCGCGCGAGAAGACGAACTGGAGGACCGGCTTGACCCCCAGCACCTGTGACACCAGGAAGTCGGAGGCAATGGACGAGGCCATGACCGAGATGATGAGAGGGGCCGAGAACTCCTTGTGGATCTCCTCCAGGGCAAAAAGCACGCCCGTGAGCGGGGCGTTGAAGGCGGCGGACATCCCGGCGGCGGCGCCGCACGTCACGAGAAGGCGCTCCTCTCCCCTGCCGCGACCGAGGGCGCGTGAGACCGCCTTGCCGCCCATGGCACCCAGCTGCACGCTGGGGCCCTCCCTGCCCAGGGACAGGCCCGAGAAGGCACATAGGGTTCCCTCGGCGAACTTTGCGAGCATCACGCGGTGCCAGGGCATGTCGAGCTTGCCGATGACCTCCGCGTCCGTCTGGGGGATTCCGGAGCCCTGGGTGAAGGGCTCCCAGGTCATGAGCCGTCCGACGGCGAGGCACGCTGCGACGAGGAACATCGCGAAGAGCACCGTAACGAGGAGGTTTGTCCTGGCAAGTGCGATGGTGCCCCTAAGGGCGCGTTCGGCAAAGGAGAGGGACAGGCGATACAGCGTGACGACTCCCCCGCCTGCCAGGCCAACGAGGACGCCCTCCCAGACCATGTCGACCTGGAACCTCCTTGAGAGCCTCCAGGTGACTCCCCTGCGCCCTGCGCCCAACACCATACCGAGAGCCCCGCTTTCCTCGTTTTCCATAAACCACCGTCCCATGGTAGGACACGGGGCGGTGTTGAAGTGTCGGGATAAGGAAGAGGGGCGGGTGCGGCAAGCCTGCCGAAATCCCGCCCCTCCGATGGTGCGTTGGCGTGAGCCTAGTACGTTCCGCCGCCGATGAAGGAGTACACGGAGGCGATGCAGACCGTCCTGCCGGGATACGGGGCATGAATCATCTGGCCGTTGCCGATGTAGATGCCCACGTGACCCGAGCTGGGGAACACGAGGTCGCCCACCTTGAGGTCGCTCATGCTGGTCTTCCAGTCGCCGGAGGCCTTGAGCGAGGCGATCATGTCGTAGGTGGTGCGGCCGCGCTTGTAGCCGTAGGAATAGCAGACCAGGCCGGAGCAGTCGACGCCACTCGCGGAGGTGCCACCCCACACGTACGGCACTCCGATCATGGAGTAGGCGGTGCTGAGCCCGCCGCCCGAGGCGCCGCCAGTCGTGGAGGAGCTGCTGTTGCCCGACGAGCTGGAGCTGGAGCTCGAGGAGCCGCTAGATGAGCTGCCCTTGTTGGAACTTGAGGAGTTGGAAGACCCGGAGCTTGAAGAGCCCGAGTTGCTCGAGCTGTCGCTTGAGCTAGATCCCGAGCTGGAGTTGCCGGACGAGGTGCTTCCGGAGGTGGAGCTACCGGAGGTTGGGGAAGCCGCAGATCCCGTGGAGGACGTGGACGAGGACCTCCCCTGAGTGACCTGCTGGAGCACCGCTGCGGTCGCCGACGAGTCGCCGCTGCCGTCGGACTGTGACGCCTCCGCAGCAGCCTGCGCCTGCGCCTGAATCTGTGCCTGCTGCTCGGCACTCAGGCTGTTGTAGTAGCTCTGGGCCTCCGAGATCTTGTCGTTATAGTCGGCAAGCTGGCTGTTGAGCGTGTCGACCGCAGACTGCTGCTGTGACTGCTGCTCCTTCAGGCTCGCTTGCTCCGCCTGCAGCTGCTCCTGCATCTGCTTGACGGACTCGATCTTCTCGGATCGCGACTCGTTCACCTTGGTTGCGTAGTAAAGGTGAGAGACGAGGTCGCTGATGTTCGAGGAGCCCAGCACGACCGAGGTGAGGTCGATGCCGCCCGACTTGTAGTCGTTGCGCAGGCTCTGCTCCAGCTCCTGTTGCGCCTGGGCGACCTTCTGCTGGTCCTCGTCTATCTGCGACTGCTTCTCGTCGATCTGGTATTGGGTGTCCTCGAGCTTCTGGGTCGTCTCGGAGAGCGAGGACTGGAGCGACTCGGCCTCCTTGCTCAGCGTCTCGATCTTCTGGGACGCCGCATCGAGGTCCGACTGGTCGACCGCCAGGGCGGCGGTGGGCACGCTCCCGAGGGCGAGGGTCGCGGCGAGACCAGCACAAACCGCCTTGCGCGCGATTGACTCCCTGTGGGAAGAGAACTTCATGAGACCATCCTTCCGTAATCTGGACCCATACATTCTAGCGCCAGCGACGCGAAGGGCATCAAAAGCCTCCTCCAAGCCACCCAAAGAGCGGCCCCTCCATCTTGCTGGCGGGGCCGCTACCTGCACGTTTCAGTAAAGATAGTGCTTGTGTGCTTCTAATGCACCTTGATGAGCGTGAACACGTCCTGGTCAAACTCCTCGCCTATGACCTTGCGGGGGTTGAGGAACTCGAGCTCGAGGACGAAGGAGAAGCCAACAACGGTCGCGCCGCCCTGAAGAGCGAGCTTGGCAGTTGCGACGGCGGTGCCACCCGTGGCGACGAGGTCGTCCACGATGAGCACGCGGTCGTCGGCGGTGACGGCGTCCTTGTGCATCTGGAGCTCGTCCGTGCCGTACTCAAGTGCGTAGTCCTGGGTGTAGACCTCGCGCGGGAGCTTGCCCGGCTTGCGAGCGGGGACGAAGCCGGCGCCCAGGCGGTATGCGACGGGGGCGCCGATGAGGAAGCCCCTGGCCTCCGCGCCCATGACCTTGGTGACACCGGCATCCTTGAAGTGGTCGGCAATCTGGTCCACGGCCTCGTGCAGCCCCTCGGGGGATGCCATGAGGGGGGTGATGTCCTTGAAGATCACGCCGGGCTCGGGGTAGTCGGGGATGTCGATGATGTACTTCTCAAGGTCGACGGTAGACACGGGAGTTCCTTTCTCGCTGCGGGGGTCCCACATACCGCAGACGATGTTACTCCCTCTACTGCTCCATCTGGCTGAAGGTCTTGGAAATCTGCCGTCTGATGAGCGTGTCCCTCACCTGGTCGGTGAGCACGAGCATCTGCTGAAAGGCCATGCCAAACTGCTTGCGGTTCTCGTCGGTCAGTTCCATCTCGACCCCGCCGCCCTTGCGGGCGAACACCACGAGCGCCTGCTCAAACATGGCGCTCTCTCTGTTGGCCGCCGTGACGTACTGGCGCAGGTTCTTGGGGCCAATCCCAAAGTGACGCAGCTCGTCGCAGGCGCGGATGAGGGGGAAGTCTCTTCCGTCCACCAAGTCTCTGCCGTGAGGGGACTTCTTGAGGGGAATCACGCCCGCCTCGGAGAGCTGCCGCACGAAGCTGACCGGCACGCCAAGGAGCTCGGGCATACGGTCGATGGGGTGGAGCTTCTCGGCTGCCTCCTCGTCCTGCGGGAGCAGAGTGGGGGACGAGATTGCGTCCAACGCTGAGCCGCCCTCCCCCGTCTTGCCGTCCAGCTGCTCCTTGATGACCGAGAGCGGCAGGAACCGGTTCTTCTGCAGGTAGAGGATGGTCTCGAGCCTATGGACGTCGTGCTGCGAGTACAGGCGGTACCCCGAGGGCGTTCGAGAGGGGTTGAGAAGCCCCTCGTCCTCGAGGTAGCGGACCTTGGAGATGGAGAGGTCGGGATACTGGGCCTGGAGCTTCTTCACGACCTTGCCGATTGTGAGGTACCCGGCGTCAGGCATCCTTAGTTCCCAGTCTCGATCCTGGTTGCGCGGCGGTTGGCGTGGAACACCATGCGGAAGGTGCCGATCTGGATGGTGGAGCCGTCCTTGAGCATGGCGCGGTTAACGATGGCGCCGTCGACCCAGGTGCCGTTGAGAGACCCGAGGTCCTCGATGGTCGCAAAGCCGGAGCCCAGGCCGGAGAGGTCCAGGCGCGCGTGGTGGCGCGACACCGTCATGTCGTTGAGGAACACGCTGTTGCTGGGGTCTCTCCCGATGCTCACCACCTTGTCGGTGAGCTCGAAGACCGACCCGGTCTGGGGGCCCTTGACGATGGTGAGGGTGGGATTGCTGGGCTGCGCCTGCCCCATGATGTCGGGCGAGGTTGCCTCTGTGGAGGGCATGCGAAAGATCTCGGTTGCGCCCATCTCTGCATTTGTGTCCTTGGACTGCATGCTTCTCCCATCAGATCGATTGCATTTCAGAACATGATACCGCTACCTGCAGGCGATGCAGTCCATCTCCACCAGCGCGCCCAGTGGCAGGGCTGCCACCTCAACGACGGAACGCGCCGGCGCGGGGGTGGGGAACCTCCTGGCATAGACCTCGTCGACGGCGGGAAGTAGGTTCAAGTCGGTGAGGTAGAGCGTGGTCTGAGCCACGTCTGAGAGGGAGCATCCGCACTCGTCGAGGAGGGTCTCGAAGACCTGGATGATACGGTCGGTCTGCTCGCGCACTCCACCGTCCACGAGCCGCTGGGGATCATGGGGGTCTACGGCCACCTGGCCCGAGGCGAAGATGAGTCTCCCGGCGGTCGTTCCCTGGGAGTAGGCGCCCAGGGGCTCGGGTGCGCCGGGGGCGTTGATGGAATACTTCATGCTACCTCCCTGCTGGCTGGCGTCTGAGGAACCCTGAGCGGCGGTGTCGCCAAGGGATATGCCTCGCCGTTGGTTGCGGTTGCCTTAGCTACATACCCTAAAGGGAATGGAGCTATCAACCGTCAGCCAAAGATGCCACGGGAACCGATGAAGCCGCCCTCCTCGCGGACGAGGCCATGTGAGAGAAGCTCGCTTGCATCGAGCTTGAGGGTATCCGTGGTGCCGAGGAAGGGCATCCAAGGAAGTGCCTGGTCGACCCTGGCGGCAAGCCCCGTGGTACCGAGCGGGGAAACCGAGGGGAACGAGAGGAGGCTCCTCCACATGACGCGCGCGAAGGCGGGTGGAACGAGAAGGAGGTACGCGGGTTCGTCGCCCAGTTTTGGCGAGGCGACGAGAGACTCGATCCTGCCGTCCAGCATGAGGTTGCCCACTCCACCCGGGGTTGGGACACCCTCCCCGCCGCGGGCGTAGTCCGAGAGGACGGCCGTGGCGGTGCTCCCCCACAGGAGGAGGGGCACGAGCCTCTCGCCCACCTCCTCGAGGCTGACGCCCCCATAGGGACGGAAGCCGTCACTCTCGATGCCCTTCACGAAACCAAGCCAGGCAAAGAGGGTCTCTCCCCGGGGAGTGAGGTCCCAGAGCACGTACTCCTGCCGTCCGGTCCTGGAGGCGAGGGGGACGGAGGCCATGGAGCCGTCACCCAGGAGGGACGCCTCGAATGCCGTCTCGCCTACTGCGAGGCGACTTCCCGCGAGGGTTGCCTCGGCAAACTGCTGGGAACCATCGCCAGAGATCAGAATGGTTGGTGTTCCGCTGAGGTCGACGAGGACGCTGCCGTCCACGGGGTCTGGCTCACCTGTGGAGCCAATGGGATAGGAGCTGGGACCCAGGAGTCGGCGTCCCTCTCCTCCGTCAAAGGTGCCGCCCAGGAGCAGGTGCTCCTCGTACAGCGGGAAACGTTCCATTGCGAGTCCTCCCCTACGCCGCGTCGCCTTGCGGGATCGTGTAGAACAGCGGCAGCTCGAAGATGTTGAACGCCGGAATTCGGTAGAGCCGCGTGCCTGCCACGTAGGTGGTGCTGCAGACCCTCCTGCCATCCTGCGTCCACTCCGCCATGCCGTAGGCCCCGCCGGGGTCCACGAGGTTGTTGGCGTTGAACAGGTTAGTGGTGTACGAGATGTCCGCCTTGGGATACGAGCGACCATTCGCGTCGGCGGTACTGCTCACGAGCAGCTTGCCAAAGAAGCTGGTGGAGCAGTTGGCGACGCGGATGACCTGTCCCCTGCGGGCGAAGCTCACGTGGTTGAGGTAGGTGTCGAACGCCCAGTCCATGAGGGTCTCGGTGTCCTTGAACCTGCCGTCGTTGGTGGAGCACCCCAGGACGCAGGTGAAGAGCTGGACGCCCCAACGCTTGGCGGAGCCCAGGAAGCTGGTGCCAAACTCGACCTTGCCGGTCTTGATGCCGCACAGCCCCACGTAGGTGTCCATGAGGTCGTCGGTGGAATGCAGTGTTACGGATGCGCCGCCCGCCGTGACGGTGTAGCTGCGCGTCATGACCGCCTGCGCAATGAAGGGGTAGTTCTCGAGCGCGTAGCGTCCCAGGACGGCAAGGTCATGCGCGCAGGAATAGTGCCCGTCCGCCTCGAGGCCGGAGGGGTTGGCAAAGTGCGTGTGCGTGAGCCCCAGCTCCTGCGCCTTCTTGTTCATAAGCTCAACGAAGGCGTCGACGCTCCCGGCGACGTTGATGGCGACGTTGTCGGCTGCGTCGTTTCCGGAGTAGACGAGCATCGACATCATGAGGTCGTAGAAGCTGGGTGTGTCGGTGCTGGTGTAGCCCACCAGCTGAGCCCCCGCCTCGAAGTCCTCCTCGGTGATGGTGCAGGTATCGTCCATCGACTTGCCCGAGTCGAGCGCGACGATGGCGGTCATGATCTTGGTTATGGACGCCATGGGCATCTCGGCGTAGGCGTTGCTCTCGCTCAGCACGTTCCCGCCCTGGTCCATGACGCAGTAGGCCTGAGCCTCGGAGAGCGTGGGTGCGGCGGCGCCCGTGGCTGCGAGTGCGAGGGACGGGGAGCAGACGAGCGCCAGTGCGGAAAGGGCGAGAGTCGCGAGGGCGAAGGCAAGGCGACGCATGGGGGCGCGCACGCTACCTCACGCTCCCAGAGTCCTCCGAACCGCCCTCCTGGGCTGCCTTGGCGCGCTCCGCGAGAACCTCGTGCTTGATGGCGAAGCCGATCTGGAAGTACCGCACGGCCGTGATGAACGAGCACACGACTCCCGCGTACACGAAGTAGATGCCCAGCGCCGCCCCCACGTCGTTGAACCCCGGGAGCCACGCCACGTGGACCAGGTGGAGCGCGGGAATCTGGGGAACGGACAGGAGCAGGTCGCAGAAGCCCGTCATGAGCAGTGCGGTGGCCACCTTGCCGATGTAGATCACGTCGACGGGGCGGGTACGGTAGCGCTGGAGCCTGAGCTCGCCCAGGAACAGGACCACGTCGCGACCGATCACGAACACGGCGACCCAGATGGGGAGCTCCCCCGTGATCATCAGGCCGAGCACGCCCGTAAAGAGCAGCACGCGGTCCATGATCGGGTCCATGATCTTGCCGACCCAGCTCACGGTCTGGGTTCGTCTTGCCACCTGACCATCGAGGAAGTCGGTGACGGCGGCGATGGCGTAGCAGCTGAGGGCGACCGCCCTGTTCCCGCCGTTTACGAACTGGACGAGGAAGGCGACAGTGAGCACGAACCGGCAGAGCGTGATGCAGTTGGCGACGGTGAGCACCTGGTTGGAGGGGTTGTTGGGGGTCCCGACGGGATCCGTGGTCGTTCCCGCGGCCTGGGCCACGGCAGCATCATGGTCGGCGAGGTTCTTGCCCTGCCTCTTGATCTTTTCCTTGGTCTCGGCCAATGGAACTCCCATATCACCGCAAGTGCCTGTAGTGAAAGCCATCTGATAGTACCGCAATAGCGAGACGGCACACAAAGGCTTCGAACGTAGAGGAGAACCCCTTGCCTCGGGTCCGTTATCCCGGGGAGTGTGGGGCTACTCCACCTTCTGGGCGAAGTTGTAGTACTGGATCGAACTCATCTCGTTGAGATCCTCCGCGAGCGTTGTCCCATCGTCCTGGTAGAGCGAATGCCAGGTTCCGCTGGAGTCGCGGTACCCGTAGATGTTGACCGCGGGGAAGGTGGTTCGAAGCTGGAGGCTCGCCTTCTGATACGTGGTGAGCGGCGCGCCGATGACGCTCGAGAGCTTGGCGGCAAGGTAGTTGGGCGAGATGTTGTCCGTCTCGGCCGTCTGAGAGTTGCCGGCCACGTCGTAGTTGGCCCACAGCACGTAGGAGGTCTGGTGCGTGCGTTCCATTGCGGAGAGGTCGTCCTCGTCGGGATAGAGCGCCTTCTGGAGCGTGGGGGTGAACTCGGGTTGGTGGTCGCCAAAGAACAGTAGCACCACGGGCTTGTTGAGCTTGCGAAGCTCGGTCACGAAGTACTGCAGCGCCTCGTCGCTCTTCTGGATGCAGGCCAGGTACTCGGAGAGCTTGGAGTTGGTCTCGGAGGCGACGCCGGGCACCTCGTAGTCCACGAGGTCGCTTGCGGGGATGTTATTGGTCTCGTAGCCGCTGTGGTTTTGCATCGTGACGTCGAGGATGTACTGGGGGTTGTCGTCGGTCTGAAGGAGCTCCAGGATCTTCTTGTAGGTCTCCTCGTCCGAGACGCCGTTGTGGTAGACCTCGGCACCCTGGAAGTCATCGATCGTGAGGAAGTTGTCAAAACCGAGCTCGGGATACACGCGGTTGCGCTTCCAGTTTGCCCCGTTGTTGGGGTGGATCGCGGTGGTGTCGTACCCCAGCGCCTTGAACTTCTTGGCGAGCGAGTCCACGTCCGAGAGGTCATAGAGCATGTAGGGGTACTTTCCGTCGCCGATGAAGGCCATGGAGTTGCCGGTGTTTGCCTCGAACTCGGTGTTGCAGGTGCCACCGCCGATGACCGAAACGGCCAGGCTCCCCTGCGACAGGGAGTCGGCCATGCCGGTCTGGAGGAACTGGGGGCCTGTGTAGCCGATGCCCAGCCCGTCGTAGTCGGTGGCAAGGTCGGAGAAGCTCTCGTTCATGACCACGATGACGGTGGGCTTGGTGGAGCTGAACTGCGCCGCAGCCTCGGCGTAGGTCTTGGCGGCGTCGCTCGCGTCGTACTCGGCGGCGAGCTGCTCCTCGGCCTTCTCTGCCGAGGAGTCCGAGTAGCCCTCGGGCTTCTTGATGGGCAGGTCGCGAGCGGCGGTGATGAAGCCGGGGAGGAAGCCCTGCTGGTCATAGTAGTCCATGGCAAACCAGTAGTTGCCAAACGTCACGCCCAGGTCGTCCCTCCACGAGGGGACCAGGACCAGGAGCGCGATTGCTCCGACAGAGGCAGCGGCAACGAGCAGGTTGAGAAGGACGCGACGGGCGCCCCCCCGGCCTGCCTTTGACTTGGCATCGCTGTCCTCGCCAGAGGGGTCGGTGTCCTGCGCCGGATTGTCCTCACGCCACGACGAGGGAACGATGAGCGAGAGGAGCAGGGCCGCCCCCGCAACGCACAGCAGACCCCACAGGCACATGTCCGTGACCGTGTAGGTGTAGCCGCCCGCGACCTCTGCCGCGGTCCCGGCGGCTAGGACGTCGGAGGGCAGGAGCGCGGTTCCCTTGAACTCCCTCACGAAGAACTGGGCCATGCCGATGAGGAACAGGGCGAGGACGCCACCAACCGCGGCACCTCCATGGCGCTGGACGATGAAGACCAGGGCGAGGAGCGCCAGGCAGATGAGGACGAACTCGATGGCGAAGGTGTTGGGCGGGAAGAACGGGAAGTACTTGTTCCAGGGGAGCTCGAGCGCGCACATGCCCAGGAAGGCGGCGCCCAGGAAAGCGATAATGTTCTTGATGACCGTGCCCGCCTTCCCAAACCTGCCCGAGAGGGAGGCGAGGAAGCCGTCCCTGAGCAGCTCGAGGTAGGAGAAGAGGACGAGAAGGACCGCCACGATGGCGACCTCCCAGATGGGCGCAAGGTCAAGCCGGAGGAAGCCGATGATCGCGACCACAATGGCAACGAACACGTTGAAGCCGACGTAGGCGATCGTGCCGCCGGATGGTCTCTCCTCTCCCCCGTTGGCGAAGGGCCAAACGCCCTTGGTTCGAGCAAAGACGAGGAGCACGCACAGGGCGGCGGACGCCAGGCCCAGCAGGCCGGACGCGATGGCGGTAGTCATGTCGGACATCTTTGGAAGTTCCCCCATTTGTCACTTGGACAGGCAAAACAAGAGAGCATTCTACAGGCAAACACAAGGCAGGTGCCTGAATCGATGGCCAGGTACCTGCCTTTCACACATAAGAGTCCAAAAGGGTTGGAGTAAATGGGCAAGAGCTGCAGCATTGCGCCGGAACGGCTCTCGACCCGCAGCTCTTGTATGCGCGCATTCTTTGAAGGGCATAGGGGAAATGGGGAAATGGCGTGAGTCCAGGGGTTTGCGCTTTGCGCGCTTTTGCCTCCCTCAGACGAGAAGGCCAAGGCTGCACGTCACCTGCAAGAACGTTAGCTGCGGCGAGCATCGCCGGCATTAACGGGGCGGCGCGCGTGCTTAACAGCGCTAACCCTCGTGCAGAATTTCCCCCGATCGCTTAGCCCCTCTGACCCCCTTGTGAGCTGGATGGCGGAAACCCACAAGAGGCTGGGAATCGTTAAGCATGGCGCGGTCGAATCCACAAGAGGCTGGGAATCGTTAAGCATGTAGGGGCGTTCTTCCCCCATGACGAGAAACGACCCAATCTGCTCGATGACTATCGAGATCCGGTCACGAAAGTTGAAGCTTCGAGCCGGTGGTCTTTGAAGACGGCACTCCCGATGCGGCCGACCGAACGAACCAGGCCAACGCCCCAGATTGCCAGTGGCGTTGGCCTGAGAAATCGCTGTCCCGCAGCGCCAAAACCTACTCTGCGGGCGGCATCTGCGCGGTGGGGTCGGAGTCACCCCTCCCCGGCCTGCGCGCGAAGCCCGCGGCTCGAAGTACGTCTGCCACGGTCTGCTCCTTCTGCGCGGGGGCCGGCGTCTCGCGGTACTGGCGCATCATCTGGGAGAAGAGCTCCGCCGTCGAGGGCGGGGTGAACGTCACGGCGTTGGCGCCCGCCTCGACCGTGGCGGCGCAGGACTCCTCGGTCCTTCCGGCGGAAGCGATGATGGGCACGTTGGGGAAGCTCTCGCGGATGTGCCTCACGATCGAGGCCGTGTTGGCACCACCTGCCACGTTGATGATCGCAGCCCCCGCCTGCAGGCGCGCCTCGATGTCGGTGTCCTCGCTCACTACCGTGATGACCGTGGGGATGTCCACGGCACGCGACACTGCGGCAAGGTTGACGTTGGAGACGGGCGAGTTGAGGACCACGCCCATGGCACCTTGGCACTCCACGTCGTGGGCAAGGGTCACGGTCCTGACGCCGCGGGTGGTCCCGCCACCGACGCCGCAGAACACGGGGATGCTCGAGGCGCTGATGATTGCGTCGCTGATGGACTGCTGCGGGGTGAACGGGTACACGGCGAAGACCGCGTCGGCGTTGCAGTTCTTGATCACGGCGAGGTCGGTGGTGTACACGAGGGTGCGGATCTTGCGCCCAAAGATGACGATGCCGCTGGCGTCCCATGCTGCCTGGGGCATCCTCAGTATCTTGTGCCTGAGCCTCGCCTCGAAGATGGGCGCCTGCTTGTTCACGACCGGTGCGACGTTTGTCTCGGTCTCGTCCGCCATTATGGAGCCTCCCCTCTTTTGTCGCCCGAGGACCCCGGGCGACCAACCGAGCCAATTGTTCCCCAGCGTTGACAGCATCTTTCACGGCTGGCGCTAGATTGCGTCACGCGTGGCCACCACGTCGACACCGGTCCCGCACACATCGCGCAGGACGACGTCTCCAATGTGGACGGGCGCCTCTGCCCTAACCCCCGATAGCTCAGCCACCACGGACTCGACGAGGCGCTTGGGGACATCGCCAGCGGTCTTCACCGAGACCACTGCCCAGTCCGTCGAGCCGTCCACGGGAACGGTTGTGGTCACGACCCTTTCGGGTGCGGTGACCTCCTTGCGGGCGTAGGCCTCCCCACGCGGGCAGCAGTTGCCCTCAACCGCCACGACCTCGCCGCCTTCCAGGCTCACGGTGACCTGGCAGCCCCTTGGGCAGCGTATACAGGTGAGAGTTTCGCGTTCCATCCTAGGCCCCCTCCACGACGACGGTGAGCGGCTCGTCTCCCCCGGCGCTGGCAAGCTGCTCCGCACGCACCTTGAGTTCCTGCATCTCGCCGGGGACCACGATGTCGCGCCTCCTGGTCGCGACGCGCTCATTGCCCAGGTAGGCGCTCAGGCGGCAGTGCTCCCGCACGCCGGTGACGCGAAAGCGCAGTGTGACCGCCTCGGGCATCGTCCTGGGATGGAGGGAGCTGGGCACCGTGTACCGCACGCCATCACCGGCGACCACCGTAACGGCGACCCCAGCGTCCGTTGATCCATCACCCATCGCATACCGCGCCGCGCACTCGCCGGCATGCGCCGCCTCCTCGCTCACAAAGTCAACCAGGTCGTGGACGTGCAGCACGTTGCCGCAGGCGAAAACGCCGGGCACGCTCGTCATGAGCGAGTCGTCCACGTACGCACCACGGGTGGCCGGATTGATCCTCACGCCCGCCTCGCGCGAGAGCTCGTTTTCGGGAAGCAGTCCAACAGAGAGGAGGAGCGTGTCGCAGGGGATGCGTTCCTCGGTGCCCGGTATGGGGCGGAGGCGGTCGTCGACCTTGGCAAGGGTAATGGCCGAGACGCGCCCCTTGCCCTCCACGCCCACGACGGTATGGGAGTGGAGCAGGGGAATCCCAAAGTCGTCGAGGCACTGCACGATGTTCCTCTTGAGTCCCCCAGAGTAGGGCATGAGCTCGGCCACGCACCGCACGTGCGCGCCCTCGAGCGTGAGGCGACGCGCCATGATCAGTCCGATGTCGCCAGACCCCAGGATCACGACCTCCCTGCCGGGAAGGACGCCCTCAACGTTGACCAGGTGCTGCGCGGTTCCCGCGGTGAACACGCCGGCTGGGCGCGTGCCCGGAATGTCGAGCGCGCCGCGAGGCCTCTCGCGGCAGCCCATGGCGAGAACGACCGCCTTGCAGCAGATGCGGAACACGCCGTGCTCGGGACTCACCGCCACGATGCCCTGGCCCGGGACCACCCTAAGGACCGTGGTCTGGGTCATGACGTCGATGGGCCTCTCCCCCAGCGCCCTCTCATAGCGGGCGGCGTACTCGGGGCCGGTCAGCTCCTCGCCAAACCGGTGCAGGCCAAACCCGTTGTGGATGCACTGATTGAGGATGCCGCCCAGGCGCACGTCGCGCTCCAGGACCAGAACGCGGGTCGCTCCGGCATCGTACGCGGCGATGGCGGCGGAAAGCCCCGCTGAGCCCCCGCCGACGACCGCCACGTCGTAGTCTGCCAGCCTGGAAATCGCCTCAGGCCTCATGTGCCTCGCCCCCAATCCCGTCCTTGTCCCTTGCGACAGCGAGCTCCGAGCCCGGGCCCGACTTGCAGACGCCGAGCAAGTCGAGGTCTGGAACCTCCTCGCAGAGGATCTGCATTATGCGGGGCGTGCAGAAGCCGCCCTGGCACCTTCCCATGGTCGCCCCCACGCGTCGCTTGACGCCATCGATGCTCCTCGCGCCAGGGACCCTGCGGCAGGCGTCCCGTATCTGCGCCTCACTCACGCGGCAGCAACGGCACACCACGCGCCCGTAGGCGGGGTCCTTGCGCACGAGCTCGTCCCAGTCCTCAAGAGAGATCCGGTCGAGACGCGGGATGCCCCTCCTGGTAGCGACGAATCCCTCCCGCTCCGAGAGGCCCAGGATGTCGCGGACGATCCCCGCGACCATGCGGCCGATGGCGGGGCTGGCGCTGAGACCGGGGCTCTCGATTCCGGCGCAGTCGACGAAGCCCGGAGCATCCGGCACCTCGCCGATGGCAAACTCGTGCTCGGGACGGTGCGCCCTGAGGCCGGAGAACGACGTAATCGTCTCCCGGAAGGGAATGTCGCGCACCGTAAGCCTGCTCGCCTCCCGGACCCTGGCAAGGCCCTCCGCGGTGGTCTGGGTCCCGTCCTTGTCCTCGATGTCCTCCGCCGTGGGCCCAACCAGCAGGTTGCCATGGACAGTGGGCGTCACCAGCACGCCCTTCCCCATCTTGGTGGGAAGCGCGAACACCGTATGCCGCACGTGGCAGCCCGCTGTGGTATCGAGAAGCTCGTACTGCCCCCGCCTGGGAACGATCCTCATGGGCTGGGTCGACGCCATGCCGTGCACCTCGTCGGCATGGACCCCGGCGGCGTTGACCACGACCCGCGCGACCCTTGTGCCCCGCGTGGTCGAGACCTCCCAGGTGTCGTCGGGAAGCCTGTGGAGTCCCGTCACGCGCTCGTTGAGGGAGAAGGACACGCCGTTTGCCGCGGCGTTCTCCGCAAGGGCGCAGGTGAGGTCAAAGGGGTCGCAGATGCCGCCCGTGGGCGCCCACAGCGCGGCAACCGCTGCGTCGGACACGTTGGGCTCCATCCGCACCAGCTCGTCCCTCCCCACGATGGAGAGCTCGGGGACGCCGTTTGCCCTGCCCCGCTCAAGGAGTGCCCGAAGGGCGGGGAGGTCCTCCTCGCGGGTGCACACCACGAGCGACCCAATTCGCTCGTAGGCAAAGTCGAGGTCGCGCGACAACTGGGGGAAGAGGGAGGCACCCTCCACGTTGAGCCTGGCCATGAGCGAGCCGGTCGGCGCGTCAAATCCTGCGTGCACGATGGCGGAATTTGCCTTGGAGGTCCCGCAGCACACGTCCTCCCGAGCCTCCAGCACGAGGACGCTCGCCTGGAGCCGGGAGAGCTCGCGCGCTATGGCGCAGCCGCACACCCCCGCCCCGACAACGACGACGTCCCAAGTTGGTTCGCCCATGCCTGGCACCCCCTCCTGTTTGCACGGACCCCGATTGAGCGACGGAACCGATGATACGGTCGTTGATGTGTCACCCGCGGGTTCGTCTGGCGGACGGTAGAAAGGCGAGGGGCGTCTGGAGCGCTACGCGCCCGATGCGGACTGGGCAAACTGGCTTTGGTATAGCCGCGCGTAGAAGCCGCCGCGGGCGAGCAGCTCGTCGTGCGTGCCGCGCTCGATGATCTGGCCGTCGCGCATGACCAGGATGCAGTCGGCGTTGCGAATGGTCGAGAGCCTATGCGCCACCACGAGCGAGGTGCGGTTCTCCATCATGGCGTCAAAGGCGCCCTGGACCTGCAGCTCCGTCCTGGTGTCGATGGAGCTCGTTGCCTCGTCCAGCAGAAGGATGGGAGGGTCGGCGAGCATGACGCGGGCGATGCAGAGGAGTTGCATCTGACCCTGAGAGAGCGTCTCGCCCGAGCCTCCCACCACTGTGTCGTACCCCTTGGGGAGCTGCATCACGAACTTGTGCGCGTGGGCTCGCTTTGCGGCCTCGACGACCTCGTCCATGGTGGCGCCGGGCTTGCCGTAGGCGATGTTGTCCCTCACCGTGCCCTCGAAGAGCCAGGTGTCCTGCAGCACCATGCCAAACGCGGCACGCAGGCTGCCCCTGGTGAGTTCCTGGATGTCATGGCCATCCACGAGGATGCTGCCGGAGTCAACGTCGTAGAACCTCAGCAGGAGGTTGATCAGCGTGGTCTTGCCGCATCCCGTGGGCCCGACCAGGGCGAACCTGCTCCCGGCGGGAATCGCAACGTCCACGTCCCTCAGGAGCGGGCGGCCCTTGACGTAGGAGAAGCACACGTGGCTCAGCTGGAGGCTCCCCCTGGGGTCATGCAGCTCCTCGGCATCCGACGCGTCCGGCACCTGCTCTGGCGCATCGAGGAGCGCGAGGAGCCTCCTGCCCGAGGCGAAGGCGCCCTGCACCTGCGTGACCACGGCCGAGACATCGTTGAAGGGCTTCATGTATTGGTTGGCGTAGGCAAGGAAGCTCTGGACCTGCCCAACGGTCAGGGGGGAGGGACTTCCGGTGATGACGCAGAGGCATCCCACGACGGCAACCGCCGCGTAGGTGATGTTGTTGACGAGCCTGGTGGAGGGGTTGGAGAGGGAGCTCACGAACTGGGCTCGCTCGCCCGCCCCATAGAGCCTGGAGTTGATTTCTTCGAATCTCTCGGCAAAGGCGTCGCCCTGGGCGAAGGCCTCCACGAGCTTCTGGTTTGAGACGACCTCCTCTACGAGGCCCCCGAGCTCGCCCTGGATGCGCTGCTGGGAGGCAAAGCTCTTGGTCGAGAATCGTGCCACCCCCCATGCCACGAGGATCGAGAGGGGTGTGAGCACGATCACCACGAGCGCCACGGGGACAGAGAGGGACAGCATGAAGCCGATGGTCGCGACGATGGTGACGATGCCCGAGAAGAGCTGCGTCAGCCCCTGGAGCACGCCGTCGCCCACGGCATCCACGTCGTTGACCACGCGGGTGAGCAGGTCGCCGTGGCTATGCGAGTCCACGAACGACAGCGGGAGCCGGTCGAGCTTGTCGTAGGCGTCGTTGCGCAGGTCGCGCACGGTCTCGTAGGCAAGGCGCGTGGTCACGAACGAGGCGAGCCACTGCGTCGTTGCCGCCGCGACCACCACGGCCACCAGCCCTGCCAGGAGGGGCGAGAGCGAGGCGAAGTCCACGCGTCCCTCTCCCACCATGGTGTCTATCGCCCTGCCCACGAGGATCGGCACGTACAGCTGGAGGATGGAGGTTGCTACGGTGCAGGCGAACGAAAGCAGAAGGAGCCACGCGTGCGGCCCTGCGTACCTCAGGACCCTGCCCACGACCTGGCACGAGGAGTAGGAGAGGGCGGCCTCGTCCAGGGACGCGCCTCCCCCCTCGCCGGGGTCGAAGCCCCTCACGTTGGAGAGCGTTCCCTGTGCCGTCGCGGACGAGGTGTAGGGGTTTGCCATCAGCGCATCGCCTCTTCCCTGGAGAGCTGCGACTCCACGATCTCGCGGTAGAGTTCGCACGAGGACATGAGCTCGCGGTGCGTGCCCAAGCCCGCCTGCCTCCCGTGGTCCAGCACGAGGATCTGGTCAGCCCCCATCACGGCCGAGACGCGCTGGGAGATGATCACCGTTGCGGTCTCGGGAAGCGTCGAGAGCGCCGCGCGCAGGCGGGCGTCCGTGGCGAAGTCGAGCGCGGAGGCCGAGTCGTCCAGCACGAGGACCCGGGGGTGGCCCACGAGCGCCCTCGCGATGGTGAGGCGCTGGCGCTGCCCGCCGGAGAAGTTCATCCCCCGCGCCTCGACCGGCTCGTCCAGGCCGTGCTGCTTCTGGGCCACGAAGTCTTCCGCCTGGGCGAGCCAGAGCGCCTCCCAGAGCTCGTCGTCGGTCGCTTGGGGCTTCCTCCAGAGCAAGTTGCTCCGGATGGTCCCGCTCACGAGCGAGGCGCGCTGGGGCACCAGCGAGACCACTTCGCGAAGCTGTGCCAGGGGATATTCGCGCACGTCGGTCCCCAGGACGAGGACGGAGCCCTCGGTCGCATCGTAGAGCCTGGGGAGGAGGTTTGCCAAGCTCGACTTTCCCGAGCCCGTGCCGCCGATGATGCCGAGCGTGCCTCCCTCGGCGACCTTGAGCGTCACACCGTCCAGAGCGGGCCGAGAGCTGTCTGCGTAGGAGAAGCCCACGCCCCTCAGCTCGAGGGCGGGCGCCTTGCCCGCGGGAGGAAGCGCGAGCTGCGTTGCCGAACCATCAGTGACGGAGGGCTCGCGGTGCAGGACCTGCATGACCCTCTTGCCCGAGGCGGCACCCCTGGTGAAGGTGACCACCAGGTTGGCGACGTAGGCGACGGCGAGCAGGGTCTGCGTCATGTAGTTGACGAAGGCCACGATCTCGCCCTGGGTGAGCGTGCCGGCCTGGATCCTGAACGAGCCGGACCACAGGATTGCGACGATGCCCAGGTCGAGGGCGATGAGCGTCGCCGGGTTGAGGACGGCGCCTAGGGTACCCGCCCGCACCGCGGAGCGCGTCTGCTCGTCAGACGCCTTGTGGAACCTGCGTGACTCGAAGGATTCGCGCCTGAAGGCGCGGATGACCCTGACGCCCGAGAGTGCCTCCCTCACGATGAGCGTGATCCTCTCCAGGCCCTCCTGCATGCGCTGGAAGAGCGGGACGGAGCGTGACATGACCAGCCAGAAGACCAGGCACACGACCGCCATGCACCCCAGCAGGATCGACCCCAGCGAGGGGTCGATCAGGCAGGCGGCGACGATGGAGCCGATGGCCAGGAGTGGCCAGCGCACGAGTTGGCGGATGCCCAGGGCCACGGCGACCTGCACTTGGTTGACGTCGTTGGTCACGCGGGTCACCAAGGAGTCGCCGCCTAGGGCATCAACGTCTGCCGCCGAGAGGGAGCAGATGCGGCGGAAGACCGCGTTTCTCATGTCGGTGCCAGAGCCCTGCGAGACCAGGGCCGCCATCTTCTGGCAGACCAGGGTGAAGCAGTAGCCCAGCGCGGCGAACAGCACGAGCAAGAGGGCGTACCTCTCCACCAGGCCGACGTCGCCATTTGCGATGCCACGGTCGATCATGCGGGCGACTATGACGGGGGTGAGGAGGTCAAAGAGCACCTCGACGAACTTCGTCGTGACGGCTAGGACCACCTTCCCCCGATAAGGCCCGAGGAACCTAGAGAGCAGCTCCGTCACGCGATTCCGCCTTCCTAGTCGATCCCCAGTCGTTCGGCGAGCTCGAGCCACTCGCCCTCGAGCGAGTCGACCTCGTCCTGCGCGTCCTGCGCCTGCTGCTGGAGCCTCATGAGGCCTTCGTAGTCGGACGGGTCGCTCTGCGCCATGAGGGCGCGGATGCGGTCCGGCTCGCCGGAGACCTTGTCGAGCTTTCTCGCGACGGCGTCAAACCGCTTCTTGAGCTCCCTGCGCTCCGCGTTGGAAAGGCCCGTCTCCCCCGTCGCAGCAGCCTTGGTCGCCTCCCCTAGGCTAGGACCAGAGGCGGCTGAAGTCACATCCCTCTTTTGTTGGGACGCATTCAAGAGGCTAAGGTACTCGTCCACCCCGCCCGGGACGTGGCGGAGATGGCCGTTCAGGATGGCATACTGGTCGTCGGTGACGCGCTCCATGAGGTAGCGGTCGTGCGAGACCAGGATGAGGGTGCCCGGCCACGTGTCGAGGAGGTCCTCGAACACGGCGAGCATGTCGGTGTCGAGGTCGTTGCCGGGCTCGTCGAGCACGAGGACGTTGGGTTCCTCCAGCAGCACGCACATGATGGCGAGCCGCCTGCGCTGACCTCCGGAGAGGTCGCGTATAAAGGTGGGGAACTCCCTGCGCGAGAAGCCCAGGCGCTCGAGCAGCTGCTCGGGGGTCTGCTCCTTGCCGTCGATGTAGTAGTGGCTCTTGTATGTTGCCATGAGCTCGGAGACGCGCAGGTCCTCGCTCTTGGCGAGGCGCGCGAGGTTCTGCGACAGGAAGCCGAACTTGACCGACTTGCCGATCTTGACGTAGCCCTTGCTGGGGAGGAGACGCCCGGTCATGACCTTGAGCAGCGACGACTTGCCTGCGCCGTTCTCGCCCAGGATTCCCACGCGGTCCCCCGGGCCTATCAGCCAGTCGATGCCAGAGAGCACCACGTGATCGCCGTAAGAGACGGTCACGTTCTTCATCTCGATGACACGCTTTCCCAGCCGGCTCACCGCAAGCCTCTTGAGCTCGACCTCGTTCCTAACGGGAGGGTCGTCGGCGAGCAGCGCCATGGCGGCGTCGATTCGGAACTTGGGCTTGCTCGAGCGTGCCTTGGCGCCGTGGGCGAGCCAGTTGAGCTCCTTGCGCAGGATGTTCTGGCGCCTGGCCTCGCTTGCCGCCGCCTGCCGCTGGCGCTCCACGCGCTGCTGGATGTAGGCGGAGTAGCCGCCCTCAAAGGGGTCTATGACCCCGTCGTGGACCTCCCACATGTGTTCGCAGACCTCGTCCAGGAACCAGCGGTCATGCGTCACAACGAGAAGGGCGCCCGTGCCTTGCGGCCAACGGCGCTTGAGGTGCTCGGCGAGCCAGGTGATGGCGCCCATGTCCAGGTGGTTGGTGGGCTCGTCCATCAGCAGCACGTCCCAGTCGCCGGCGAGGACGCGAGCGAGGTCCGCGCGCCTGCGCTGGCCGCCCGAGAGCTCGCCTATGCGGGCGTCCCAGGGGACGTCTCCCAGCAGCTCGTCCACGATGGAGCGGACCTTGGGGTCCGAGGCCCACACGTATTCCGGGACGTCGCCCACCACGGCGTGGCCGACCGTATCGTCGTCGTCCAGCGAGTCGGACTGTCCCAGCATTCCCACGGTGATGTTGCTGCGGTAGGTGACCTCGCCGAAGTCGGGGGTCACGCGACGGGCGACGAGGTCGAGGAGCGTCGACTTGCCGTCGCCGTTCCTGCCCACGACGCCGATCCTCTCCCCCTCGTTGATGCCGATGGTCTGGTCCTTGAGGACCGTCTTGCCCGGCCACTCCATCGAGAGGTGCTCGCAGCCAATCAGGATTCCCACGTCAGTGTTCCCTTCCCTCCCGGGCCAGCGTCCTGAGGAGACGAATCTCGTCCCCGTAGCCCTCGAGGTCGTTTGGCGTCTCGAGGATCATGGGGAGGTCCCGCGTGCGGGGGTCGTTCACGATGCGCTCGAAGGTGGCGACCCCAAGGGTGCCCCTGCCGATGCGCTCGTGCCTGTCCTTGTGCGACCCGCAGGGGTTCTTGGAGTCGTTGAGGTGGAGGGCGCGCAGCCGGTCGAGCCCGATCACGCGGTCGAACTCGTCGATTACCCCGTCCAGGTCCGCGGCGATGTCGTAGCCCGCGTCGCTCACGTGGCAGGTGTCAAGGCACACCCCCAAGAGCTCGTCATGCTCCACGCCGTCGATGATACGTGCCAGCTCCTCAAAGCGGGAGCCCACCTCCGTGCCCTTGCCCGCCATGGTCTCGAGCAGCACGGTGGTGCGCTGGCCCGGTACCAGGCACTGGTTGAGGCCCTCGACGATCAGGCGGATGCCCTCGTCCACGCCCTGGCCCACATGGCTTCCGGGGTGTAGGTTGTACAGGTTGCCGGGAAGCGACTCCATGCGCTCCAGGTCGTCCGCGAGGGCGCCCCGCGCAAACTCCACGGTGCGCTCCCTGCCGGAGCACAGGTTCATGGTGTAGGGCGCGTGAGCCACCAGGGGACCGATTCCGGCTTCCCTCATGACCCGCCTGAGGCCCCCAACGTCCTCGGGATCCAAGGGCTTCACGTTTCCGCCGCGTGGGTTCCTCGTGAAGAAGGCAAAGGTCGTGGCGCCAAGGGATTGGGCGGTCCTGCCCATGGCCGCGTAACCGCCAGCGGTGGAGAGGTGGCATCCCAGGCAGAGCGCCTCTCCCCTCACTTTTGCGCCACCCGGATCATGGGAGACAAGCGGTCAAGGATGCGGCTGGCGACCTCGGCCTTGGGCAGGCAGGGGAACTCCTCCACGCCGTCGGCGGAGACGAGCGCCACGCGGTCCGTGTCGGAGCCAAACGTGGAGTCGTCGCGCGACACGTCGTTGGCCACAATCATGCTGGCACCCTTGGACCGGAGCTTTCGCTCCGCGTTCTGGAGCAGGTCGGTAGTCTCGGCGGCAAAACCTACCACGGGACGATCCCCTCGCACAGAGCAGAGCTCGGCGAGGATGTCCGCCGTCTCGACGAGACTAATGGACGAGAGGGGCTCGCTCGACTTCTTGAGCTTGTGATCGGCGGGCTCGGCAGGGGTGTAGTCCGAGACGGCGGCGGCGCAGATGGCAGCGTCACAGTCATGGAAGGCATCGACGGCGGCATCCCGCATCTGGCTGGCGGAGACGACAGACACCACGCGCACGCCAGCGGGGGCGGCAAGAGAGACTGGCCCCGACACGAGCGTGACGTCAGCTCCTCTGGCGGCGGCGGCTGTCGCAATGGCGTACCCCATCTTCCCGCTCGAGGAGTTTGCGATGTAGCGAACCGGGTCGATCGCCTCGTGCGTGGGCCCCGCCGTCACCAGGAGGCGGACCCCCTCGAGGTCGTGTGGCACATCGTCGTCCCCCAGCGCGCCGAGCGCCGCGGAGGCGATGGCATTGACGGGGGCGAGCTTGCCCTCCCCCACCTCGCCGCACGCCAGCATGCCGGAGTCGGGCATCACAAAGCGCACGCCCCTCTTCCCTAGCGTCGCCACGTTGGCCTGGGTGGCGGGGTTCCTCCACATGTGAACGTTCATGGCGGGCGCCACCAGTACGGGGCAGGTTGTGGCGAGCAGCGTGGAGGTGAGCGCGTCGTCCGCGATGCCCGCTGCCATCTTCGCCATCACGTTGGCGGTCGCGGGGACCACGAGTGCCAGGTCTGCCCCCTCCGCCAGGCTGATGTGCGGGATGGGGTCGCCGGGATTGCCATAGAGAGAGGTGACCACGGGATGCTTGGACAGCGCCTCGAAGGTGACGGTCCCCACAAATCGCGTGGCGTCCTCGGTCATGACCACGCGCACGTCGCGCCCCGCCTTCTGCAGGGAACGCAGCACCTCGCACGCCTTGTATGCGGCGATCCCCCCGCACACGGCGAGGAGGACGTAGCCGCGGCTCTCCCCCTCGCTACTCCGCATCGAGGGCACCCTCCACCACGAGCATGCGGTGGCAGTACGGGCACTCCGCTATGGGCTCGCCCGCGCTTCTCAGGTCACCGTACTGGCTGGGCTGCAGCTTGACGCGGCACACAGAGGGCACATTGCCCTGGAGCCGCTCGACCGCAAGCCCACCAAAGCGCTTGGACTTCTCGTCGTAGGTCTGCGCGGTCTGGGGCGAGAGCTGTGCCAGGACCGCCTTGCGCTCGCGGGCGAGCTCCCTAACTCGCGCCATGATGTCGGCGCTGTCACGCTTGTACGAGGCCTCGAGCTCCTCTCCCTCGCGGTCCAGGCGCTCGGCGAGTGCACGCGCGTTTGCCTCCGCCTTCTCGAGCTTGCCGAGCGACGCCTGAAGCTCGCTGTGGGCAAACTCCAGCTTCTCGACCTTCTTGGCGAGCGAGGTCAGCTGGGACTCGATGTCCCCCACCTCGCGGTAGCCGGACTCCTGGGCCTTCTCCCTCACCTCGTCCATGATCTGGAGCAGCCTGATGTGACGCTCCTCGCTATCGTCCAACTCCATCTGGGCGTCCTTGCGCTGGCCAACGATCTTCTGCGACTCGGACTTGAGCTTCTTCTTGGCCTGGGCCAGAGCCGCGAGCCTCTTCTGCTGGGGCATCTGCCTCAAGGCGTGGCTGTCGCGCATGAGCTGCAGGTCGATCTCTTGGAGTCGCAGCAGAGCCTGTGATTCGGACATGTTCTTCTCTCCTTTGCCGGATGGCACGGGGACGTTATCTGGTGGTGCCGCGCTCGGCGGCGACGATCCTAAGGAGCGCGCTTGCGAAGGCGTCCAGGTCGTCCTGGGGAACCCTCTGGTCAAACGAGACCCTGAGCGAGCCAAGGGCCTGCTCGCGCGGGATGCCCATCGCGGTGAGCACGTGGCTGGCATCGAGCGAGCCCGACGAGCAGGCGGAGCCGGCGGAGACCTCAAAACCCTCCTGGTCGAGCTTGAGGATCAGGGTCTCGGAGTCCAGCCCCGGCGCCATGACCGACACGATGCCGGGGAGCCTGCCGGGGCCCACGGGGACGTTGGAGGTGGCGACGATGCCGGTGCCCTCCCCGCACAGCTGCTCCGTGAGCCGCGCCGCCCTGTTGCGGACCGTCCGCGCCGTACCGTCGAGGTCCGCAAAGCACGCGCGAGCGGCGGCGGCGAAGGCGAGGGCGTCCCTCACGCTCTGGGTGCCCGGGCGTCTCCCCTGCTCCTGCCCCCCGCCAAAGCTCTGGGGCCTGAGGGGGCAGCGCCCGCGGATGGCAAGTGCGCCAATGCCCACGGGGCCACCGATCTTGTGCGCCCCCAGGCTCACCGCGTCCACGTTTGCGAGGTCGAGCGGCACCTTGCCAAAGGCCTGGGCGGCATCGGTGTGGAACAGCGCCCCCGCAGCGTGGGCAGCCTTGGCGATCTGCCCCACGGGTTGCACGATGCCCGTCTCGTTGTTTGCAGCCATCACCGAGACGAGCGCGACGTCGATTCCCATCAGCTCTCGCACGGCCTCCGCGGTCACCACGCCGTCGCGGTCGGGCGAGACGAGCGACACCTCGAACCCGCGGTCGCGCAGCGCGGGTATCACGTCGAGCTCGGAGTCGTGCTCGATGGCAGAGACCACCACGCGCGTGCGACGGCGGTCGCGGTCCCGCGCCCCCATCGCCATGCCAAACAGCGCGAGGTTGTTTGACTCGGTGCCACCCGAGGTGAAGGTGACGTCTGCCGGGCGGAACGAGCCCCCCAGGCACCTTGCGAGGTCCCTCCTCGCGCCGTCCAGAGCCCGGTCTGCCTCGCGTCCCAGGGTGTGGAGCGAGTTGGGGTTTGCCCCCGCGATGCGGGACGACTCGTAGTCGGCCTCCGCCCGCAGTGCCTCCTCGCACATGGGTGCAGAGGCGGCGTAGTCCAGGTACACGTAGCGCTGCGGCATTCCCTAGGCCCTCCCAGCTATGCCGCGGGTTCCTGCCTCGCGGATTGTCTCTATTGCAACTCCCCTGTCCGGGGCGCCAAAGACCGCGCTTCCCGCCACAAGGACGTCCGCCCCCGCGGCGCACACGCGCTCAGCGTTGGCGACGCCAATTCCGCCGTCGACCTCGACGAGCGGCGACACGCCCAGCGAGGAGCAGAGCGAGCGGAGCTCGCCGAGCTTCTCGCATGACCCCTCGATGAAGCTCTGGCCACCGTAGCCGGGGTCCACGGTCATCACCAGGACCATGTCCACGTAGGGAAGGATGGAGGACAGCGCCGCGACGGGCGTGCCCGGATTGATCGCCACCGAGGCGAGCGCACCGTGCTCGCGAATGAGCGTGGCGAGCCTGTGCGCATGGCGCTGCGCCTCGTAGTGAAAGGTCACGATGTCGGCGCCGGCCTCCAGGTACCAGCCTACGCTCTGCTCGGGGTCCTCGACCATAAGATGCACGTCGACCGGCATCTGAGTGTGACACTTGACCTGCCTCAGGATGCCCGGCCCAAACGAGAGGTTGGGCACAAAGTGCCCGTCCATGACGTCGTAGTGGACGTAGTCTGCCCCCGCAATTGAGTCGAGCTCCTCTCCCAGCCTGGTGAAGTCGGCGGAGAGAATAGAGGGTGCGATGCGCGCAGCCCTTTGCGTCATGGGTCCAACCTCCGTATTCCGTTGTCCCGACCCCGTCAGAGGCCGTAGAACTCCTCGTTTGGGTCCCTGTCCAAAAGCGAGTGCCGTGCCTCGTCCATGGGCATGCCCTCGTACAGGATAGCGTGAACGGCCCTCGTGATAGGGGTCTCGATGCCACGTTCACATGCAAGCTCCCAGGTGCCCCTCACGGCCTTGGCGCCCTCGACGACCATCCCCGTTCTGGCCTCGTACTCCTCGAGCGACGTGCCGCGGGCAAAGGCCTCGCCAAAGGTGCGGTTGCGTGAGTGGGAAGACGTGCAGGTGGCCACCAGGTCGCCCATGCCCGCGAGCCCCATGCAGGTCATGGGGTCGCCGCCAACGGCGCTTACGATGCGGCCGATCTCGGCCAGCCCGCGCGTCATAAGCACGGCGAGCGTGTTGTCTCCCATGCCCAGGCCCCAGCAGATGCCGCAGGCGATGGCGATCACGTTCTTCACGGCCCCGCACACCTCCACCCCGCGGAGGTCGTGCGAGCAGTACACCCTGAAGTCGGGCGAGACGAACATGTCCCTCGCGGCTCGGGTGACCCCCTCGTCGGGCGAGGCGACAACGGCGGCCGACACCATGTCGCGGCAGATTTCCTCCGCGTGGTTGGGCCCGCTCAGGGCGGCGATGCGGCAGGGTTCGCCCACCTCGTCGCCCACGACCTCGCTCATCAGCTCGAGGGTGCCCTCCTCCATGCCCTTGGTCAGGACCACGACGGGGACGCCAGCCGGCACGTGGGGCGCGACGGAGCGCATGGTCGAGCGGAGGAAGGCCGACGGCGTCGCAACCACCACGGCGTCGGAGCCCTCGAGCGCCTCCGTCGCCTGGGTGGTGGCCCCCACGTTGTCGGGGAGCACGTAGCCCCGCAGGTGCCGCGGGTTCCTGTGCGCCTGGTTGATGGAGTCTGCGACGGCGCCGGAGCGCGCCAGGAGCGTGACGTCAGCGCAGTTCCTGGCGAGAAGCCCCGAGGCTGCGGTGCCCCACGAGCCCGTCCCTATGACGGCGACCCGCTGGATGCCCATCACCTCTCGCCCCCCTTGCGGACGGTGAACCGACGCTCCTCGTGACGGGCGAGCTTCCTGATGTTCTGGCGGTGCGACCAGATGACCACCACCGCCACGATTGCCATGGGCAGCGTGTTGAGCGGCCCAAAGCCCAGGGCGAGGCAGATCACCGGCAGCGAGGCCGCCGCGCAGATGGAGCCGAGCGAGACGTAGCGCGAGGGCACCGCGAACAGCAGGAACACCACGAGCAGGCCCACGCCCACGGGCCAGTACATGCCCAGGCCGGCGCCAAAGCCCACCGAGATCCCCTTGCCGCCGTGGAAGTGCAGGTAGGGAGAGAAGACGTGGCCCAGCACGCAGGAGGCGTACACCAGCGTGGACGCAAGGCCAAACGGGGTGAACGGCGCCACCATGGAGGCGTCGCCGCCAAACGCGACGGCGGCTATCACCAGGCGTGCGACGATGGTGCACAGGACGCCCTTGCCGGCGTCGCACAAGAACGTGAGGAGGGCGGCGCGCGCACCCACGGAGCGCGCGACGTTGGTCATCCCGATGTTGCCCGAACCCACCTTGCGCACGTCCACGTGCCCCTCCGAGCCCCTGGCGATCAGGAGCCCAAAGGGGATGCCGCAGACGAGGAACGACGCGATGCAGCAGCCAAGCGTCGCCACGACCAGGGATGTCATTTTCTGGTGTCGTCCTTCCGCTTGAACTTGAGGCGAATGGGGGTCCCGCCAAAGTCGAAGGTGGAGCGCATGCGGTTCTCCAGGAACCGCTCGTAGTTGTCGTCGATGAGGTCGGGCGCATTGCACCAGAAGGTGAACGAGGGCGGCCTGGTTCCCGTCTGGGTGCCGTAGTGAATCTTGAGACGGCGGTTCTTGTCGGTGACGGTGTGGCCGCCCTCCCTTAGCTGGGCAAGCAGCTTGTTGATGTCGGAGGTCTTGACCTCGCGCTGATGCGCCTCCGCCGCGGCGAGCGTTGCGGCGAGGATCTTGTCGACGGCGCGCCCCGTCAGGGCCGAGATGTTGACGTAGGGCACCCAGGGCGCGTAGCCCATCCGCATGTCGAGCGACTCCATCACGCGGTCGCGCTTCTCCTGCGTGTCAATAAGGTCCCACTTGTTGAGGGCCATCACCACGGCGCAGCCGCGGTCCACGGCCATGCCCAGCAGCTTCTGGTCCTGCTCGGTCACGCCCACCGAGGCGTCCACCACGAGGATGCACACCTCCGCGCGGTCCATGGCCTGGAGCCCGCGCACCAGGCTGTAGTACTCCACGTCCTCGTGAACCTGTGACTTCTTGCGCATGCCCGCGGTGTCAACGAGCCTGATGCGGTTGCCCTTCCACTCGATCAGGGTGTCCACGGCGTCGCGGGTGGTGCCGGCAACGTCCGAGACGATCGAGCGGTTGCGCTTGGCGAGTCGGTTAGCGAGGGAGGACTTGCCCACGTTGGGACGCCCGATGATGGCCACACCCAGGTAGCCGTCGTCCTCCTCGGACTCCTCGTCTTCGGGCGGGAAATTGGCCACGACCTCGTCGAGCAGGTCCCCCGTGCCGTAACCGTGGTTTGCCGAGATGGCACGCGGCTCTCCCACGCCAAGGGAGTAGAACGGCCAGGCCTCGTCCTCACTGGACGGGTTGTCGACCTTGTTGACCACCAGGATCACGGGCTTGTTGGAGCGCCGGACAACGCGGGCGACCTCCTCGTCCTCGTCCGTGACGCCCACCGAGCCGTCCACGACGAAGACGATGACGTCTGCCTCCTCGCAGGCGGCGAGCGCCTGCTCGCGGATCCTGGGGGCAAAGACGTCCTTGCTCTTGACCGACTCGATGCCGCCGGTGTCGATCAGCACGAAGTCGCGGCCGTTCCAGTCGGCCTCGTGGTACGAGCGGTCCCTGGTGACTCCGCGCGACTCGTGGACGATGGCGTCCCTGCTCACGGCGATGCGGTTGACCAGGGTGGACTTTCCTACGTTGGGGCGGCCTACGACCGCCACGATTGGCTTGGGCATGATTCTCCTTGCTCTGGTTCCATCCCGTGAAGTCTAGCATGCGACAGTATCGCGACCACGGGCCGAGCAATTCCTACCCCTCTATTACCATATATTTTCTCGTGGTGTGTCGAGCCCCCACACCAACCAAAGGTTGGTCGGCCTTTGCCAGTGGCACGGGAGAAGGTCGTTCATGAGTTGGCCGAGACGGGCGTGTCGATGGCGGCGGCTTGTCTCAGGGGTGAAAGAGATGGGGGTCAGCCATGCGAACTCGTCGCGTTAACTCACCCGTTGGTCTCAATAGGCAAGGAGGAGGACGGTCATGCGTGCGACCCCGGCGGGAAGTGGCGTTGCGGAGAGGGGAAATCCGTGCCTGCTTAACATGTCCCGATCTCTTGTGAATCTGGAGCCGGGATGTTTAGAGGCGCTACTCCTCTTGTGGTTTTGGAACCGAGGTGCTTAGCGATGCTAGGCCTCATGCTGGTTCTCTCTCCTCCAACCCACATGAGGGCTAGGGCGATTAAGCATTTAGTTTCCGAAACCGACAAGAGTGCTAGCGGGATTAAGCATCATGTCCTGAATTTGGCAGGAGGCCTAGTGGGATTAAGCACGATGCGTCGCAGTCAATGTAGGCGCAGCCCCTCCACCGCGTTTGGCGGTTCCATCCCACAACGGCCTCCGTCATTTCTCAGGCTCTGCTCTTTTGATCGAGAAAGGCGAGCGCTGCGGTCAACGACGAAGCGACGACCCCGTTCAATATAGAGGCCCACGGCACTACGAGGCCGTCCCCGTCAGCGCTTCCTCGCTCACTCGGACATCCGGCAATGCCCTACGATGCCGTCCCGGCTCTGGAGGATGTCCTGCTCGTAGGACGTCTGAAACGGGTCGTTGTGGTGGATCACATACGGCACGCCATCACCGTTCCTCCCGTCCGAGACGACATCGGCGTGATTGCTGAAGACGACGATGTCCCCGCCCCGCCAGCTGCCGATGTCAAGAACGTCCGTCGTGAGCCTGGTCTCTTTTCGGGTCCAGCTGGCAGCGGAGGGCGTCGACCATGGCGGAGGGGGTCGTCTGGCACACGACCGCCCTGCCGCCGCGACGGTCTATCTCGTCGAGGATCTGCGCCTGCGAGCCACCGTCGAGCGTGACCTTGTCAAAGTTGAACATGACCTCGGGGAGCAGCACGACCGTCCCCGAGAGGTCCTTTGGGAGCTGGGCCAGCAGGTCCACGGACACGATGAGGCCCGTCACATTGACGTCGCCGCCGTAGTAGTCGTTGTGGATGGCGAGGGCGGAGACCAGCCCCCGAGCCCACGCGGCGCAGAAGCCGCGGATAACGCCCTCTGCCGCCTCGCCGCACACCGCGAGCGCGCGGAGCCCACGCGAGCGAAGCGCGTCCACGATGCCGTCGAGCTCGTCCGCGTGGTCTTGGCAGATGTCGCGGGCCTCGTCCAGGAAGCTCCTGAGCATGCCAATGCCGTCGTAGAACTGCGGGTAGCCGTCGTAGGTCTCGGACTCCGGAACGGGCAGCTGGGCGTCGAGGTAGAACTCGTCCGAGAGCTGGAACCGCGTGCGGCCCAGCCGCTCCCTGGCACGGCGCTGATAGGGCTCGATGAGCCGGACGACCTCGCGGGACGCCTCCACGTCCTCGGAGAACGAGCGGGAGAAGTTCCGCGAGTACTTGGTGTAACCCATGGGGACGAGCGCCAGCGAGGTGATGTTGTCCCTCTCCTCCACCCAGTCGAGCGTGCGGTGGAGCTCCTCGCCGTCGTTGATCCCGGCGCAGAGCACGATCTGCCCATGGACCTCAAGCCCAGCGTCGCAGAGCGCCTGCAGAACCTCCAGGCCCCGCTGGGCGTGCGGGCCGATGAGCGACCTCCTGACATCTGGCGACACGGCGTGGAGCGAGACGTTCATGGGCTCCAGCCGGCACTCGATGATGCGGGCCAGGTCGTCGTCCGTCACGTTGGTGAGCGTTACGAAGTTGCCCTGGAGAAACGAGAGCCGGTAGTCGTCGTCGCGCAAGCTGAGGGAGGCGCGGGCGTCGTCGGGCAGCATGCGCATGAAGCAGAACTGGCAAGCGTTGACGCAGGTGCGGATGCCGTCGAACAGCACGTCCTCGAACTCGATGCCCCAGTCCTGCCCTGCCTCGCGTTCCAGCGTGCAGGGATAGGTGAGCCCGTCGTCAGGCGTGAACACGCTCAGCTGGCAGGTGGCGTCGGAGGCCTCCCACCGCCAGTCGATGATGTCGCGGAGCGGCTTGCCGTTGACGGTCTCCACCCGCATGCCGGGCTCGATGCCCGCCTCCCAAGCGGGGCTTCCCTCCTCGACGCTCGCCACCACGGCACCCGTGGCCTGGGGGCGCGTGGAGGCGTAGTCGGCCCTGCCCTGCTGGCTGGCCCTCATCGCGTGCCGCCCATTCCCTCGACGGCGGAGCAGACCGTGTCGATCTGCTCCTGCGGCGTGGAAGCTCCGGCAGTGATGCCCACCAGGTCTGCCCCATCAAACCACCCCGCCTGGAGCTCGGAGGCGGACTCGATGTGGTGCGTGCGCGGGCAGCGGGCGGAGCAGATCTTGGCCAGGCGCGTGGTGTTGGCGGAGTTCCTGCCCCCGATCACGACCATCACATCCGCGCGCGCCGAGAGCTCCGCCGCCGCGGCCTGCCTGCTGGAGGTGGCCTCGCAGATGGTGTCGTGCAGCCTGAGCTCCTCGCACCTGCCGATGAGGGCGGAAACGATCGCCCTTAGGTTGTCCCTGGCCTGCGTTGTCTGGACCACGATGCCCACGCGCTTGCCGACCTTGATGCCCTCGAGCTCGGAGGCGTTCTGGACCACCACGGCGCCGGGGGCGTTGCCCAGGGTCCCCAGGACCTCGGGGTGGCCCTTCTCGCCCACGATGATCACCTGGTAGCCCTGGTCGTACAGGGCGCGGGCACTTTGGTGGGCGCGCAGCACGAACGGGCAGGTGGCGTTGATCACGCGGTCGGCGTGCTCGTTGGCGCTGCGCTCCTCCTGTGGGGTCACGCCGTGCGTCCGCAGCACCAGGGTGCCGCCATCGACGTCCTCGGGCGACGACACGGGGGAGACGCCCGCCTGTGCCAGCTCCGCGACCACCTGGGGGTTGTGGATGAGCGGCCCAAGCGTGTGCACCTGGCCCCGTTCCGTCTGGACGGAGTCCCTGACCAACCGCAGTGCGCGCTCCACGCCGTAGCAGGCTCCCGCCTGGCTTGCGACCTCGACCCTCATGGCAGCCTCCTACATCTTTCCGGGATGCTCGCGGCGGAGCTCGTCGCGAAGCTGGTACACGCGCCCCATGGCGACCTCCTCCATCTTTGCGTTGCGTGCCTTCTTGCCCCTCACACCCAGCTCGTCAAAGGTGATGCAGTCCCCGACCTTGAGGTACACCCTGCCAAACCGCTTGAGGTGCGACCCCTTGGGCGTGATGTCCCGTGCGCCCACGATGGCCATGGGCTGCACGGGCGCCTTTGCGAGCTGCGCCATCAGGGCAAACCCACCGTGGATGGTGACCTCCTGGTCGTCGGACTTCACGCGCGTGCCCTCGGGGAACACCAGCACCATCTCGCCGCGCTTGAGGGCGCGTTCGGCCCTGCGCACGGCCTTTACGTCGGCGGTGCCCCTGACCACGGGAATGGCGCCCGCTCGGCTAAAGAGCCAGGTAACGATCTTGGCGGAGTCGAACTCGCTCTTGTAAACGCACCTCACGCGCTGCCCGTGGAACAGGGCGCTCACGATGATGCAGATGGGGTCGAGCATGGACGTGTGGTTCATCACGATCACGCGGCCGCGCTCGTCGCCCCAGAGCTTCTCGCCTTCCTCGATGGTCCACGGCCACAGGACCTTGGTCACACCGCCCACCACAGCTGCCACAAAGCGGAGCATCGCGCGGCTGGGTGCGGGGAAGTCCCTCATGTCGTGGTCAAAGTAGTCGTCAAACGAGTTGCCGGCAAAGGCACGCATGCGGTCTCGCTTGCGGGCAGGGGTCTCCGTTGCAGCGGCTACCTTGGGGGAGACGGGCCTCTCGACGTCCTCGCCAACCCCTCCCTCTGGCGCCCCGGGCACCTTGGCTTTGCCGTTAGCCTTCGCCCTGGCAGCGCCTTCCTTGGAACTGGCCCCGTCGGTGCCGTCCGCCACGGGCTCGGGGCTTACCGTCCCGGCAGAGGCGCCAGAGGTGCCGGCGGAATCCGCCGCGGCCTCGTGGCCAGACTCCTCTCCCCCGCCTGCCGCGTCGGCGCCCTTGCCCCGCCACCCTGCGGCGACCATGAGCGAGACTATCCTCTGAACCTCCTCCTCGACGGTCATGGAGGAGGAGTCCATCTTCACGCTGCCCTCGGCGGGCCTGAGTGGGGAGTCCTCGCGGGTGGAGTCGATGCGGTCGCGCCTGACCAGATCGTCGAGGATCCTCTGCTCCTCGTCGGTGTCGGCCCCTGCCGCCTCGCCCCCTCGCTGCACGGCACGGCGGTGTGCCCGCGCCTTGGGATCTGCGGTGAGGAACACCTTGACCTCCGCGTTGGGGAACACGACCGTGCCGATGTCGCGCCCCTCGGCCACCACGTTGCCCGCGCTGCCGAGCTCGCGCTGCCGGGCGACCATGGCCTCGCGCACGGCGGGCACGGCCGCGGCGGCCGAGACGTTGTGGTCGACCTCGGCGGTCCTGATGGCAGAGGTGACGTCCTCCCCCGCCTCGCTCACCGTCTGGGAACCGTCCTCGGCGACGCCAAACGAGATGTCGCAGCCCCGGGCGACCGCGGTGACCGCCTCGGCGTTAGAGAGGTCGATCGAGCGCTGCAGGCACCTCAGCGCCACGGTGCGGTACATCGCGCCCGTGTCCAGGTACGTGAGGCCGCACCTCTTGGCGACCGCACGCGAAACCGTGGACTTGCCCGAGCCCGCCGGCCCGTCGATGGCTACTATCACTCGTCATCACTCCCAGATAGCTTCTCTGTTGTGTCCCTGCCCAGCAGGGCGGGGTTCTCGGACCTGCGGACGACCTCCTCGGGTGCGAGCCCCAGCGAGGCCAGCCGGAACGTCCCGTCGTCGCAGGTGATGACCTGCGAACTGACGTTGGGGATGCGCACGTTCCAGAAGGTGTCGAGGGGGACGCTCATCATGCGGCCCAGCAGGGACCTGGTGAAGCCGCCGTGCGTGACGCACGAGGTTCGGCCCTCGAGCGGCCTCAGCTGTTCCAACAGGGCTCCCGCCCGAGCGTACAGGTGCTCAAAGCTCTCGCCCCCCTGGATGGGATGCGACCTTCCCTCGCCGTCCAGCTGCCAGGGAAAGTCGTAGCCCAGCTCCCTCACCTGCGCCAGCGTGAGGCCCTGTGCCCGGCCAAACTCGATCTCGGCCAGGTTGGGGTTGACCTCGCAGGGGATGCCCAGGGCGTTAGCCGCCTCGCGTGCGATGGACTGGCACCGCGATAGGGGCGACGTCCAGATGCGGTCGGGCCGCCACGCCACGATGGCGCGGATGGCGCGGTACATCTGGTCCTCACCCTCCGCCGACAGGTCCACGTCGCTGCGCCCCGAGAGCGTCCCCGCGATGTTGGCCCTGGTCTCTGGATGCCGGGTGACCAGGATCCTCTGCCTACGCACGGTCGTCTCCCCTCTCCCCCGTCGCGAGTGCCTCCACGGAGCGAACCTCCGCGGGGGTGAGCGGCCTCCACTGCCCGGGCAGGAGCCCCGTCAGCTCCAGCGGGCCAAACTCGTCGCGGTGCAGCCGAACGACCTCGTGGCCCACGGCCTTGAGCATGCGCTTGACCTGGTGCTTGCGTCCCTCGTGGATGCGCAGCCCCACGACCGACATCCCCATGGGCAGCCCCTCGGGAATAACGGGGACGGCAGCGGGGTCGCGGGGCGAGAGCACCTTGGCCTTGGCGGGCTGGGCGCTGCCTCCACGCAGGTAGACGCCACTCCGCAGCCGCCCCAGCTCCTGCTGTGTGGGGACGCCCCTGACCAGGGCCACGTAGTGCTTCCACACGTGGCGCGAGGGGTGGAGCATGCCGTTTGCCACGTCCCCGTTGGTGGTGAATAGCAGTAGTCCGGTCGTGTCGCCGTCGAGCCTACCCACGGGGAACAGCCCCGGGTAGCGGTCGGTAGGCACGAGCGAGGCCACGCAGGGGCGGCCCTCCGGGTCGCTCATGGTGGTGAGGTAGCCCGCCGGCTTGTAGAGCATGATGTAGGCGTGCCCGTCCTCAAGGTGGACCCTTCTGCCGTCGACCTCCACTACGTCGAGATCGGGTGTGACCTTGCTTCCCAGCTCGGTCACCACTTCGCCGTTGACCCTCACGCGACCGGCGGTCATCAGGTCCTCTGACTTACGGCGGCTCGCGACGCCCGCGCGTGCGAGGAACCGCTGCAGCCGCATGGTGTAGTGGATGTCGTCCGTCTCACTCACTCGTCGTCACCCCCGCTCGTCTCGTCCGCGTCCGCCGCTGCCACGTCATCCTGCCCGGACTCGGCATCCTGCTGGGCGGGCTCATCGCCCCCGTCCCCGCCAAAGTCGTCGCCCAGCAGCTCACGCTCGTCCTCCATGTCCTCGGAGGCCTCCTCCAGGGTGGACGACACCGCGCGGCCTGAGAGGCGTTCGCGAATGAACTGGCGCGACTCCTCGTCGGGCGCGAAGTCCTCCAGTGGCGGCAGGTCCCGTAGCGACTTGAGACCGAACTCCTCCAAAAAGCGGCGCGTGGTGCCGTAGAGGGCGGCGCGGCTCCTGTCCCCCTCGCGCCCGACCTCGCGCACCAGGCCCTTCTCGCGCAGGGACGAGATCACGCCGTCGGAGTTGACCCCACGCACGGCCTTCACGCCCTCGCGCGTGACCGGCTGGTGGTAGGCGATGACCGCCAGGGTCTCCAGTGCCGCCTGCGAGAGGTGCCGGGTGTCCCAGGACAGCACGTACCTCTCCACCGCGTCGTGGTAGGCGGGGTGCGTGAACAGCCTCCACCCGCCGGCGACCTCCCTCAGCTGAAAGCCGCGGTTGGCGTCCGCGTACTCGGCGGAGAGCTCCGCCAGCAGCGACGCCGCCTCGCCCGGGGCTATGCCCAGGATTCCCGCCAGGTCCGTGGCGGGGACGGGGTCGGACGAGACCAGGAGGAGGGCCTCCAGGGCCCCCTTGGTGGAGTCGGGTCCAAGGTTCTCTAGATCCTGCATCAGGAGTCCTCCTCAATGCTCGTGAGGTCGGAGTTGTCCAGCTCGAACGGCGGCGCACCCTCAACGCGGGCGACCTCGATCTCGCCAAACACCCTCGCCTGCGATAGCGTGACCATACCGCGCTTGCACAGCTCCAGTATGGCGAGGAAGGTCGCCACGAGGGTCTCGGCACGCTCGTCTCCGTCCAACAGCTCGCTGAAGGTGGTCAGCGGATGCGCGCGGGTCACGCGGTCCACCGACGCCACGGTGAGGGCGATTGGGAGCCGCTTTGGCGCCACATGCTCGGCCTCAAGGAGGAAGCCCTGCCGCCTGCTGTCCAGGTCCGCACAGATAACCGCCAGGGAACGCAGCGTGATTCCCTTGAGGTAGTCAGGCATCAACCCCAGGAACTCCGGGTCGGGTCCTGCCGTGCGCGGGACCATGCGACCCTCGGCCTCGAGCCTGCTCCCCAGGGCCGCCGCCGCATTCCTGAACTGCTTGTACGCCACCAGCCTGGCAACCAGGACCTCGCGCGCCTCGTCAGGCGAGAGGCCCAAGAGGTCGTCGTCCTCGTCCCCCTCCGCGTCGCTCACCCTCCCCGCCGGGTGCTCGGGAACGAGGGACGCCGCCTTGATCTCGAGCAACGTCGATGCCACCAGGAGGAAGTCGCTGGCAACGTCCAGGTCCAGCTCTCCCATGGCATCGACCTCGTCGATGTACTGGTCGGCGACCTCGGCGATCGATATCGAACCAATGTCGACCTTCTGCCGGCTGACCAGCTGCAGCAGGAGGTCGAAGGGGCCGCTGTACGCCTGCGTCCTTACCTTGTATGAGCCGCTACGCGCCAAGGAGAAGACCACCCAACCCATATGCCGTCGCGTCCAGGTACCAGCTCACGGGGTCGATGCCAGCAAGCGAGGGGAGAACGTACAGCAGGATGATCAGCACGGGCATGGAGTAGGCCTGCATCATGCGGTAGCGCTCGCGCCCCTGGGCGGAGAGGAGAGGCGAGATGACCTTGGATCCGTCGAGCGGCGGCAGCGGGATCAGGTTGAAGAACGCCAGCCCGCAGTTGAGGTAGGTGAACTGCGACAGCGCCACGAGCACCCAGTACAGGGCGTCCTGAGCGCCACCCCACTGGGTGAAGAGGGCGCGGAACAGGATTGCGGAGACCAGCGCCTCGAGCAGGTTGCAGGCCGGTCCCGCAAGAGCCACCAGGACCTCGTCCCGGCGCTCGTCGCGCAGGCGGTACGGGTTGTACGGCACGGGCTTGGCGTAGGCGAAGACGGGACCTCCCAGGAGCGACATCAGCAGCGGCAGCACGACGGAGCCAAACGGGTCCAGGTGCTTGAGCGGGTTGAGCGACAGACGCCCGGCCTCCTTTGCCGTGGGGTCCCCGAGCTTCCATGCCACCCAGCCGTGCGCCACCTCGTGGGGAATCACGGCAACCATGACCAGGGCGACCGAGGCGAGCGACGCCAGGATGCGCGACAGCGAGAGGGAGAGCATCCCTACCTCCTCAGGGAGTGCGCGGCCTTGGCCAGCGCCCAGTCAACCACGAACAGCACGACGGCGGCGACCATGAAGTCCCCGCGCATGACGCCGCCAAAGGGCGTCTCGAACACAAAGGCGCCCGAGAGCGCCGGGGGGAGCCACGTCGACACCATGGCCGTGATCGCCACGAGTCTGATGCGCAGTGACCCCAGCACGAAGGCGTTGGCCACCGAGAGGAGCGCGAGGGCTATCGCCGCTACCCTGCACAGGACGGAAAGCACGGAGAGGAGCGCGGGGACGGCCCTCCCGCCATGGCCCGTGGACGGCTTGCGGGAGCGGCGCTCGTTCCTCTCCCCCAGATACGGGTCCGCCTGGGGAGGGCTGGGGACGGCCTGGCGCTGCTGGTACTGCGGCCGTGAGGCTGCGCTGTACTGCTGGTAGGGGTCCTGGCCGTAGGCGGGGTCTGCCTGCGGGCGGTAGTAGGGGTCCTGCCCGTAGGCCTGGTTGGACTGCGGCTGGTAGGGGGTCTGGTTGTAGCCCGCATCCGCCCGCTGACGCGTCTGCTGCGGCATGCGCCTGGTCGCCGGGCTGGGAGCGCTCGCACCGGTGCCCGGCGCCAGGACCGTCTTGTCCAGGCCAGCGTCCGTGTCGTCCTGCCTGAACCTAGGCATCGGCACCCTCCTCGATCCGGGTGCTGAGCTCGAGCCACTCCTCCTCCAGCGAGGGGATCTTCTTCGCCAGGGCGTTGTACTCCCTCATGCACTTGTCAAATTTGTCGGCGTCGTTGTACAGCTCCTCGTCCGCCATCATCGCCACCAGCTCGTCGTAGCGCTTCTGCGCGGGCTTCAGGGCCGCCTCAACCTGCCGGAGCCTCTTGCGCTCCTCCTTCAGGGCCCGGTTGGCGGCGTTGCGCGCCTGGGCCTCGGCACGGCGCTGCTCCTTGGTCTTAACGTTGCGGCCCTGAGAGCGGGAGTCGTCCTCCTGCGGTGCGCTGGGCTTGGGGGCGCCAGCGGCGTCGCCGCCCTGCTCCCGTGCCTCAAGCTCGGCGCGCTTGTACAGGTAGTAGTCGTAGTCGCCGTCGTACACGGTGACCTTGTGGTCGCGCACGTCGATGACCTTGTTGGCAACGGCCCTCACCAGGTGCTCGTCGTGCGAGATCAGGATGATAGTGCCCGGGAACGTCACAAGGGCCTGCTCAAGCACGTCGACCGAATCGATGTCCAGGTGGTTGGTTGGCTCGTCCAGGCACAGCAGCGGGTCGGGCGCCACGAGCATGCGGGCCAGGGCCAGTCGTGCCTTCTCGCCGCCGGAGAGCACACCCACCCGCTTGTCCACGTCGTCCCCGTGGAACAGGAAGGCGCCCAGGAGCCTGCGCTCCTCGGAGGTGGTCCAGCCGGGGGCCGCCGCGTCCATCTCCTGCAGAACGGTGTTGCCCTCGTGCAGGGTCTCGAGCTGGTGCTGCGCATAGTAGGCCTGCGTCACGTTCTGGCCCAGCTCGATGCGCCCGCTCGTGGGCCGCTCGTGCCCGTTGATCAGCTTCATCAGCGTTGACTTGCCGGCGCCGTTGGGGCCCACGAGCACGGCGTGGTCGCCGCGGTAGAGCTTGAGGCTCACGTGGTCGTACACGTCGTTGTCCTCGTAGTGCTTAGACACGTCGTCCACGCTCACGACCATGTCGCCCGTGCGGGGCGGCTCGGGAAACTTGAAGTGCACCTTCTTGGACGACTCAGGCAGCACCACGAGCTCTGACTTGACCTTCTCGAGCATCTTGATGCGTTCCTGCACCTGGCGCGCCTTGGTCGGCTTGTACCTAAAGCGCTCGATAAAGACCTCCAGGTGCTGGATGTCGCGCTCCTGGGCCTCGCGCTTGGCACGGAGCTGCTCCAGGTTGTCCTCACGCTGTTGCAGGTAGCTGGAGTAGTTGCCCACGTAGGTGACCAGGCGCTTGTTCTCCAGCGCGGCGATGTGGCTCACACAGGAGTCCATGAACGAGCGGTCGTGCGAGACCAGCAGCACGGCCCCGTCGTAGGACGAGAGGAACTGCTCAAGCCACTTCACGCTCTCCAGGTCCAGGTGGTTGGTCGGCTCGTCCAGGAGCAGCAGGTCGGGATGCCGCAGAAGGAGCTTGGAGAGCGAGATGCGCATCTGCCAGCCGCCCGAGAACTCCTCCGCCGGCTTGTCAAAGTCCTCCACGGGAAAGCCCAGGCCCGAGAGGATCTGCCGAGCACGGGCCTCCAGCTCGTAGCCACCCAGGCGCTCAAAGCGGTCCTGCGCGCTGCCGTAGCTGGCGAGGAGGGCGTCCTGCTCAGGTCCTGGCTGAGAAGAGCTTATGCGCTGCTCCATCTCCTCTATGCGGGCCTCGAGGTCCTTGATCTCGTGCGCGGAGTCAACGACCTCCTGCAGCGCGGACTTGCCGCCCACGAGCTTGGTCTCCTGCTCCAGGTACCCGACGGTCGTGTCCTTGGCAAAGCTCACGGTTCCCTCGTCGGGAGACTCCTGCCCCATGATGATCTTGAGCAGGGTCGTCTTGCCGGCGCCGTTGGGTCCCACAAGGCCCCAGCGCTCGCCGGCGTTCAGCTGCAGAGTTGCGGCCGCGTACAGGACACGGCCGCCAAAGGACTTGCTGATCTTGTCCGCAAGAGCAATCAAGCGTACCCCTTCGACGTTCAGGCATAATCCCTAGGATTATACGTGACGCCCAAGGCAGCCGAGCCCGATACCCCCAACACCATGCATCTTGCACTCGCGGGGCGATCAACGAGGCTCAGCCTCACATACCTCAAACGGATGATGGGAGCCGCCGCTTAGCACCATTAGCCCTCGTGCATTTTCAACGACCAGCTGCTTAACATACCTAGACCTCTTGGGGTTCAAAGGCCCAAAACTCCCATGAGACATAGGCTTCCTAAGCAGCCAAACCCTCAAATCACAAGAGGCGTAGTATCGCTAAGCGCCCCCCTATGGACACGCAAGGCAGGTGCATTCTAGCCACCCCACCAGCAGGCTCGGTGACTCCACTCGCCGCGAAAGCTCCAGCCCCCACTCCTTCGCCACACTCTTGGCCGGTCTTTCCCAGTCAATCAGGACGCCCAAGAAAGGGCCCCACCCATACCGTGGAGCCCCCACCACACATATGCCAAGCGAGACACACGCCACAGACGCAGACGAAGCCCGCGCACCCGGCCGGGTGCGCCCCTCTTAGCCCAAAGCCGTACTCGTCTCCGCGCGCGAGAGACCCAGCGCACCTTTCGCGTGAGTCCGCGCTCCGTCCACGACCCCTACTCGTCGCAGGTCAGGTGGATCGCGAACCCCGCAATCTGGTCCTTGAAGTAAACCAGGTGCGTGGACCCGTCGGGGTTGAGCGCGCGGGCGTTCTGATCGATCTGGAACCCGCGGGCCTCGAACCAGCGCTCAGCCGCTGGGATGTCGTTGACGTAGAGGCCGATGTGGCCCTTCTCTCCCCTGTTGCTGCCGGGACGCATCACCTCCACCAGCGTTCCGGCAAACACGGAGACGGGCGCCACGACGTTGCGCTGCAGCCCCATTAGCGTCTGGAACTGGGAGACGATCTGCTCCGCCTCCTCGTCGCTCGTGGCGTTGATCCCGATGTGGGAGATGTGCATGTTGAACAGCTGGACCGGATCTTCCTCTTGTGCCATGGGAGTCCCCTCTCGCTCGAGCTAATAAAAAACCCGGACATCATAGATGCCCGGGCATATCTTACATGGTGGAGAATAGGGGATTCGAACCCCTGACCTCATGACTGCCAGTCATGCGCTCTCCCAACTGAGCTAATTCCCCGTTCGCGTTGGTGCGGTAGCTATATTACCAAAGGCTCAAAATGGGTCAAGCGGGAATTTGACTAATTTGGAAAAAAGTTTGGATGCGGCTATCCAACTGGGCAAACCCCAACGACAAGCAAGCACCTACTTGGCCTTCTGCGCGGCGACCACCTGGCGGGCGTTGGCAAACGACACAAGAGCCAGGGCCAGCACCAGCAGGACCAGGATCATGTAGACCGTGTTGCGGTCGGCGCGCACGGGTGGCATGACCACGAAGATCGAGGCGACGAACTCGACCAGCACCATCACCGAGCTGGTGTCGCGAATGCGCTTTGCGTTGGACGGGACGTTGGCCCAGATCGACCCCCTCAGTCCCAGGTACGCCCCGGTGACACCCACCAGGGTCAGCATGTAGTGCGAGACGGACAGGGGGTTGGAGACGATGGCGATCACGCCGAGGACCACGGTGACGACGCCGACGACGAGGTCGGCGATGCAGGCGATCTTGATCCTCTTCATACTCTGGTTCATGTGCACCTCTTTGGTTTCGTGTCTCACGGCCATGGGCTTGGGCGTGTGCCGTCGGCACTCCCCCCGCCTGGCGCCAGACGGCTGCAACACACCTGAGTTTACCCTCGCGCAGGTGCCACATTCCCACGGCATAGGCGAGAGGTCGGTGGCGGCTCGGGCGAGCGCGGGCGAGAGACGCACTGCCAGCCTGGTTGGCGCCGATCCCGCCGGCATCGGGCAGCGCTACTGCGCGTGGGTCACCTCACGAGACGGCTCGGGCGTGACGCAGGTCCAGGCGCAGAATGACATCATGACCCGCAACGGCTACGGGAGCTCCACAAGTTCCTGCTCCACGGCTCCAACAAGGGCAACGGACTCCTGTGCTCCCAGCTCTCGAACTCCGGATCAGCCATGTCCACCACGCAGCGCTACGTTGTGAAAGACGTGAAGCTCGTGGCGGACGGCGACGCGATCCAGTCGCAGGGCTCCCAGCCAAAGGAGAGCGCAACCCCCAACAAGGCGAAGTGCCTCGTCGTGCTCACAGGCACCGTGCGGAAGATGAACGGGAATGATGCGATCAACCTGTGCGTGAATCTCGGAGTAATGCCCACGGAACGTACAGAGGAAAAGAGAAGCCATCCAGACGCATACGGAGACCTATCTACCTTCACGTACACGCTCTTCGTGCTCGACGAACCACAGTATATAGAGTGGTGCGTACCTTACCCAGGCTTGCCATTGTCTTAAGAAGGCAGAAAGACCTATGTCATTGACGTGCGAGACAGCTCGGGGTCATATGACAGCACCTTGGAATCGTATGAGTGCCAACACGTAACGGCGGCTTTCGACAACAGGGATAGTCGGTGGGCATCCCAGGCCGACCCCCCTGGGAGAGAGCCCATCTTGCTCGAGCGTGGAGGTTCTCGCCGTGGGTTAGCCGCACTCATCCCCCTCGCGATAGCGAGTAACAAGCTGCCACCTGCCCCTCATCTCTCAAACGCTTCCGATCGCATAGCTACGCATCCACGCCAACCCCCTCTTTGCATAGAACCAACGTACAAGCGCATACTACACATCGGCCAAAACCTGCACGTTAGTTGTGTGCGCGTAGTAGGCCGCCGCTTACGAAAATGTCGCGAAACGTGGCAAGGCGCATGACTGTCTAGTACCAATGTGGAGGGAACGTGCAGGTGAGGATACCGCCAGGCGACCGTCTGCGATACGACTTGCCACTGACGAGATGGCGGGAGGGTAAACATGGACGGGTCTGACGGCCTGACTGCCAGGGGAGTCGATGAGCCAACGTTTCCCAAGCGTCACAGCCGCGTCCCGACAGAATGCGTCAGGCCACGTAAATGTGCTGGTAGATGGCCCGTTTGGCATCCATTAGGCGAATATCGGCAACTTACCGCAAAATTTTGACTCGGCCTTTGGAATTTGTCATGGCACTCGCGTAGGGACTCTGGTAAGATGCTCCTTGCGCTGAGGGCGATTGGCTCAGGGGTAGAGCACTTCCTTCACACGGAAGGGGTCGCTGGTTCGAATCCAGCATCGCCCACCATGACATTGAGGCGACGGCTTCGGTCGTCGCCATTTTTGTAAGGGCCCATGGCGCAACGGTTAGCGCAGGGGACTCATAATCCCTGGGTTGCAGGTTCGAATCCTGCTGGGCCCACCACTAATGTGACGCCCCCGGCGAGTCTTCGCTGGGGGCGTTTTGGTAGCTCTAGACTTCTCCTCGGGAAGCCATCAGGAAATTCTCGGTCTCGCGTTTACGCTAGGCAACTGAGTGCCGACGGTTCCGTCAATAGTCTTTCGCACTTTCAGCAACCATGGTCTCGCCCCGGTAGT
>ERZ1643246.45-NODE-45-length-160302-cov-8.135803_pt1 | contig 160302 bp, 154 predicted proteins | sample MGYA00579265_ERZ1643246 | MGnify/ENA primary metagenome ERZ1643246 (study PRJEB29033, sample SAMEA4952261) | chicken gut metagenome | biome: Broiler Chicken; feature: Gastrointestinal Tract; material: Caecum | place: Ireland | collected 2018 | study: Broiler... | reverse complement strand
GCAAAGAATGGAAGGAGTCAAATGCATTACTTGGAGGAACAAATTTTATATTTTGGACAAAGATAGGTATTCCTATACTTATGCCAAGTATATTAAGTACATTTTCTGTATTATTTGCAAATGCTCTTGCAGCCTATGCTTCAGCCTATGCCTTATTAATGAATAATGTTTCGTTATTACCAATACGTCTTTCAGAACAGTTTGTTGGTGACCTTGTTCAAAGACCTGAATTTGGTAGTGCAATAGCTGTTGTATTAATAGCTTTTATGATAGTTGCTATTTTGATACAGAATAAGTTGACTTTAAAGAAAGGAATATGAGGTTATGGAAATAAATAAAAAAAGTTCCAAGTTTGCAATAATTGTTATTATAGCTTATCTTTTAATACCACTTGTTATGACATTAATATATTCTCTTTTTGAAGAATGGATTGATGTTTTACCTAAAAATTTTACATTAAACGCATATATAGAAATTTTTACTGACTCTGTGTTTTGGGTTTCTGTTGGACGAACTGTTTTAATATCTATTGTACCTATTATATTATGCACAGTTATAGTGCTTCTTGCTATGTATGTTACATATATTTACAAACCAGAATGGGATAAATATGTACAGATATTATGTACAATTCCATATGCAGTTCAAGGTGTAATATTGCCGATTTGTGTATTATCATTATATACTTCTGTACCAAAACCTTTCAACAACCGTATATTTTTACTTATTTCTACTTATATGATAGTTATATTACCATATATTTATCAAGGAATAAGAAATAATTTACAAGGTATTGGTGCTAAAAAATTAATTGAAGCAGCCCAGATGCTTGGTGCAAGCAAATTTTATGCATTTTTCAGAGTTGTAGTACCAAATATTATGAATGGTGTAACAGTATCCATAATGCTTGCAATGGCAATTATATTTGGTGATTTCGTAATAATAAATACTCTTGCAGGTGGTCATTTTCAAACAGCCCAGATGTATTTATATGATGTAATGAAAAAGTCAGGTCAACTTACATGTGCAGTAATTATTATATTGTTCTTGGTTACATTACTTATTTCTGCTTGTGCATTTTTTATTCAAAGAAGAAAGGAAAAGGAAGCTTAAGTTATGGCGTATATTGAATTTAAAAATATTAACAAATTTTATGGTAATAATCATGTTTTAAAGAATATTAATTTAAAAATTGAAAAAGGGGAGTTTGTAACATTATTAGGACCTTCAGGCTGTGGTAAAAGTACTCTTCTTCGTTCTCTTGCAGGACTTGAGGAAGTTACAGATGGAAATATTATATTAGATGGTGAAGATATTACTAAAAAAGAACCTAAGGATAGAAATATTGGTATGGTTTTCCAGCAATATAGTTTATTTCCTAATATGACAGTTGAAAAAAATCTTGCTTTCGGCTTAAAACTCAAAAAATTACCACAGGAAGAAATTAACGAGCGTATAAAAAAAGCTATAAAGATTGTTGAACTAGAAGGAAAAGAAAAATCATATCCAAATAATCTCTCAGGTGGTCAGCAACAAAGAGTTGCTCTTGCAAGAGGAATTGTAATGCAGCCTAAGGTTTTATTACTTGATGAGCCTTTAAGCGCTATTGATGCAAAACTTAGAAAATCATTGCAGTTAAGCATTCGTGAAATACATAATAAATTAGGATTAACAACTATATTCGTAACACATGATCAAGATGAAGCTATGGTTATGAGTGATGTTATACATTTATTCCATAATGGTGTTATTGAACAGTCAGGAACACCTATTGACATTTATACAAAGCCTACTACATCATTTGCAGCAAGCTTCATTGGAAATTATAATATATTTGGTGCCAATGTAATTTCAAAAATAACAGGTACTGAATGGAAAACACAGGTTGCTATAAGACCAGAAACAATTATGATGTCAAAAAATCCTATTGTAAATGATGATAGCTTTAAGATGGAAGGAATAATAAAAGAACATATTGCCAGAGGTAATGTTTTAAGATATTGTATAGATGTAAATGGTGTTGATATATATGCTGATGCTTTATTCAGAAGCGCATCAATATTTAAAGATGATGAAAAAGTTTATTTATCAATAGATGAGCATAACTGTATTTGTATTTCAGAGGTGAATTTGCATGAATAATATATCAATAGAAGGATTTAGTAAAACAGGAAATTGGTATAAAGGCAATTTGCATTGTCACTCAACAAATTCTGATGGTAAACTTTCACCAAAAGAAGTTGTAGAACTTTTTAAAAATAATGGATATTCATTTTTATGCTTTTCTGACCATGATATATACACGGATTACAGAAGTGAGTTTGATTGTAAAGATTTTATAATATTGCCGGGGCTTGAGGCTTCTGTAAGTCTTTTTGATGAAAGTGGAAAATACAGATTAAAAGCACATCATATACATGGTATACTTGGAACTGCTGAAATGGAAAAAAATGCAGAAAATAAATTTGAACATTTACAAAGAAGAGAAGTAAAAATATATTATGGTGATTGGGAGGGTAAAAAAACAGCACAGGAATTATGTGATGAAATGAAAAGCTATGGTATGATTACAACATATAACCACCCAATATGGTCAAGAGTTTCATATAATGAATTTTGTGATATTGAAGGTATTTGGGCATTGGAAATATTCAATTATAATACTGTAAATGAAAGTAATACAGGATATGACGAAGTATATTGGGACGAAATGTTAAGACATAACAAAAAAATGCTAGCTTTTGCAAGTGATGACAACCATAATGAAGGTATATTTGATGATACGTGTGGAGGATATATTATTGTAAAATCAGACAGCCTTGATAGAGAATCTATTATAAACAATATGCTTAAAGGTAATTATTATTCTTCAAGTGGGGTTGCAATTGAAGATTGGGGAATAAAAGATGGTGTTGCATATGTAAAATGTGAAAATGTTTATAGAATAGATTTTATTGTTGGAAATTGTATAAATGATGGTATAAGTATAATGTCAAAAACATTGAATAATGAACTTACATATGGTGAATATAAACTGAAAGGCCACGAAAAATATATACGCGTAAAATGTAGTGATGTTTATGGAAAAACTGCTTGGTCAAATCCAATATATTTAGGGGAAATATACAAACAATAAAGCTGTAAAGAAAAAAAGAACAAAAACAAAAATATTCTTCCATAATAGTTTGAGGATATTAAAAAACTGCAGTTTTTAGACAGAAAATAAAAATGCACTTAAAATAAAGGGAGCTTACAATCAATTATTCTGATTTTAAATTCTCTTTATAATATGGTTTTATTTCAAATGTATTGTTTTTCATTAACTTTATGATTCGTTTCAAATGACGGATAAATAAGCACCATAATCCTTTGCATTTTCATATCAAATAAGATGTAATATCATAACCATGCTTAAGCTTTGGTTCACGATTTTTAGTTTCTATCATTTTTTCACCAATCGTGATTGTTATAGCAGCCATAATTAGCTGTCCTTATGATCTGCCTTGGTCTTTTATTATAAGATAATTGCAGATATTATATATTATAGACAAATATAATACGTTTGTAGATGGGGCGGTTACATTGCTGACCGCTCTTTTTGATATGTTTTGGTACTTGTTTGTCTTATTTTTGCTCTTTAATAGACTAGATTGGTTCACCAGTTGGCATAAAGCAAGGTGATTTAAACCAAAGCTCAAGCAAAGAAGGACTAAATGGTTTATGAAAGAAATTGAGTTATTGAGTCATTCTAATTGTAGCGTTTTCTGTACCAGTTGCCTTGGTCAATCTGGGTGCGGAAATTGGGATTTTTACAACTGTCAGCTGGTTTACTTTGAAGAATCTGATGGTCAACGAGATGCGAACTATTTTAGAGAACCTTGTGGAATCTGATTATCATATGCCAAATATGTGATTGTCCTACGTCATTATTCCTTATATCCACATAAAGTTTGAGCAAAATGACCTTTCCTTTCAGAAATCCTTTACAATATGCCAGATTTTCCCCACGCTGAAAAATCGGTGGGTACACGTTCGTGATGAAACAAAATTTAAACGCATGGCTGCGCCAGTCCCAGCATAAAGTGAGGCGGCTGGAATAACCCCAAAAAGTAATACGAAAAGGTCGAGACAAGATTTGTAAGGTGGTTGGAAGAAAAAGCGATAGTTATACAATTAAAATAAATCCTAGGTATAAAAATTCCATACAGTAAGCTACCTTTCATAAAGAATATCCTGGCATATTGCGTTTTTTCTTTCATTCTGAAACGCTTTTTCTCAAGTATATTTATCTTTTTGTATCTTAAGGGAGTAAGTAACTTCTTTCCTCGTTTTTATGATCTGAGCCAAATTTCTGAAATAGACAATTTCTTTTTCTGGATCATCTTCTAAATTTTTTATTGAAAAAATTTCTTTTATTGATTCATCTATCTAACAAATGGCTATTCTTAACTTTTTAGAATAACCCTGCAAAAATTTTTCGTAGCAATTTCTGATTGTATCTTGCTTTGTATGGAAGCAATAGGTAATAATGAATAACAGATGAAATAAAAATGATAATAGATCAGTCGAATTTTTTTTATAAAAAAATAGGATATGAAATATAGAAAATGAAAATAATTTATTCTATATTTTTTGTTGTATCATTATTAATGTTATTTTTAATTAAATTATTAAAAATTCGTCTCAAATGACTTCTTTGGTATAATATAATAAACTAATATAAATATAAAATTTTTTTGTCAAAAACCGAAAATGACTTGACAACTTTTTATATTATTTTTAGTGTAGGTATTGGGGGATTGTCAAAATTACATCTTGTTCAAGGTCTTGGAAGTGTTTGCTACAATTTAGGGAGGGATAAAATATGAAACTTAAAGAAAAATTGGAGCATATGAACCAGTCAAAATTGATTTGGACATTGAGTCTAACCAGCATTATTGGTCTAATTCTAACACAACTTTTTATTTTTGGAATCGTTAGAAATATGTTAGTTATTTCGAAAGATACGGAAAATCAGGCAATTTTAATTGACGCTGCCAATCAATTTATGGACGGTTCTGCCTATTTAACTGATGAAGTGCGCGCCTATGCCGCAACTATGAATCAAGTCCATTATGATAATTACCACAATGAAGTTAACGAATATAAAAATCGAGATAAGGGTTATAAAACAATGACTGAAGTTGGGATTACCGAAAAAGAGCAATCTATGATTGATGAAATGTCTCAAATCTCCAATACATTGGTTCCTTTAGAAGAAGCCGCAATGCAAAATATAAAAGATGGCAATCAAGAAGCCGCATTGGATTATGTTTATGGGGAACAATATGAAAGTCAAATTACAAAAATTCGCACACTGCAAACCGATTTTTTGAATGAATTGAAAACACGGACAAGTAATCATTTAAACACTTTAACTTTGGCAACAGTTGTATTAACCATTATTACTACTGTATTATTATGGTTTTCTATTTTGGGAGCGATATGGACATATTCCATTTTGAAAAAGAAAATCATTTCCCCAATGCTAACGATAAGAGACCACTGCTTGCGCTTGTCTGAAGGTGATCTCTCTACTCAAATTGAATTAAAAGAAGATCAGACTGAACTGGGAATGTTGGTAAGCGGTATCAATACTACACAAAATAATTTAAAATTATATGTTTTAGAACTTACCAGATTATTAAATGAAATGGCACAAGGGAATTTTACAGTGCAGTCAAGTGTTCAATTTAAAGGTGATTTCATACAAATTAATAAATCCATAGAAAGCACACTACAAAATTTGAATCATACCATGGCAGAAATCCGCAATTCAGCAGAACAAGTGTCCATTTCAGCAAATGAAGTATCTTTAGGTGCTCAAGACTTGGCCAATGGTGCAACTGAACAGGCCGGAAGCATTCAAGAATTAAATGCCATGGTGGAAGATATTTCTTCCAATGTAAAAACAAATACACTTGCAATTCAAACCGCATACAAACATACACAACTGATTAACACTACAGTTCAGGAAAGTAATGAAAAAATGCAACAAATGCTTGATGCGATGCAGAAAATTTACATACAATCTGAATCTATTCAAGATATTATACAATCCATTGAAAATATCGCATTTCAAACCAATATTTTATCATTAAATGCTGCCATTGAAGCAGAAAGAGCTGGGGAATCTGGTAAAGGCTTCTCTGTGGTAGCTGGTGAGGTTCGTAAACTTGCCAATCAAACATCTGAATCTGTAAAAAATACAACGGAGTTAATTCAAACATCATTAGAAGCTGTTAAGTACGGTGCAGAAATGGCGAAAAACACGGCAGAATCTATGGAACAAGTGGTGAAAAAATCACAGGAAATTGAGCAAACAATCGAAAAAATTACCAAAACTTCTATCGAACAATCTGATGCCATTTCACAAATTAGTCTTGGCATTTCACAAATTACTGCTGTTATTGAAACCAACTCAGCAACCAGTGAAGAATCAGCAGCAGCGAGCGTAGAATTATCCGGACAATCCGATAAAATGAAGGAATTAATCGGTCACTTTAAAGTCAATTAAAAAAAATGTATGAATGAAAAAGATCAAAGCAAATGTAATATCAGTTGCTTTGATCTTTTTGTCGGATTTAAAAATAAAGTATACACAAGGATTGGTTCTTGGTTTTGGAAAGTTTTTCTAAGAAATAAATTATAAAATTTTCGTTGTTCCCAAGTCCCAAAAGATACAGATATTTATCAAATTTTTCTCACTCAGTTATGCGATGTTCCAATCGTTTTGATTTTAGAGATAGAACTTTTCATAGAAAACAAAAAATAATTTGCACATCGGATCTCAGAAAATTGTTTGAAAGAACTGAAACCGATTTGTTTTTTCGTTCATATACTGAAACAGAATCAAGTGTAGATCTTTCTTCTCTTAAAAAGAAGTGAGATATGCATACTGTAATGGGGAGAGACGAGAAATGAACGAAAAACAGCGTAAACCCAAGTTTCAAATTGGGGAAGAAGTAAAAATAGAACTTCTAAATTCTGTAGGAAAAATAACCAACATTATACATCTGCCTTCTCATTTTATTTATGAAATCAATAAAAATGATGGATTATTTTTTGAAGAATCGTTGCAGTCCATTTGTTCTAAGGTAAAAACAGATAAAGAAAAGGTAGAGCTTACATTTTGTTATGATTTTGATGATTTTGTCAAAGTAAATGGATATGGAGAAGATATATACAGAATTGTAGGAAAACGTCTGGAAGTTTGGCGTTATAAAAGTGATACATGGGAAGATATTATATATGAGCTGACAAAAATTACAGATGGAGAATGGCTGGAAGCAAATGAAGCAGATATTATTTGTATAGATTGGAATGAGGAAGAACTTGCTTTCTTAATGAAGAAGAAATCAAGCTGGAAAAATAAATGGTCACGTTTAGATGCTGAAAAATTAAAGGCCATTCAAGGACATAAAAAAATAGGGATGCATGTAGACCGAAATCAAATCATTGATGAATTATTAGATTTACACAATGATTATACATTTATGTTCCAAAAATTCCGCGACGAACAATATCAAACGGTTGTAGAATTGATTGAGGAAAAGCTTTCTAAATTGGTAGAAAAAGCATAGTGTAATAAATTTATCATTTGCATTGTCCAAAACCACTTTTTTTCATGTTTGATGCTATAATAAATCAGTGAGAGACAAAATATTTACAGAGGTGAAGACAGTGCAGTTTTTTCAAAATTTGCTTTATCCATTTAAAGCAGATGAAGTAAAAACACAAACCATATTAACAGATGAAAGTTATTATCCGGGTGAACTTATGAAGGGATCTGTTCGCATCGAAAGCAAAAAAAACAGGCAACGTGTGGACAGTTTATATCTAAAGATATTTACACAGTTTGAAAAAAAAATAAATGGAAAAAAACTGCTTGTAACTTATCCAATTTCAAAAAATAAACTGATACAGACCATCTATGTTGAACCTGGTGTTGAGCAAGTAATTCCTTTTACCATTCAACTTCCACTTCTAACACCACTCAGTGTGGGAAATTCCAAGATTTGGTTGCAAACAGAGCTGGATTTTGCCAATCGGAAGGATCCATCCTATCAAAATGAATTGATGGTTACGCCTTCTTCTTTATACCAATCTTTTTTTATTTTATGCAATGAAATGGGGTTTCGTCTGAAAAATAGTTATTGCATTCATAACGAAACAGCTCAAATGATTGCACAACCCTATGTGCAAATCTTTGTTTTTGCATCTGTTCAAGAGACAATCAACCAATTCTTACAAGTTATCGCTTCCTTTATCCCAATGACAGAGGAAAAAGCACTGCTTTCCATTCAATGGTCTACCAAAAAACATATGCAAAGAAAAGGGCAATGGGACAAGCTTGAATTTTCAATGGCAAATTTTAGTCAAGTCAAAGAATATCTCATCCAGCAATTGAATGCTTTTGTAGAATAAAAATAATGATTTTAGGGAGGACACTATGGATCAAAATCAAAGAAAGAATATTTGGCTTTTAGGTATGACTAGCGGGATGATTTTGTTTCTTCTTATGGTCTACATATTGGTTAAACAACCGGAACTTTTACATAAAATTGATGTATCAGGGCAGCTTCTTTATCAGTTGGTTTCCTCTCATGATGGGTTGACCTCGTTTTTTACCTACATCACAACATTGGGCAACAGGCATGCATTTATTTTATATTGTATTTTACTTGCTGGGTCCATTATATTTGTTCAACGCAAAAAGCTTGTATGGTTTATATTGATGGCTTTTGTTCTTTCCGTTCTTTGCAATCATTTTGTGAAAGACATTTTTGCTCGGACCAGACCTGAGCTAGAGCATTTGGTTTATGCAAGTGGATTTAGTTTTCCAAGTGGGCATGCTATGAATTCTATGGTGTTTTTTGGATTGCTATTGTATTTTTTTTATGGTATTGCACAAAAAAAATGGCAAAAAGCACTGATTGTAATCGGTTTTTCAATTGTCATTTTAGGCATTGCTATGAGTCGAGCAGCAGTTGGTGTTCATTTTGTTTCAGATATTGTTGCTGGTTTAAGTTTGGGACTGTGTATTGTTTGTGTGACCTTATTTGTTTATGAAAGCAGCGAAGGATTGTTTCAATTAAAATAAAAGGGGCAGGCGTTTGATGGTAGATTGGCTTTCTGAGCTTTTCACGATTTCACCAATTTTGTTCTGTTTTGCGAGTATTCTTTTAAATGCAGGATTTCAAATTTTCTTTCTGTCAAGCTTTCCGATTACTGTTGTGAATATTGCTGTATTAGGACCTGGACCTATTGGCGGCGGTCTTCTTACTTTTATTGGAGAAGTGACTGCAGCGTTTGTAACCTATCATGTTTATAATCGAGGATGGAGAAAATTTAGCAAAAAAATTCCACAGACCATAAAACCAAAAAAATATATAGGAGCATTAATAAAGTTCAGACAGCAGCTACTATGGATTGTTTTTTTGCGGCTCATACCGTTTTTTCCTTCAAGCGCTGTTGTTATAATGGCAATCTATCTCAAAATTGATTGGTTGCCTTTTTTATGGGGAAGCATAATCGGAAAACTTCCAGCAACGATTATGGAAGTACTTGGTGCACTTGGTCTCAGTGTAATTTTTTCCGAACAGTTAAATATTGTAATGACCATTTTTATCGTTGGACTGCTTTTGTATTCTAGTAGCAAATGGTTGTGGACAAAAAAGAAAACTTCAGATCCATATCAAGCGGATCAGAAAAATAATTCCAATCATCCCAAATAACGGATAGATGATTGCAATCAATGTGCTGTATTGAAAGCTTGAACACACGGCACATAAGATGAGAAGGAAAAGCAATGTGAATTTTTTTGGGATTTTCTTTTTTTCATAGCAAAGCTCCGCAATTCCGAAACTGTTCGCAGCTAATGTGGAAAAAATCTCCCCAAGAATGATACAAATAAAGGCAAAGTGCAACCATTCATCATAATGAACCAATAATTGTGCTGTTGGAATTTCGATGCTTTGTAAATGAGGGAGCTTACTGATCGCAAAATGATTGAATAAAAGTAGAAATGTCAATCCAAGTCCACCAGCTAGGCTGCTTTTTTTTATTATATCCGGACTTCTTAGTTGATGTGCCAATGGGATTAATACAGCCAAGGAAAGAGATAAATTGAAAGTGGCATAGATAAGAGCTTTAAAAAGCCATAAATAGGAATGTTTCGTTTCCATATAAATTAGATAAGATATAGAAGGTTTAGATAAAAGAAATATCGTCAGACTAAATAAAATCATAAACGGCACGATGAAACCATTGATCCGATGTAAACCTTGGATGCCTCTTGAAATAGAAATATAGCAAAGTACAACCATAAGAAGTACACCAATCCAGCGAGAAAGTTGTAATTGTTCTTCAAACAATGCACCTGCACCAGACAACATAACCGTTGTTACCCCAAAAATCATTATTGTAATCAAAAAATTAAAAATTGTTCCGAGTTTTTCCCCCATAATGTATACAAGAAAGCTGTGCATATTTTTTGTATTTGTTTTCACTGCGACCAACATAATTTTCATTCCTAAAAAAATAAAGGTGAAACCAGCAACGAAAATGCCAAACGTTCCCCAAATGCCATATTGGGTGAAAAACTCTGTAATTTCCCTTCCTGTAGCAAATCCTGCTCCAACAATGGTTCCCATATATGTGAATGCTGCGTGGCGAATAAATAGCCAATCGGTTGTCTTATGCATTTTCGTCCTCCTGTAATAAAGGTTATTTTATTTTATGTACAAGTTTCCAAAAAAGAAGTGTCAGTTCTTTTTCAGGTATAAATTACTGTCTTTTTTTCATATATTGGGACAAAAAAGACAAGTAGGTGAGGAAAATGCAGGAACTAGAAGCGATGATTCTTGGAATCATTCAAGGTCTAACAGAATTTTTACCAATTAGCAGCACTGGACATTTATATATTGGACGGCATATGTTTGGCTTAGATGAAGCAGGTTTATTGTTGGATACCATGCTTCATATGGGAACTTTGATCGCCGTTTTTATTTTTTATCGTAAAGAGTGGCTAAAAATCATTCAGAACCCATTTTCAAAATTAACCGGATTATTATTGATTGGTACAATTCCAGCAGTAATCATTGGTTTTATTTTTCGTGATTTTTTTGATGAACTATCTAAAACTGGTATTACCGTTGGCTGGGAATTTCTCATTACAGGTTTCATTTTATTTTGGGGAGATCAATTAAAAAAAGGCAGCAAGAAAATGGCTGATTTGACCTATATGGATGCATGGGTCATTGGAAGTTTCCAAGCTGCAGCCATTTTGCCTGCCATTTCAAGATCTGGACTGACCATTTTTGGTGGTTTGCTTCGTGGATTAGATAAAGAAACAACAGCATATTTCTCATTTTTACTGAGCACACCAGCAATTATTGGTGGCATTGTATTGGAAGCTGGTGATTTATTGTGTGAAAAAAGTCATTTGGTATTGGATATGGGGATATGGACTCTAGTAATTGGATGTGGATTTGCTGCTCTTTTTGGGTATTTGGCCATTCGTTTTATGATTCGTTATTTACAGACTGGTTCTTTAAGAAAATTTTCTATTTATTTATGGATACTGGGCGTTTTTATTTTGGCTATGCAGCTAAGCGGAAAATGGTAACCAAATTCATAAAAATCAGCTATTTTCTGTCCCAACAGATTTGTAAAAATTCTGGATAGGCTAAACTTGACAACAAAAAGACAGGAATATAAAATTGAACTGTATATTGTATCATAATACTTGTATATCATTGCATTATTTTATACAGGTATCATAACGATATATCATTTGAATGTAGAACGATCATTTCAAACATGAAAAGTGAAGAAAGACGAATGAAGAATCACTAGCAAGAAAATAAGGAGGTGAACGTATGGATTGGCTTACGGTATTCTCCTGCTTGCTTGGTGCTGTAGTTGGTATCGTGATTGGATACTTTGTAAAAACTGTTATAACAAACACGAAAATCAATAGTGCGAAAGCATCTGCTGAATTGATTTTAGAAGATGCAAAAAGAGAATCAGAAAATCTTCGCAAAGGTGCTTTAATTGAAGCAAAAGATGAAATTTTTCGATTTCGCACTGAAGCAGAAAAGGAAGTAAAGGAGAGACGTGCTGAACTTACAAAACAGGAAAATCGCTTGTTACAAAAAGAAGAAAGTTTGGACCGAAAAAGAGATGCTCTAGACAAGAAAGAAAATATTCTTGAAAAAAGAGAAGACTCATTATCGCAAAAACAAACCCAATTGGCAAATGTTGAAGTACGAGTTACAGAGCTTTTACAAAAACAGCAAGATGAATTGGAACGAATTTCTGCATTGACACGTGATGAAGCTAGACAAATTATTCTTGACCGCTTGGAAAAAGAATTGCAGCAGGAAATTGCTGTTTATATTAAAGAAGCAGAAACAAAGGCAAGAGAAGAAGCAGATAAGAAAGCAAAAGAAATCCTGACGTTGGCAATGCAACGTTGTGCGGCAGATCATGTTGCTGAGACAACTGTTTCGGTTGTAAATTTGCCAAATGACGAAATGAAAGGTCGCATTATCGGTCGGGAAGGCAGAAATATTCGGACTTTAGAAACACTTACTGGAATTGATTTAATTATCGATGATACGCCAGAAGCTGTTATTCTTTCTGGATTTGATCCGATTCGAAGAGAAACAGCACGTTTGGCGCTTGATAAATTGGTTCAAGACGGACGGATTCATCCAGCACGAATTGAAGAAATGGTTGAGAAATCACGCCGTGAAGTGGATGAATACATTCGAGAAATCGGGGAACAAACTACCTTTGAAATCGGGGTGCATGGGTTGCATCCAGACTTAATTAAAATTTTGGGTCGACTAAAATTTAGAACAAGCTATGGACAAAATGTTTTAAAACATTCAATGGAAGTTTCGCATCTTTCTGGGTTGTTGGCTGCAGAGCTTGGATTAGACGTAACCTTAGCCAAACGTGCGGGATTGCTTCATGACATCGGAAAAGCGGTCGATCATGAAGTAGAAGGTTCGCATGTTGAGATTGGTGTTGAGCTGGCAACAAAGTATAAGGAGCATCCTATTGTAATCAATGCCATTGCTTCCCATCATGGTGATGCAGAGCCAACTTCGATGATTTCCGTCTTAGTTGCTGCAGCTGATGCATTATCTGCAGCAAGACCAGGTGCACGCAGTGAGACACTCGAAAACTACATTAAGCGCTTAGAGAAACTAGAAGAAATTTCAGAATCCTATGACGGGGTAGAAAAATGTTTTGCAATTCAAGCTGGACGCGAAGTACGTGTAATGGTAAAACCTGATTCTGTAGATGATGTTGGTTCACATAAGCTGGCACGAGAAATTCGAAAAAGAATTGAGAACGAACTGGATTATCCAGGTCATATTAAAGTAACCGTTATTCGAGAAACACGCGCAATTGAATACGCAAAATAAAAACCGGCTTAAGTAGAGCCGGAAACAAAACTATAAAGAAAAACAAAAGATCGGCTGCTTTTTGGCGGTCTATTCGTAAGCCATTGCGACTATGGATCTTGCTTTGTAGCAAATAAAATATAGTCAAGTGGATAATGTGCAAAAGCACAGAAGCGCTTAGGATAGTCTTGCTAAAGTTAGCCGATTTCTTATATTTTTAAATTAATATTCAAAAAATTAATTTAAAAATATTTTTGTTTTGATAGCCTATTATTTTTTATAATATTTATAAAAGAATCTGAATAAAACTCAAAACAAAGCAGATAGTTCTATAATATTTGATGTTGTGAGTCAATCTATTTTCGTTTTTGAATCATCTTTTTCTTTGATTGCGACTTGATCGTAAACAAGGATTTAAGTAAGAAGAAAAAATAAAAATTTTTAGAATTGGTTTTATGATGAAAACCCAGAATGTGAGGGAACAATTGCTATGAAAATTCTTTTTGTCGGTGATATTGTTGGATCTCCGGGAAGAGAAATGCTGGCAGATTATTTGCCTAAAATGAAAAAAATATACCAACCAGATGCCATAATTGTAAATGGCGAAAATGCAACAAACGGAAAAGGATTAAATGAAAAGCATTACCATGAGTTGATACGTTTAGGTGTCCAAGTCATTACAATGGGCAATCATACTTTTGCAAAAAAACAAATTTTTGATTATATAGACGAAAACGCTCGAATCATCCGCCCAGCAAATTATCCAAAAGAAACACCTGGAGTTGGTTATACTTATATCGAAGTTGGAAAACAAAAATTGGCTGTCATCAATATTCAAGCTCGTACATTTATGCCTTCTCTTGATTGTCCGTTTACAATCATAGATAAAATTTTGCAAGAAATAGATGCGAATACATGGATTTTCGTTGATTTTCATGGTGAGGCGACCAGTGAAAAAATTGCAATGGGCTGGTATTTAGATGGACGAGTTCATGCTGTTGTTGGCACACATACCCATGTTCCGACAGCAGATGCTCGGATTTTACCAAAAGGAACAGCCTATATTACAGATGTAGGAATGACTGGACCTTATGATGCTGTGCTTGGTGTAAGCAAAGAAAAAGTCCTAGAAAAATTTATTACAGCCTTGCCTGTTCATTTTGAAGTAGATACAATAGGGCGAACACAACTTTGTGCGGTTCTGATTAAATTAGACGAAAAAAGTCGCAGAGCAATACAAATTCAACAAATTTTAATTAATCCAGATCATCCATTTATCGGTTCTTAATTCATAGGGAAAACAAGCTTGGCACAACATATAATGTATGCCAAGCTTTTTCGTTTTAATTACTATATAAATATATAATAATATTTTTTGAAATCCATAGAATTTTATTCCATTTTTTTCTATTACTATCGTTTTGAAGGAATTGGAATCAGTGTATTATTTTTTTATAATCGGTTACCTAGCACAGGATTCTTAAATGCCTTTATGCAGTCATTACAGGTATTTTCGGAAAAATAGGCATGCTTTGTAAATCTGCTGCATACATAAGAATATAAGATGCTCAAACAGAATGAATAGAAAAAACAAAGAAAATAAACGAACATGAAACAAATGGTTCAATCAGAGGAGGAAAAAGGGATGGAAATTTTAAAGGTATCAGCAAAATCAAATCCAAATTCAGTAGCAGGTGCACTGGCAGGTGTATTGAGGGAAAGAGGGTTAGCAGAAATTCAAGCTATTGGAGCAGGTGCCTTAAATCAGGCTGTAAAGGCGGTTGCCATTGCAAGAGGATTTGTTGCACCAAGTGGTGTTGATTTAATTTGTATACCAGCTTTTACAGATATTAAAATTGACGGTGATGAACGAACAGCCATTAAATTAATTGTGGAGCCGAGATAAATCGATACAATACAAATGAAAATAAGCAATAAACTTAAATTTGGGAAATCTAAATTAAACAACATAAGTATCTATTTGCATCTTAGAACAATCTAGATTGGGTTTTACTGGTTCACTGAGAGAAACCAAATAGAAACATCGCTTATTTTTTTAAGGGAGGATTTATGCGTCTTGTAGATTTACATTGTGATGTTTTATACAGCCTATGGAAAAATCCGAAGAAGAGTTTTTATGCACCAAATGATTTGGCCGTAAATGCCCATTGGATGGAAGCCTTTCATCAAATGGTGCAAGTTATGGCTTTATATGTTCCTATATCAATCCCGCATAATCAAAGATTACCCATTGTTTTACAAATGATTGATATTTTTCATCGAGATATTTTATCAAAGGGAAATAAAAAATATAAATGGCTACGATATGCAGAGGATTGGAGTAACTTGGCTCCAAATGAGAAAGGTTTTGTACTGTCATTGGAAGGATGTGAAGCCATTTCAGATGATGAATCTGTATTTTGGAATTTGGTCGATAAAGGCGTTCAAATTTTCGGACTAACATGGAATTATGGTAATTTACTGGGTGATGGCATTGGAGAAACACGCAAAGCTGGGCTTTCTTTACAAGGAAAACAATTTTTACGTTGGTGTCAACGAGCAAATGCAATTGTGGATGTGTCTCATTTAAATGAAAAAGGATTTTGGGATTGTATGGCAGTAGATGTATCAGTTATGGCCTCACATTCCAATGCAAAACAAATTTGCCCACATCCAAGAAATTTAACGGATGAACAAATTCAAGCGTTAATTTGTAAAGAAGGCATAGTTGGTCTAACCTTTGTGCCTGAATTTTTATCAGCCAATCCATCTTTAGACGATATTGTTCGGCATATTGAGCATATCTGCATGTTAGGTGGAGAAAACCATCTGGCAATCGGATCAGATTTTGAGGGAATAGACAAACCACTTGCATGCTTAAATAATTTGGGAGATATTCCACATTTATTGGATTATTTATCAAAATTTTTCTCAGATGAACTCATTCAAAAAATTTGCTACAAAAATTTCATGCACAAAATTTTAATTTAAAAAGTATATTTCGTAGATGAGTAAATCATAAGTTTTAAAATTTTATTTTCCCTTCGTTTTCAAAATTAACAAATAACTGTACTCCTTTTCAAAATGACTTTGCTCTGGCATAGTTAAAAGAAAAGGAGATTTTTTGTATGTTTGGTATTTATGAATACAGTACATGGCTTCCCATCGGAATTTTTTTGTTTCTGTTTTGGAAAAAAAGAGAAAATAAAGATAGAGTTATCTCATTATGGACGCTTCTGATATGCATTGGAATATCACTTGCCTGTAATGGTTTACTCGTATTTTTTTATCCATCATTTGCCTCTTTACAGTTTATCTTTTTCTTTTTTATTCAATTTTTCTTTTTATTTTGGTTAGGTATTATTGATTTTAAAACGTGTCTTGTTCCACTTTTCCCATTATGGTTTTGGATTGCGATCAGCATATTATGGAAGATTTGTTTTTTTTCTTTTTCATTTTTACAAGTTATGAGTAATTTTCTGATTATTTATGGCATTGGCTTTTGCCTTTATATTTTATCAAAAAAATCTTTCGGACTGGGAGATCTATATTTTTTATGTGGACTGAGTACATTAATTGAAATGAACCAGCTACTTTCTGTTTTAAAATTCGCGATCATATGGGGTGGGGCAACCGCACTTATTTTATTGATTTTCAAACAGACAAACACGAAATCGGTACTTCCTTTCCTTCCTTTTTTATCCGCTTCGGTTCTGCTGCATATTTTCTATCATCCATGGTTGTTGTTGTAATTCATTTGAATACAAGATGAAAAATCTGAAATTATAAAGGTTGAAAGGTGTTTGAATATGCTTTAATATGGATAAGATGATTAAAGTTTGAATGAAAGATGGAGAGGATCAATTCGTGAACGAAGAACAAAAAAAACAAACCAATCAAATACAATCTGCCCCAAACCTAAATGCCGCAAGAAAACGTGGAAGAGAAACCATTTCTTATCAACGTGATTTTGTAATTCCAGAACAAATGTCCAGGATTGGTGAAGGGAAGAAATATTATATTCGCACCTATGGCTGCCAAATGAATGAACATGATTCTGAAGTGATGGGTGGGATTTTAAGTGAAATGGGTTTTACGACAACAGACCAAGTTGATGAAGCGGATATTATTTTGCTAAATACTTGTGCGGTGCGAGAAAATGCAGAAAACCGAGTATTCGGTGAAATTGGTCATTTGAAATCCTTAAAGCGACATAACCCAGATGTCATTTTAGGCATTTGTGGCTGTATGTCGCAAGAAGAAGGAGTGGTAGAACGCTTATTACAAAAGCATCAATTTGTGGATCTGATTTTCGGTACACATAATATTCATCGTCTACCAGAGCTTTTACAGCAATGCTACATGAGCAAAGAAAACGTTGTTGAAGTCTGGTCCAAAGAGGGTGACATTATTGAAAATTTGCCGAAACTGCGCCAAGGTGGAATTAAGGCATGGGTAAATATTATGTTTGGTTGCGATAAGTTTTGCACATACTGCATTGTGCCATATACACGTGGAAAAGAACGGAGTCGCCGCCCAGAAGATATTATTCAAGAGGTTCGGGAATTGGCCGCTTCGGGATATCAGGAAGTTACTCTTTTGGGACAAAATGTCAATGCATACGGAAAGGATTTTGTCGATTTAGATTATCGATTTGATAAACTGCTGGATGATTTACGAAAAATTGATATTCCACGGATTCGTTTTACAACAAGTCATCCACGCGACTTTAATGATGATTTGATTGACGTACTGGCAAAAGGTGGGAATTTGATGCCCCATATTCATTTGCCCGCACAGTCTGGCAGTACAGAAATGTTAAAAATAATGGGACGCAAGCATACCCGCGAGCAATATATGACCTTAGTCAATAAAATGAAGGAGAAAATTCCGAATTTGTCCCTATCCACAGATTTAATTGTCGGATTCCCAAACGAAACTCGTGAACAATTTGAAGATACGCTTTCTTTATATCAAACGGTTCGCTATGATATTGCCTATACATTTATTTATTCACCTCGTGAAGGAACACCCGCTGCCAAAATGCAAGATAATGTTCCAGCAGAAGAAAAAAAACAGCGGCTGCTAGAGTTAAACGAGATTGTCAATACAATCGCTTTAGAAAAAAACAAAACATTTGAAGGAAAAATTGTTCCAGTGCTTGTAGAAGGTGTATCGAAAAAGAATGAAAATATTCTTTCTGGCTATACACCACAAAATAAATTGACCAATTTTGTCGGACCAAAATCTGCCATTGGGAAAATCGTTCCAGTTCATATCACTGAGGCAAAGACATGGTCTTTAAATGGTGAGATGATTTCAGAATCTGAACGGAAAGTGTGATGAAATGAAAAAAACTTTTACATCTGAAGAAGTATTACAAGAAGGGCAGAAATTGGCTCAAATTTTGCAAAACTTACCTGAAGTCGTTTATTTTAAGCAATGTGAAAAAAAGCTTCGTAATCACAAAGAAGCTACCCGTTTGATCAGTGAAATAAAACGATTACAAAAGGAGATTGTCAACCTTGGACATCTAGGAAAAAATAAGGCATGTAAGCAAAAAGAAGACGAGCTTTATGCCTGTCAACAAAAGTTGAATGCAATACCGCTTGTTGCAATGTTTTTCCAAGCACAAGAGGAGATAAATGAGCTGTTTCAAAATATTTCATGGCTGCTGACACAAGCCATCCATGATGAAATAAAGTTACAAGCATTACAAAAATAAAATCATCTGTTTAAACTGCGAAATAAAATAATTTTTCACAAATCTGTAAGAAAATTTTTCTTACAGATTTTTTGTTCTAAAAATAAACAAATAATTTTTATTTATATATTTTATTTTTAAAATATAAATATTAGCACATATTTAATCTTGTTGTTTTACGAATAATGCTGAAATACATATTTATCTAATCAATAAATGGTTCTGATTTCTTTATGAATCATAATTTATGAATTTTTCCAGTTCAATCCTGAAACTGAGGGTTCAGGTTCTAAATCCCGTCCCAATTCATACAATTTAAAAGAGGAATTTCAGGGTACCAAGGACAAATACCCTACATACGATAAAAGTAAGGATGAATTGAGGAGGGAAGCCACAATGTCTGATTATCGTCAAATTATTACCAAGGCGGTTGTTGGTAAGGGACGGAAATATACACAATGTACACATACAATTAATCCAGTGCATAAGCCGACAAGCATTTTAGGATGTTGGGTGATCAATAGTTGCTTTGACGCGGAGTTGGTAGATAAAAAAGTTGAAATTTGTGGGACTTATGATATTAGCATATGGTATTCATATGCTGATAATACAAAAACTGAGGTTGTAACAGAAACTGTAAATTTTACAGATTTAATTCAATTGAAGTATCGCAATGATCAAACGGTCAGCAATGATTTTGAAGTTTGTGCACAAGTTTTACAGCAGCCAAATTGTGTCGAAGCAAATATTTCTCCTTCTGGAAAATTTGTTGTGCAGGTTGCACGAGAGTTTTTGGCCGAGGTTATTGGAGAAACAAAACTTTGGGTTATGGTTGCAGAACATGTAAAAGAAGAGGAATTTGAAGATTGTGAATTGGATGATGCAGAATTTGAGGATTTAGATGTAAATTTCTTTTCGGAGGGTGAGGAAGAATAGAACATATGTAAAAAAACAAAATTGTAGAGAAAATAGATAAACACTACAAGTCATCCATAAAAAGATACACAACACATAATTTATATTGGAGAAACTTCGTGCGACGCTATTGTGTCATGCGAAGTTTTTTATATATCTTCTTTTGTTTTAGGCAATTTATTAGCATTTTCTTTTAAATATTGATAGAAAACTGTGCATGCCAAGCCCGCCTCTTCCTAGTGTCCGTATCGGGCTTATCCGTTTACTTATAATAAATTCCAATATATACTAAAATGTACAAGCGTCAAGTAACCAGAATCACCTTGTAAGAATAAAAAAACTTCTATACAAATCCGTATGTCTAATTATAGTAGAGAGGAGAAGGTAAAAAATGAAACAGTATGTAGTTGATGCTTTTACGGATCAGGTTTTTTCTGGAAATCCAGCAGCAATTTGTATTTTGCCCCACTGGCTGCCAGATGATTTGTTGCTGAAAATTGCACGAGAGAATAATCTCTCCGAAACAGCTTATGCAGTACAGACTGGAAGCGCTTGGCATCTTCGCTGGTTTACTCTAAATGGTGAAATTGATCTGTGCGGTCATGCGCAGCCTATACGATTATAAACTACGTTACACCGGGCATTTCACAAATCCAATTTGATACAAAGAGCGGCAGAATTACAGTGAATAAGCAAGAAGATCTTTACGCCATTGATTTTCCTGCGTATTCTTTGCAGCCTGTACCTGTGACTGACGAAATGGCTGCAGCAATTGGTGCATGTCCAGTAAAAGCTTATATGGGACGTGATTTGCTCTCTATTATGAAGGATGAAGAAACCATTCATAACATCACACCCGATTTGGAAAAGGTTCGTGCTTTGGACGGTCTGCTTTTGCATATCAGCGCAAAGGGAAAGGATTTTGACTGTGTTTCTCGATCATTTGCACCGAAATGTAACACACCAGAAGACCCTGTGTGCGGTTCTGGACACTGTCATATTATTCCTTACTGGGCAAAGACTCTATGTAAATCAGAACTCATTGCTTATCAAGCATCACGTAGAGGTGGGACTTTGTATGGCAAAATGTTGGGGGATGATCGGGTACAACTTGCAGGTAAGGCCGTACTCTTTTCAATCGATGAAATTTTTTTACCAAGCGATATATAAGGGAGGATATTTATGAGTAAAGCAAGTATGCAAGATTTTTTAGGAATTAAGCTAGTTAAAGTAGAGCGTGGTTATATGGAAGCAACAATGCCAGTCAATGAGCGAACAAAACAGCCGTTTGGCTACCTGCATGGTGGAGCAAATGTTGTACTTGCTGAAACAGTTGCGAGTCTTGGTTCATATGAATTGATTGACCAGACAACCGAGCTTTGTTTCGGGCTGGAAATTAATGCCAATCATTTGCGCTCCAAACAAGATGGTTTTGTTACAGCAAAAGCTACTATTCTTGCACAAGGAAAAACCGTTCATGTTTGGGATATTCGGATTTTTGATGAGGCAAATAACTTGTTGTGTATTTCAAGATGCAGCGTAGCAGTGAAAAAGAAACGATAAGGAAAAAACGATATCATGGATCTAATATAGAAACTATGGGAGCTTGCCAAAAAATTTTTGCAGAACTCTGTTCATTTTCCTTAAAAATTATATGAAATATCGAGTCATCGCTACTTTGCTCAAAACTGCACTGACCAATAAACTGGCTTCTGATATAAATGATAGCAAGTATAGCTGGAAATGCTATGAAAAAAGCCGTTTTAAAGAAAGAATTGTCTTTTTTATTAAATTGCACCTATGCAACACATGATCATTTAGAATCCATTGCAAATTTTTCTCAGAAGCATCAAATTTAGCTTCATGTAGAATATGCACATGGTAGAGCAGCAATGTTGTAACTGAGATACACGTCCATATAAACAGAGTGAGATATAATTTCTAACAAATATTTGATGACCATAGACAGATAGGAATATGAATTCACACCCAAAGACAGCTATATCATTCAGAAAATATTCTATATTTTTTCAAAATAATTAAAAGCACAGAAAGAAAATCATGGCTGTCTTTGTCTTTACACCGATCTAAGCAAATTATTTGTAATCTCAGACTGTAATCCGTGCTTTAAAAACATTTGGCACTTGCCTTGCCATTATAGAAATGAGGAGAAAATGGAACCCCAAAGTGACGATTTATCTCTGCCTTTATTACGTATATTGTACATGCTGTTGGCGCATTCTTATAGGAAAATTAACAGCGCAAAACTATGATCTAATACCAAAATATAGAAAAATATTTTCTTTAACGTTCGTTTTCCTATTTGAACAAGAGTACAGAATGATTTCAACCACTGCAGTGTTATGACTGTGGTGGTTTTTTGGTAAAGAAAAAAACCAGGTTCTAGAGAACCGAAAAACTTATAGCGATGGAATCAAAACATTTTTCCCAGATGTGAAGATCTGATTAATTTGCTATTCTTTTTTTCATATCAGAAAAAGTTTGGAATGTTAAAAGATGGCAATAGATTATATACACGATATGGAATGGTAAGTATCCGATGATATTTATCCCAAAATTATAAAAATCAAAGGGTTTATGAAAAAATATAGGGAAGATTTCGTATATAGAAAAAGATTTAAAAATGTTGAATCTAGAATATGTACGAATTATTTGGTAAGTTTCTCATTTAAAATTCGTGTTTTATCATTTATAGGAGATATAAAAGGAGAAGCTGTTTGATGTGATTTGGATCGATCTGTAAATTTAAAATAAGGGAAAGAGAAAATTTTGATGTATAGATTGTAGGTACAGTAGGAGGAAGCCAAAAGGAAATAGAAGAATATATACAATGATTGAATCCAAGAGGCTATCGTGATAAAACAATTGAGTTTTGCCAAAATACTCGATCCATTTATGGAAAACGTTTAAAAAATATAATGAAAGAAATAGCAACTCTTTTTAAGGCTCGCCCGAAAAAAGTTGGGCAAATAACAAACATTTTTACGCGTTTTTTGGGAATGAAACAACAAGATTTATCGTTATAAAATGCAGGGTATGGATATACAATTATAGACTGAAATGAAAAAATAATATTAAAAATGATTTCCAAGAGAGAGATGGAATTTAAAGAAAATCCACAACAAATTTTCAATCTAGGAAATAAAAACGACCTCAGGCCTTGATACATATAAAAATGAGTTTGCTATACCGTACAAAATATGTACTGTTAAGGGTTGATCAGATCAATGTGATGGGGAAGATAAAGAGAAAAGCTACATTTTCACCAAAGCTGTTTCATAAAAATATTAGATAAGTCATGCTCAATCGTCAGAAATCAACAAAGGTTATCTTAGATGTATATTTTAGAATAAACATAAAAAACGAATAATTCCAAAAAAATAGAGATATAGATCTCAGTAATGATGTAGACCTAGACAATTTCATAAATGGTTTACATCATGGAAGAGAGGGTGAATCATATGGGAGATGCAAGAAAAACAGAGCGGTTCTATTTTTTATGAGATTTATCCGTGCCTTTTTCGTGACTAGAGAAACAAGTAGAATACTTTTTGAAAATGGGTATGTTTTTCCTTAAGAAAGGGTCAATTTTTTTAAATCTTTCTTAAGAAAAGTCTGAACTTATTCTTTAGACTTCCATGTTATGATAAAAAGCAGATGATAAGGAGGATATATATGCTGGAATTGAAAAATGTAACAAAAAAATATGGCAGAAAAATTGTTTTGGATAATGTATCCATTCAATTTCGAAAAGGACGTGTCAGCTGCTTGCTTGGGATTAACGGTGTGGGAAAAAGCACAACTATGAAAGCGATTTGCCGTTTAATTCCGATTCACAGTGGTGAAATCACCGTAGATGGTGCGCGCATTTGTGAAAAGAATATCGATAAGATTTGTTTTATTCCAGATTTACCGATATTCGATTTAAATTGTCGGGTAACAGAAAATTTTCGGATTGCTCGTGTTTTATTTTCGAATTTTGATGAGAAAAAAGCAAAAGAAATCTCTGAATTTTTTCAGCTAGACCAGACAAAACGATTAAAAGATTTATCGAAAGGAAATTTGGCAAAATTTAATTTAATTATCGGACTGGCACAAAATGCTGAATATGTACTGTTAGATGAACCATTTAGTGGAATTGATTTGTTTACACGTGAAGATTTTATCGGAGCGTTTCGTTCCAAATTTATGAAGGAAGGACAAACGATTATTATTACAACGCATGAAATTGATGAAATTGAAGGAATTGCTGAGGACATTATTTTACTTGAGGACGGACGAGTGATTAAAACATTTACAAAAGAAGAAGCACAGGCTGAAGGATTAAATATTGTGGAAACAATGCGCAAAGTTTATAGAGGAGGGGGGAAATGATGAAATTTTTCACGCTGGCGGAATTAGAATGGAAAAAAATGTTACCATTTATGACAGGCGTTTTTTCAGTTGGAATGCTTATACATATTTGGCTGGTATTGAAATCTATCAGTGGGTATAAAGAGGAACTACTAATGGCTGCACAAGAAGCACAAATTCCATTGGAAGAATATATTCAAACCGCTTCACCGGCAGGCTTGGCAATGATTCTGGATCAATCTCCATTTTCGTTAGTCATATTGTTTTTTACAGCATTGATTTTTATTATGTACGGTTTATTTATGTGGTATAAGGAGTGGTTTGGTGCATCTAAGCGAATTTATATGCTGCTTTCGATTCGCGGAAGCCGAATGCGGATTTTCTTTTCAAAACTGCTACCGTTTACTATGGCAATCATGATTTTTAACGGATTGCTACTGGTTTGTTTGCAAATTGATACCTGGATGATGCAGGCAATTTTACCAGAGGGAAGTTATGTTGATCATTTGTTTCAAGACGGGCTATTCAATTCCATTATGATGTCACTTTTATTTTCACAGGGGCTGGCGGATTTTCTATATCAAATTTGCTTTGCTATGATGATGTTTACGATTATGTCCGTATTTGTTTTACTGGATCGTAGCAAGCGAATTTTCGGAGCGATGGTCGGTTTTATTTACGGCATCTCAACCATTGTGATTTTTGTTTATTATAAAACACTGCCTTTATATACAACAGAAAAAATTATGGCAGATTGGGCATTCGTTGTGTTCATAACATTGTTAAGCACTGGGATTTCTTATTTCCTACTCAAGAAAAAGATATCCATTTAAGAGGAGGCAAAAATTGTGAAAATGAATCGTCTATTGATTACAGGTATTCTATGTGCCGCAACAATTGGCGGGTATGCCTGGATTTCCAAAAGCAATGAAATAAAAGTTGATAAAAATTTAACAATCAAGGTAACCGAAGGCAGTTTGGATGCGCTTGATCATATGGAAATTGAAAATTTGTTGAAAGTTGGTACCAACCGATTTGAAAAGGTTGTTTTTTCTGCAAATGGTGTTTTATATGAACCAACCAAGTATGATGAACTTCGTGGTGTTGGGGAAGATGTTTTAGAGAACTTGGATGTGTTTCGTAATCATCCATATGGGCGCTCACTGATAACGACAGACAATCAACTTGTAATGGTAAAGTTTAATGAAAAATTCCCATATGCCTCTAATGAATCCTCTGTTGCGGTTCATATAAAAAACTTACAGACAGGGCAAGTACAAAAGGAAGAATCTATGATTTCTGAAATCAATGCCAGCAATTATATTGTAAATGAAACATTGCATGAAGTTGCTGGAGCAATTTATTATGTGCTTTGTATTCATCATGAAGGTAAGGAAAAATATTTCATCTATCAGGTAGATACAAAAAAGGCACAACTGAATTTTGTTTTCGATATGGAACTGGCTTATCAGACTGCTCTTTTAAAGTCGGATCAAGAAAATTTATATTTTCTGGAACAGCTTGAAGACAATACATTGAATTTCAAAATATGGAATGCCCATACAAAAACGATAACAGAACAAGAGATTCCTGTGAATCCAGATGATCAACTTACTTCTGCTTACCCAATTGACTTTATTTTAAATGAAAAATATACTATTTTTGCTTATTCTTTGGCACAAGGATTGAAATATTGCATATTGGATCGAAATTCTCTTCAATGGATTGACTCATTTGAATGGTCGCATGTGGATGAGAATTTTGGTGTTGGTTTGGAATGGACCATGCAAAAAGATCAATTATACATTCTTGAAAATGTCCATACTTCAAATGAACGCGCATCATTTGTCAGCATATATGATCTAAAAGGGAAAAAGTTTTTGCTAAAGGCACAGCTGCCGAATTTGACACTTACTTCATATCAATGGGCAAGAAACGAAGAATAACCATCAGTAACCTATAAGAATTGGATATAAAAATTTTTGGTAAACTTTTCATAATAAAAAAGCAGTTGCTTACAATACACATAGGAAAATCCGCTCAAGATCTTGAGCGGATTTTCCATTCAAAATGATAAAACCTTATGGTCGTATTCGACAAAAATCGTCTTATTTTAACAAATCAATCTATATTGTAAAATGTTCTAATGAAAATCTGACAAAAATAGAAAAATCTTTTATCCATCAACTGACAAAATATGCTGTGTTTTTTTTCTATAATAAATATAACAGAAAAAGAATCGATATTAGAATTGGGAGAGAAAACAATGCGTACATATTATATTTATTGGATGAAGGAAATGGTATTCAATCATTATGCAAACCAAGATGATTTATTTAAGTTTTTTAAACAAACTTTATGTAACGATGTTTCTACAATAAACAAAACCATAGAAAAGAAAATCACCAAATGTATTCCCGCACGCACAATAAAAAATTTTTTCAAAAGTACTATGCATTCTAATACCTATTATTTGTATTCTCCAGAGCATACGACCATTTATTTAGATGAAACGACAAAAGCTGCTTTATATTTTGAAAATCATCGCATGATTTTAACAGCCATCGGAAGTCGAGAAATTGAATTGATTTGGTTTGATCAACTTCGAAAATTTGCGCCAACTTTTTTCGTATATGAAATGAATGGTAGCATCAGTGGCTGGATTTCAGTACCTAAAGTACAAAAAAATTACATATAATCGGACTGCAATGGTTGTATTTCAAAACTTTTTCTTGTAGACTAGGAACAAGTATATGAAATAAAAGGAGGTATATAAATATGGAAACATGGAGCGTCATATTGATTGCTATTGTTACATTGCTGATCGGAGTTGCAATCGGCTTTTTTATTGCACGTAAATATATGGAAAGCTACTTGAAGAAAAATCCACCGATTAATGAAGATATGTTAAAAATTATGATGATGCAAATGGGACAAAAACCGTCACAAAAGAAAATTACGCAAATGATGAAAGCCATGGAAAAGCAAGGAAAATAGTTGTTCACTTTATTGTATAAACTTTTTCAAGAAATAGAACCTGCTAGATAAAAAAGTCGGATTGGACAGACTTCTATTTTCTTAAATTTTGAACGGTAGACCAGTTGTTTCATCGGAATAAATGGAGGAACAACAATTATGCAAGATCTAAATTTAATTGTAGCGTTTGGTGCAGGCGTCCTAACTTTTGTTTCGCCATGTACATTGCCAATTTACCCAGCTTTTTTATCCTATATTACAGGTGTATCGGTTACAGATTTAAAAAACAATCAAGGGATGCTGCAAAAAAGAAGCATGCTGCATACTTTATTTTTCTTGCTCGGCTTTTCTGTAATTTATATTGCACTGGGATATGGTACAAGTTTTGTTGGAAACTTTTTTTCTACTTATCGCGATTTGATTCGACAAATCGGTGCATTTATTATGATTGTAATGGGACTTTTTCTCTCAGGAATTATTCAGCCAAAATTTTTCATGCGGGATATAAAGTTTACGTTTCAAAACCGACCAGGGGGGTATATCGGAACCTTTTTCATCGGGCTTGCGTTTGCAGCTGGCTGGACACCTTGCTCCGGACCGATTATTGCCTCCGTTATTTCCTTAGCCGCCACCAAGCCTGAAGCAGGTGTAATTTATATGCTCGCTTATGTGATCGGATTTGCCATTCCTTTTTTTGTATTGGCTTTCTTTATCAACCGTTTGACCTGGATTCGTACACATTCAGAAAAGCTTACAAAAATTGGTGGATATATTATGATTGGGCTTGGGTTTATTCTATTCTTTGATTTGTTGGTCAAAATTATTGCTATTTTTAGCCGTTGGATGAATTATTTTTCATAAAAAGGGATAAATTCATGAGTCAAAATGTAAGAAGATCAATTATTATATTTATTATTTTTGTTTTCGTTGTTACAATTTTGTTGTTTTTACGTTTGCAATCCGTTGAAAATGAATCTGATATATCCGCTGAGTCCAATGTTACCTCAAAAAATACAGTTGGATTGTCTGAAGGGAATATTCCGCCTGATTTCCAATTAACGGATCTTAATGGAAATACTATGATGCTGTCCGATTTAAAAGGAAAAAAGGTGCTTTTAAATTTTTGGGCAACATGGTGTCTTCCTTGCAAAGAAGAAATGCCACATCTTGAAGAAATATATAAACTGTATGGAGAGGATTTGGTTATAGCTGCAGTTAGTAGTGCAGAACCAAAACAAGTTGTTACAGAATTTCTGAAATACAATCCATATTCATTTCCAATTTATTTAGATGAGAAGGCAAACATTTCTAAAACTTATCAATTGCTTTCCATTCCCACGAGCTATTTTATCAATGAAGAAGGAGTCATTCAAAATAAGCATATTGGTTTAATGAATTTTAAAATAATAGAAAATTATTATAAATCTTTGTAATAAAAGATTTAAATATAAAATGAATGAAAAATGATGAAAAAGGGAAAGTTAAGATAAAAAATTATAAAGGACGTATACATATGAGAAAAATCAAACGACAAACCATTGAACAAATGGTTTCAAATAATAAAAAGGAGATAGAATTAAGCCGCACAGATATTTTGGATAAATTGGAAGAACGATTAGAAAAACGTATAGAAAAAAATCCAAAGGAAGACAAATATAAACATTGGTAACAAAAAAGCTATAATAAAGGAAAATATATCCACAATACAAAAAAAGACATTCATATGATAGAAATTATTGCCAAAAAGAAAGAGAAATGATGTTGAGATGAGAAAGGGCAGATTTTTTGAATGTATCCATTGGGGTTGTATCAAGATAAGACGGTTAGATTATGTTATTTAGATTTAACATTCTTGTGGGACTCTTCTTATACTTTCCATTCGACAATTTGATTTTTAAAAAACGAAAGAAGATCTAGCAGAAAAAAACAAACATTTTTGTATGATTTCAAACAGAGAGTAAATAATCAATCTGTTGATTTTCTATGAAGAAATATTTTTAGCGATTGTACATAATTATGTCAAAATAAATAAAGAAATTTTCCATTGAAATTCAGATTTTTCTCATAAAAAATACAAAAGCTGATTTTGGTTATGATTTTTTGATTATCGGTTATCGGTGTAATTAGACTGTTAAGCATCAAAATAATGCCAGGTCTTTTACAAACATTGGAATTTACAGAAGGTACACAATTTTATATGGCATTAAAGATTTGTCTTATATCAAAATTTTTTGGGTAAAATAGAATGATCCATGTTTTTTATGAACCCGTGTTTTGGGGTTTGTATACAACTTTGATATACATATTTTTGCTTCTAGACACCTTGATTTCTAGATTTTATTTATATGTCTGGATAGCGGATTTGGAAAGTTTTATTCACCCTCACTTTGGTTGACAAGCAAATGTATGTAGCACCATTGACTCATAGACACAATGGTTTTTTTAATTTTATGCAAATTGTTTACATGAAACCCTCTTTCTTTTCTTCCCAAATACATACATGTATTAAAACTGCTCGCTTCATTATGATATGGATTCATGCTATAATTTACCATAGAGATAAGAAGAGAATGGAATAAAACGATATGCTTATAAAGCTGGATTGATTTTATTCATAATTTTTGTATTAGAAAGGGAAATAACTAAGCGGGAGAGGATTGTATGTCTTTACAAGAAGTAAAGCAAGTATGGGCAGCTTATTTCAGTGCAACAGGAAATACTGCACAAGTTGTCAAAGCATTGGCTAATGAATTGGCAAAGCAATTCAATGTCAAAAAACGCAGTCGTAATTTTACGTTGCCAAAGGCACGAGAAACAGAATATGCTTTTCAACCAACCGATCTTGTAGTATTTGGAACACCCGTTTATGCTGGACGTGTACCAAATAAAATTATGCCGTTTATTCGAGACAGTTTTGTGGGAAATGGTGCATTGGTTGTTCCTGTAGTTACCTTTGGTAATCGTTCCTATGATGACGGATTGATTGAATTATGTACGTTGCTAGAAACAAACGGATTTCATACCATAGCTGCCGTGGCACAGGCAGCACGGCATGCCTTTTCTGATTTGGCAATGGATCGCCCAAACCACGCGGATATGAACCGATTAAATGAATTTGCCATACAAATTGCAGATAAAATAAACGGCTTAAAAGAGCTTCCAGAGCCAATTATTGTAACTGGAAATAATCCAGTCGGTCCGTACTATACACCACTGGGCGTGGATGGTAAACCAACTGTATTCTTAAAAGCAAAACCAAAGACAGATCGAGATAAATGTGATTATTGTGGCGCTTGTATTCGTCTTTGCCCAATGGGTGCCATTGCGAAAACTGATCCAGCTGATATTCCGGGGCTTTGCATCAAATGTCAAGCTTGTGTTAAAGTTTGCCATACCGATGCCAAATTTTTTGATGATCCAGCTTTTTTGTCACATAAAGCAATGTTGGAACAAACCTATGGCGATTTGAAACAATCTGAATTTTTTATTTAATTTAAAAATGAATGTACTTTTTCAACTGAAAAGGTACATTCATTTTTTATTTTATCTTTTATTGATGCGGAAATTCTCACGAAGCAGCGCCCAATTTTGTGGAAACGGAAGACCAAGCTTCCAATAAGCAATGCCGCGTAAATATTTTCTGCGAATCAAATCAAATTTTGCTTGGATACTTCTGGCATCTTCAAACCATACCTCATGATTTTGTCCATTTTCATCGGTATATTTAAAATATGGTGCTTGTGCTTTTTTATCATATTGGATGATGGCTCCCCAGCGAACGGCTAATTGTACCGCTTGCTTGGCACTAAGAGCTCGTGCATTTGTACCTTGCTGAAACGGAATTTTCCAATCAAATCCGTATAAATTTTGCCCCATCATAATTTTACTTGCTGGCATTTCAGAAATGGCATAGTTAATGACTTTTTCAACCTCATTGATGGGACTGACAGCCATCGGAGGTCCACCTTGCCATCCCCAATCATAAGTCATAATAATTACAAAATCAGCAATTTCTCCTTGCACTTTATAGTCATGAGCAGTGTAAGTTTTACCAGACTGCTTGCTGCTTGTTTTCGGAACCAAAGTAACACTGAGTGTATAACCAAGTGGTAATCTTGCCTTAATATTTCGTAAAAATTGATTGTAAGCCTCTTTATCATTTGCTTCAATATTTTCAAAATCAATATGGATATCAGCAAGACGGTATTTCTCTGCATAGGCAAAAATGCTGTCAATCACTTTTTTTTGGAAAGCAGCATCATGTACAACACGCGAAGCCAAGCTTGAACTAAAATTTCCATTGCGAATATTATTCACAACAAGCATGGAAACAACTTGATTTTCTTTAGCAATGGAAAGAATTGGCTCCAACGGTGGTTCCTTCAAATTCCCATTTGCATCAATTTCAAAAGCAAAAATAGCACTGTATGTGAGTAGAGGAGCAGCCTGTTGCATATCATTCACAATGGATTCCTTATACGTTGTAGCTGTTGGTTGGATATAGGCAGCGGCATCTTTATACAATTTTTTTCTTGGCGGAATATAGAGAGTTTCACCGATTTGTAGTTGTTTATCTGGTGAAATTTGATTCACTTGAGCAATTTCATTGACGGTCAGACCATTTGCCATTGCGATTTTATATAAGCTGTCTCCTGCTTGAACCGTATAATTTTGACCAACCAGTGGAATCAAAAGAGCCTCTCCAACAGCCAAGCCACGGTTTTCAATGCCGTTTAAGACTTCAATTTCAGCAGCAGGAACATCAAACCGATTGGCTATACTGGTTACGGTATCACCTTGTTTGACTACATAAATTTCCATTTCATCACCCCATAAGTATACATAATACTTATGTGTATGCCTATGTATCTTGTCCTGTGCTACATCCACTTGATTTTCGGTTCGGTTCCGTTTAAAATTCGGGAAATATTGGTGCGATGTTTAAAGATTAACAAAATAGCTAGTATTACAATAATAATGGTATAAAGAAGATCACTCTCACGATAAATCAAAATCCCTGCCACTGAGACAGTTGCAAACGGAAAAAAAGTTGTAATAACCGCAACCACAGCCGTTATAATTGAAGACAGTGAAACATATTTTGAAAAATACATTGTTCCAAAAAAAGATACTGCCAGTAATAAAAATACAAGTGGATTGTAAAATAATAGCATACCTGCCGAAGTTGCAACGGCTTTTCCGCCTTTAAATCTTGCAAAAATTGGAAACACATGTCCGAATACAGCAGCAGCACCACAAATCAGCGGATGAATTTCAGAACCAAATAATAGTGGAATATAAAGTGCAATACCACCTTTTAGCATATCTAAAAGGGTAACAGCAAAACCTGCCTTTTTTCCAAGCACTCGAAAAGTATTGGTTGCCCCAAGGTTGCCACTTCCATGCTGACGAACATCTGTTTGAAAAAATAGTCTACCAACAACAAGAGCAAATGGAATTGAACCAATTAGATAGGCAAATAAAATGGATAAAATAAGCTCTGTCATAAAAATTCCCCTTTATCTTCATAATGAAACTGTGATAACATCAGTATTAAATTCATGTTACTTCTGCTATTTTACTGAAAAAGTGCTGAAATGACAATTGTATCTGGAATGATTTTGATGCACAAGTTTGGTTTTAAATTGACATCACATGGAAAATCTGAAATAGTAATGGGTGATTCATTTTTTATCATAAAGAAAATAAGGAATTCTAAAAGGAACATTTGCAGTGATAAAGAAATAAGCATACGATATATGAAATTGCTGATAGAAGGGGTTCACGGACAATGACAAAAGAATTAATGGAATATAATGATGATGCGATCCAAGTTTTAGAAGGTTTAGAAGCCGTACGCAAAAGACCTGGTATGTATATCGGAAGTACAGATGTGCGTGGGTTGCATCATCTTGTATATGAAATTGTAGACAATGCAATCGATGAGGTGTTGGCAGGTTATGGAAATAAAATTATAGTTAAAATTTATCCAGATCAAAGCATCTCAGTTGAAGATTTTGGAAGAGGAATGCCAGTTGGAATGCATAAAATGGGCAAACCAACACCAGAGATTATTTTTACGGTATTGCATGCCGGTGGTAAATTCGGACAAGGTGGTTATAAGACAAGTGGCGGCTTGCATGGAGTTGGTGCTTCTGTTGTAAACGCACTTTCTTCTTGGCTGAAGGTAACCATCTATCGGGAAGGTAAGGAATATTGTCAGTGCTTTGAAAACGGTGGTATACCGGTTACCGGACTGGAATATATCGGTGAAACGAAAAGAACTGGAACTTGTGTTCATTTTAAACCGGATGATTCTATATTTTCTACAACGATCTATCATTTTCATACATTGGCTGAGCGTTTACAGGAATCTGCATTCTTACTAAAAGGTCTACATGTGGTTTTGGAGGATTTACGTGATGGAAACCAGGTAAATTTTCAATATGAAAACGGAATTCAGGCATTTGTTCAATATTTAAATGAAGAAAAAGACGCTTTACATGACGTTATTTATTTTGAAGGGGAACATAATGAGATTGAGATGGAGTTTGCTTTCCAGTACAATGATGGCTATTCGGAAACCATTTTATCCTTTGTCAATAATGTACGAACAAAAGATGGTGGCACACATGAAGTTGGCGCAAAGACTGCATTTACACGCGTTTTTAATGAGTATGCTCGCAACATGAATTTGCTAAAAGAAAAAGACAAAAATTTGGACGGAAATGATTTACGGGAAGGATTAACTGCCATTATTTCTGTACGGATTCCAGAACATTTACTGCAATTTGAAGGACAGACCAAATCAAAGCTAGGTACAGCAGAAGCGCGTTCAGCTTTAGATGCCTTAATTTCTGAAAAGCTTGCCTATTTCTTACAAGAAAATCCAGAAGAGGCCAATTTATTTATCAATAAAGCCATTCGAGCATTTCAGGCACGAGAAGCAGCTCGTAAAGCACGAGAAGAATCACGGAATGGCAAAAAGCGGAAAAAAGGGGATGTGCTTTTATCTGGAAAATTAACCCCGGCGCAATCACGCAATCCAAAAAAAAATGAATTATACTTGGTGGAGGGAGATTCCGCTGGCGGCTCAGCAAAGCAAGGGCGTGATCGAAAATTTCAAGCCATTTTACCATTGCGCGGAAAAGTCGTTAACACAGAGAAGGCAAAAATTTCCGATATCTTTAAGAATGAAGAAATCGGAACCATTATTTATACAATCGGAGCTGGCATTGGCGCTGACTTTCAGATAGAAGACTGCAATTACGATAAAATTATTATTATGACAGACGCTGATACAGATGGAGCGCATATCCAAGTTTTGCTTTTGACATTTTTTTATCGTTATATGCGTCCACTTATTGAATCTGGAAAAGTATATATTGCTTTGCCACCATTGTATAAAATCAGTAAAGGAAGCGGCAAAAAAGAAAAAATTGTTTATGCCTGGAATGAAGCCGATTTGCAGACTGCAATACAAGAAGTCGGAAAAGGCTATGTTTTGCAGCGGTATAAAGGGCTCGGTGAAATGAATGCTGATCAACTTTGGGAAACAACTATGAATCCAGAAACACGCACATTAATTCGTATATGTATTGATGATGCTGCACGCGCAGAACGTCGGGTTTCTACACTGATGGGCGAGAAGGTTGAGCCACGCCGCCGATGGATTGAGGAAAATGTATCTTTTGGATTGGAAGAAAATCCGGCACTTCAAGAAAATGACGATTATCGCTTAGAAGAGGAGAATTATTGATGCAGGAAAAATTTTATGATCTGCCCCTTGAAGATGTATTAGGGGATCGCTTTGGACGATATAGTAAATATATTATTCAAGATCGAGCTTTGCCAGATGCACGGGACGGTTTAAAACCTGTGCAAAGAAGAATTTTATTTTCCATGTACCGGGAAGGAAATACACATGAAAAACCTTTCCGAAAAGCTGCAAAAACCGTCGGAAATGTAATCGGAAACTATCATCCACATGGGGATTTCTCTGTCTATGAAGCAATGGTTCGAATGAGCCAAGATTGGAAGCTGCGCACACCTCTGATTGAAATGCATGGAAATAACGGAAGTATGGACGGAGACAGCCCAGCGGCGATGCGTTATACCGAAGCACGTTTGTCTTCCATTTCGGGTACATTATTAAAAGATTTGGATCAAGAAACGGTTGATTTTGTACCGAATTTCGATGACTCAGAAATGGAACCAACGGTTTTGCCTGCCGGGTATCCGAATTTATTGGTTAATGGGACAACGGGTATTTCTGCTGGCTATGCAACCGATATTCCGCCGCATAATCTGAGTGAAGTTATTGATGGTACAATTTATCGCCTTGAAAAACCAACGTGCACCGTTCAAGATATCATGAAACGAATTCAAGGTCCGGATTTCCCAACTGGAGGAATTATCCAAGGGGTAGAAGGTATCAAAAAGGCTTATGAAACTGGGCGTGGAAAAATTATTTTACGATCAAGAACCGAGATCGAAAAGTTGAAAGGTGGAAAAACACAAATTGTCATTACGGAAATTCCGTTTGAGGTCAATAAAGCAAATCTTGTGAAAAAGATTGACGAAATTCGTTTTGATAAAAAAATTGAGGGTATAACAGAGGTTCGTGACGAAACGGATCGCAGTGGATTACGTATTGTCATTGAATTAAAAAAAGAAGTTGATCCCAAATTAATTTTAAACTATTTGTATAAATCAACAGATCTGCAAATTTCCTATCATTTTAATATGGTAGCCATCGTGGACAAACATCCAAAGTTACTTGGAATTTTACCTTTGCTTGACAGCTATATTACACATCAAAAAGAGGTTGTAACAAGACGAAGTCGTTATCAGTTAGAAAAAGCACATAAACGGCAGCATATTCTAGATGGTTTAATTCGAGCTCTGTCTATTTTAGATCAAGTCATTGAAATCATCCGGGCTTCAAAAGACAAAAAAGATGCCAAAGAAAATTTAATCAAGCAATTTCATTTTTCTGAGCAACAATCTGAAGCCATTGTTACTTTGCAACTGTATCGATTAACCAATACCGATGTGACAGAATTACAAAAAGAAGCTGAAGAACTAAAAGAAAAAATCGCTTTTTTACAAGAAATTTTAAATGATGAACAAAAATTGATTGGTGTAATTCGTAAGGAATTACTTGAAGTGAAAAAGAAATATAAAACTGCGCGTCTTTCTGAAATTGAAGAAAAAATTGAGGAAATTCAAATTGATAAGGCAGCGATGCTTCCACAAGAAGACGTAATTGTCGTTTTAACCAATGAAGGTTACATTAAACGCACAAGCCTGCGTTCCTATACTGCATCTGGTGGCAAAGATCTAGGAAAAAAAGAGGGCGATTATCCGGTGGATATTTATATGACCCATACATCTCACACGCTTTTACTATTTACTAATAAAGGAAATTACATTTATTTACCTGTACATGAGCTTCCGGAAATTCGTTGGAAAGATATGGGGCAGCATATTATGAATATTGTTCCAATTGAAAAAGATGAATGGATTATTAAAAGTTTAATCATTCCATATTTTAATTATAAAACAAAACAATTTTTGCTTTTTGCTACAAAACACGGGCAAATTAAAAAGACAGAATTAAATGCCTATCAAGTACAACGTTATTCAAAGCCGCTAATTGCAATCAACTTGAAAAATGATGATGCATTGGTTGATGTTCAAATAACAGATGGAAAGATGAATGTGTTTTTGACTTCTAAAATGGGGTACGGATTAACTTTTTCCGAAGAACAGGTATCGCCAATTGGTGTACGTTCTGCTGGTGTAAAAGGTATCAATCTTAGAGACGACGATGAAGTAGTCAGTATGAACATATATAAATCTGATGAAAAACCAGAATTTTTAATTGGAACACAAAGAGGCGCAATAAAACGAATTTCTATTGAAGAATTTGTTCTAGCAACACGCGGAAAACGCGGGATTATGATGATGCGCACGTTAAAAACAAATCCGCATGAAATTATAAGAATGTTTAAAATCCAACCAGATGAAAAATATTATTTTATTGTACCACCAACCAATACATTTGTTGAAATTCATCCACATACGTTAAAAATTGTCGATCGCACCCATAATGGTACATTTATTGTTGATGTTGGCAAAAAGGAAGAAGAAATTCGAAAAATCATTGCGATAACCATACCAGAAATTTAATGTATACCAAAATAAGTGCCTATATTATTTTTTAAAAAAGCACTTATTTTGGTTACTGTTATAAAAACAGTCTTAGAGAAATCATTACTTATAAAACGCAAGAAATATATGCTAAAAGAAAGTTCAATTGAAAAAAGTCAGTTTTCCTATAGTTGCTGTTATTCAAAAACAGAAGAAAAATAGAATACTTCTTGATTTAGAAGCTCGAATGAACATGATATTTCACTCGATCTTTTTTTCTTTAATTTAGATCAATTATAGCGATAATTTATACTTGACAAAATTTAGGAATTTACTTTAAGAGCTGTACCAATAAACGACTTATGACGCATCACATTCAGGAATGGTATAAAAATCAAAAGACAACAAAGACTTTAACTTTTAGTTATATATTTTCTATATTTATTTCTCTCATATATAATAAATAAGAGTCCGAACCCCAAAATATTCTTTTTTATAACTTCGTATAATCTATATTATGTAAACTAATAAAAACCAATTACCCAAAAACATAAACATCAATTTTATCATGAATACACAAACCCTTTATTGCCTATAGATAATAAAAAAGCTAGCTTTTTTTATCTCTACTAAAAATACTCTTTGCCTCGCACAATAAAATAACATATAGCAATTCAATCATTTGACCACGACAAACCCCAAAATTATTATCATTGTTAGCTTAAAATATTTTTTCATTTTATAACTGCTTATTTAATGAATACTATGGTTTATTTATTATATACGATTCTAATTTTCGTTTATTCAGTAAAATTGCTGAGATCAAATGAAAGCATTTCAAAATATATTTATTTAATATCTAAAAAATCCAAATATTTTAGTATAAATTTTTATATTTTATTTTTTTCTTTTAGATAACTGTATTTTTTACTTTCTTATTCTTATCAAAATATTGGCATATTATTCTTTTCTTGAATCCAAAATGGAATAAAGGAATTTGTTTCAAAGAAAAAACAAATGAATATGCCAAATTTAATATGAAATTTTATATTTATTTTATTTATAAAATTATTTATTTAAATTATAAATATTATTTTTAAAATAGAAAATATCTATTTGGAATATTTTTTCTTAGACAAACTATGCACTATGAATTATAAAACACTTGCTCTCACTTGATTTTTTCCTACAAACTCTAACTAAAGTTGTTGTGAAAAATCATTTCCCCCCTATCCCCTTCTCTTTAAGATTACAAAGATAAAACAGAAAAATATCATCAAGCAATATTTATATTATAAAAAATCGAGTTTCCCTTATATTCTCTAAAAAATTTCACATACTATACAAAAAAGTATATGGGATGATGAAAATGAAAAATACTTTCTTGATGCGTGTACTGCTATGTTTATGCCTAATTTGTATATATTTTGCGGCTATATTAACCCCTTTGTCTTCCTTTGCCGATGATTCCATTGCCCAACGAAAGGCAAAATTAACTCGAGAAGTCCAGACAAAAAAGAAAATGGTCGCTTTAACCTTTGATGATGGTCCCCATCCAATTTTAACACCGAAAATTTTAGACTTATTAAAAAAATATCATGCAAAAGCAACATTTTTTGTTGTAGGAAACAAAGCAGAGCAATTTCCAGATGTACTTTTGCGTACCTATCAGGAAGGTCATGAAATCGGCAATCATACATATGATCATATTTTAGGTAAACAAATTACTGCTGACCGGCTACAAACAGAATTAGAGCATACAGATCAAATTATCAAAAAAATTACCGGCACTCGTACATCCTTATATCGTCCGGTTGGCGGATATTGTAATGCCATTATTATGGATAAGGCAGAGGAAAATCAAAAAACCATTATTCTTTGGTCATGGCACTTAGATGTAAGAGACTGGCAACTCCCACCTGCCAATTACATCTCTTCAAAAATCATTCAGGGAGTTCAACCTGGAAATATTATTTTGCTACACGACTGGATCAGTATGGAGAATCGTACCAGTTCTCCTACAGTTGAAGCATTGGAGCATATTTTAGCTTATTTAAAAAAGAATGGCTATGAGTGTGTAACCGTATCAGAATTATTATTTGAAGCGCAAAAAAAATTACCCAATCTATTTGATCCAAAATAAAAATAACGTCTATATATTCAGATAGACGTTATTTATAAATAAAATAAGGGATGATTGATCAATTTTATTATTTGGGAATCTCTATATAAATTTTTAATATTCGTGCGGATATTATATGATATTTTATTTTTTTATTTTTTTTATTTTGTTTTTAAAATTTATTTATATATTTACATAGAGATTCCCTTTTATCACCCCCTCGTGCTATATTGTAACGAAAATACACCGCAAAAGAGGAAAGTTGTCAAAAACAGACCAAATAAATGTAAAAAACGGACAAATACAAAATTGTTTTTTATATTTTTATCACTTGTGATAAATTAACATCTATATAAATTTGAAAATCAGGCATCACTGGACACCCCTATCATATAAAATAAAAGGCTCTATAATATGTTATGTGTATCTAAAAAATCATAAACCCGTTTAAAAAAAACCAATACTATAGTTTAGAAAAAATATCAACTTATCAAGTGTAATGGCGCTTGAATGCTCCATCCAATCCAACTTGATGGAATATTAAATAAAAAACAGCCCCAAAATTAGGAGACTGTTTTTTTAGGTCACTACATCTCACATATTAAAACTTTCTAAGCTTTTTTGCACCTTCCGGTAATTTTGGTTGATGAGCAGTAAATACACATGCAGTATTTACATTAAATTTAGTAGATAGCAATGCAAAATCTGCAAGCCATTGAAAAAATCTGTTCTTCATTTCAACTCCACCTTTCTAGTATTTATCCCTATTATAAATTTTTTTGGGAAAAAAAGATGTGATTTGTCAAAAATGGGTAGGTAAATTGTCATATTCGGGCATTTCTTGGTTTTCATTGGGTAAATATAGCATAATTTTTGTTAAAAAAATATGATCATCATTTTCCATAACAAGATATCCCTTATATTTTTCAACCACTTCAGAAATTCTTCTTAATCCAATGCCATGCTGTTTCGCATCCTTTTTCGTCGTTAAAATCTTATTATCAGATTTGCGAATGATTCCGTTAAATGAATTTTTGAGTTGAATCAGAAGAATTCCTTTTTGATATTGTATGGTCAACTGAATCATGCGTTGTTCAGGCAGCTTACAAGTTGCTTCAATCGCATTGTCTAACAAATTCCCAAGTAAAGTCGATAAATCAAAAGTGGAAAGCTCCAAATCTTTAGGAATTTGAAGACGAACCGAAACGGAAATTTTCTTTGCAGCAGCCTGATCCAATTTAAAATTGATGATGCTATCAATAATCGGATGACCGGATTTAGCATACAAAGATTGCTTATCTGTCCATTCCGATAATTTATTCAGATAACTTAAACATTCTTCTGTTTGATTTAATTCAACAAAACAATGAATCACAGCTAAATGATGTTTAAAATCATGTCGAATGACATTTGTATTTTCCAACGCTTCCTTCATAACCGAAAATTGCCGTTCATATGATTTATTTTGTTCAACTAGCTGCATCTTCTCAATCCTCATTTGAAATGAAGCAGAAATTGTGTCATATAAATAAAATGCAGAAAAATTGATTGCAACCAACAATAGAATTGCTGTAAATATATATTTTGGTGCTATATTTTCTGTCTGACATAACAAAAGAATAATATACAAAGATGCCAATGGTATAAGCGCAATACAAACCCAATTTATAATAGAAATAGGAACACCTTTTTTCATATGTTTAAAATTACTTAAAACTAGTATTAACATAAATGATATCAATTTAATTGTAACTAATCCAAAAATAGATGAAAATCCTCTAGATACAAGAACGTCCAATTGAGAATAGCCCGATAAAAATTGTGTAATTATAATTTCGACTACCATCAAGGAAAAATATATCAACATAGTTGAAAGTAAACGTTGCATAATTTTAGCATTGTAATTGTACGTTAAAGAATAAAAAGAAATTAAACTAATTAACATAATTACAATCGGGATGTCTAATAATAGATAAACCCCTGTAATAAAAATATTGTATATTACATAACTCATGAACTCTGTTTTTGCAGTGGTTTGCCGTTCGTCAAAAAATATGTGCATAAACTTATAAATAATATAGGTGGCAAAAGGCTGAGTTAAAATATAAATCCAATCATAAATCCCCATATAAATTCACCTCATAGTCTAGCTGGTATAAACGGACATCTTTTCTCTTTCTTTTGCTGATTGGAATAAAATCACAATTTGACATTTGTAATTGTTCATAAGATGCATGAATTACATGTTCAAAATTCACGAGAAAAGACTTATGAACTTGTATAAATTGCTTTTTGGTACTTAAATATGTCGTAATATTAGAAAGTTTCCCATAAAATATATCCTCATAACGTGTTGTAACAATCCGGACATTTCTTCCTTTGCTTTCAAAATATATGATTTCTTGCAAAGGTATGCGATATAAATCCATATTTTTACGATACGAAAAATGAGCTTGTAGATCGGAGACCAACTTTTGAACTTTTTTAATTTCACGAATGATTTTTCCTTCATTTAACGGCTTCTTCAGGAAATTAGTTGGGCGGATTTCAAATAATTCCAAACAATAGCTTTCACTCCATGAAATATACACAATATGTATGGTTTGGTTATCTAAAGTTTCCCGAAGATATATACCAACTTCTACCCCATTATAATTTTCCATTTCAATGTCTAAAAAAATTAAATCAAAATGTTCTTTGTTCACTTGTTCAATGAATTTCTCACTAGAAAGAAAAATCTCTGTCGTCATAGGTTGTTTTGTTTGTTCGGCAAATTGAGATATAATTTGTTGGATTTGAACACAAGTTGGTAATTCATCATCACAGATTGCAATTCGAAGCATTTTATTCCCCTCCAAGGATCATAAAATCAATAATACCGCACCATATATTCACTATATCAAATGATTTTTATAAAATATATAATTCTCGATAAAAAATAGTCTACGATAGACGAATAAAAAAAGTAAGGTTTTATATCTGCATCTTCTAATCACAAAATCAATAATCATTTTGTTATAAATGGATTATAATAAATATATATTTTCTTATTATATCATATTTAATCTATTGACTTTTGTTTTTCATCAACATTTGATAACTAGAGTTTATAGGTCTCATTTTTGCGAATCCTGATGTAAAATCAAAAAGCAAGATTGATGAATAATTCATATATCATGTATCCATCGATCTTGCTTTTAATCTATTTGATCAACGATTAAGATTTCATTGTCTTAATACATTTGAATATACTGTTCTCTTTCCCATGGGTGTACCTGTAAACGAAATTGATCATATTCAATTTCCTTAGCTTCTACAAATCTTTCAAATAAATGCTCCCCTAAAGCATCACGCATAACCAAATTTGATTTTAGATTTTCTACTGCATCAAATAAAGTTGCTGGCAATGCCTTAATATTATGTGCCAGACGTTCCTCTGGTGTCATCACATAAATATTTTGATCAATTGGTGCTGGCACTTCGAATTTATTTTTGATTCCATCCAAACCTGCTTTTAAAATAACAGCCATGGCCAAATATGGATTTGCAGCTGGATCCACGCTGCGCACCTCTATGCGAGTAGACATACCACGAGCAGCCGGAATTCGAATCAGCGGACTGCGGTTTTGTGCAGACCAAGCTACATAACATGGTGCTTCATATCCTGGCACTAAGCGCTTATAAGAGTTTACAATCGGATTGGTTACCGCTGTAAAGTCTTGAACATGCTTTAAGATACCAGCGATAAAATAACGTGCTTCTTGACTTAACCCAAGCTCATCCTTCTCATCATAAAATGCATTTTTACCATTTTTAAATAAGGAAACATTGCAGTGCATTCCCGAACCATTAATCCCGAAAATAGGTTTAGGCATAAACGTGGCATGTAGACCATGTTTACGTGCAATTGTTTTTACAGTCAATTTAAAAGTTTGAATCAAATCACAAGCTGTCAAGGCATCTGCATATTTAAAATCAATTTCATGCTGACCGGGTGCAACCTCATGGTGAGAAGCTTCTACATCATAACCCATTTCTTCCAATTCGAGTACAATATCCCGACGACAGTTTTCGCCCATATCTGTCGGTGCAAAATCAAAATAGCCTCCGTTATCATTTAATTCTAAAGTCGGTTCGCCTTTTTCATCTAATTTAAATAAGAAAAATTCTGGTTCGGGTCCAAGATTGAAATTATCATAGCCCATATCATTCATTTCTTTGAGTACACGACGCAAATTGCTGCGTGGATCTCCAGCAAAAGGAGCTCCGTTTGGCAAATAAATATCGCAAATTAAGGCAGCCACTTTTCCCTTTTCAGCAGTCCATGGGAAAATGGTCCATGTATCTAAATCCGGATATAAATTCATATCCGATTCCTCGATACGCACAAATCCTTCAATGGATGAACCATCAAACATACATTTATTCTCTAACGCTTTTTCCAATTGGGCAACAGGAATTTCAACATTTTTAATCATACCCATTAAATCTGTAAACATGAGACGAATGTATTTTACATTTTCGTCTTTTGCCATTTGAAAAATTTGTTCTTTTGTGTATTTTGCCATTTTACATTCCTCCTAAGTATTTTCAATCTATAAATTCAATTTTATCAAAAACATTTTGAATGATATTATGACTTAAAAAATCGCCACATATCTCCACGACGCATAATTTCATCAGAAGGCTTTCGATTTGCGCTTTTTTGTATCAATCCTTCTTTTAAAATTTTTCTAAGCTGTTCATCGGTTAAAATCTTTTTTTCTTCTGTTTTTTGTTCTTGTATTGGAAAGATTTCATCTTCATCGACTACTTCTTGTGTACCAATAATTTGACGAACTCCAGCAATATTCAGTCCTTTGTCAATTAAATCCTTGATTTCTAATAACCGATCAATATCATTTAACGAAAAAAGTCTGCGATTCCCTTCTGAGCGGTTGGGAAGAATCAATTTTTGTTCCTCGTAATATCGAATCTGTCTGGCAGTTAAGTCTGTTAATTTCATAACTACATTCATGGAAAAAAGCGGTGTGGACCGTCTCATTTCTTGATTCATGATTTACGCCTCCAAATGATATTTATATTATATATTATGTTATTTTTTCTGTCAATATATGTTATAAAAACTAACATCAAATAATTTGAATCAAATTTTTTTGTAGTAAATGATCCAAAGCAGATAAAATGGCAATTTTCACATGTGAATAAGTGAGTCCACCTTGTACAAATGCTAAATAAGGCGGACGAATTGGCCCGTCTGCTGTTAATTCTATGCTGGAACCTTGTACAAAAGTTCCTGCTGCCATAATCACTGCATCTTCATAGCCAGGCATCTTATCCGGAATCGGTTTGAATTGTGAGTTAATTGGTGAGGCAGCTTGAATACTTTGACAAAATGCAATCATTTGTTCTGCTGTACAAAATTTAACAGATTGAACAATATCCGTACGCTTTTCATGCCATTTTGGAATGGGTTCCATTTGAACATTTTCCAAAGTGGCTGCTGTAAACAGTGCACCTTTTAAAGCTTGCCCGACAATATGCGGTGCAAGAAACAAACCTTGATACATTTCTGCCAAGGAATATAAAGAAGGACCCGCCTCCCTTCCGATACCTGGAGCAATCAGACGATTGGCACAGGCTGCCACAAGATTTTCCTTTCCCACAATATATCCACCAGTTTTCACAAGTCCTGCACCAGGATTCTTAATCAGGGAGCCTGCCATCAAATCAGCTCCAACCATAGTCGGTTCTCTCGTTTCAACGAACTCTCCATAGCAATTGTCAACAAAAATAATTTTATCTTTATGTTTTTTGCGAATATGCGCAATGACGGCTGCAATTTTATCAATAGAAAGTGAAGGACGATCAGCATATCCCTTAGAACGCTGAATGGCAATGACTTTTGTTTTCGGTTGAATGGCTTGTTCAATGGCTGCATAATCAAAATGACCATCCACAGTTAAATCAACAGCTTGAAATGAAATACCAAAATCAATTAATGAACCGGATACCGGCTGAGAAATCCCTATAACAGGTTGTAAAGTATCATATGGGACTCCGCTAATATAAAGCAGTTCATCTCCTGGACGAAGCACACCGAACAATGCCGTTGTAATTGCGTGTGTTCCAGATACCATCTGTGGACGAACCAGCCCCGCCTCTGCACCAAAAACTTGTGCATATACATTTTCCAGTGTATCTCGACCTGCATCATTATAGCCATATCCGGTTGACGGATGAAAATGATGATCGCTAACTTTATGATCTTGAAAGGCTTTTAGAACATGTGCCTGCAAGGTATCCATATTTTGTTCGATTTGTTGAAATGACGGCTGCAATTTTTTTTCCATTTGCTTGGTAAAATTTTTTAATAATACGGAGTTGATAAAATTTGTATACATTATGATTCATTCCTCTGTCTTTTTCATTAATGATTGATAGCGTTTATACAATCTTTGCGGCATAAAACCGGTAATTTGATAAAGATTATCCGCTTCTAAAAATTCGATTTGTGTAACAGCTGTAAATTGTTTTAGCTGATTCATGATCTTTCCTTGTGTAAAGGATAGATAAATCCGATATGGCAAAAAAGTAGACAACATGTATTCTTGAAATGTTTTCTGAAAACGAGATAAATCTTCCGAATTCAATACAGACATAATTTCATATGGGTTATTTTGAAGTGGAAAAAAAGGTTCTGTTAATAAATCACATTTATTATAGACTTTAAATATCGGCACATTTTTTACCCCAATTTCTTTTAAAATTTGCATAACAGTTTCCTCTTGCTGCTCATAATTTGGATTAGAGATATCAATGACATGCAAAATATAATGTGCCTCCAATACTTCCTCTAACGTAGAACGAAAAGCTTTTACCAAAGTAGTTGGTAAATCTTGAATAAATCCGACCGTATCGGTCAGCAATATTTGAAATTCTGGTGTCAGATGGTACTTTCTAGTAGTCGGATCAAGCGTAGCAAACAGCAAATCCTCTTCAAATGTTTGGGCATCCGTCAAGCGATTAAATAAAGTTGATTTTCCAGCATTTGTATATCCAACAATAGCGATTTGAGTCCATTCTTGCTCTTTTCTACTCTGACGCTGCCGATCCCGATGGGCAACAATTGCATCCAATTGAAGATTTATTTCATGAATTTTGCGGCGAATATGTCTACGATCGCTTTCAAGCTTGGTTTCTCCAGGTCCGCGTAACCCAATTCCACCACCTTGTCGCGATAAATGAATTCCTTGCCCGGTTAAACGGGGGAGCAAATATTTGAGCTGAGCAAGCTCTACTTGCAGCTTTCCTTCCTTTGTTTTTGCACGCATGGCGAAAATATGTAAAATCAGTTGTGTCCGATCAATGATTCGCATTTGAAAAATATCAGATAGATTGCGAATTTGTGCTGGACTTAATTCATGATTACATACAATGAGATCGACGGTTCCCGAATGCGACTCCAAAAATTCCAAAACCACCTCAAGCTTACCCTTTCCAATGTAGGTAGCTGGATGCACATGCTCTCGTTTTTGAGTAACGGCATAGCAAACCGTTGCATGTGCGGTTTCACATAATGAGGTCAACTCGTTTAAACTGCTTTGAAATTGTTTATCACTTTCTTGGGTTTGTACGGCAATTTGTAAAATTTGTTCTTTAATCATTCTCATTCCTTTTTTCATTGTCATATTTTGCTATCCTTATCCTATCATAGAAAAAAGCCATGATGCTAGTTTGTCTCATTAAAGTGTCAGGAAACTTCGACAAAAAAACAAGTATATTCTTTTAAAATAATGAAAAGCCATAACAAAAAATATATAGGGATATGGAAATATTAAAGAGATAAAGCCATCTAGTAATCGCATGTGAAAAAAGATACCAACCAGTCAACTTTAAACGATGTTACAGATGCAATTTATTTAGATGTCTGGGTATAAAAAATTGAGACAAAAATGTTTTTACCAAAAAATTTGTATTCAAATCCATTTTTTCTAAAATGTCATTGATTGCCCCTATCTGTAGAAAAAACCAAAAAAGCCTGCAATTTGTAACAGACTTTTTTGGTTTACTTAAAAAACAATCCAGATGCATCGAAGTTTCATACTCAAATTAGATGAAAGGTCTTGGTCTTGATTCATTCATTTTGATTGAAAATTTATTTATTCATCTAAAAATCGATAACCAACACCAACTTCCGTTAAAATATATTTTGGATTTGAAAAATCTTCATTTAATTTTCTGCGAATATTTGCCATAAAAACACGAAGAGATTTATATGCATCTTGTGTTGGATAGCCCCAAACTTGTTCTTGTAAATATTTCAGTGTCAAAACTTTACCCTGATGTTGTATTAAAACGGACAACAATTTATATTCAATGGGTGTAAAATGAACTTCCTGATCGGATAGCCAAACCTTCCTCTTATCAAAATGTATAGTCAACGCATGGAAGGTAAAAATTTTGCTATCATTCGATTGTGGGTGATAATGACGAAAAGCAACACGAATTCTTGCAAATAATTCATGAATATGAAAAGGTTTTGTCATGTAGTCATCTGCGCCCAAATCAAGCAATGCAACCTTTTCTCGTTCTTCCTCTCTTGCGGATAAAACAATAATTGGAATATCAGAATGCTGCCGAATTTGTGTGATTACTTCTTTTCCATCTATATCTGGCAAGCCTAAATCAAGCAAAATTAAATTGGGTTGATTGGTCAGAAGTAAAGAAATACCTGAAAGTCCGTTGGATGTTGAAATTACTTTATACCCTACTGTTTTTAATGACAGTTGCAAAAAAGTTTCGATTTTTTCATCATCTTCAATAATTAAAATACATTTTTCATTCATTTATGTGTTCATCTCCTGTCGGAAGAGAAATTAAAAACGTCAAACCACCTTTTTCATTGTTTTTCACAGTCAAAATACCAGAATGTGCTTGAATAATCGTTTGACAGATCGCCAGTCCAAGTCCAAGTCCACGATGCAGATCGTTTCCTACAGATGTCGTAAAAAAGCTTTCGAATATATGTACCAGCTGCGTTTCATCCATTCCTCCACCATCATCTGCAATTTCAATCAGCATACGGGTATCCCTTTTTTTTGTTGTAATTACAATCTTGCTATCTTCTCTTGTATGTTTAAAAGCATTGTCGATTATATTTATAAAAACTTGAACAAGCAAATGCGAATCCACTTGAATGAACTCAATTTGTTCCGTTGGTTGAATTATAATTTCATGTTTTCCTTTATACTTTATCATTTTTGAAACAGCTTCTGAAATTAAATCATCAATAATTTCACTTTTTTTATGAATGGTCAAAGCTTTATCCTGAATTTTTGTCATATTTAATAAATTTTCAATTAAACGAATTAACCATGAAATATCATTCTCCATATTGTCTAATAGATTACGCATAGTTGTGGTTGGTAAAATTTCCAGATTTTCTTTTAAAAACTCTGTTCCACCCCTTATACTAGTCAAGGGTGTTCTTAAATCATGAGAAATACTACGTAGCAAATTGGTTTTCAATTTTTCTCTTTCAATATCCAGTTTTGCTTGTTCTTTTAATTGATTGAAATGGTCATGTTCAATGGCAAGTGCAACTTGTGTAAGAACTGTTTCAATAAATTGAATTTCTTCAAAATGTAGTACATGATTTCCAGGATACACAATTGCAATGCCTACGGTTTGTTTTTCAGATAAGATCGGAAAATACATTTCTTCTTCTGTTGCAAAATGAGGGAATGTTTTCCCACATGGAATTCCATTTTCATAACAGTACCGTTTTGCTCCCTCCGGAATTTCTTCCTTTGTGTGAGACAGTAAGATTGAAATTTTTACATTCAATATTTCTTTCATATGTTTTTCTGTAAAATGACAAATTTCCGAAGGAGTATTTTGATATAATAACCCGCGGCTCACTTTATATAAAGCACTGGTCATCTTTTCGTTTTTTTGTGCAATTTGTATTTGTTTTTACAGACGAATTGTTAAATTCCCAGCAATAAAAATCGCAAACAAGAAAATAAAAAAAGAAACATAGTAATTTAAATTATCAATTTGAAAGGTAAATCTCGGCTCTGTAAATAAGAAATTAAATGCCAAAATACAAAAGACAGCAGAAATGCCTCCTATCATAAAACTTTTGGTTTCAATCATAATTATAATAACAGCAATCATATAGATCAAAAAAATATTTTCTACTTGTAAATGAAACTCTGCCAGCATAAAAGCAAAGAGTGTACTGAGCAATAAAATAAAAATACTTTTTCCAAAAGGAATACATGCTTTTATTTTCTTTTTCATCTTTTACTCACCTTTGCTTTCCCTTCCCGATAAAATTGAATCAATCCAAGAAATACAATATAAATTTCCAATCTACCAACAAACATGCCAATAATTGCGGTCCAATGTATCAATGGATCTGCTTCACTGTTTGTCACGCCAATTGATAATCCAACATTTCCAATTGCTGAAGAAAATTCAAACATCGCATGCTCTAAAGAAGCACCAGATAATGTAAATATAAAAGTTCCCATCGCAAATAATGATAAATATAATAAAATAAAAATAAAAATTTTATTTTTTTCTACAAAATCTATTCGCTCCATTTTACCATAACGGTTGATCGTATGAATACGAATAACACGATGAGATAAGAATAAGCCCTGAATATACCAAATCATTTCTTTGAATACAATATACACACGATATTGCTTTAATCCTCCAGCGGTTGAACCAGTACTTCCACCAATTAACATTAATAAAACAAAAATAAATATAAGTGAAGCTGGCCATGTCGAGAAAGTCGGTATGGTTTGCAGACCGGTTGTGGATAAAGCTGAAACAAATTGAAAAACCCCATCTTGAAATGCCTCTTTTGCATGAGTATAACCACTTTGAAATAATAAAATAACGGACAACGGCAACAACACTGCAAAAATACCAAGAGAAAATTTTGTTTCACAATGCCGAAGTACTGTTTGAAACTTTCCTTGTATCAGCATTAGATGAATCAGAAAATTGGTGCTGCCCAAAATCATTAATACAATAGTAATCCATTCAATGAGCGGATCATTATAATATCCGATACTCTCTACCTTTGTAGAAAATCCACCAGTTGACACGGCTGAAATGGCATGGTTTATTGCATCAAATGGAGACATTCCTGCTATAATATATAAAATTACACCCATCGTAATATAGGCAGAGTAAATCAAAATAATCATCCGAGCCGATTTCAATAAGTTGGGCATTAAGCGATCTGCATGCCCTTCCGCATGATAGAGTCGCATACCATATACATCGGATAAAACAGAGGTCATAATTAAAACAAGACCGATTCCTCCAAAAAACAATAAAATGCTTCGATGGATAAAAAATATATTGGGTGTATTTGCAATATCAATAATAGAGAAGCCAGTGGTACTTAATCCGCTTGTTGCTTCAAAAATGGCTTGTGTAAAACTGTAGTTTCCACTGAGTACAAATGGAAATGCAGAAACCAAAATGGCAATAATCCAAGTCAGCAGAACAATAACCATGTCCTGATTTTTCTGTAGCTGTCCCTTTTCTTTTCCACGAATATAAAAATTCAATATATATCCAATTAAAATTGCCAAAATACCAGGTATAATAAAATATTTCGCCTGTGAGATTTCTTCAGGATAGAAAAACAAAGTGAATAATGGGAGCAATGTAATTCCACCTGCAAGCATCGTGGTAATGCCTAAATAACCAAGAATCAATGAAAATCCAGTTGCTTGTTTGAAGTGTTGGTTCATCATTTTTTTCCTCCGGTGATAATGGAAAAAACTTCATCTTGTATTTTTGCTATAGAGACAAAAATTAATGTATCTCCAGACTTTAAAATCGTTTCCCCGTTTGGTATCAACAAACAGGTCTGGCGAATTACACAACTAATAATCATATCTTTTGGAAAAGGAATTTGTGAAATTTTCTGATTGACAACTGGATATTGCTCTGTAACCGTTATTTCGTTAATTGTGACTTTACCATCTTCAATAGAAAGAGATTGAATCAAATTTTCAATTGTTGAAGACTGTTCAATCAGCTTTGCAACCATATAGGTTGCACTGATTACGGTGTGCACACCCAAGTTTTTAAAAATTTCTACATTCCCTGGATTGGTGACCACACAAACCACTTTTTTCACAAAAAATAGTTTTTGTGCCATCTGACAAATAATAAAATTATCGGCATCATTGGCTGTTAAAGCAATCAATACATCAGCTCCTTGAATATCAGCATCCTCCAACACATACTTTTTAGTTGGCTCACCGTAAATGATTGGAATTTGATAGTCAGAAGCTAAGTTGTCACAATAGGATTGATCTGGATGAATAACAATCAAATGATGGGATTTTTTCTGTAAAGATTCAATCAAAAACTTTGCCTTATTCCGCCCGCCTGCAATCACAATTTTCATAGCATATCTTCACTCCTTTACCTCAGATAAAAATGCAATTCGATTAAATTCCTGAAGCGTCAATTCAGATGGATAAATGGCTTCAATTTGATAGCCATAAATCAATTTTTGATTCTCTGGATCATGAAAACGAACATAAACTTTTGGAATATGATAGATTCGGCTGGCCATTTGACTGATTAAACAATTGATCGAATCATGGTCAGTTGCAGCTACAACCATTTGTGCACTTTGAATTTCAGCACGCTCCAAAATACGAATATCTGTGGCATCTCCAATAATTTCATAGCCACTAAAGTGATCAGGAAGCTTACGAAATGCGGTTTGGTCTTTATCAATAACAAAAACCGAGTATCCTTTTAAGGATAAATCCCCTGCAACTCTTGAACCAAACCAGCCGCATCCCATTACAAGAATTGGGCGTGCCTTCCATTTTGTAAAAAACATAAACTCAACCTCCTATTATACTTTCTTATCATTAATTGTATTTTCTATGAAATAAAGATGGTGGGTATTTTTGGGGATAAAAGATAAAGATTGTATAAAGATTATAAGAAAATGATTCTGTAGATCATTACATCTATACCTTTATCAATCCATAAAAAAAAGAACACAATCAACTTATGTGTTCTCATCAAAATATAACAGAAGCAGTCTCCTTATGAATCATTTATTTCCACTCTATATCTTGTGTGTGCAAATAAAGTAAATCATCAGCCTGAAGATTTTTCACCGCTAAAAGCCGCAAAGCTTGTTTCCGAATCGCTCGTTCTAAAATATTTCGAATGTAACGACCGTTACTGAAATGGATTTCTTCATTTGAATATAAATTTTCTCTCAAATGCCATTCCAATTTCTGCGAAGCTTCTTTTGTTAAAATATATTGTTTTTGTTGGCAAATCTTTTGTGCAATTTGCATCAGCTCGCCTGCTGTATAATCAGGAAATTCCAAAATAAATGGAAAACGAGAGCGCAGTCCTGGATTTAATGTTAAAAAGTTTTCCATCTCATCTGCATAACCTGCAAGGATTAAAATAAACTCATGTTTCTTATTCTCCATATTGGCGACCAAACTATCAATCGCTTCTTTACCAAAATCTTTCTCACCACCGCGTGCCAAACTGTATGCTTCATCAATAAATAAAATACCACCCTGTGCCTTTCGGATTAAATCTCGTGTTTTTAATGCAGTATGTCCAATATATTCCCCAACCAAGTCCGCACGCTCAACTTCAATCAAATGTCCTTTGGATAAAATTTTCATCTCCCGGAACAAATTTCCAATTAAGCGGGCAATCGTTGTTTTTCCAGTTCCAGGATTGCCCTTAAACATCATATGCAGCACTTGTTTCTCAGCTTGTAAGTTCATTTCTTTTCTTTTTTGGTTTATGTATACATATGCATAAATCTCTTTGAGCATTTGCTTGACTTTCTGCATCCCAACCAGTTGTGCCAGCTCTTTTTCCATTTTTCGTAAGGGCGCATGAATATCCGTGCTTGAAATCAATGGGCTTATATGGCTGGCAGCAGACTGTTTCCGCTCATCCCGGGCAATCGATTCTTTTTTTTGTAACAAAATATGAATGGTATTTTGATTTTTAATGGATATATGACGATTCATGAATCCACCTCATTTCATGCCGTTTTTCAAAAGACAGAAAAGTCGGCTATATGAATAAACATATTGCTTTTAAACTTGGCCTATACCAAATTTCATTGATTACAAATTTATTCGATTGGCTTCATAACATGCCTGGATTTGATCAGCTAAGGGAAATAACTCTGCTTGATAAGAACCAAATTTTCGAACAGGCATAACACCAATAAGTGAATTGGTTGCAAAAATTTCAGTGTAATTCCCAATTTCTTCAGGCAAAATGATTTTTTCTATCACTGGATAGGTCTGCATAATATATTGTCGCAAAATGCCATTCAATAGACCGCAAGAGACTGGCGGTGTGTAAATGGTCTGATTTTGCACAAAAAATAAATTGGTCGTTGCTCCCTCGCAAACTTCTCCTCTTTCATTTAAAAAAGCTGGCTCATCCCAACCATTTTTATCTGCCTGTCTTTTTTCTAATAAACTGTCTCCGTAATGAAAAGATTTGAAATAGGTAAACGGTGAAGTTGTGTTTCTTCGAATAGAGCTGAAACCGAGTATCCAGCCATTCTGCCTGTTTTTTTTTGTGTATAAATTTTTTCGTGTTGAAAAGATGGTGTTTTTTTCTGAAACCATAATTTTTAAAACATCGTGGCTTGAATCCGCTGTTTGTAAATAAAGAGCAATTTGCTCCTTATAAATTTGTTTTGGAATGTTTAAAGCTCGTAATCCTTTGTTGAGTCGTTCCAAATGCATATTCAACAAAACACATTTTCCTTGGTAAATGGCTATGGTTTCAAATAACCCCATTCCATACATATATCCTTCATCTAATTGGATGTCCAAATGTATCAGTCCTTTTTTAATGCTTCAATGAGTGCCTTTGCCTTTTGCAATGTTTCATCGTACTCAAAAGTAGGATCGGATTCATAGGTAATGCCCCCGCCAACACCTAAATAATATTGATCTTCTTTATGTAAAAGTGTACGAATAACAATATTGAAATCACAATCTCCGTTTAGGGATAAATATCCAATACAACCAGTATAAATGCCCCGACGACCAGTTTCCAACGCATCAATAATTTCCATTGCTCTTTTTTTAGGTGCACCCGTAATGGAACCACCTGGGAAGGCAGCTTTTAGTACATCCATTGTGTCTATACCGTTTTTCAGCATGCCTTGCACATCAGAAACCAGATGAAAAACCGTTGCATAAGTCTCGATATCAAATAATCTGGGAACAGTCACACTTCCTGGGATACAAACTTTATTTAAATCATTTCTCTCCAAATCTATAATCATGAGCAGCTCACTGCGATCTTTTTCAGAGGTTTGCAATTCTTTTTTCAATATGGCATCTTCCTCTGGTGTTCTCCCTCGTTTTCTTGTGCCTTTAATGGGGCTTGTTTGAATCTGTCTGTCTTTAATCTTGATAAACCGTTCTGGTGAAGCACAAATAATTTGAAACTCATCTAAATTCAAATAGGCTGCAAATGAAGCAGGATTGATTTTTTGTAAAGTTTGAAAAACTGCAAACGGAGACTTAGGGCTTGTGAGTTTTAAAGTTTGGGTTAAATTTGCAACATAAATATGACCATTTTCCATATACTGTCTCATCTGTTCAATGGCACTGATATACGCCTCCCTTGAACAAGAATATTCAATAGAAAATGGAATTTGTGGCTTCAATTTAAAAGAAAATTCACTTCTTTTCGCAGCTTCATTTCGAATCCTTGTTTCAATTTGTTCAATAGATTGATGGGTTGGAAGCAGCTTGCCGTTTGCCAATAGATAAACTTCCTTTTCTTTATGATTTTCAATAATGAAATTATCGTAAAACACCAATTTCACGTTTGGTATACGATAGAAATCTGCATGTCTTGTAAAAATATTTTGCAAATCTCTTCCAAAGTCATAACTAAAGTAGCCAATTGCCCCACAAATTAATGGAAAAGATGTAGGATTGGGTTGAAAATGTTTTTGAAAATATTTTTTCATAAAGGAAAAGAAAGACTGTTTCATTTTCTTATGATTGACATACAAACCATCACGGCTTTCAACGACCAAATAAGGATTTAATCCAATTACAGAGTAGTGCTCATGCATAGTCTGTAAAGAAGTATGTAAAAAAACCGCTTGCTCTTCTTGATGAAAAAATGAAAAAATATAAGAGATTGGTAAGTAACTGCTGAGCTTATGAATCAATATTCCCACCTGCTTTGCTAAGCTGAATAAAATTTTGAATCAACTGATGACCATATACAGTTGAAACAGCCTCTGGATGAAATTGTACACCATAAATCGGAAATTCTCGATGAGACATGGCCATAATAACACCCGACTCATCTCTGGCATTGATTTCCAAATCCTTTGGAAAAGTTGTTTCATCAATAATTAAGGAGTGATAACGTGTGACCGAAAATACAGGGGGCAGATCATCAAATAACTTGCGTCCATCATGATAAATGGATGTAATTTTCCCATGCATCGGCGTGCTTCCCTTAACAATTTTCGCTCCATATACATAACCGATGGCCTGATGTCCCAAACAGACACCTAAAATTGGGATGATACCACCAAATGCCCGAATCACTGCTGCACTTATGCCTGCTTGCTGTGGATTTTTTGGTCCTGGTGAAATAATAATCCCAGTTGGCTGTAACTGGCTAATTTCTGAAACAGAAATTTGATCATTTGAATAGACTTGAATTTTTTCACCCAATTGCTCAAAATACGAAACAAGTGTGTATGTAAATGAATCATAATTATCAATCATAATATACATGGTTTCACCTAAGTTATAAATATTTTTCGTTTTTTTACAAATCCTGTTTAAAATTATCATAGATTTTCCTAAATCATCAAGAGAAATCAACAAGAACAAAAATTTTTATCTCAATAAACCGACAGATATATAAATTTTCCTTCCTTTTGTTTAACAAAGAAAAACAACGACTGTTTTTGACTGACAAACAACAAAAATGTCGTTTCCTGCGCTTTCCCAAGAAATAAAACAAATCGTTTTTGTTAATATGTATTTTTTAACAAATATGATTATACAGGATACATATTTTACAACACAATTGAATGATTACCTTTTTTAAGAACTTCTTCACCAATAAACAAAATCATTTCGGAGATGACTGATTTATTCTTATGCCATTTTTTATAAAAAATCTTGTACTTTCACTAAGACTTTAAAAAAGTAGCTTCTTTTATTATGATGCTAGGACAAAATAAGGATCTGATTCTTCATAAATGAATATTTTAAAAGAATAAAACTCATAAAGTCAAAAAAGACGAACAGATGTAAGACTTCACATAAAGTTTTACATCTGTTCGTCTCTTCATTTCATTCAAATCCTTTTGTCTCATTCTTTCCATCAATAGCTTCTTTAAAGTGAGCTCCCGTACCTAAACTATGGAAGCATTTTTTTTATTTATTGATTGTTTTGCGGCTCAAAAGCAATCGGGTGTGGCGGAACAAAAGTTGAAATGGCGTGTTTGAAAATCAAATGTTGCTTTCCATCACTTTCTAACAAAATCGTAAAATTATCAAATCCTTTAATAACACCTTTTAATTGAAACCCATTTGTTAAAAATACAACAACATTCATTTTTTCTTTGCGAGCTGTGTTTAAAAAATAGTCCTGGATATTTAACTGCTTCACACTGCTTCCTCCTCTATATGTATTCAATGATTTAATTCAACAATTTTCTAGACCTTCCTTCCTAGAAATGAAAAATAATGTTCAAAATCAACTTCAGATAAGGGTGTATCCACTGAAATCCATGTTACATTCATTTTATTTCGAAAATAGGTCAATTGTCTTTTGGCATAATTTCTAGAATTTTTTTTAATTTTTTCAATAGCTTCTTGTAAAGTAATTTCATTTTCAAAATATGGAAAAAATTCTTTATATCCGATCGCTGCAAATAATCCATCCTTTGACTTTTGCGGACTGGCGTATAAAGCTTTTGCTTCTTCTAACAAGCCCTCTTTCATCATCATATCCACTCGCTGATTAATACGTGCATAAAGCTTTTCTCTATCCATTGTGAGTCCAAAAAGATGAACAGAATAATATGGCTGAAGCGCTTGGGGCTGCATGCCTACACATTCTGCATTTTCCAATTTTTCAATGGTCCGAATAACCCGCTTCACATTGTTTGGATGTAGGTCATGCGGAATTTTCTCTTTTGGAAAGGAAGATAATATTTGATACAGCCTAAAGGCGCCTTCACGTTCAGCAAGCATTTCCAACTCTTTTCTGCGCCGCATTGTAGCAGATGTAGGTTTTACCGAATGAAATTGAAAATTATACAATGCCGCTTGAATGTATAATCCTGTACCACCAACTAAAATGGGAAGATGTCCACGTGCATGAATTTCCTCAATCTTTTGTCGCACATCTTTTTGAAACCGTGCCACATTATAAGCTTCATCCACTGTACATATATCAAATAAATGATGAGAAATTCCTTGCATTTCTTTTTTTGAAATTTTTGCGGTTCCGATATGAAATCCTTTATACACCTGCATTGCATCACCATTAATAATCTCACCTTGAAAGATGTGTGCCAACTTTAAACTCAGTGCAGTCTTTCCGACGGCGGTCGGTCCAATAATCGCTACAACTTCCTTATTTTTCAATTTGATACTCCTTTATTTTTTCCGAAAATTGGTTTCTTCATACATCCGATTTCATTTATACTTGACGTTTAAACATTTTTTCTAAATCAGACTGGGTAAAACAAAGTAAAATGGGTCGACCATGTGGACAGGTGTATGGTGATTTTGAATGACGTAAATCTTCAAGTAATTGAAACATTTCTTGCTCGCTCAAATGATGATTGGCTTTAATGGATGCTTTACAACTCATTAAAGCCAGTGCGTCTTCACGAATTTGCTCCTCACGAATTTCTTTTGCTGCCAATACATAATCAATTAATTCCCGAACACATACTTCCTCTTTTCCAGCAGGAAAAAAATCAGGACATTCTCGAACCATATATGTACGCTCCCCAAACGGTTCTAGATTGATACCAATTTGTTGTAAAATCTCATGTTTATCTTCTAAAATAAATGCTTCTGCTTTTGTAACTTCAATGGTAACTGGAACCAATAGCGACTGATAAATAAAACGTTTATGTAAATACTTTTGTCGATTTTTATCATAAAATAACCGCTCTTGAGCTGCATGCTGATCAATCAAATACATGCCGTCTTGATTTTGCGCTACAATATAAGTACCATGAACTTGTCCAACTGGATATAAAGTATCCAGTTTTGGATGATTGGTATTTGTTTTTGCTTCCGTTTTTGTTCCTACTTGTGTTTTAGGCAAATGATCCGTTGTTTTTTCTTTTCGTTTTATATTCTGCATCTTATCTTTTTGATGATTAGATACAACATATTTTTGAGGTATCTCCTGCACAATATCAACCGTTTTCTTTTCTGATGCTGTTTGATCTGTTTGCCAAGTTTTGTTTGGAATGGGGTACTGAATCAATTGCTTAGGGTCATCAGAAATAAAAGTTTCCTGATGTTTTGCAAAAAGAAAATTTTGCTGCTCGAATTTTTCTTTTTTGACTTTGTCTTGCTGTTTTTGGGCTTGTTTCGGATGTAATCCATGTGCAATATACTGACTTTCCCTAAGCTTTGCAGCAATCGCTTGTTCCATAGCGAGTCCAATTTCTCTTTCCTTGCTTAGTCTCACCTCCTGTTTAGACGGATGGACATTGACATCCACTAAAATCGGTTCGACTTCTATATTGCAGTATACAACTGGAAAGCGCCCTTTCATCAATTGTCCTTCATAGCCAAGTACGATGCTGCGATTCAAATTATAGTTTTTAATCATTCGGTGATTGACAGATAAATACATTGCGTTTCGATTGCTTCGGTTTAAATCGGGTGCTGCAATATAGCCGGAAACAAAAAAACCTTCACCAACTGCAGCAATCTCCTGCATATTTTTTCCAGCTTCTCTGCCATATAGCATACTAAGCACATGTAAAACGTTTCCTGTTCCCAATGTCTGATACACACGTCGATTGTTATGTACAACACGAAAAGAAATTTCAGGAAAAGATAAAGAAAGCTTTTGTACCACATCTAAAATATGCCCAAGTTCGGTTGAGATAGATTTCATATATTTTAAACGTGCTGGTGTGTTGTAAAATAGATTTTTTACAAGAATATCGGTACCCTTTCGGCTTTGCGCTTTGGATTGCTCCATGATTTTCCCGCCTTCTGCTACCAAGCGTGTTCCTGGACCGCTTCCCGTGGAGGTGATCATTTCAAAATGACTAACAGAAGCAATGCTTGGCAAAGCTTCGCCGCGAAATCCAAGCGATTGAATGCGAAATAAATCATGTACATTGGAAATTTTGCTGGTTGCATGCCGTTGCAATGATAAGATCGCATCTTCCTCGTCCATGCCAATCCCATCGTCTACAATACGAATCAGTCCGAGTCCACCGTCTTCAAGTACAATTTCAATATTCTTTCCTCCACCATCAATGGCATTTTCCAATAGCTCTTTTACAACAGAAGCTGGACGTTCAACCACTTCTCCAGCTGCAATCTGGTTGGATAATGTTTCATCCAGTTTGTGAATGGATGGCATTGTCTTTTCCCCCTATTGGTAAAAAATCATTTGTTATTTAATCGTTCGGTCATTTGTTTTTTCTTTTATTTTTTGCTTCAATGTATCCAAATAAACGAGTGCCTGCATGGGTGTCATATGAACAATATCTAAGTCTTCAAGTTCTATGATAAGCTCCTCTGTCCATGCAGACATATTGTCAAATAGAGACATTTGATAAATTGCTTCATCATTTCGTGATTTGGAAGTTCGTGGTTCCCCAACCTTTTGAAATCGCTCTAAAGGCTGATGATCAGCCAAACGGATGGCCTCGCTTTTTACCTCAAAAGTTTCGAGCAGCTCCTCTGCCCGTTTAATCAATGTCTCAGGCATTTGTGCAAGCTTGGCAACATGAATCCCATAGCTTTTATCTGCACTTCCATCTGCAATTTTATGTAAAAAGGTAACCAAACCATTCTCTTCATGTGCACAAACATGTACATTTTTTAAAAGTGGAAGTTCATTTTCCAAATCGGTTAACTCGTGGTAATGTGTTGAAAACAATGTAAACGCACCAATATGATTATGAATATACTCAATAATGGCTTGAGCCAGTGCCATCCCATCGTATGTTGAAGTGCCTCGCCCAATTTCATCAAGCAAAATTAAGCTGTCTTTTGTCCCATTTTCGATGGCATATCTGGATTCCATCATTTCCACCATAAATGTACTCTGTCCAGAAATTAAATCATCTGCAGCACCAATCCGTGTGAAAATTTGATCAAAAACAGGCAATTCAGCAAGATCGGCCGGAACAAAGCAACCAATCTGATTCATAATGGCAATTAAAATCACTTGGCGCATATATGTACTTTTTCCAGACATATTTGGTCCAGTAATCAAAAGCATCGTCTGCTTTTCATCTAAATATAAATCATTTGCTACATAGCTTCCCCGTTGTAGTGTTTGTTCAACAACCGGATGTCGCCCATTGACAATCTTTATCTTTTTGTTTTGAACAAGCACCGGTCGTACATAGTGATTTTCTTGACTGACCTTAGCAAAAGCAACCAGTACATCCAATGCAGAAATCGCTTTAGCTGTCTTTTGAATTCTTGGAATAAAAGCTTGTGCTTCATTTCTCAATGCCAAAAATAACTCATGTTCCAAATGACTAATTTTCTCCTCAGCTTCTAGAATCATACTTTCTTTCTCTTTTAAATCTTCGGTAATAAAACGCTCAGCATTGGCTAGTGTTTGCTTTCGAATATATTTTCCCTCAGGAAGCTGCTTTAGATTGGTGCGTGTAACCTCAATATAATAGCCAAAAATACGGTTGTATCCGATTTTTAGAGATTTAATTCCTGTTTCTTTTCGTTCCTTTTGTTCCAATTCTTGAATCCACTTTTTTCCATTTTTTCGAATATAACGGTATTCATCCAATGTTTGATGGAAACCATCTCGGATGATGTCACCCTCTTTTATAGTCATGGCAGGATTTTCAACTAATGCCTGTTCAATTTTTTCAGCCAGTTCTTTACAATCATCTAGTTCTTCAATCAAACGATGAAAAGAGGCAGATTTTGTTTGTATCAATAAATTACGAATCAGCGGAATATTTTGTAATGAATGTTTTAGCTGCTTCAGTTCTTTCGGATTGGCATTCCCAAACGAAATTCGCCCACAAATTCGTTCTAAATCATATACATTTTTTAATGCTTCTTGAATTTCTTCACGTAAAAATATATCCTCAAAAAAATATTGTACCAACGTATGTCTCCATCGGATTTCCTCTTGCTGCATAAGTGGATACTCAATCCATCGCTTCAGTGTACGTCCACCCATAGCAGTCATTGTATCATCCAATAAATGCAGCAATGAGCCTTTTCGATCCTTTGTACGCAAAGTTTCTACAAGTTCCAAATTTCGTTTGGTTTGATAATCCATATGCAAATATGTATTAGAATGGACCTGTTTCACTGGCTGTAAATGGGAAAAGAGCATTTTTTGTGTTTTTTCAATATAGGCATACAATCGTGCAATCGATTGGATAATATGCACCTCATGTAACTGATTGCATAAATGGGTCATCTCACCGGATAAACAGGTAGAGTCCTCAAAGGAAACCGCAATGTTTAACACGTTTTGTACCTCACGTATTTTCTCTGGATCAAAGTCTACTGGTAAGATGATTTCTTTTGGCTGTATCGCCGCCAATTCCAAAATAACCTGTTGCCAAGAGCCATTTAAATCAACAGCGAACAACTCTCCTGTGGTTAAATCACAATAAGAAATGGCATATTGATTTTTTTCCCCAAAAGCTAGCGATGCCAAATAAATATTATCACGTTCGCTTCCTGGTATCATATCCAATAAAGTTCCAGGTGTAATAATCCGCACCACATCACGTTTTACAATGCCCTTTACTTGCTTTGCATCTTCAACTTGCTCACAAATGGCAATTTTATAGCCTTTATCAATTAAGGTCTGAATATATCCTTGGACCGAATGATGTGGAATGCCGCACATCGGGATTTTTTCCTTACCGCCTCCATCTCTTGCTGTCAAGGTAATTTCCAATTCTCTTGCCGCTAACTTTGCATCTTCAAAAAACATTTCATAAAAATCTCCAAGTCGAAAAAACAAAAAAGCATCGGGGTATTTGTTCTTTATCTTTAAATATTGCTCAATCATTGGTGTATATTTTGCCACTTTTACTTTACGCCTCCATTGTCGCCAAATCCTGCTGTCTATCATCAGACAGAAAATCCAAAACCTCTTTATGTCGCAGCGATTTATCTTACCTCAACACTTCCTAAAATATGCTTTTAAAAGTATATCATATTTTTTGCATCAAACGGTTGAAAAACCTCCAGCTAAAATATCATCACCTTACATAAAAAAATTTTTTTTGTGCAAATTAAACTTGAAAGGAGTGTTTTTGATGCCAACCATTCGTTGTACAGTTTCAAACTGTGTATATTACGGCGAACATAATTACTGTAACGCCGGAGAAATTCTTGTCAGTTCGGATGAAACCCAAGGTACAAATGAGCATTTGATGAATGCTGCCAATGATGACAGCTTCAAAACAGATGTATATGAATCAGCAGAAACCTGCTGCATCACTTTTAAAGAAAAATAAAATTTTAGAAATGAAAAAATGCTGCAATTTCTTTGGAAATTGCAGCGCTTTCTTTGTAGATAAATTGTCAAATGACCTGCGGCAATTCATTGTAAAACCAAATATATTAAATGTAATTTTAAAATTTAGGAATCCGATATAGATAAAATTCTAAAATAATAGCATGTAAAAAAACATTTCATAAACATATAATATGATTTATCGTAATATTATAACAAAAAATAAAATCATTTGATTATTTTTAACAGAATCATCCACCAAATTCATACCAATCAGTAAGTCTTAAAATTCCCTATTGATCTTTTAAGATCGTAATAAATTGTAGTGCAAGATATATCCCATCTTCCAGCAACATCTTTGATTGCGTTTCATTTCCAACGAAAAATCTTGTCATTTTGGTATCTTTCAGTTCAAACTTTTCAAGTCTGTTACTGAATCTTCCTCTTGCCTACCCCATCGCTCATCTTTCTTTTATTCAGTTACATTCAAACTTCAAAAAAAGTTATAAATCAATAAAATTGAATTATCATTCTATAATATTGTTTTTATTTATTATATTTTTTGATTACGAAAGTAAATATCATTATGATTGAAATCGCAATTTGAATCAAATTTTATATACTATAATCTAAGCAATTTTAACGTCAAACTACAAATATATTACCTTTACATGTATAATAAAGTGCTTTTTTAAAATCTGAATATTGTTTTCTATACATTTATTTTTATTATAGAAAATCTTCTTAACAAGAAATAAAAGAAAATTGACCAAAATCACTAGACGCAAATATATTTACCATAGTACAGCAAAAAATGAAAAAAGAAAGGCTTTGGATTACATAAAAATGGCTATATTTTTTGATCTAGAAAATGAAAAGTATCCTATCTCCTTAAGTGAAATAATAAAAATGCATCTTGATATTTTGTAAACAGTAGCAATGTCAATAAAGTTTCTATTCGAAACAATCTTTATCATACAATCGTTACCAATTTGAATTAAGATACTAAAAAAGTGAATATCGGCATGTACTATTTCTGATGACAACTTGAACAATCCAATAAATTGCATATAGTATATTTATTTTCTTTGTTGAAAAAATATAGATAGAAAAAATATGCCTAAAACTACACCATGAATCAAAATGAAAATGGTTGATGAAAACAGAAGAATCGGATTCCAAATATTGTATATAACAAGAATCAATTGTAGTAAAAAAATAATTATATTAATTTTCCGTGATGAAAAATCCATACACATCACAAATCCACCAGCAATATACGCATAAAGAAAAACGGCATAAGAGGCCTCCTCCAGACTTAGCAGCACAGCATAATGCATATAAACAGCTCGAAGTGGAAACATGAGTCCAATTAAAATAAGCCAAAGCAAAATATTTCTAAACAAAATTTTCTTATCCATCTTACTTTCCTTTTTGGAACAAAATATCATGAAAAACCAGTATAATCCATCATATACTTTTTTTGTTTCACACTACAATTGATTGTAGTGCATAATAATACAAACTCAAAAATAAGATATAAAAACAAACTGTCACGTATATATTTATGAAAATGTAGTCTGTCAAAACAAGCATCTAAATAACGATCATTTGTATAAAACAACAGATTAACATAACCGCTTTTTGGGGCATAATCTTGTAAAATCTATTTCTGATTGGAAATGCTACTATTCCAGCTTTACAGTTTATCAACCTTGTTCAAGGTTGGATAAAGGAAAGTAACTCAGTTCCAGATTGATTGTCTATTCATAAATTCCTTCATTTTTGACAGTTAATCCCTTCTATTCTGTACTTTCAGTATAGTTTAGATTTCATTGTCTGTCTAGCAGTCAAACCACTTTAATCTCAAAGATTTTCTTATTCTGCTCTTGGCAGAAACCCTTTGGTCATTTTATTAATAACTATATAAAAGTTTCATATAATTTGGTTAACAGTTGGATTCAAACTTGAATAGACTTTCTTATCATCCTTGTTTTGATGTACTCCTCAATATCCATATTACAATATATTTGCTATCTTGATACAATTTTGAGTATTTAATGGCACCACTATTCAATCAAAAATATTTTATAAGGAAAATATATCACAAAAATCAATGTATTTAAATTATAATCTATATATTTTTAAGATTTATACTTATTGTTTCCATATCGATTATAGGTTATTTCAAATAAAAATATTTACAATCCATTTTCTTTATATTCCATTAGATCCCATCAAATTCACGTATCGTTTCGTATAATGCTTTTGATTTGAATGAATGTAGATAAAAACACTTGGAGACAAATTCCGATACAGAAGAAACAACAAATAAAAAATTTGCAAGTGATAGGAAAACATGAAAATCAATTCATAGAAGCCAAATATGTAAGTTATGATGTTTTAGATGGTTCAAATGCGACAACATATGCTATACACTAAGTTCAAATTGTTTTTTGGACATAGTTAAACCAGTACATATATCTTAATACAGTTTTGAATATTCACATGTATAAAGTGACTGGACAAACTGGATGATGTATAATAAAAATGAAGTCAAAAACAGTCCAATTTCACTAAAATACAGATAAAAAAGAGATCAGACAATAGAAAATCATTATAGCAGACACCCATGTGGATTTTCTTTCGTGATACTCGTTACTTATAGCCTGTATCGACTGGCATTTGGTGCCAAATAAATTTCAATATGATCTCAGCCAGCTCAGATGAGAAAAGTCAACATGATACCTATGATCCCAGAGTCAATGACAAGATGAATGACTAACATATTACCATATTATGAAAGAAACGAACCTATCAATCAAAATTTGCAGGAGATAACGATATGAAAAAGCAAACTCACGAAAAAAGCATACAAGCATGGGAAGCCAACGCAGAATTTTGGGATAATTATATGGGAGATGAATCAAATCAATTTCACAGAGAAGTAGTAAGACCGAGAATAAATGAATTGCTTGACATCAAAGATGGTGATTTTATTCTTGATGTTGCTTGTGGCAATGGAAACTATTCAGCATACATGGCAGAAAGAAAAGCAAATGTCGTTGCTTTTGACTATAGCAAAAAAATGATCGAACTTGCGAAAAAGAGACAAGAACGATTTTTGGATAAAATTGAGTTTTATGTGATCGATGCAACAAGTAAAACAGAACTTCTGTCTCTAAAAAAGGTAAGGTGCTATAATAAAGCAGTATCGCTTATGGCAATTATGGATATATCCAATATTATCCCTCTGTTTCAAAGCTTAAATGAATTGCTTGAAGAAAACGGAATATTTGTATTTGCTACACAACATCCATGCTTTGTAACATTGACAGACAAATATTTATCAGCCCATAGCTATCTGGGGGAGGCAATTTTGGGGCAACCGCAGTTACACAATTATTACCATCGCTCTTTACAAGATATTTTTCATGTTTGCTTTATGCATGGTTTTGTAATTGACGGTTTTTATGAAGAAAATTTTAAACATAAAGAAAAGCCTGATATAATTATTGTACGCGTGAGAAAACAATAGGAGATAAATTCTCGTTTAGCGAGAAAATAGCAGAAATGATACAGTTCACAAAGGATAAGAGAAATGGTGAAAATATGCTACCCACTAACAGTCCTACCAAATCCAGTATGAGACAATCAAACATAATCATGCAATAGAGCATTTGATCTGACATATACGCAACAAATTGCAGAGCTTCTCATAATCGTTTTAACGCACTTTATAACTTTTCATATCTTAATAAAATTTAGACACCATTTGCAGAAACTTTTAAGTTACAAAGAAAATAGACAAAAAAATCCGGTTTTTGTGTGGGCTTGTGATGTGCTACACATCACAAACCCATTTCTTTCTATATCCCTATAACATTATTTTTATACGATTCGTTTATCCGATAAAAAACAAAAACACTCTTGTTTTTTATATTTCCATCCATGCTGGATCCTGTGGATTGGCGCGAAAAGCAAACAATTTTTCTTCTGTTTCTCGGGCAACAATGCCACGAGAAATGGCAACCTGAATCAGTGTATCATAATTGCTTAATGCAGTTGCTTCAACCTTCGCGGCTTTCAATTGCTCCCGTAAAATTGGCAAATCATAAGAGAAAATCGCAACGATGCCTAAAACTTCACAGCCTGCCTCGCGCAATGCTTTCACACAGGCAATAGAGGACTTTCCAGTTGACAATAAATCTTCAATTACGACCACCTTTTGTCCTGGATTTGCCAAACCTTCAATTTGATTTTGACGACCATGCTTTTTTGCTTCACCACGAACATAAGTCATTGGAAGATTTAACACATGAGCAATCAAAGTGGCCGCCGGAATGCCTGCTGTTGCACAACCAGAAATCATATTTACTTCCGGATATTTTTCGCGGATCAAATCAACGAATCCTTTGAGCACCAAATCTCTTGTTTTAGGAAAGGAAAGAATGAGACGGTTGTCACAATAAATTGGCGACCGAATGCCGCTTGTCCAAGTAAATGGATTTTCTGGACGCAAATGCAACGCACCGATTTCTAACAATTCATGAGCAATGCTTTGTTTCATGTTTTTGCCTCCTCCCATAATTTCATAATTTGTGTATAAGCTTCTTTTTTATTTTCAGCTTTTGTAATATTACGTCCAACAACCATATACGTACTACCCAATCGACGTGCTTCATCTGGTGTCACAACACGAACTTGGTCATCCATAGAAGCAGTTTGCATCCGAATTCCTGGAGTCACCGTACAAAAATCCTTTCCAACTGCCTGAGAAATCATTGGAACCTCAAGTGCAGAACAAACCACTCCATCTAGCCCACTCTCCTTTGCCAATTTGGCAAAATGTACAACGGTATCAGCAAGCGGCTTTTCAATCCATTGTTCTTTTTGCATTTGTTCTTCAGATGTACTCGTCAACTGTGTAACCGCAATACAAATTGGACGCTTCTTGCCTATGGGTGTACCTTCCTTCAGTCCCTCCATTGCCGCCCTCATCATTTTCGTTCCACCTGCTGCATGCACATTAACCATATCGACACCTAAACTTGCCAGCTGTTTCATCGTTGCACGAACTGTATTTGGGATATCATGTAGCTTCAAATCCAAAAAAATTTCATGTCCAGCAGTTTTTAACATTTGTACCATTGCTGGTCCTTCTGAATAATATAACTCCATTCCAATTTTTACCGAAAGACATTCATTTGGAAATTCTTTTAAAAATACTTCCACTTCTTTTCGACTTTGAAAATCTAATGCGATAATACATGGTGATTTCATTTGAAACTCCCCCCAATACAATCGACTATACTCGCAAAACCATATTTATGTAAAGTTTCTGGCAATGCTTCAATGATTTTTGGACAAACATATGGATCAACAAAATTTGCTGTTCCGACTGCAACTGCACTTGCACCAGCCAATAAAAATTCCAAAACATCCTCAGCATTTTGCACACCGCCCATACCAATAATCGGAATATGCACCGCTTGGGCGACCTCATGAACCATTCGAATCGCAACCGGTTTAATTGCTGGTCCAGAAAGTCCTCCAGTCTGATTGGCCAAAATAGGCTTCCTTGTCCGTAAATCAATTCGCATACCTAGTAAAGTATTAATCATCGTTAGTCCATCTGCACCAGCTGCCTCAATCGCCTTGGCAATGGAAACAATATCGGTCACATTCGGGCTCAACTTTACATATACAGGAACTTGACTGGCTTTTTTCACCTTTTCTGTTAAGCGTGCTGCAACTACTGCATCTGTCCCAAACGCGATGCCACCATGCTTCACATTTGGACAGGAGATATTTAATTCCAAAGCATGAACATTTTTGGATTGGCTGATTTTTTCGGCAACTCTAATATAATCTTCTTCCTCTGATCCAGCAATATTGGCAATAATTGGTACATCAAATTGTTCCAAAAACGGAAGCTCTTGTGTGAGCACCACGTCCAAACCAGGATTTTGTAAGCCAATCGCATTGAGCATTCCGCCATATGTTTCTGCCACACGCGGTGTCGGATTGCCAAATCGCGGCGATACGGTGGTCGCTTTAATCATAATTGAACCAAGTAGGCTTAAATCATAGTATTCCGCAAATTCTCGACCAAAACCAAAACATCCGGAAGCAGGCATAATCGGATTTTTTAAATCCAATCCTGGTAATTTTACTTGTAACATTATATTTCAACCTCCCCGGCTTGGAATACTGGTCCTTCCTTACAAATCCGCTTATAACCTTCTTGATTTTTATTTTTACACACACAAGCATAACAAGCTCCCATACCACAAGCCATTCTTTCCTCGTAGGATACATAAACAGGTGCTGGTAGATTCAAGGCTTCTAAAGCAGAAAACATGGGTACTGGACCACAGCTATAATAAATATCTGCTTGAATATCTTTATCTTTTAAAATATCCGTCACAAATCCATGTGTGCCTTTTGAACCATCTACTGTGCTAATCAAAGTCTGTCCCAGCTTCGTAAAAGCATCCTCTAAAATACATTCCTTTTCTGAACCAAATCCGAGAATATGAATAACCTGCATCCCTTTTTGTTTCAATTGTTTAGATAATTCATACAATGGAGGGATTCCAATCCCTCCGCCAATCAGACAAGCAGTATTGCCTGATTGAACTTGCGGAACTGAAACTGGAAAGCCATTACCGAGCGGTCCCATAACATGGATCGTATCCCCAACTGTTAACTTTGAAAGCAATTTTGTTCCTTTTCCTTCAATACGAAAAATCACATCAAAGATAAGTTCTTCCTGATCTATTGCATGAATGCTGATTGGACGGCGCAGCAAAGTACTGCCGTCTGGCACACGCAAATGGACAAATTGACCAGGGCGGTTCATTTGCAAAACAAGCCCTCCTTTTAATGTCATTTGCACAATTTGCGGTGTCAGCCATTTCTTTTGAACAAGGTGCATATCCTCTACTTTTTTCATAGCTCAATCACCTCATGTACCATTTCGGCATCCATTACCTCTACAGAAAATTTCATCATTTCCAAAACAGTCAAAATTGCATGGGCTGTATCTAAAGAAGTTAAACAAGCTACACCATTTTCAACTGCATTGCGGCGAATTTGATAACCATCGCGCATCGGCTGCTTTCCTTTGGTCAAGGTATTAACAATATACTGTGCTTTTCCTTCTCGAATCATATCCAACAAAGATTTTTGATCTTCATCGGAAATTTTTCCCACCTTATCAACTACAATATCATGCTTGGCTAAATACTTTTGCGTGCCACTTGTTGCAACGACATGATAACCAATTGCTTTAAAACGTCGAGCAATTTCAAGCACCTCTTTTTTATCTTTATCAGAAACGGTTAGCACAACTGTACCGAATCGTGGAATTTGAATACCAGAAGCAACCAACGCTTTATATAAGGCTTTTTCCATATTGACATCTTTTCCCATAACTTCACCAGTCGATTTCATTTCCGGTCCCAATGTAATATCCACATCACCCAATTTAGCAAAAGAGAACACAGGCGCCTTAATAAATACACCTTCTCTTTCTTTTCGGTATCCGGTTTGGTAACCAAGTTCCTTCAATGAATGACCAAGCATCACTTTTGTTGCAACATTTGCCATCGGTACACAAGTAATTTTACTTAAAAACGGAATGGTTCGGCTAGCACGTGGGTTGACTTCAAGCACATAGGCTTGATCGTTTGCGATCACAAATTGGATGTTTAATAATCCGACAATCTCTAAACCCTTTGCCAAACGGATGGTGTAGTCAACAAGCTGTTTTTTGATGTTCTTTGATAAGCTTTGTGGCGGATAAACGGCAATGGAATCTCCAGAGTGTACGCCTGCTCTTTCAATATGCTCCATAATTCCTGGGATAAATACCGTTTCACCATCAGAAATGGCATCAACCTCAACTTCCTTGCCAATTAAGTACCGATCAATTAAAATTGGATGTTCTGGACTTGCCTGAACAGCATGCTCCATATAGTAAACCAGCTCATCTTCATTTTCAACAATTTCCATCGCACGACCACCAAGAACAAAGGATGGACGAACCAACACGGGGAATCCAATTTCCTTTGCGATTTTCACCGCATCTTTCACATTTGTAGCAGTTTTTCCAAGCGGCTGTGGAATTTCTAATTCGGACAACGCTTTTTCAAATTGCTTTCGATCTTCGGCACGATTTAGAGCTTCTAATGATGTACCTAAAATTTTTACACCACGTTCAACCAGTTTCTCCGCCAAATTGATTGCTGTTTGACCACCAAATTGCACAAGTACACCTTCTGGCTGTTCATGATCGATCACATGCATAACATCCTCAATAGTCAGCGGTTCAAAATATAATTTATCGGAAATCGTAAAATCAGTTGAAACTGTTTCTGGATTGTTATTAATAATAATTGCTTCATAACCAGCTTCCTTAATTGCCCACACTGCATGTACAGTAGCATAATCGAATTCAATCCCTTGACCGATACGGATCGGACCAGAGCCAAGTACAATAATGCTTTTTTTCTCGGTAATCACGGATTCATTTTCATCTTCATAAGTTCCATAATAATACGGCGTATAGGCCTCAAATTCTCCAGCACAAGTATCGACCATTTTATACACTGGGATCAAACCATTTTGCTTTCTCAATCGATAAACTTCAAACTCGGTTGTCTGCCAAACTTCGGCCAAATATTTGTCGCTGTACCCCATCTTCTTAGCTTCTGCCAAAACATCCAAATTCATTTTAGAAACTGCGATTTTTTCTTCCAAATCGATAATGTTTTGAAATTTTTTCAGAAAGAATAAATCAATTTTCGTCCAATCATGAATTTCCTCAATACTGATGCCCTGACGAATTGCCTCAGATACAATAAACATTCTTTCGTCATCTGCTTTTACAACACGTGTTTTAAACGCTTCCTTATCCATCTTCGGAAAATCTTTCAACTGTAGATGATGCACACCGTACTCTAACGAACGAACCGCTTTTAATAAAGATTCCTCTAAAGTGCGTCCAATAGCCATTACTTCGCCAGTTGCTTTCATTTGCGTACCTAAGCGGCGATTCCCATTTTGAAATTTATCAAACGGCCAGCGTGGAATTTTTGATACGACATAGTCCAAGGCAGGCTCAAAACTGGCAAAGGTTTTTTTGGTTACTGGATTTTCAATTTCATCCAATGTTAATCCAACTGCGATTTTCGCTGCTAGTTTAGCAATCGGATATCCAGTTGCTTTAGAGGCTAACGCAGAGGAACGACTCACTCTTGGATTGACTTCAATAATATAATAATTCATGGAATTCGGATCCAAAGCTAGCTGTACATTGCAGCCACCTTCGATTTCTAAAGCACGAATAATTTTCAAGGACACATTCCGCAAAAGTTGATACTCACGGTCAGATAAAGTTTGACTTGGTGCTACTACAATGCTGTCTCCAGTATGAACACCAACGGGATCAATGTTTTCCATATTACAAACAACAATTGCATGGTTGCCAGAATCACGCATCACTTCATATTCAATTTCTTTAAAACCCGCAATGCTTTTTTCTAATAGGCATTGGTGAACTGGACTGTTTTTTAGACCAGAGGTAACAATCTCTTCCAATTCCTCGTCATTGGAGCAGATTCCCCCTCCAGTCCCGCCCAAGGTAAATGCTGGACGAACAATCACTGGAAATCCGATTTTGTTCACAAAGGCACGTGCCTCTTCTAAAGAATAGATGATATCGCTTTCTGGAACTGGTTCGCCAATCTCATACATCAGTTGACGAAACATATCCCGATCTTCTGCTTTTTCAATCGATGACAATTTTGTTCCTAAAATTTCAACATCACATTCCTTTAGAACACCGCTTTTGGCCAATTCAACCGCCATATTGAGCCCAGTTTGTCCGCCCAAGGTTGGTAAAATCGCATCCGGTCGTTCCTTACGAATAATTTCCGTTAGTGCTTCTAGTGTCAATGGCTCAATATATACTTTATCTGCCGTTGCTGTATCAGTCATAATTGTGGCAGGATTTGAATTAACAAGAATGACACTGTATCCTTCCTCACGTAAAGCTTGACAAGCCTGTGTACCTGAATAATCAAATTCAGCAGCCTGACCAATAATAATCGGACCGGAACCGATGACTAAAATGGTGTGAATATCTGAACGTTTTGGCATAATAAATCCCCCTACTTCTGCTTTTTATTTTCACGAATCATTTCAATAAACTGATCGAACAATAAATTTGCATCCTCCGGTCCCGGTGAGGCTTCAGGATGGTATTGAACGGTAAAAGCTGGAAACTCATCATGACGTAAGCCTTCACAGGTTCCATCATTTACCGCAATATGTGTCATATGAATCGGCTTCCCTTCGAGTGAGGCCAAATCGACTGTATATCCATGATTTTGACTGGTAATATAGACTTCTTTGGTCTCTAAATTTTTCACTGGATGATTGGAGCCGCGATGTCCGAATTTCAAACGTATCGTATCTGCACCACATGCCAATGCAAAGAGTTGATGTCCCAAACAAATGCCAAAAAGCGGAACTTTTCCAAGCAGTGTACGAACAGTGTCAATGGCAACAGGTACATCTTTTGGATCACCAGGACCATTACTTAACATAATGCCGTCTGGCTTTAAATTTAAAATTTCCTCAGCAGTTGTATTATAGGGTACAACACGCACATCACAGCCGCGATCATTTAATTCTCGCAAAATACCATGTTTCATGCCAAAATCCATTAATACAATACGTTCCTTTTTTCCTGGAAACGAATATGTACTTTTGGTTGATACACGAGAAACTTGATCTGTCATTAAACTCGTATTTTTTAGCTCCTCGACAATCGCATGGACATCTACATCCCCATTGCATAGTCTGCCTTTCATTGTACCATGTGAACGAATAAGACGCGTTAGCTTCCGTGTATCAATTCCCATAATGCCAGGAATTTGATTAATTTCCAAATATTTATGTAAAGTCATTTGACTTCTGAAATTAGAAGGTGTGTCACAAGCTTCTTTTACGATCAGTCCATGTACAGATGGTTTGATGGATTCAAAATCATCCCGGTTGATTCCATAGTTTCCGATTAACGGATAGGTCAAACAAACGATTTGATCGCAATAAGACGGATCGGTCAAAATTTCCTGATATCCAGTCATTCCTGTGTTAAAAACAACTTCTCCAGTTTTCTCTACCGATGCACCAAATGCTTTCCCTTCAAAAAATGTTCCGTCTTCTAAAATAAGCAATCTTTTTGTCATTTGGTTTCGTCCTCTCTCCAAACAATTTTTCCATTTACAAGGGTCATGATTGGCCAACCCTTGCATACCTCCCCATGAAACGGTGTATTTTTACCCTTTGATAAAAATTTCTCTTTATCTATCGGCATTTCTTTTTCTAAATCAATAACCGTTAAATCCGCATATGCACCAACTTGAATGCGTCCACCTGTTAAATTAAAAAGTTGTGCTGGCTTAATGGTTAACCACTCCACCAATTGTTTTAAAGAAAACACACCAGTCTGTACAAGCTTTGTATACAAAAGCGGAAAAGCAGTTTCTGAACCAACAATACCAAACGGACAAGTCAGAAGACCTGACGCTTTCTCTTCCTCAGTATGCGGCGCATGATCCGTTGCGATACAGTCAATTGTTCCATCCAGCAGTCCCTCAATCAACGCTTCCAAATCTTCTCGAGCCCGAAGCGGTGGATTCATTTTATAGTTCGTATCTTGACTAACGATATCGTCCTCACATAACAGCAAATGATGCGGTGTTACCTCTGCCGTTACCGATATACCCGCTCTTTTGGCATCACGAACCACTCGAACCGATTCCTTTGTTGAAATATGACAAACATGATAGCGACATCCAGTTGCTTCAGATAAAAGAACATCACGCGCAATCTGAACCGATTCAGATATGGACAGAATACCTGGCAACCCTTGTCTTTTAGCATACTTTCCTTGATGCACAACACCTTTATACAACAGACTGTTGTCTTCACAATGCGCTACAATTACTTGACCAAGCTTGGCACAACGCTGCATAGCTTCGTACATTTTGCCAGCAGACTGCACACCCACTCCATCATCAGTAAAAGCAAAAGCACCCATTTTACTCAAGGCTTCAAAATCAACCAGCTCGTCTCCCAGTTGACGTAAACTGATCGCTGCGTATGGATGTACCTTAACAACTGCATCCTTTTGAATAATATTTTGTACCAGTTGCATGGTTTCTTCACTGTCTGGTACTGGACGTGTATTTGGCATAGCAGCAATTTGTGTCCAACCGCCTCGAGCTGCTGCCAATGAACCAGTGGCGATTGTTTCCTTATGTGTAAGCCCTGGCTCACGCAAATGAACATGCACATCAATAAAGCCAGGCATAACATATTTCCCGTCTACATCGATGACTTCAGCATCTGTTTCGCATAAATGAAATCCCATTTGTACAATTTGTCCCTTTTCAATAAGCAAATCTTGTCGTACAAACATTCCATCTACAAATACTTGTCCATTTTTGATCAACTTTTTCATTTCCATTCTCCCCCTACAATGGCCTCAAATCCCCATTTCAACATCGCCATACGAGCATATACGCCATTCTCTATTTGTTTGAAAATTCTCGAACGTTCACACTCCACTAGACAATCTGCAATTTCGACATCACGATTAATCGGTGCTGGATGCATAATGATACAATTTGGCTTTAACTGCTTTTCTCTTTCTACTGTTAATCCAAATGCTCGATGATACGATTCCTTGGTAAAACTCATTTTCGTATCATGTCTTTCATGCTGAATTCTAAGCAACATAAACACATCGCTGGTTTGAATGGCTTCATCCATTGTGACATAGGTTCCATAAATATTCATTTCATCCTTCCATGCATCTGGACTAATAAATTGAACTTTTGCACCAAGACGGGTTAAAATTTCCGCATTGGAGCGCGCAACACGTGAATGACGAATATCCCCAGCAATCGTTACAGTCAGTCCTTCAAAAGTATGGAACTCCTCATAAATCGTAAACAAATCCAATAAAGATTGTGAAGGATGGTGTCCGCATCCATCTCCCGCATTAAAAATCGCAATCTGATTCATATGCTCAATTTCTTTAAAATAATTGTCTTTAAAATGACGAATGACAAATCCTTTTACACCAATGGCTTCCAAAGTCCGCACCGTATCATATAATGTTTCTCCTTTTTGTACGCTAGATGTTTCTACTTCAACATTGAATACCTCAATACCCAATTTTTTCTCTGCCATTTGAAAGCTGTTTCTCGTTCGTGTACTTGGTTCAAAAAATAAATTTGCTACATATAATTTCTCATGAAATTGATACATTTCTTTTGCTTTAAAACGTTTTGCGTCTTCTAATAACTGATGAATCTCTCTTGTTGTAAATGGTTTTAATGTTAAAAGATGATGTGTCAAAATGGATCTTCCTTTCAAGTCTTTAAATTTTGTTTCATGATATTTTCGAAACATTTGTCATAACTTGAGACCAGACATATGGACACAATTTTTTATGAACAACTGGTTCCGGTCTTCTTATTATGCAGCAAATCTTCCTTTTCTTTCCCTGTACAAAATAGAGACCGCATCCTTTAGATTGACGGTAAGCTTTATTGATAGAAGTTCTTTTTTCTTTTGCATCCGCCTAATCATTTTTTCACTTCGGCATTTTTAAATCTAGCACGATCCGTATAAAATAGAGACTGCATCTTCTGCATCATTTTCAATCAACTGGACAACAACCTTTTCTGTTTTTGCCGTCGGAATATTTTTTCCAATATAGTCTGGACGAATCGGTAATTCTCGATGTCCACGATCCACAAGCACTGCTAATTGAATCCATGCTGGTCTGCCTTGATCCATGAGCGCATCCATTGCTGCACGAATTGTACGCCCTGTAAACAAAACATCATCAACCAAAATGACTCTTTGCCCAGCAATATCAAAAGACAGCTTGGATGAACGAACATATGGATTTTTCTTTGCACCGTTATGAAGATCATCTCGATAAAAAGTAATATCCAACTCACCAACTTGTACCGTTTTTCCTTCAATTTGATTAATTTTCTGCGCCAAACGATTGGCTAAATAAATACCACGTGTACGAATTCCCACTAGACAAAGATTTTCCACACCTTTGTTTTGTTCCAAAATTTGATGTGCAATTCTAGTCAATGCTCGGTTAATCATTGCTGCATCTAAAATTTCTTTCATTTCCATCACTTGTTCACCTCTTTTCCAAATCCAATAAAATTCAGATATAGCTATAATTTGACCTGCCAGTTTTCTTGAATTCTTGTCAATTTATATGCTGATAAAATAGCTTGTCCTTATGTGAACATAAGATTAAAGAACCATTTTCTTGCCAACACGAAATTGTCAGAATCATTATTCCTACAAAACCCCATAAAAAAACCTCCGAGCCTTGTGAACTCGAAGGTGTGTTAATTGAAACGGATACTACACGCCGAATTGAAAACATGGACGCATTGGCATTTTCGCCACAGCAAACACGAACCCTTCTCAGACTCACGGGACTGATTTAAAAGGTCTCTATTTGTTTTTCATTATACGCCTTCCATATATAACAATCAAGCATTTAAACGAAGATTTTCAAGAAGTTTTTGAAAGTCTGTTGGCAAAGGTGCCGTTCGTTCAATATACGTGGCTGTAACAGGATGATCAAAGCCAAGAACTGATGCATGTAAAGCTTGTCCTCCAATGTCCAAAGTTTTTCGCGGACCATATTTCGGATCACCAACAAGCGGAAATCCAATATACTTCATATGTACACGAATTTGATGCGTCCGACCCGTTTCTAAAATACACTCAATCAATGTGTAAGCATCTTCAAAATACTCCAACACATTGAAATGTGTTATGGCATCTCTGGAATTGGCATCCGTTACTGTCATTTTCTGCCGATCTTGTGGATCTCTACCAATCGGTGCATCAATCGTGCCCTTCTCATGCAAAATCTTACCGTGCACCAATGCGATATATTTTCTCGTAACCGTTTTGTTTTGCAACTGTTTGACTAGGCTTTGATGCGCATGGTCATTTTTTGCTACCATCAATAGTCCAGATGTATCTTTATCAATGCGATGCACAATACCCGGACGACTGATGCCATTAATGCCGCTAAGCGAGTCTTGACAATGAAACAAAAGTGCATTGACAAGCGTACCAGAAGTATGTCCAGCTGATGGATGTACCACCATACCTTTAGGTTTATTAACCACAATAACATCCGCATCTTCATAATAAATGTCCAGCAAAATTTCCTCAGGCAAAATTTCTGCTTCAGTCACTTTTGGTATCGTTACATGAATTTTATCTGTAAGCTTAACCTTATAGTTTATCTTAGAAGCTGTTCCGTTAATCTGGACATGTCCATTTTTAATCCAGCTTTGAATTTGTGAACGTGAAACTCCTGGCAACTGATCTGTCAAAAATTTATCCAGTCGAAAAAATTGTTGTGCTTCAGTAACGTGAAATACTTTATTCTCCATTTTTCACTGATTCCTCCTTTGCTGCTTTTCCTTCTGTTAAAATAACAAAGGCAAACAAAAGGACACCGATTGTCAATGCCGCATCTGCGATATTGAAAATCGGAAAACGATTATAAAAGGAGAAATTCACTTCAATAAAATCAACAACCTCCCCACGAAAGAAACGATCGAGAAAATTTCCAACTGCACCACCCATAATGAAACCAAATGTCAGCAGTGAAAGAAAATCTGTAATTTTAAATCGAATAATATAATATAAAATAAAGCCAACTACAATTGCTGTCACAATATAAAAAAGCCAGAACTGTCCTTCCAGCATACCCCACGCCGCGCCACGATTTCGATGAGAAGTAAATTTCAAAAATTCCCCAATGATAGAAATTGATTCTGTTACGTACATATTTTTCAAAACCAACCACTTGGTCAACTGATCTATTCCGATAACCAAGAGCAAAACAATGTATAACCATTTATATTTTAACAAACCATACACACTCCATTCCCTTCATTTTTATACGGTTTATCATAACATAAGCCAATGAAAGATTCTAGGCACGTATTGATTCTATATCTTTGTTCATAACAAAGAAAACCACAAAAAAGTGCTCATTAACTGATTCTAAAACCAACCATTTTTTATAAAAAAATATTTTTTCATATAATAAAAACATCTATACTTTATTATTTCATAAAAAAGCCTGCTTAAGAACTCCTTTTCTTAAACAGACCTTAAAAAAATTTTTTTATGCTTCTATAATATCAGCACAACGACAGCAGATTTCTGGATGTTTCGGATTGACGCCGACATCTTCTTTAATGACCCAGCAACGACCACAAGTTTGGCCTGGTGCTTTTTCAATTTTTATCTTCAATCCATCAAACTCTTTCACATCATTTGGTGCATCATCCGTTGATGAATGAATTTCCAAATTGGATACAATCAACAATAACCGTACATCGTCCTTCATTTCTGATAAAATTTCCTCTATCTCTTTTGATGGGTAAATGATAACCTTTGCTTCTAGCGATTTTCCAATAATTTTCTCATTACGGGCATCCTCTATTGCTTTTGCAACTTCATCACGAACATGCAAGAACTTGGTAAACTTCTCTTTTAATTGCTTAGCACCAGTATATGTTTTGGCCTTTGGCATGTCCGTTAACTGCACGCTTTGGGCTTCCATTTCCATATATGACCATACTTCTTCAGCCGTATGTGGTAAAATTGGGCAAACCAGCTTCACCAAACTTTCCAAAGTTTCATAAAGTACCGTTTGCATACCACGGCGTGCTAAGCTATTTGGTGCATCAATATACAACACATCTTTTCCAAAATTTAAATAAAAAGCACTCATATCCAAAGTAACAAAATTGTTAATGGTCTGATAAATACTACCAAAATTATAGGAATCATATGCTGTACGAACAGATTTTACAACCTCGTTCAGACGAATGAGCATATATTGATCTACCTCATGCAAATTTTCATAGGAGACAAAATCTTTTTTTGCATCAAAATCATACAAATTTCCAAGCAAAAAGCGGAAAGTATTACGCAGTTTACGATACACTTCGGAAACTTGTTTTAAGATGGCATCGGATACCCGAACATCAGCTTGATAATCAGTAGAAGAAACCCATAAGCGTAAAATATCTGCCCCCATTTGATCCATAACCTTTTGTGGAACAATGGTATTCCCCAAAGATTTAGACATTTTTCTTCCTTCACCGTCCAGAGTAAATCCATGTGATAATACAGCTTTATAAGGTGCCTGTCCAGTTACTGCAACTCCAGTCGATAAAGATGAATTAAACCAACCGCGATATTGGTCAGATCCTTCTAGATAAAGGTCAGCTGGATAACTTAAATCGTCTCTTTCGGATAAAACGCCTTGGTGCGAGGAACCTGAATCAAACCACACATCCATAATGTCCATTTCTTTTGTAAATTGTCCGTTTGGACTAGACGGATGGGTAAAACCTTCTGGTAACAAATCCTTCGCTTCCCTTTCAAACCACACATTGCTGCCATATTCACGAAATAACTTTGCAACATGACCAATGGTTTCATCGGTAAGAATTGCCTCACCGTTTTCTCCATAAAATACCGGAATCGGTACACCCCATGTTCTTTGACGGGAAATACACCAATCACCTCGGTCTCGAACCATATTATACAAACGGGTTTCACCCCATGCTGGAATCCAATCGACGGTTCGAATTGCTTGAAGCAGTTCTTCACGGAAATCAGCAATGGATGCAAACCATTGTGCAGTTGCACGGAAAATAACAGGTTTTTTTGTCCGCCAATCGTGCGGGTAACTATGGGTAATAAATTTCAATTTTAATAAACGATCGTTTTCCTCTAGTTTCATCCCAATAGCTTTATTGGCATCTTCGATAAACATTCCTTCAAAACCTGGTGCTTCCTCAGTCATATAACCGCGATCATCCACTGGACAAAGTACACTAAGACCATATTTCTGTCCAATGTAAAAGTCATCCTCCCCATGTCCTGGTGCAGTGTGAACACAGCCAGTCCCGGCATCAGTTGTAACATGCTCACCACACATTACCAAAGAGGTACGGGAATAAAACGGATGCTTGCATGTAATATTTTCCAAATCCTTCCCTTTAATTTCACGAAGTACACTCGGATTTTCCCACGCCAGCTCCGTCGTTACCGCCTCTAACAAGTCTTTACAAATCACAAACTTACGATGGTTAACTGCAACAACAATATAAGTTAAATCTGGATGGACAGAAATCCCAAGATTGGCTGGTAACGTCCAAGGTGTAGTTGTCCAAATAATCACCTCTTCCTCTGCTGATAAAATACCTTTTCCATCCTCTACCTGAAAGGCAACATAAATGGAAGGAGATTTTTTATCATGATATTCAATTTCTGCTTCTGCCAATGCCGATTCAGAAGAAGGTGACCAATAGACTGGCTTCAAACCTTTATAAATATAGCCCTTTTTTGCCATTTCACCAAATACAAGAATTTGTCTGGCTTCATAATGCGGCTTTAATGTAATATATGGATTTTCAAAATCTCCACGAACTCCCAACCGTTCAAATTGTACTTTTTGACGCTCAATTTGTTCATAGGCATATTCCTCACAGCGCTTGCGAAATTCAGCAATGGACATTTTTTTTCGATCAATGCCCTTTTGGTTGGTCAAAGCTTGTTCAATTGGCAAACCATGTGTATCCCAACCTGGAACATACGGTGCATAATAACCAGTCATAGATTTATAACGAACAATCATATCCTTTAAAATCTTGTTTAAAGCATGTCCAATATGAATATCTCCATTGGCATAGGGTGGTCCATCATGCAAAATAAAGGAGGGACAATCTTTTGTCCGTTCCAGTACCTTTTGATAAATTTTATTTGCTTTCCAGTTCTCCTGAATTTTCGGTTCTTTGGTTGGCAATCCTCCCTTCATTGGAAATTTCGTTTGCATCATGTTTAATGTGTGCTTATATTCCAAATCAAACACCCCTTTTTGATCTTTGGTTTTTAATTAAAAATAAAATTTTTCATCTAATTGGATATTTCAGTTTTCAAATAAAATACTTTTTTATGTAGCATAATATTTTACTGTACATCAATGAAAAGTCAGATTTTTTGATTAACAGATTAAAAAATTTTGTACTTTAAAAATGATTAAAACTTGCAGAAACGATTGTTTTGTCTTTGTACACAAAGGCTATACCTTCTGATTAGACAAAAAAGCTCGTCCCTAAAAAGGGACGAGCTTGTATTTTAACATACCCGCGGTACCACCCGGTTTTGATTTTCGCAGTTTTACTAACTATGAAGATCCACTTTGCATTTGTTAACGCCAAATGATACGTTTATTCTTACTTTAATACATGTTCAGAATAAAAACTCAAAGGTGATTTTCCGGTTTATAACTTCTGATCAGGCTCTCACCATTCCCTGATTCGCTGCTTCTGTTATAAAACGTACTTGCCCTCATCTACGTATATGAGATATTCTAAAAAAAATTATGATTGTTTGTCAAGTGTTGCTGCAACTTTTTCTCTCAAGTCACTGACTTGATCTCTAGATAAAAGCGGATCAAACGGAATTTCCTGCGTTTCATCACTGATATAGGAAGATAAATCCGATTCATCTTTCAATGGCTTTGTCACTGATATTTCCGATTCACGATCAGACTGCTTAGAGAATCCATCAAAAGAAGACAGAACATGCATACTGTTATCTGAAGCAGGCGCATCAAAGCTTAAAGACCGTTCCCATTCACCATTTTCAATCAGCTCAAGCTGTGATTCAACAAGCATACGGAATCGAGATTTATAAATCATGACTTGTTTTTTTAATTCTTCCATATCCATCATCACTTGCCGCGATTTGGCGATGGCTTCCTGAACAATACGATCCGCATTTTTTTCTGCTTCACCTACAATCAGCTTTGCCTCCTGATTGGCATTTTTCTTTACTTCCTCTGCTGCTTCTTGCGCAATAATAATGGATTGTTTTAAAGTATCCTCAATTTTTACATAATGATCCAAACGTGTATTGGCTGCTTTTAATTGTTGTTCAATATCTTTTTTCTCTCGAATGATCAACTCATAATCTTTAATCACTTGGTCTAAAAATTCATTGACTTCATCTTCAACAAATCCTCTGAAGCCTCTGGAAAATTCTTTATTATGAATATCTAGGGGCGTTAATGGCATATGATTTCCTCCTATATTTTATTGCACATTATGCTCAATATCCTATTATACCGTTAACCCAATTGCTCGTAAACCATTCTTTCTTTATCTTTTTTTGTTTTTTCTAAAAAACTTTTGATTTTTACTCTGCCTGCTTTCCGAATCGACAAAAAATCTCCTGTCTGAATAAGACGATCTGGTTTCACACAAATTTGGTAATTGACTTGAACATATTCCTTTTCAATTAAATCTTGTGCTTTCTGTCGGGAAAGCTTTGCCACTTTGCTAACAATGATATCCAAGCGACGAGATGAAATTGTAGTCTGCTCCTCTTTCCACACCTCTTTTGGTTTCAGACGTTCAGAAAAGGTAATTTCTGTTATATTCACCTTTACATGATGAATCATCGTTAAATGCGTATACACAAAAGGTACAATCTCTTTTGCAGCAATGATTTGAATTCTCTTATCAACAACCAAAATATCCCCCAGCATTTGACGTTTTATGCCTAAATTCATACATGCACCAAGTACCTGCGAATGTTTCAGTGTATGAAATTTAGTCGGATAGCTGATTTGCAATAAAGAAACATGAAAATCTTCTGGATGAATTTCATAAAATGACGGAGCAAGAATAAAACGTTGACGCTCCAGACCCTCAAATTCCTTGTTTTTAAAAATTTGAACCGTATCTGAAGCTCCGATTACACATTCTACAATATATTGTTCACGTGGATTTAAAAAAGGTGTTCTTTTCATTATATAAGCAGTTTTTACTTGATTTTTCCAATCCAAAACACGATCAACCCATTCACGTTCATCCAATGAAAAATGATGGTAAATACTCAATGTATAAAATCCTTTCTAAAAACTTATATCTCATAGACACCATAACCCAATTCATAAATAAAATTCAGTCATCAAATCCCAAAATCCAATTGGTTTACCAAATTAGAGGACGAAAAGAGAGGGATTGACCTTCTTCTCTTTACATACTATGAAATCCTGCTGAAAATAAAATTCAAACCATACACTGCAAACTGCAATAGAAAAATAGCGACAATTGGCGAAAAATCAAACATACCAATCGGAGGAATGATACGACGAAAAGGTGCTAAATACGGTTCGCATATATTCGACAAAAATTCACCAAACGCACTTTCTCTTGCACCAGGAAACCATGACATGAAAATATAGGCAATAATCGCAAAAGTATAAAGCTGCAAGGCATAATATAAAACTGTATATAATAAATCCAAAATATTTACCACCTTTTATCCATTTGATCTGTTTCTTGAATATAGTCTGTAATTGTACCACTAACATCCACATTATCTGGAGTACAAATAAAAGTTTGTAGCCCCAACTTTTGAATGTCACCGTTAATTGCATAAACGGTTCCGCTCAAAAAATCAACAACACGCTTGGCTTGATCCTTTGGCATCCGCTGTAAATTAATAATAACTGCTTTTCGACCTTTTAAATGATCTGCAATATCTTGTACCTCTTGATAAGAACGTGGCTCCACCAAAACTACTTTGGGCATGGTTTCGCCTCTTGAAGGATTGGATGACACCAAGCTTAGCACCTTGGCCTTTCCAGCTCCTGTCTCTGGTTTTTCTAAAAACGCATTTGCTCTTGCCTCAGATTCAAATTTATCATGTTGCTTTTCTTCATATTCATCGATAAAATCTTCATCATCATTTAAGGACAAATATTGCTTTAGTTTTTGAAACATCTTCTTTCCCCCCTATATTTTTATACATTTTCATTATTCATTATCCCACTAAAACAGTCCCTAACCGAATAAACGTTGCACCTTCTTCAACAGCAATTTCAAAATCATTGGACATTCCCATGGAACATTCATGACAAGGAGCATAAGAAAGCTGCATAGCTTCAATTTCTAATTGTAGTTTTTTCAATTGGCGAAAATACAAACGAAGCTCTTCTTTTGTTGCTTTTAAAGGTGCCATTGTCATCAAGCCGACCACACAAATATTTGGAAATTGCTCCAATGCTTGAATAAATGGATTCAATTCCCAAACAGCCAGTCCATGTTTGGATTCTTCTTTTGAAACATTCACTTGAACGAAGCAACGAACCACTGAGATACTCCGCTTTTGAATTTCTTCTGCCAATGATAAACGATCTAAAGAATGAATATAGTGAACACCAGAATGCAAAACCTCCTTTACCTTTCGGCTTTGCAAAGAACCAATAAAATGCCACTGTATATTGAAATCCGTTAAAAATGCTTGTTTTTCTTTTAATCCTTCAAGTCGATTTTCTCCAATATGAAGCAAGCCCGCCTCTATAGCTTCTTTTGTCCGTTCATTGCTGGCATATTTTGTTACTGCCACAATCTTTACTTCTTCCGGATTTCGTCCAACACGTGTACACGCGGCTTGAATTTTTTCCTTTACTTTTGCAAGCTGCTGTGCCACCTTCATATAAAAAACCTCCCTATAATCCAATAAAGCTCATCATTCTTCCCGTTTTCCCTTGATCTCTTCGATAAGAAAAATATACTTCATTTAAACAACTTGTACAATGGTTTGTTTGATAAATTTGGTTCTCAGGTATATTACACTCTAATATTTGATAGTAACAAGTCAATTTTAAATCAATAGCATACTTCCCATCAAAAATAGGTCTATAAATTTTCTCTACCCATTTGGGTGGCAATGTGTTGGCTATGGCAGATTGAACTTTTGAATCTACAGTATAACAGCAAGAACCGATTGCCGGACCAATGATAACATAGACTTCCTTGGGCAAAACACCTTCCTCTTGCATCCAAGTATCAATCATCTTTCGCCCGATTTGTGCTGCGGTTCCTTTCCACCCGCTATGTGCAAGTCCAATTAAATGATGCTTGGGGGCATAGAAGTATAAAGGAACACAATCCGCATAGAAGGTTACCAACAAAACTCCCCTATGATTTGTATAAATCCCATCACATGCTGAATATAAAGGTACATGAGACGTCTGGTTCTCTTGATATAAATCTTTTATGCACAGCTTTTGAATATGGGAACCATGAACCTGTTCAATGGTTACCCAAGCAGAGAGTGGAAAACCAATTTGCTCAGCAATATATGTACGGTTTTGAATGATGCACTCTTGATGATCTTGCACATGCAAACCCACATTCAACGAATGAAATGGTTCTGTAGATACACCGCCGTTTCGCGTAGTAAAACCAATGGTTAAATTTGGAAATTTCGATGTAACACGTTTCGGTTTGTATATGCCCACCCAATCAGTTGGCTCAAACAAATCCTGCATCAAAAGCCCCCTTTTATGTTTATTTTACCATACTTTTTCACGAAACCAATGAATTTTTGTCATTTCTAAAGAGACCTTCTTCGTCAAATTTGGCTGGCTTGATTTATGATCCATATCATGAAAAATAATGGTAAAAAATATAAAAAACAATTGCTTTTTGACGGCTCATTCATAAGTCATTGAAACGATTGTTGAACTTTAAAGCAAAGCTTAACTTACCCTTTTTTATAGAAACCAACTGCTTTTTCTATCTTTCTTTTAAAAAGATTTTCCATCAATCCATCCTGAAAAAACACTTTTATCTCAGGCTTACTTTTTTAAAATTTAGATTTTATAACATGGAGTCAGATCATTTTTTACAGTTCATCCCAATAGTTTACCAGTAACTCGTGAACCACTCGCCACCTAGCTAAACCTAACGGTTCTTAACGCTTGAAGTGGGAGCTTTAAGGGAATAAACACACAAGCGTCTTTCTTTATGAACAGTAGTTTCTCTTATTTACCAAACTATCCCCATAGTTCCTAATGAACGCAACCAAAAGATTTCATGAAGAAAACTTCCTGTTCATATGTAGTATAGATTCTGAATTGATAAACTTTTACTCATTCTATAAGGCATACCTGTTTTCTATTTATGGTTATTTCTTTGATTTTGAATATATTTTTTTATGACATCCATTGGGGCACTGCCTATTGTCAAAAGACAAAAACTTTTAGACCAGAACATTTCTTTCCATAGTGATTTTTTTATTCTTGGAAAGTCACGTTTGATCAATCGAGAGCTAGCGCTTTTATAAGCGTTGATAAATTTTGTGAGTTCCGTTTTCGGTTGCGCCTTGAACACAATATGAACATGGTCTTTATCATGATTCCATTCAACTAGCGTAATGTGATAAGATTCTGAAATTCGTATAAAAGTATCTTTAGCGAAATCAGATATTTCATCATCAATAACTTGTCTACGATATTTTGTTACCAATATAAGATGATAATGTAAAAGAAATACTGAATGATTATTTGTATCTAAATCCATTGTTATATCAATCCATTTCATTTATATACTGATTATAACATAGGGCAAAATAAAAAGGCAATATTGCCTTTTATGCCGGTTTTCGAGTGATCTTTGATAGCTCGCATAACCAAAACGGCATTCATCACCCTGATAAAGGATGGGCGACTTCTGCCTAAATGAAATGGAAACAAAACTATATCGGATTTTTTCTACTATAGTCTGCTGAAAAAACAACTGCTAGATTAAAAAAATGATCCACCACAAAAACAGCTTTTCCTGTTATGAAAAAAATATGATAAAATATAAATATATTCCGACAAATATATAAAAATTAATTTTGATTTTTTGATAATATGTTCTCGGACAATGACAAAAATGCACTGATACTTTTTTTACATCCTAAACGTATAAGAAGTGATACAATCAATCAAAACGATAGTAAAAAATTGATTCCTTTATGGCTGCTTATCATTAGCAATAGAATAGAGTATTTCAAAGTGGATGAAAATACAATCCTCTATCTCTACTGCTATCGTATTTGAAAAATCAATTAAATCAAGTTTTTAGCCTCTATTGCATGATCTTAATTACTGGATAAAAGAAAACAGACTTGTTCATCATGACTGACCATTCATTTCATCAATTGACAAGAAAAAGTGCTTTGCTATAATTTTGGCATCTTACAACGATGTTCTAAAATGCTTATAATCCTACCTAAAATAAAAAGTCACTTATATAAAGCTTCATTACATATTTTTTGCGTAATCAATCCTAAATCCCAATTGTTTGGCATAGGCTCTCAATTTGGAAAATTCTTGTGTTTTACAAGGAAAAAGCACATAGCTATCACTATCAATATCAAAAGCATAAATACCAATTCCTTGCTTCCTCCATTTATCATCAAGAATCATACACCACATTGTTACGTCTTCAGTTTCATCAAACCATGTCTCTTCTGCTGGTAAATGATCCAGCTCAACAAAAAACAAGCTTTGAATACCATAAACAAACTCTTCTTTTTCTTCTTTCCAGTCACATTCAAATACATATTGAGTTTTTTCTAAAATATCAACAAGAGAAATCCATTGAATAAAACTTTTATCATCGAATTCATTTATCCCACGTTCTTGAAATCGTTCAATATGTCTATAAAAATAAGTCTTTGTATCTGAAATACAATCTGCAATTTCAGACATTATATTTTCACTTCCACGAGTAACAATTCGTGCAATTTCTATTAACAATTTGGCATTTGTTTCTTGAATCTGCTCCTTGATATTTACATTATTATTTTTGAATTGGTCAAACAAGCCCATCGTTTCAATCCCCTTAAATTCTGATTTATTGTTATTTCATTATATGAATGGATTCTCTATTATTTATCAATACATATTACTACAAAAATATAAACATTTCCATGACTACTTTTCATATAAAAGGGGTTAAAACGCTTTTCAACCAACATTTGAAGAACAAAAATATGAAGTTTCTGTACTTGACTTACTGTGGAATTTCTGGATGCTAAAAAAGGGAAAGAAATAGAAAAAAGACAGTAAGATCAAACCGACTAAACTTCAAATTGCAGATGTTATTATGTCACATATATTTGAACCCTTCAGCGTACAAAAGAAAGTTATGCGAAAAATACAGCAAGATATAAAAAGAAACGGTAAAACCCTTAAAAACAAAAGCTTTTTTCCGCTTCTTTAAACATCTATAAAAAGATATAAGCATTTTTTCGGTTATTTAATCTGTACAAAACCAGATCTTAAACAATAAAATCCTAATATTTTTAAAATAAATTATATATAATATAAATTATTTGTCATTTAGAATCATGCAATTTTGTTAAGGTATTTACCTTTTTATCTCATACAAAAAACAGCAAGCTGTTCAACTCAACTGAATGTTACTATATATTGGCTACATAAAATTTTTCCATCAGAAATCCAACCAGATTTTTCTTGGAAAAAAGTAACAGTATTCCAGTTTGTCATTGAATATTTTTATTCATTTGTTTAATTGCAGCTTTCTCCAAACGTGAAACCTGCGCTTGACTGATTCCAATTTCTTCTGCAACTTCCATTTGTGTTTTCCCTTGAAAAAAACGTTTACCAATAATCAACTTTTCTCTTGCATTCAACAGTTTCAAACCTTCTCGCAGTGCAAGCTCATCAAGCCAGTGCTCGTCTTTTACCCGTTCATCTCCCAACTGATCCATAACAAAAATTGGATCTCCCCCATCATTATAAATCGGCTCAAACAATGAAACCGGATCTTGAATTGCATCCAATGCAAAAACAACCTCTTCCTGACTAACATCCAGCTCCTTGGCAATTTGCTCTGGTGTCGGGTCTTTTGCATTTTCTCCAATTAAACGCTCACGTACTTGCAAGGCTTTATAAGCAATATCACGCAGTGAACGTGACACACGAATCGGATTATTGTCCCGCAAATATCTTCTGATTTCACCGATAATCATTGGAACTGCATAAGTAGAAAAACGCACATTTTGACTTAAATCAAAGTTATCAATTGATTTCATTAAGCCAATGCAACCTACCTGAAATAAATCGTCCACATACTCGCCACGATTATGAAACCTTTGAATCACGCTCAAAACAAGTCGTAAATTCCCGTAGATTAACTCTTCTCTTGCTTCACGGTTTCCCGCCTGCATTTCGGCAAATAGCTGCCGCATTTTATCATTTTTAATGACTGGCAGCTTTGATGTATCCACACCGCAAATTTCTACCTTGTTTCTTGCCACAAAAGTCCCCTCCTAGAAGTTGTAAAGGTTATCTTACAGTGACAAGTATTTCCATGGACAAAAGAAATATTCTTTCTTAAACGATATTAAAAAAATCAAAATTTACACCATTTTATTAAACTCTTTTCGCAGTCGCTTGATAATTCGTTTTTCCAACCTGGAAATATAAGACTGAGAAATTCCCAATAAATCTGCTACATCCTTTTGTGTTTTTTCTTCTTCTCCGTTCAATCCAAAACGCAACTCCATAATTTGTTTTTCTCTTGCATTTAATTGATGCATTGCCTTTTTTAACAAAACACGGTCTACACTTGCTTCCAAATCTTTGGTAATCAAATTATCATCCGTACCAAGCACATCTGAAAGCAAAAGCTCATTTCCATCCCAATCAATATTTAATGGTTCGTCAAACGAAACTTCTGAACGACGTTTATTGTTTCTGCGTAAAAACATCAAAATTTCATTTTCTATACATCTTGAGGCATAGGTTGCCAGCTTTATTTTTTTCTCTAAATTAAATGTATTAACTGCCTTAATTAACCCAATAGAACCAATAGAAATTAAATCCTCAATATGAATGCCTGTATTCTCAAATTTCCTTGCAATATAAACAACCAAACGCAAATTATGTTCAATCAAAATACTCCTTGCCTCCATATCTCCCTGACTGAATAAATGTAAATAATATGCCTCTTCACTTTTTTCTAATGGTGAAGGCAAGGCTTCACTTCCTCCAATATAAAAAACCTCTTCATCCTTTAAACGCAGACGCCTCAATATGTTTTGCATCAACACTCGGATTTTTAATAGGATTCTTTTCATCTCATTCAACCTTTCATTTAATCTGTTTACTTATATCCAAAGTTTTGGATTTAAAATACATGAAAACGCCTCCGTATGTAATGGCTCTGAGGCAAAGGCAACCAACACTTTAAAAAAACAAACTGTTTCATCTTGGTTAGAAACTTCTAGTTTAACAGCTTCCATACCAATTAACCTACCATTTGAATTTCCAAGTGATCGGTATGGAATCCAATGTAAACGATATTTTATCCAAACTTTATCAAAATCTGGAACCGCTTGATTGGGCTGTATCATTTTTTCATACAGATCATTTGGTAAAGCTTGCCGAAATCGTTTGACATCCAAGATAACAACTGGACGATTGGTCAGTGGATCAACAAGACGATTTCCTGTATCCAACAATCCCTTACAGATAATTTGAAAATTGAGAAAATCAAATTGGCAGTTATAGATTGAGTTGTCCTGGATCTTTTTCATTTTTCGATGTTGATCATTTTTTATATACAAATAAGCTAGAATTGGAAATAATATACAAACAAACCCCCACGTAACTGGATCACCATATCCCCCATTTCTCGTTACAAGTGCACCACTTCGCATTTCCAGTGATTGTCCAAAAAAATAATGCAGACCAAATAAAGCACCGCCAAGTGAAAACGTAACAACGTATAAATCAAACAACAAACAAAGTCCGGTACGAAATGTAAAAGGAAAAAAGGTTACCCATATCATACCGATTGAAAAAAGTAATTTAACAACTGGTGAGGAAAATAACGCGGCATAGGGTCCCAACAGAAAAAAAACAAAAGACGCGGCATAAACTGCTCCAATTAACAAACGATATATTCGAACCTTTTGCTTACGAATCAATGCAACAATCAATAAAATACAGGCATCAAATAAAATATTGAGTAAAAAAATCACATCTAGATAAACAGTCATAAATCACTCTTTCCTTTAAATATTTTCATTCTCAAATTGGTAAAAACAGTATCTCATTTTCTTTTTGCAAAGTCTGTCTAACAATTAGAGAAGAATCAATTTATTCACAAGTTTTATCAACAAATTTTTACAAAAATATAGATGGAAATCAATTTGTTCTGAATAAAAATACAGAACAGGAGTATCAAAGAAGAAAATATGCAGATTTATAGTTTAAACTAAGGAAAAGATTAAGAGGAAATAAAAAAATAGAATAATATTTTACCCTGTCAAAAAATAAGAAACGCTAAAAACCGCATAAACACTAGATATTTTCCTTGCTTTCAATTTCTTTCACAATATAAAAATTCTACAAATGATGTCAAATTTTATCGTAAGATACAAAAAGTTATAAAGAAAATGAAAACACTAAAGGAAAATCTTTATATTGAATTATACAAAGATAATAAAAAATGTTCATTATTTTTGCTCAATTCTTTATAAATGAAAACTGCTAGGACTACCAACAATAAGGAAACTTGCACCATTCATCTTGCCAACCACTGATTGAAAACTTCTGTAGTCTCCATCAATAAATTGGAATTTATACATTTAAAAGCCGATAAGTCAATGGGGGACTTACCGGCTTCCCTTTTATTCATTTTTGTCTACACAAGTTGTCCAGGCAACTTCAATTTCTTTTTTGGTGGGAACTGTACATCAAATTTTTCAGCTTCTTTCTCGTCAACAAAGTAACCTTCTGGCACATAATACACGCCTGTAACGCCATCTAAGAACCCTGCCTTCAGTTCCTTGAGCAAAAAATAAGGAGCCTCCTCATTTCTCGATTTTGTATGATAGTAGATTCCCTTTGTACTGGCAACCACAAAACCAGATTTACCATAAAATCCAATGTTTCCTTCTATACAAAGTGCACCTACGCCACGTGCCTTTGCTTTCTCCATAGAATAGTCAAGCAATGCTTTGCCATAACCCTTACGCTTATACTCTGGTATAATGCTAATCGGACCAAAGGTCATAATAGGAATTTCTCTGCCATCATCAGCCTGAATCTTTGCACGTACATACATGATATGACCAATAATTTTTCCATCTTTCTCCATTACAAAATCAAGTTCTGGCACAAAATCCTCTCGATCACGATAACAGTGTACCAAATAATGTTCTAGACATCCTGGGCGATAAATATTCCAAAATGCTTCTCGTGTTAAGTTCTCTACCTCACGATAATCAGCAGATGTTTCCAAACGAATGATATAATCATCTTTACTCATGGATTTTCCTCCTAAAAATTGTTGACTGTCAATATTGGGGAGTATGTGAGAAAATATTGCATAACCCTCCCCATTAGCCTACAATCTCCAAAGTATTATTCTTTTTCAAACAGTGTCTCCTTAAAATCATTTTTTTATCATAAAGCCTTACAACTGGATTAACATTTTAACAAATCTCTGTATAGCAAGTTATTTTTGATTCATATTGTACCTTACACAATTCTTTTTGTCACTTGCTTTTTAGGTGAATAGAAATAAATGCTAATAATCCTATTCAATGGGGTTTAAGATACTTCTGAACAAGTAAAATCTTCATACAGTATATAAAGAAAAATTCAATATTTCAAAATACTCAAATAAAATAATAATTCTTATTTAAAGAAATAAATATTTTTAAATGATAACAATTTTCTAAAACGATAACTGTAAAGAAGCGAAAAGAGGAAACAAACGGATATACGAAAAAATCTGTTCTCAAACATTTTACATAAATTTTTATAAAAATTGTTTTGGTTATTGCATCAAGAAAAATAAATTTGCCCATCTATTTTTCAGAAGAAGTAAACAAAGAAATCCAAACAAACCTGGTTATCTACTCTCTCAAAAAGAAACGAAACTACCTGAAAAGCTTTTATCATTTTATTTACGATTTTACAAAATTAAAACAAAAAATCGCCCTGTCAAAATAGACAAGCGACTCTATATAAGAAATTAAATTTACGAATCAAATTAAGTATATTCTCAATAAGTCAAGAACCAAATGTGCCTACAGATTTGATTGTTCCAATGCTTCATATTGAATGATCTTTTGTGTCATCACTTTACTAGCAAAGGCCAAAGTTGCCAATTTAATGGTTCTATTTTCTGAAGTCAATTTCTCTGTTTGAATTTCATCTGCCAGGAAATTTTGTCCGGTCATTTTACCGATTACATATTTCATTGCATTTTCTTGTTCTTGACAAAACAAATTATAAGATTCTCTTTCTCCACATTTTTTGATTTGTTGAATGCAAGCTTGCTGTACCTCAGAAATGGTTAATACTTGCTTCAAAGTTGTAATGGCAATCAAATAAGCAACATGTGTACGAGAATATTTCTTCTTTATCGGCTTAGGCATCAAACCAAGCTTGACATAATTATTAATCATTGATTTTGTAATGCTTTGTCCTTCTTCATCAACTGGAAAAATTGCATACTTTTCAATAAAATGTAAAACTTGATCCATATATAAATCAATTTCTGGCAGTTCTTCCCATCTAGGTAAATGATAGTTTACCATTTCTGTCAGCCAGTGCATATTCATCATTTGTTCTGACATTGAATCCATCACCCCATAAACATATATAAAATATAATATAGTATATAGAAGCTGTCAATATAGTTTTTATAACTATATTTAAAACAACAAAAATACTTTTTATATTCTCTAAAAATATATACTCATACCTCATCTTTTATTTCTTCTTCCAACTAGATCATAAAACAGAAATGAAAATGATTTGGAATAAAAAGTGAGCCAAATGAAAAATTACATGTAAATCATTCTTCTTAAGAAATAGGTCTATCTTCTTGTTTTATATATATTTTTTTAATATGCTAATACTTTATATAATTATTTTAAAAATATTTTATAAAAAATACATTATTAATTTTTTGATTTTCAATTTTATTATTTAGAAATATATCAATAAATAAAAAATAAATTTTTTATTCAATAAAACAACCACATATGCTTTGCCGCATTTGTGGTTGTTTCCATTGAAACTATTATTTTTGACGCTTCCGGACAAAATCTGGAATGTCTCCCCAATCATAATCAATCGTATTTCCCTCTGAACGTGAAATCGGTCTTGATTTTGCAGGAGAAGTTTTTAATCTATCCCTCTCGGAACGTTGTTGTGTATTAGAAAGCGAATCATGACCGCGTGCCATCAATGGTTGTGTTTCTGCTGGTCGCTTTTCATTCTGATCAAATCCGGTTGCAATGACAGTAACAATAATTTCATCATTCAAATCTGGATTTAAAACGGAACCGAAAATAAAGTTACAATCCGGATCAACCAGATTGGATACAATATCTGCAGCCTCACGAAATTCATGTAGGCTAGCTGATAAGCCACCAGTTACATTCATCAACACACCTTTGGCACCATCAATGGATACTTCAAGTAATGGAGATGAAATTGCTTTTCTTGCTGCTTCAATTGCACGATTTTCACCAGTTGCAATACCAATTCCCATAAGAGCCATTCCATGTATAGACATAATTGTTTTTACATCCGCAAAATCCGCATTAATAAGTCCTGGATTGGAAATCAAATCCGAAATCCCTTGAACCCCTTGACGCAATACATTATCAGCCTCACGAAAAGCTTCCAATAATGGCGTATTTTTATCTACAATTTCCAATAAGCGGTCATTCGGAATAACAATTAATGTATCCACATTTTCCTTCAAATTATTAATCCCATTAAATGCCTGTACACTTCTTTTTCGTTGCTCAAAAGCAAATGGACGTGTGACAACACCGACTGTAAGTGCACCTGCATCTTTTGCTATCTTTGCAATAACTGGTGCAGCTCCAGTACCAGTTCCACCGCCCATGCCTGCTGTTACAAACACCATGTCCGCACCACGCAAAACTTCCTCAATTTGTTCCTTACTTTCTTCGGCAGATTTCATCCCGATTTCAGGATTCCCTCCAGCACCCAGTCCGCGTGTTAGTTTTACACCGATTTGTAATTTTGTTTCCGCTTGAGACAGCTTTAATGCCTGTGCATCTGTATTTACCGCAATAAACTCAACACCGTCTACACCATGCTCAATCATTCGGTTTACTGCGTTATTCCCTCCGCCGCCAACACCAATGACTTTAATAACGGCAGCCTGGTCAAAATTATTGTCAAAGTCCATATTTCGTTTCCTCCTGCTCATGATAAGCGCCTAATTAATCCCAAAAATATTTGAAAATCTTTTTAAGCGCTGCTTTTTCGCCTTTTGTTTTTACTTCTTTTGGTTCCTGTTCTTGTCTTTTCTTCGACATATGATGAATCAACGGTGCATCCTCCTGTACCGTCATATTTTTAATCCCCATATGAAACTTTTGTCCGGTTAATTTCCCATACTGATGTGCAAAAAGAATGGTTCCAAGTGCATTTGTATACATTGCATTACGAACCCCGATAAAATCGGGAACATAGACACGCACACGTGTATCAAAAATTTCCTGAGCCAACTCATATATACCATGCATCATCGCACCACCACCACTGATTACAATGGAGTGTGGTGCTTGTCCAATTCCCATATGATCTAATGTCTGATAAATAAAACGGAATATTTCTTCCATCCTCGCTTCTATAATATCAGTTATTTCATATTGAGTAAACTGGTGTTGTTCCTGTGTCCCTAAAATTTTCACATCAACAACTTGATTTGGATCGGCAGCAGGCAAATAAGCTCGACCATATTTTTCCTTTATTCTTTCTGCTTCTTCAAATGAAGTTTCCAGAACAGTTGATAAATCTTTAGTAATTAAATCGCTCCCAAACAGCATAACAACCGTATCCTGTAAACAACCATCAAGATAATAGGAGACTGTTGTTGTACCGCCCCCAAAGTCAATTAAAACTGCACCTAATTCACATTCCTCTTTTGATAAACTTAACGCACTTGCCCCCAAGGTTTGTAAAAAGGGCTCCAATATTTCCAATCCCGCGCGTTCAACACAGCGAATAATATTATAAAAGCTTGTTTTCTTCACAGTAACCATGGTTCCGTTCATTTCTAAACGTATACCAATCATCCCGCGCGGATCTTTGATTTCATCAACTCCATCGACTGTAAAACGATTCGGGATAACGGTTAAGAATTCTTTATCCTGCGAAAGAGAAACAACACTTGCCGCATCCAATACACGTGATACATCTTCGGTCATAATTTCTTTATCCTGATTGGCAACAGCAACGACGCCAAAACATGGGCTTAGCTCAACACCAATCGATGATACACAAAGCAATACATTTGCAATCTTCAAATCCACAATTAATTCCATTTGCTTCATTGCTTGATTGATCGTTTGAATGGTTTCATCTATATCAATGACAGATCCTTTACGAATCCCTTTTGATTTCACATAGCATGCACCAATAATATTTAAATCATCGCCAAGTATTTCTGCTACAACAACCTTTGTTGTAGAAGTTCCCACGTCCAGACTAATATACAATTCTTGCTGATTCAAAACGTACACCTCCGCAGTGTTCTTCCGTCTATCATAAACATTTGATAAATATTCATATTCTACAAGTCACCTAAAATCCCTTTTTCCACCTATTTTTCCTTACGCATTTCATATTTTTTCAATAAAATCCTGCGAATCACAGCAATATTTTGAAACAATCTTACACCAAATGCAAATATAGCTGCCAAATATAAGTCTACACCAAGTTGTACACCGAGAAAAGCTAAACCTACAGCTAAAATAATATTAAAAAAGAAGCCAGAAACAAAAACCTTCTCATCATACACATGCTGTAAATGTGCCCGAATGCCTCCCACAATGGTGTCAAGCGAAGCCAAAACAGCGATTGATAAATAATTTAAATACACACTAGGAATTCGAATGTCCAATATCGCTCCTAAAATAATACCCAATATTAGACCTACTACAGGAAGCCACATTCACTCCAACCCCCTATTTTTCATTTGACTCAATTCCTTGAAAATGTATGGGCTTAGAATACGCAGGAAGTGTTATTATTTCATCTACTTTTGAAATTTTCATTTGCAGATTTTCCAAGGCAAAATCGTCTTGGATATATGAAATATCTAGCCCACTTTCCATTCGTAATGGATGGTTTGTAATGATTTTGATCTCAATCGGAAAAGACGGTAAAGGTGTATGATTGAGCAGTACACGCCCATTTACTTCCCGAACCGCACTGGTTGCAATGATTCTTTCATCTCCAACACAAATTTCCTCAGCACCTAATGATTTCAATTCATTTAAAAAACGATTGAGTAAATCTGGTGATAAATAAGGCGTAAAATTGTCAGAAACAATGCCAAAATCCATTACATCAATTGTGATCATCAAACCTTTTCCTTTTACCTCGGTCAAACCGATTTCTTCGCGACGTTGATCAATATTTTCATTTAAAACATCTGCGTATTCATTGTCTAAACTCATATGAAAAGATTCTAGCTGGGCTTCATTTTTTTTAATTTCAGCTACCAAATGGGTCTGCAATTCTTCCTGCTTTTTCAGCTCATCTCTCAATTGATTAATATCTCTTGTATCTACAACAATTGGATCTTGTACATTTGTATATTGAACAGCGAGCAATAAACCAAAAAAGAAGGTTACAGCAGCCAGACTGAAATGAATTTTTTTCTTCACTTTTTTGACTCCTTTGGCTCAATAGTCTGAATCACTGTATCCATTTTTATCTCATCAAGTTTTTTCAACTGTACATCTACATGATCATACTTCAATTGATCTATTACACCACCAGATAATAAAAGAGATTTTTCCAATGTATTCGGGTTTCCAATTGCCTGAATTACAAAAGGAGCTGGATGTTCATATCCGTCAATCGATAAAACTGGACCAATACATTTGATATAGGAGGTTTTGGTCAAACGCTGTTGATTGACAGAAATGGCAATGGCTCCAGATATGTATAATTCATTAAGTACCTTATAAATATGCTGTTCATGAACCAAATAACGATTCACTGTACCATCTGCTGGAGAATAAGATGCATCTGACAAAATCAACTCAATGCCTCTTCCTTTCACTGGTATTTCACCTAAGTACATGCGATAATCATTCAATGTTTCAATCAATGATTTTAAATGATCCTCATCAGTAGCCAACTGTTTTTCAATTTTTCTTATAGATTCCTGTACCTCATTTAGTCGCATCTCAAACACTTTGTTTTCTTCAATTTTTTCTTCTAATTTTTTCTGATATTTATACTCTTGCGTCCAAACTTTCTTAGGTTCTGTTTCTTTCACACTTTCTTCTTTTGTCAATTGATAGGAATAACTAATTAAAAAGCCTACAAGCAAAGATACAATCGTATATAAAACCATTGTTTTCCTATCTTTTGTTTTCATTATAAGTCCCTCTTTATTTTATGATTCATATTCCTTAAAAAAGGCACCAACACTAAGATCAATATATCCCTTTTGGTTTTTTTCTAATGTAGCAACAATGGAAGGATACAAACGAATCTTCTCTGCCAAGTCAACGATTGATGCGTGAACCTCGTAACCATCATTCATATACAAGCGAAGCGCATTTGACACTTTAGACGAATCCATTGGATGGATTTCAGAAATAGATTTTAAAACACTATCTGGAATTTGATACAATTGTTGAATTAAATCATCTAAATGTGTTCCTTGCTCCCAACCAATTAAAACTGGTCCTTTGATTTTCTCAACTGAAAGCTCCCATCCTTTTAAAACTGCACCATTTTCCAACAAAGTCTGAAATCCCTCTTCTGTTTTCAGTAAAGCTACTTTTTTTCGTTCTTTGATTTCAATGGAAATGGTTGTTGGAAGTTTTCGTGTTACTGTAACTTCTTTAATCAGATTGGTGTTTTTCTGAATGTTTTGTTCTACCTTCGTTGTATGAACATTCCAAATATTAGAACCTATTTGAATTTCAGACCATTCTTTTACCGTTTTATGGTCAATCGTTTCCACACCAATAATTTCTATTTTTTTTACTTCACTTAAAGAAGACTGAAAATATAAAATCCCCAATGCCAACAGAAAAAAAATACTAATATAAAGAATCAATATTCGATTGATTTTTTTTCGTCTTCTTTTTCTGAATTTCGGAATTCTCTCCTCTAAGGAAATGATTTTTGTTTCATCCATTTTCTTTCAACCTTTCCAAATCTTCAGGTTTCCTTATCTGATTCAATGGAGATGCACGCAGGATAGAACAATTTCAAAATCAATGCTACCTTCAATTTAAAACAAATATATTTCTGCAACGTATCTTTTATCATACCAAAAAATCGCAAACAAAAAAACTGAAATAATACCTATATTATAACAGATATTTTTCAGTTTTTTGTTGCTTTTTATTTTCCAACGATTTCAACTTCAGTTTGCAAACGGATTTGATATAAAGTTTCAACTTTCTCTTGTATATACGAAATTAAATCTAATATATCTTTGGCAGTTGCGCCACCAATATTAACAATAAAATTTGCATGTTTTTCAGATACCATAGCATTTCCGATACGATATCCTTTCAATCCCGCATCTTCAATCAATTTTCCGGCATAATTTGGCAATGGATTTCGGAACACACTCCCACAATTGGGAAAGTCAATCGGTTGCGTTTTCTGACGATAAGTTTTATTTTTTTCGGTTTCAAGTATAATTTGTTCTTGATTACTTTTTTCTAAAAGTAAAACCACTTGAATACAATACAGGCTCTGTGACTGAAGGACAGATGTACGGTAAGCAAATTGCATTTCATCATGTGATAACCAAAAACAATGACATTTTTCATCAATAACTTGCACTTTGTGAATAATCTGAGCCATATCCTTACCATGTGCACCAGCATTCATGTATACTGCTCCACCGATAGAACCTGGGATTCCCGATGCAAATTCCAAACCAGAAAAACCCTTTTTTCCTAATCGAAATGCCAATTTGGATAACCCATGTCCGGCTCCGATTGTTATTTCATTTCCTTCAATTTGGAGTGTATCCAGTGTATCAGATATTTTTAAAACAAGCCCTCGGATCCCTGCATCTGAAACTAGGAGGTTTGAACCTTTACCAATTACTTTTATGGGAAGATTTTGTTCTTTTGCCAGTCGAAGGGCTTGTAAAATATCAGAAATATTTTTTGGAATCAGTAACATATCAGCAGGACCTCCAACACGGATGGTCGTGTGTCGGCTTAAAGGTTCATCAAAACGCAATTGCCCTGCAAAATAATCTTGAAAAAGTGACTGCAACTTATCCCCCACATCCTCTATTATTTTTGATTTCTTGGATCAACATATCAAAACGTTCAATTGAATCACGAACACCTAATGTAAAAGAGCCTTCACTCATTCTTTTCAATTCATCTTCATCTTGTAACAAAGATTCAATCGCCTGCTTTAATTTCTCACCAGTCAGTTCCGACTCTAAAATTACCTTGCATGCACCATGTTCTTCAAGTACACGTGCATTTTTCTCTTGATGATTATTAGTGACATGCGGACTTGGTATCAGTATACTCGGCAAACCCAAAGCTGTAATTTCTGCAAGTGTTGTTGCACCAGCACGATTGACAATCAAATCAGTAACTGTTAGCAATTCCTGCATCTCAGCCATATAAGGTACCAATTTAAAGCCTTTAGGAATTTGCATATTTTTTAGTTGTTCCATTACACGATCATAATGCACATCTCCGGTAATATAAAGCACTTCATAATCTAAAATATCCGATAATTGAATATACATGCGTACAGCGTCATTAATCGGACGCGCCCCACGACTTCCACCGGAAATCACAACCAACTTTTTATTTTCTTGAAAGCCAAACCTTTTTTTGGAAATTCCTTTACTGTTTCTTACAACTTCACTGGCACGCGGATTACCAGTAAAATATAATTTTTCTTTCGGAAAATATTCGGAAACTGCTTCAAATGAAATGGCCACCTTTGTCACAAATTTACTTAGAAAAATATTGGTAATACCTGGCACACTGTTTTGTTCATGAATAACCGTTGGTATTTTTAAGCGGGCAGCTGCAAATAAAACCGGACCGCTGACATATCCACCAGTTCCAATAACAACATCGGGTTGAAATTCCTTTAAATATTTTTTTGCTTTTTGATATGCAGAAAGAAAACGAGCAACGGTTTTAACATTTTCAAAACTAATCCGGCGACGAAATCCTGAGATTTTTATCGTTTTAAAAAGAATACCAGCTTTCGGTACGATTGAGGATTCCAACCCTTCTTCCGTTCCAACATAAAGTGTTTCCAAATGAAAATATTTTTTCTTCAGCCCACGAATCAGTGCCAAGGCTGGATAAATATGTCCACCAGTTCCCCCACCGCTGACCAAAATTTTCATCTTTTCAACTCCCGAGTCTTCCATATGCATCGCTCAATCCTTTTCTTTTATTTTTATGAAACGATTTTAACATATTTTTCTGATTTTCGTCTAAAGCCATTCACCCAATTGAAAATAAGCAAAACAATTTTAACTACTTTTTTTCAAAGATTTCTATTTTGATTTTATATGATTTCCTATTGATGAGCAAATCTCTCTTTATCCTCACTCTGTTTCTTTTATACAATCGAACACACTCAAACTATATTTTTGAATATTTGCTGATATTCAAAAGAACACCGACTGTTGCCAAAATCAATGTAAGTGATGAACCACCATAGCTTAAAAACGGCAAAGTGATTCCTGTTACTGGGAACAAACCTGTAACAACGCCAATATTGATGGTTGCCTGCAAAGTCACCATTGTAATAATCCCGGCTGCCAAAAGACTGCTAAACATATCCGGTGCACCTAAAGCAATGCGAATGCCACGCCATAAAAGAAGAAAGAATAAAATAATAATCAACGCACCACCAAAAAATCCCAGTTCCTCACTAATAATTGCAAAAATAAAATCTGTTTGTGGCTCAGGTAAATAAAAATACTTTTGCCGACTTTCTCCAAGACCTAAACCAAATAAACCACCCGGACCGATTGCATATAAAGATTGAATCATTTGAAAACCAGAACCCAATGGATCAGACCACGGGTCCAAATAAGATGTAATCCTTTCCATTCGATAAGGTGCAGATAAAACCAATACAACAAAACCAATTACCCCGATAAACCCTAACATCACATAATGACGAATTGCTACACCTGCAATAAAAATTACAACCATACAAGTCCCAACCAAAACTGCTCCACTTCCCAAATCTGGTTGCAACATAATAAGTGCAAAGGCAAGAAACACAAGTCCCAAGGTCGGGAACAACCCTTTTTTCAATGTAGGCATCTCTGTTCGGTGTGCTTCACAATATTTGGCCAAATAACAAAGTAAGGCAAACTTAATAAACTCTGAAGGCTGAATGGAAAAAGCACCAACACCAATCCAACTTTGTGCACCGTTTCGAACCAATCCAATACCAGGTATTAACACCAAAATTAATAAAGCAAAACAGCTAATCAACAAAATATTTGCATATTTTTTCCATACCATATAGTGAATGGTTGCAGTAAAAAACATAGCCAAAACACCGATCCCGGCAAATAAGAGCTGTCTTTTAGCAAAGTAAAAACTGTCCTGAAACTTATACATTGCCCATGCCGAGCTGGCACTGTAAACCATAATCAAGCCAATTACCAATAAAGATAAAATAATAACGATTAAAAGAAAATCTGGTGTTGGTGCAGTTTTTCTCTTAGACATGATAAACACCCCTACATATACCAATCCTGATGTTTATCTGAAGCTGACAACTTGGTTTTATACTAATGTATTCACAAGCTGTACAAACATGCCGCCTCTTTCTTCAAATGTTTTAAATTGATCCCAACTTGCACAAGCTGGCGATAATAAAATCGTATCACCTGCTTTTGATACTGTGACAGCTTTGTGAAAAGCTGCTGGTAAATCTGAAACTGTAATGATTTCCGAAACCCTAGCTTGTTGTGCCGACTCACATAGTTTCTCCTTGGTTTCACCATATGCAATCAATACAGCTACATTTTTCAATGAAGGAATTAAGGCATCAAAAGAATTTCCTCGATCCAAACCTCCTGCAATTAAAACAAGACGATTGGAAAAGGAAGCAATGGCTTTTTGCGTTGCAAGAATATTGGTTGCCTTAGAATCATTATAAAATTTGCGTCCGTTCCACTCTTTAATAAATTGTAGACGATGTGTCACACCTTGAAAAGTTTTTAAAATATGCACAATGGCTTCTGTAGTACCACCATATGCTTTCACAGCACAAACAGCAGCCAAAATATTTTCTAAATTATGTACTCCAGGTAAAAGAATATCTTTGATATCAATAATTTTTTCTTGTTGAAAATAAATGGCTTCATTTTGAATGTATGCACCGGCTAAATCAACAGTATGAACAGAAAAGGGAATCACCGTCCCAGATAAATTTTTTCTTTCGGCTGCCAAATATTCATCATCTATATTTATTACAGCAAAATCTGTTTTTGTCTGATTGGCAAATATCTTCATCTTTGCACGAATATACTCCGCTTTGGTGCCATGATAATCCAAATGTGCATCAAAAATATTTAAGACAACTGCAATATGTGGACGAAATTTCTTGGTACCCATTAACTGAAAGGAAGAAAGTTCTGTTACAACAACATTTTCTTTTGTAGCATTTTGTACAACCTCAGATGCAACCTCTCCAATATTTCCTGCAATGAGAGGATGCTTCGCGCTTTCTGCCAGCATTTGAAAAATCAAAGTTGTTGTAGTTGTCTTTCCATTGGATCCTGTGATCCCAATCATCGGAGCTGGATTGATCAAATAAGCAATTTCAACTTCTGTTACAACAGAAATCCCTCGTTTCAGTGCAGTTTGAACCATTATATTTTGATATGGAATCCCTGGATTTTTTACCACAAGAGAAAAATGATATTTGTCAAATAATTCAATTGGGTGCCCACCATCGTAGACTTCACAGCCAAGTATTCGCAATTGTTCACCATAGCTTGCAGGTTCAACCTTATTTTTATCATTTACAACAACATGTGCTCCCAGTTTTTTTAACAAGCGGCTGACTGCATTCCCGCTCTTAGCAATTCCTAGTACAAGTATCGTTTGATTTTGAAACATTCGATTCCCCATTTTTATTTCCACACCTCAATATAAATGCCTAAAATTGCAAATAACAAACCAACAAGCCAAAAAACAACAACAACGGTCCATTCTGACCACCCTTTTAACTCATAATGATGGTGTAAAGGAGCCATACGAAAAATTCGTCTTCCTGTCGTTTGAAATGAAATAACCTGTAAAATCACAGAAAGCGCCTCAATAACGAAAATTCCACCAATTAAAATTAAGAGAATCTCCGTCTTTAGCAAAATAGCAACAGCTGCTAAAGCTCCACCCAATGCCAAGGAACCAGTGTCTCCCATAAACACTTTTGCCGGATGTGCGTTAAACACCAAAAATCCCAAAACCGCTCCAGTTACAGCCAAGCAAAATAAAGCGATTTCAGTCTGTCCTTGTGCATAAGCAATCACTGTAAAAGCACCAAACGCAATTGCACTGGTACCTGCCAATAAGCCATCCAAACCATCTGTCAGATTTACCGCATTAGAACTTCCAACCAACATAATTAAAATTAAAAGTGGATACAGCCACCCCAATTCAAATGTAAAATCAATTCCAGGAATTTCCAAAATAGTTGAAAACTTCTGTTGAAAATAAACTACTGAGAAAACAACAGCAATCATAATTTGACCGATCAGTTTTTGTTTCGCTGTTAAGCCAAGATTTCGCTTTTTTACTACCTTTATGTAATCATCCAAAAAACCAATGGTTCCGTAAGCTGCGGTTACAAATAATAAAATGACCATTTCTCCAGAAAACAAACCTGTTTTCACGCTCATCACAATGGTCGCCAATATCAACGCCAATAAAATTACAATCCCACCCATAGTTGGCGTACCAGATTTCGTTTGATGAGAAGCTGGACCATCTTCACGAATATTTTGCCCAAACTTTAAACGTTTCAAATAAGGAATAAAAAACGGACATAAAAGCACTGTAACTAAAAAGCTGAAAACCAAAGTCAGTAAAATGTTTTGTAGTTGCATATATAATCCCCCTCAGATGCTACCCTTTGTCTTCTCTCATTTTTCCTAATAAATCGGTAACAACTTCGACATCATCAAAATGAATCTTTCTATCCTTAAATATTTGCGTTGTTTCATGTCCTTTTCCCGCTATGATAATCATATCGTCCTTTCTAGCCATTTTTAATGCCTTTTCTATAGCTGCACTACGATCTACAAGCAATTCATATGAATTGGTTACTGTTCCCATTTCCATTTGCTTTAAAATTTTCATTGGATCTTCACTTCTTGGATTATCCGAAGTGAAAATAGCAAAATCGGCATATTGTGTTGCTGCTCTGCCCATTTGTGGTCGCTTCGTTTCATCACGATCACCGCCACACCCGATTACAACAATCGTTTGCCCTTTTGCAATCATTTTGGCAGATTGTAAAATATGAACCAGTCCATCTGGTGTATGAGCATAGTCCACAACAACGGAAAAACCAAGCGAATTAGGAACAAGTTCAAAGCGCCCTTTGACACCCTTTAAATTTGGAATTAGAGAAACAATGGTTTGTATCTCAACCCCATATGCCAAAAGAACTGCAACAGCCGCCAATAAATTATAAATATTAAATTTTCCAAGCAAATGGGTTTGAACCGGATAAGTTTGATCTGCAAATTGCAGCCAAAACCGTGTTCCATTGGCTTGATATTCAATTTTTGTTGCCATAACATCACTTTTGGTATCTATCCCATAAGTCAAAATATGTGCTACGGTTGCCATTTTAAAAAATTGTATTGCCGGATCATCTGCATTCAAAATGGCAAATTTTGGTTTTCTTTCATCAAAAGCACTGCCAAGCTGTGAAAACAATAAACTTTTTGCAAATCGGTACTCATCCATGGTTTGATGAAAATCGAGATGATCCTGTGTTAAATTGGTAAATACTGCAATATCAAAATCACAGCCATGTACACGCCCTAGCTGCAAAGCATGTGAGGAAACTTCCATCGTACAAACAGAAATGCTGTTTTTCACCATCTCATACATTGTTTTTTGCAGTACCAGAGCGTCTGGAGTTGTATTTTTAGTAGGAAAATATTCCTGTTTCATTTTAATATACATGGTACCGAACAATCCGGTTACTTCACCGATATTTATAAAAAATTGATCAATCAACTGACTGGTAGTTGTTTTTCCGTTTGTCCCTGTAATTCCGATCAACTTAAACTGCTGTGAAGGATGTCCGTAAAAATAATCGGCAAGCACAGCCATTGCACGGGTGGTATCTGGCACATACACGATTGGACATGTCTCTATTTGCACAGGCTTTTGTGCAACAATGGCACAGGCACCGTTTGCAATCGCTTGAGACACAAATTGATGTCCATCTACTGTCTGACCAAAAATGCAGAAAAAGAGTGCTCCTGGTGTCACTTTTCTTGAATCCATTTCAAGCGAGGTAACTTCAACTGTTGTTGCATGCACTACCTTTTTTGTAGGCAGAACTTGAATTAGCTTCAATAAATTCATTTTGGGCACTCCTTTTCAATTGACTTTATTTTTCATCACAACTTATTTCATTATATATGAAATTTTTCTCCCGTACAGATGTATTTTTACAAAAACCAAAAACAACGATAAAAAATTATTTTTTCTTAGCTTTTTCCTTTTCATCAATAAAATACAGACGAACCGTAGACCCTGCGTCCAATTTTGTACCAGCTTTTGGAGATTGTGCAAATACAAGTTCTCCTTCTCCTTCTGCTTCAACATTTAAATCAATGAGTTGTGTAAGCACCTCCGATTTTTTCATTCCAACAAAATTCGGTACCTCAATCGGCTTTGGATCCAGCCAAGGTGTATATTCTTTTTCCACTTGATTTTTAACAGAAGGAATCTGTAAAACTTTTTGTGCATCACGTAAAATATTTCCTACAATTGGCGCAGAAACAGTACCTCCAAATTGCACCGTATCTTTTGGATTATCAACTGCAACATATACAATAATCTGCGGATCATTAGCTGGTGCAAAGCCAATAAAAGACAAAATATAATTTCCCTGCATATAAACACCATTTTTCACCTTCTGAGCCGTTCCAGTTTTTCCTCCAACACGGAACCCATCGACAAAGGCTCCTTTCCCAGATCCTTGTGCAACAACAGTTTCCAAAGCCAATCGAACTTTTTTTGATGTTTTTTCTGAAATTACTTGACGTTTCATTTCAGTTGGAAACTTTTGAAGGATTTTTCCCGATTCAGAGTCTACAAGCTGCTTGGCAATTTTAGGCGTATATAATTTCCCACCATTTATCGCAGCGGAAACCGCAGCAATTTGTTGAATTGGTGTAACAGAAACCCCTTGACCGAAAGCTGTAGTTGCCAATTCCACAGGTCCGACTTTATCAAGCGAAAACAAAATTCCAGTCGCTTCACCCGCCAAATCAATTCCCGTTTTACTACCAAATCCAAATTTTTCAATATAAGAAAACAACTTTTCCTTTCCTAAACGTTGTCCAAGCTCAACAAATCCTGGGTTACAAGAATTTTGCACAACTTCCAAAAAAGTTTGTGTGCCATGTCCACCAGCTTTCCAACATTTCAATCTGGCTCCATCTACCTCAACACTTCCATGATCATGAAATTGCTCCGTTTCCAAATCAACCATATCTTCCTCAAGAGCTGAAGCCAATGTAATAATTTTAAACGTAGATCCTGGCTCATAACTGCTCCACACTGGCAAATTCCGATTATAAATCAATGGATCAACATTTTTATAATCACCCGGATCAAAACTTGGGCGACTGCTCATCGCCAAAATTTCACCATTTTTTGGATTCATTGCAATGGCAATCATACTGTCTGGATGATAGCGTTCTTCAGCAAGTTCCATTTCCCGTTCAACAATGGTTTGAATTCGTGCATCAATAGTCAATTGCAGATCCGCCCCATCTGTGGCTTGAACATACTGATCTGCCAAATTGGGCAATCTTTTTCCTTTGGCATCAGAAAAAAAACTAACCCTCCCTGCTTGCCCGCTTAAATGACGATCGTAATACAGCTCTAAACCATTCAATCCTTGATTATCAATTCCAGCAAACCCCAGTACATGCGACAAATATTTTCCAAATGGATAATAACGCTTAGAATCTTCAGCAACAAATACACCTTTTAAATCCAAATCCCGGACTTGGTTGGCAAGTTCCACACTGATTTTTCTTCCTCCTGGATTGATTCGCTCAATGGAAGAATTTTTCGTAATTTGCTTATATATCTGCTGCTCTGGAACATCAAGAATCTCTGAAAGCTTTTTAGCAGTCAAAATAGAATTCTCCACTTGACGTGGTACGACAAATACTGTAGGCGCCGTTTGATTGGTTGCCAGCTTCACACCATTTACATCTAAAATATCTCCACGCTGCGCTTCAAAAGGGACATCACGACTCCAAGAATCTTCTGCACGTTTGGTAAGCATGTCCCCCATAAAAAATTGAACATATCCAAGCCGAAACAATACAGCACCTAACAAAAAGAATACAACTGCAAAAAAAATAACCAGTCTGCGCTTTAAAGAAAAAAAGACAGCATACATATATTGAACCTCCATAAGTCGCCATTTAATATGTTTCAATATATGTATAAGCTGTCTAAAATAGAACATTTCTGCAAAAAATACGGCTTCTAGTTCAATGGTACCTCAGTTCCATCTTGAACTACTGATGTGGTTTTCTTATTTTTTTCATTTGGAGGCTTCATCTGTACAATTAAATCAATCTTTTCTCCCTCCAGCGTTCTTCCAGAGGGAATGGTTTGTGCGTATGCATAACCTTCCCCTTCAAAAGTCACATTCAAATTTAACAGCGAAGATATATTCATAATTTCCCGCATGGACCAGCCAGTTAAATCTGGCATTGTCAGTTTGCCATCTGTAAATAAAAGAATTTTTTCTGTCAAAGGAACCGTACTATCTTGTTCAGGATATTGACTAACAATTTTTTTTCCATTTCCGACAACTGTAACAGACAATTCTTTTGATTTTGCCATTTTTTTCGCTTCTGCCAATGATAAACCGATAAAATCTGGTAGTTTTGTTTCATATTTCGTTACAGACACCTTTTCTTCATTCGGCTGCACATTCATATATTGCAAAGTATTGATCACAACACGATTAAATATTTTTGATACTGGCACACTCCCCGCTTCGTATTTTTTTGCATCCAACTTTGGCTGTTTGACAGAAATATAGACAAGCAATTCTGGGTCATCTGCAGGTACCATACCTAAAAATGAGAAAAAGTAATTGTTCCAACCCGTTAAATAGCCGCCACCCTTTGCAGGCAACTGTGCGGTGCCAGTTTTTCCAGCCACCTCATATTCGTCAATATTATAATTTTGAGCTGTCCCAACTTCACTTGTTACAGTTGTCTGTAAAATCTCTCGAACTTCCTTGGCCGTTTTAGCAGAAACTGGTGTCCCTACTACTTCCGGCTTAGTCTGTTGAATTACTTCTTTTGTATTGGCATCCTCAATTCGTTCAATCAAATATGGCTTCATCATTTTTCCATCATTGGCAATTGCCGTTGCAGCTTGAATTTGTTGTAATGGCGTGACAGATGTCCCTTGACCAAAAGTCGAGGTCGCTTTTTCAACCTCATAATTAAATAAAATTTTACCAGCAGATTCATTTGGCAAGTCTATACCGACCTTTTGATTAAATCCGAATTTATCCAAATAAGTCCGAAACGTATCATAACCCAAATATTTTTCTCCAATATTGATAAACAATACATTGGAAGAACGTTGAACTCCTTCCAAGAATGTAATGGTTCCCCAACCAACTCCATTATGATCAGAAATAACAGAGGGACCCACTTTGTATTTTCCGGATTTAAAAGTCAAATTTGGATTCCAAACACCTTCTTCAATTGCTGCTGCCAACGTAAATATTTTCATAGTTGAACCAGGTTCATAAGCATAACCAACTGCTGTATTAAGATAATTTTCAATATTACGTTCATTTAAATCGAAAGTTGGACGTTGTGCCATCGCCAAAATTTTCCCAGTTTTCGGATCAGCTACGATTCCAATGATCTCTTCTGGTTCATAATCTTCAACAACCGCATCCATCGCATCTTCTAAAAAAATTTGAATTTTTTGATCCAACGTCAAGTACACATTTTTCCCATCGATTGGGTCTTTTGATTGATCTTGATCCTTTAACATCACACCAAAACTGCTGAGTTGATAAACGGCTTGCCCGTTTTTCTCTGCCAGAAATTCATCCATACTTTTCTCTAAACCAAGCTTTCCTTCACTTTGACTCTCTGCTTTCGTATCATCTGTCAATTGTGAAAAACCAATGGTATGCGCAGCCAATGTTCCGTTTGGATAAAATCTTCGTTTTCCTTCAATAAATTCAATGCCTGGCAGATCTAAAGCTTCAATTTGCTCTTTTTGTTCAATCGTCAAATTTTTTCCTTTCACACCAAATTCAACTTGCAGTTTATCTTTAGATAAGATTTGCAACATTTCATCTATATCCATATCAATGATTGGTGCAATCAATTCAGCCGTTTGTTTGGCATCTACAACATGCAATGGCTGTTTATCTTTTCCTACACTAAACTTTTCCTTATCCAATACAGCAACCAATGTATAAGATGGAATATCTTGTGCCAATGGTAAACCGTTGGCATCATAGATGGTACCTCGCTTTGCCAGTACATTCGTATAACTTGTATATTTTTGAGTAGAAGCCTCAGTCAAGTTGGTTCCTTTATATTGTTTTGTAACTTGTACATTTATAATTGATACATAAATATACAAAAAAGCAACCACTATTAAAGCGAAAATAAGGGCTGCTCCACGATTAATATTTTTATTTTTCAAAACAGATCTCTCCAAACTGTCCATATCTATTTCTCAAACACATTATCGAATCACTTGAATATTTTTTTCGTTTATCATTAAACCAAGTTCTTCTGCTTTTTTTAAAATACGCTCTGGATTACTCAATTCAAGAATTTTTGCATCCAGCTCGTTGTTTCTTTCTATTTGTGCCTGAATATCTCGCTGTAATTGGTTCGTTTTTGTATTGACATCATGCAATGCAATCGAATTTTGAATAATGATTAAAGACATTGTGAGTCCCATTGCTAAAATTCCAATCACAAAAAACACTTCAAATAATGAATAGTGCACACGCTGTTTACGAGCAACCAACTGTTTTGGCTGCCGCGGTTGTTTCGGAGACTGTTCTAACGGTGTAGGATATGTTTGATATTTTCTCGCTGTTTGTGCCATATTTCTCCTCCTTAAAAATCTGATTTTTATTTTTACTTTGCTTCTGTTCTTTCGGCAATTCGTAATTTAGAAGACCGCGACCGCTTATTTATACGAACTTCCTCCTGGGAAGGAAGAATGGGTTTTTTCGTAATTAAACGAAGTGGTGGCTGCATTTGATCCAAAGGTAAAGGCAATCCTCTCGGAACATGCGGTAATGTACTATACTTTTTGAAAAATTGTTTACAAATCCGATCTTCTAACGAATGAAACGTAATGACACAAATTCTCCCGTTTGTATTCAGTAATCCCAAACTTGCCTGTAGTGCATCTTCAAATGCTTTCAATTCATCATTTACTGCAATCCGTATTGCTTGAAACACACGTTTGGCAGGATGCCCACCCTCACGTCTTGCAGCAGCAGGAATCGCTGCCTTAATAATTTCCACTAGCTCTAAAGTTGTTTGAATGGGACTCGTTTTTCTGACTGCTTCAATTTGTCTTGCAATTCTCTTTGCATATTTTTCTTCCCCATACATAAAAAACACACGTACCATGTCCTCATATGAAGAATAATTTACAAAATCATATGCATTTGTACCATGTTCTTGATTCATACGCATATCAAGTGGCGCATCATGTTGGTAGCTAAAACCACGTTCGGGAATATCCAACTGTGGTGAAGAAACACCTAAATCAAATAAAATCCCATCAACTTTTTTTACCCCATATTGCCCCAGCATTTCTTTTATAAACCGAAAGTTACTTTTTATTAAGGTCACACGCGGATCCTGAGAAAATTTTTCTTTTGCATGGTCCAATGCCATCTGATCTTGATCAAAACAAAATAGCTTCCCTCTTTCGTTTAATTGAGATAGAATGAACATACTATGTCCGGCACCACCTAATGTACAATCTACATAAATCCCATTTTCTTTCATACTTAAACCGGCAACAGCTTCTTGTCGTAGTACAGTCATATGTTCAAACATATTGGCACCTCTTTATTACAAATCAAAATCCAACATATTTTCTGCAATTTCTGCAAAAGAATTTTCTTGCGCTTCCAAATAAACTTCCCAGCTTTGTTTTGCCCAAATTTCAAGCCGATTAGAAACGCCAATAATTACACAGTCTTTCTCTAAACCGGCATAACGAATCAGTGGTGATGATAAATTTATTCTTCCCTGTTTATCTAATTCACATTCTAAAGCACCGGAAAAGAAAAAACGTGTAAAAGCACGTGCATCCTTTTTGGTAAGTGGTAAGGTTTTCATTTTTTCTTCCAAGATCTGCCACTCTGCCATGGAATATACAAATAAGCATTGATCTAACCCTCTTGTAACTACAAAGCAATCACCTAATAATTCACGGAATTTCGCAGGGATAATCAATCTTCCCTTTGTATCAATTGAATGATGAAATTCCCCCATGAACATTATGATCACCTCAGTTACGATCAGCGACAAGAGTTAATACCTTTGTTTGCATGCAAAAAACCTTTTATATTTAGCATTTTACCACATTCTACCACAATCCACCACCTTTTTATTTTTCAATATGCTCAGTTTTGTTCAACAAAAAAGCCTGTGTTCATACACAGGCCATCAAATTTTTACAAAATAATGATAGAATTGATCAGAATATCGTAGTTTCATTAAATGATCGACAAAATCCAAACCATATCGGTTTATAAAATAAAATACATTCCATATCCGCTCTTGCAATATCCCATCTGGATAAAGATGATGTTCAATTTTTCTCAATCGATTCCGTTCAACAGAAATTCTTTCTTCCATTCGCAAACGAAGTTTTTTCTCAACAAATTGAATTTCATCTTGTAAAATCAGATAATTTTTTTGCATCATATCATGATATGCAGGCTCAATTGTTTCCACATATTGTGTCAATTGCTGATGAAAAGAGGAGAACTGGTCATAAAAAGAAGACATTTCTTTTTTTATATCATGCCCAGTCAGCTCCCGCAGCAAATTTTCTTTTTTGTCCTGATAAACAGATGTAAAAACATCTTTTACTTCCAATGAAAACATATCTAAATAGGACAACACATTTCGTTCCAATAGTGTAATTCCCATTCGCGGACGCACAATCGGCATTTTCATTTGGAAAAGTGAAAAAAGAGGATGGATTTGTGCCCAATACACAAGCTCTCCAGGACCCGCTACAAAAGAAAGACACGGAAATAAAAACTCTTGCATCAGTGGTCTTGTAACAACATTATTGGAAAAATGCTCCGGGTTATTTTTTAACAGAACCAATAATTCTTCTTTGGTACAAGAAAAATCTGTATTTTTTATAAAGAAAAGATCAGCTTCATATTCCAGCATCATCCGACTTCCTTTATAGTAATAAAAAAGATGTGCACTCGTTTTTGAAGTTACAACTGCTTTTTGATAACCCGCCTGTTCTAACTTTTCTGTTCCAAGCATAAAATGTTTTTGCACCGCTTCAACATTTTCAATGAGCTGTGCAAAAAAAGGCACACACAATGGTTTAAACAATGGCGACCCTGAATCATATAAAATTAAACCATATTTCGCAAAAAACGCCATAATCAGATGTGCAAAAAAATCCGAGACGGTTTCAGACTGTTTCAAATGATGTTTCACCAGATTCAATAAGGAGACAGTATGCTGTGTCTCTCCAAATGAAACAAAAATATCTTCAATCCAGTTTTCCATTTCATCATGATTCAATTTTTTTTGTGACATAGATGGCTTTTGAATGCCTTTTGTTTTCCATGCTTTCTTCTTCATCCCATCCAAACTTTCAACAAAAACATGGTTAATCTCATCAAAATCATGATCTTCACCAGCAATCCAAAATACAGGAACAACAGGGACATTCAGATGTTCAGATTTCTGTTTGGCATCCAAAATAATGGTCATAATTTTATAAATTGTAAGCAGTGGTCCTGTCAAAAGACCAGCCTGTTGTCCTCCAATCACAACAACAGTTTTTGGATCCCGAAGTTTTTCAATATTATCATACACCGCTTTTGTATCCGTCAGAGGCCGATGATAATCAAGCATGCAATTTATCAGATGCTCACGCGTATCTGTCTGTTCTGTAATGTCTTGATAACGTTGTCGATAAGCTGCCTCATCAAGTGCATAATTATAAAAGGATCGTACATCTTCTTTTTGCTCGATATAGTTGTGTAAAAAAAGGGAGCGCTTTTCCTCTTTGTATTCAGTAACTTCCATTTACAATCCTTACCCCTCACTTATAAATATAATTCAAATAATAAACGATTAAACCATTACACATTAAAATAATGTAAACAAAAAATGAAATCGGGAACACAATTCGAATGGTTGATCTCGCGATTTTCAAAATCTGTACCTCATCATTTATTTTCCATTGTACAACAGTTGTTATCATAGCTAAAATCAATATGATTAAAAAAATAATCCATAAAATCTTCACATCATAAATGACGTCCAACAATGCATAAATGGCCAGCAGAAAAAATGGTGTGGCAATTTCAAATGCTATTCGTTTCGCCTTCCTTTTATTTTTCACAAAACGGTTTAAAATTTTGCGGCTAATGAACATTGGCAAAAACGGAACAAGAATAAAAAAACCCACGATTCCTAGCAAAATTTCTTTCATTGCAAATTTCTCCTCTCTAGCCCAGAAATTGCATTATAAAGAAAAGGAATATAACGAATATCTTTTTTCTTCTTGTTTGCTTCACGCATAATATAACCATAAATCCCGTCAATCTCAGTTAATTTATTATTTTTCAAATCCTGCAACATGGATGATTCATTATGTGCGGTTGCTTGAATAACCTGAACAATCGAATGCCAAACCTCTTCTTTTTTCTCTTGAAATGAAAAAACCAAATCCAACTCTTCAAAAATACTATGCGCCATTTCCCGAAAATTTTCATTTTGAATCAACGCACCATTTTTTACATTTAAAAGAGCCGTTAACGGATTAATAACCGCATTGATATATAGCTTGTCCAATAATACTTTTTGGAAATCCGAAAGAAATTGTAGTGGGAATTTTTCTTGATTGAAAGTCAACATATGATTTTCAAAATTATTATCAATTCCCCGAAAACGACCAAACAAAATTGGTCCAATACCTTTATGTATAATTTCATTTGTATGAACCTTTGTCACACCATGTGATACGGTTCCAACATAAATTTTACTTTGGGGCAACTTCTCAATCTCCTCTAAATGCCCCATCCCGTTTTGTAAAAAAACAAGTGTTGTATTTTGAAATTCTTGGCAATATAAAATCGGTAAAATTTTTTTCAATGCATATTGTTTAAGTGTCACAATCAGGACATCTGTCTGCTTAATTTTATCAATCGATTCAGCAATGGCAGAATAATGTTTTCGTTGATTTCCATTATAAAGGTAAATACCTTGCTGGCTTACTTGGTTTGCCTGCTCCTTCGTTCTTGTATATAACGTCAAACAAAACAAATGTTTTTGCTGCAATTGTGTATATAAAAACTGCCCCATTGCACCGCCACCAACAATCCCAACATTCATACCCATCATCACACCTTCCAGTTTTTTGACTTAAAAAGCATACTACACTATATCATCCCATTTGTATTTACAAATCAAATTCAGTTTTCTATTCAAACGAAAAAATCCTCTAATATCGTTTTATAAAAGAGGATTATACTTAACTATACTATACTTTTCATTCAGATTCTACGATCATTTGTCCAAAAAATTTTTCATCCCAAACTCCAAAATAAACATCCGAAAATCTTTTTCCATTTCAAATATTTTTTGACGCAAGCGTTCATTTTCTGCATACACTTGCTCAAATTGCCGCAATATAGGCAACATGTCTTCATAATTTTTTTGCAAAACACATAGTGTACCATATAATTTTTCTAAATCTGTATTCTCTATTTTCTCCCTTTTTAATTTAAGAGATTCTATAAATGATGGATCAGGTATGAAATCCAAGCGTTCAATTTGCATGCCCAATGCTTTTTTTGTATGTGTCTTTTTCATTTTTCTTTCAACTTTTGCTGCTTGGATTTCATCTGCATAAATTTTGCGCAACGTAGAATTCCAGCGAAATCCACAAGCAGATGGTGTTCGATTCAAACGTTCTCCCACTTCTTGAAATGCACTGAGCTGTGTTTTTCCTTCACGAATTTTTTTCAACACTTCTTTTGCCAACGTTTCATCATCCGATTTTGTCCATCCGTCTTGACGATAAACCATTTCTATTTTCTCCTCTCTTAGACTTTTTAAAAATATATGCATATAAAAGAGATGATAGAATTGAATCATAAAATAAAAAGACTTCTGAAACAAAAAAGAGACAAAACCCAAAAAAAGATGAAACAAAACGAGAAGCTTGATTTTCATAAACAATATTTTTAAATAACAAAGTTCATAAAATCAAAAAACGCACAGGTGCCAAACTTCATGTGAAATTTTGCATCATCATTCATTTTTTTGACTCAAACTCTTTTTATCCAATATAATGAGTCAAAAAACAAATCACATGATGCAAAATACAAAAATATCAGCGAAAATTTTCATGTGAAATGATATAAAGTAAAGTATAAAATCATATAGAAACCAAACTACTCAGTCAAAACAAATGTTTTTTCATTCCCTTCACATAATCCTCTACTTCTTATCTCAATTCTTTTTCCCATTCAGTAAAAAAAGCCATCTTTAAATATATTTTTATCAGTAAATTTATTATATGATGATCAAGAAAATATTTTCTATTTGATTTTATTATCTTTATTCAATATTTTTAAATTATATATTAAAATAAACAATTAACATAAAATATAAGAATTTATAATAAAAAACTTAATTAAATATTATATAATTGTATTTTCGTTTTTTAAATTAATTTTAAAAAAAATAAAAAAATAACTTTTTTTCATATATAAAACTATTAAAGGTCGCAAATCTTCTATAAAAGCACAGATCCTAATCATTTTTCTTTCTATAGGCACTTTATGAATACAGCAACTTTAAAATTAGACTTTTTAGAAACGCTCTATTTGCTTCAAAACATATAAAGTCAAGCAAAAAGTTACTCCATTGAATAACCAATCTTTCACATCACTGTGTGTAGCATTTTGGTATACTGTATTTCAATGGTTTAAGGGCAATACCTTATATTTTTCGGACATGTTGTCATATCCAACAAACACAATATTGTTTATGAATAACATTGTAAATATCCAGAGCTGATACATTTCTCCAACAATCAAACTTTGAGTTTATACCCCACTCTTTGCATATATTCATTGCAAAAACTATAAAAGATGATTCTACCTGCTCTGAATCCTTCGCTTCCATTGTTCCTACTACAACGGAAATTTCACCACACAGGCGCACAAACTAAAATAAGACAAAGCCAATACAAACAGCTTTGTCTTACATTTGGGATCATTTTGATCTCAATGATCTTTCTTATTTTCTTCAATGAAAATTAATTATTTTCTACAACTGTTCTTCCTTTGTAGGTTCCACACTCCTTACAAACACGGTGAGCAAGCTTCATTTCACCACAGCTTGGACATTCAACCATACCTGGAACTTGTAGTTTAAAATGTGTACGACGTTTTCTTTTTACAGCTTTAGAAGTTCTTCTAAAAGGTACTGCCATATTTCCCACCTCCTTGCAAGGATTACATCATATCTAAAACAAATCAATGATTTGATTTATTATTTTTTTTCAAAAGTTTTGCAAGTCCTGCCAATCTTGGATCAACGCTTGGCTGACTTTCTTTCTGTATTTTTTCAAATTCTTCTTCCGTTAGTAAAGACCAGTCTCTTCCTTGATCAGGTGCAATTTTATAATCATTTTCTGCCTCAGAAAAGATTTGCATTGGAATTTCCAAAATAATATTTTCCAAAACAATCGGACGCAAATCAACCATGTCTGATTTCAAAATTTGTCCTTCATGATCTGTCATATAAGAAGCATCTGTAAAAAATGTTTCTGTACAAAGGATTTTAAAAGGATAATCAACCGGATTTAACGTTCTTGAACAAGGCAAAGTCATAACACCAGAAATCGTAAAATGAAATACAATTTTCTTTTCACTAAAATCCATTTTTCCAGCAACATGAATTGGACTTAAACCCAACAAATCTGTTTTCTGTTCAAAAATCTCATCCAATACAATTGTTTCATCAAACATAAAATCCGTATACGAAAACTTACGAAGCTGATGAATCGACCATTTCATCCAACCACCCCTATTCAAGGCACAAAAATTATTATAAATGGATTTAGATTTATTGTCAATAATCAAGTGAAAAATCAGATCTTATCTATTACTATGTCCTGAAAAATGACAAAAATACCTACCTCTTTTCAGGAAAGATCATTATTTACTCATTTTTCTCACATAATCACAAATACTCAAAATCTTCTTATTATAAAGTACAAAACAAAACAGAGAAGATTTTAATCCTCTCTGTATCTCCATTTCTCAACCGGCTGCCTATATCGCTTTAATTTCTAAATTTCTTTTACATTAAACCAATCGCCCCAAGGAAAATTGGAATCGCAAATAAACCAATTAAAATATTAATCACACCTGCAATTCTTCCCCAAATGGCACCCTTTCCATACCAAGCAGGAATTAGCACTGCCAATAATCCCAAAATCAATACCAATACTGTAATAAAATACCAAGGAAAAGCATCTTGGATAGCAATGATTAAAAATGCAAGAATCAAAAACCAACTCACACCGAAAAAATGAGCCAAAACCTTCTTGTCGCCTCCTTTAATAAAGAAGACGCCAACCATAACCCAAAATAATCCAAAAAATCCAAATACTGTTCCTAAGTATAAACTATGATCTCCTCCAACAGAGAACAAATACATACATAATGATGTGAAAATTTGTGTTACGCCACCAAAAATAATGGCAATATACGCCAATGATTTAGAAATCTCTGATAGGTTTCCACCTTTTACGCCTACTCCGACTTGTTCTAAACCAAATACAATTACTGTCACCATCAATCCAAATACACCAATAACTTCTGGGTTAATAACTGTTGACATTCCGTTTCCTCCCACTCTCCAATTTGTTTTACAGACAGCCACAGATCTTACCGACTATTATCATGATGTTATAAGCTTATTGCTATCTGGTAATTTCTTCTATTAGCATAACATTGTGACAAAAATGTGTCAACCCTTGTATTTTAATTTCTTGATCCATATATTGAAACTATCTCCTAAACATTTTGGAAAAATATGTTTTTATTTTAAAACAATCGGCTTTCGTTTGTGATTAAAAATGAATTATGTTAAATTTAAATGAGACCAATATTTTTGTAAAAAATTTTTTATGCGCGCAAAAAGAGGTGTTAACATGAATGTAACCGGAATCATTGCGGAGTATAATCCGCTTCACAATGGACATTTTTATCATATTCAGCAAACTAGAAAGGTATGCAATGCAAAAATATTGATTGCTGTGATGAGCGGAAATTTTGTTCAGCGTGGAGAGCCAGCAATTGTGAGTAAGTGGGAAAGAACTAAAATGGCCTTACATGCAGGTATCGATCTGGTGCTAGAACTCCCGTTTTTATTTGCAACACAAAATGCCGAACGATTCTCCGATGCCGCTGTCTGTATTTTAAAATATATGCAAGCACAAAATCTTGTTTTTGGTTCAGAAAGTGGAGAACTCACACCACTAAAAAGGATTGCCAAAATTCTTTTGCACTCAGACCAAGCCCATTTCAAACAAGAACGATCCATCGGCTACGCAAGGCAAATGGAAAACACACTTCTCAATACACCTGAACTGATTCCATACATAAAACATCCTAATCATATACTCGGTATTCAATATATTCGGTCTATCCTAGCGCAAAATGCAAAAATACTGCCGATCACCATTCAGCGAAAAGGTTCTTCCTATCATCATTCAGAAATCGTAAATACTGGATTTTCTAGTGCAACTGCGATTCGAAAATTATTATTTGAAGAAAGAAAAGTCACTTCCAAAATTCAAACGGCTGTACCAGAAATGACAGCAAAAATTTTAAATCAAGTTGAAAATTATATAGATTGGAACACATTATTTCCATATTTACAAATAAAAGTTGCTACAAATTCAGCAAACTGCTTAAAACAACATTTACTTGTACATGAAGGAATTGAGAATCGAATCAAAAAAATTATCCCTTATGAAACAGATTTTTACGACTGCATGAAAAGATTAAAAACCAAAAGATATACATGGACCAGACTGATGCGAACTTTACTGCATATTACACTCAGCACCCATAAAAAATGGGAAAGCTTTTCCTATACAAATATCCCATATATCAAAATACTTGGATTTAATGACAACGGAAGAAGCTACGTAAAACAAATGAAAAAAATTTGTCCCGTTCCGTTAATTTCTTTACCAAAAGAGACAATTCATCCTTTAATAGATTTAGAAGAAAAAGCAGATATTGCCTATGCACTTTTGCATCACAATCTTAATCGACGTACCTATCTTTTAAAGCGACGATTACAAGGTCCTGTACTATATTGAATGAAAAAGCCACAAAACCAAATTGAACTGCACCTCGATTGTTAGATTGTGTCTAACAATTGGGGTGCAGTTCATACTCACTGGATTTTTCATTAACAAAATTTGATCACATACTTTTATTTCATGATTTTTCCTCAAGTTGGTCTAAATAATCCAGTGCATCTTGTAAAGAATCAACTGGAACAATTTCCATATCTGTACCAATATCCTTTGCTGCCTTTAATGCCACTTCATAATTGGAATTTTTTATACCGTTTTCATTTGGAGCAAAAAAGATCTCTGCTCCAACTTTATGTGCCGCAACTACTTTTTTATCAATTCCCCCGATTGCTCCAACCGTACCATCAGCTTCCATCGTTCCTGTTCCTGCAATTAAATGTCCTTTAGTTTGATCACCATCCGTTAATTGAGCAATCATTTCAAGTGTAAACATTAATCCAGCAGAAGGACCACCAATATTTTCAGTGTGAAACTGCACGCTTGGTGAAACTTCTATATCACCTGTTGTAATCAACTGAATGCCAACACCGACGCGCGTTTTGTCATCAGCAAATGGCTGAATCTCTATATCCACCTCCTTTTTCTCTCCTGCACGTTCAATGGTCAAATGAACCATTTCCCCACTTTTCATTTTTCCGACACGATCAATTAATTCCTGACTTTGTGTAACCGACTCACCGTTGACCTGCAAAATTTGGTCGCCTGCTTCTAAAATTCCGTCAGCTGGCATTCCTTCAATTACTTGATATACAATTAATTTTTGATTTTTATAGTTAACGGTTTTTCCCGCTGCTTCATATGCTTGCAATTTGGCAGATTGCTGCGAAGCATCCATCATGAGCAGCGTATGATTAAAATATTCTTCTTCGGACATACCTGGAGCCAAAACATCTTCTATTGGTTCTAATTCATAATAATCATTAAAGAAAGATAAAACATAAAGAAACGGGTTGGCTCTTGCCATACTAACCGTAGTAAAAAGAAAAGCTCCTTTCTCCCCTTCATCTTTATGCTCTACTTGTATAACTGTTTCAGAATCAATCGCATTACCTGGCATGCTGACAAAATATGGCAATTTAATAAAAAACATGAGAACACAAATTACAAGTATCGCAATGAATCCGTAAAAAAACTTGTTCTTCTTTTTTTGCTGTTTGTTTATAAACTCTGTGGATTGCATATTTTCTTCCATCATTTCATCTCCTAAAATTACCTTAACCTTATCTTTTTCCAATTTCACTATTTTGTAATCAAATTTATTTCATTTCCCAAACTCAGCAATGACTTCTCTGATTTTGGGAAGCATTGCTTTTGTTGCTCGGGCACCTTCCATAATAATTTGATCCAAATTTGTAAAAGCACGTGGTTTGAACCGTTCGACATCTGGACGAATCAAAATATCTGTTCGAAATTCAGTTGGCTTTATAATTTGTGTCTCCATAATTTGCAAACTTTGCATAATCACATCGAAAATAGATGTAACTTCTCCGTAAATTTTTCGTGGTGAAACATCTACACCAATTACAATATGTGCACCCATTTGTCTGACAACAGTAACTGGTACTCGGTCAATCACACCTCCGTCAATATAACGCTTTCCTTGAATTTCATAAGGTACGAATACGCCTGGAATGGAAATACTTGCCCGAACGGCCTCTGCGGCATTTCCTTTGACAAAAACTTTTCTTTTTCCTGTTTGCAGCTCTGTTGCAACTACAGCCATAGGTATATGAAATTGTTCCAAATGTTTTCCATATGTAAATAAGGATACCATTTCTTGAATTTTATTTCCTTTAATAAGTCCCATTTTAGGCATACAAAAATCAAGAAATTTTTTTCGATTAATTTTTTGAAGCCCTTGATGAAAAAAATCTGGGCGGCCTTGAACGGCAAAAAAGCTCCCGATTAAAGCACCAATACTGCTCCCTGCAATATAATCAATAGGAATATGATTTTCAAGCAAGGTTTGAATCACACCAATATGCGCAAATCCTCTTGCACTTCCGGAGCCCAATGCCAGCCCAATTTTAGGGCGTGTGATCTGCTGAGAAAATTTATACATTTTCTTTCACCTTCTTACTTTTTAAAAATAAGCCCCATTTTTTATAGGTATGGTAAAAGAAATCCGATTATGAATCTTTATCTCTCACAATCATGTATTGTTTTGAAGCAATACTTTTGTCAAATCTGCTTTAGGATGGCATAGCACTTCTTGAACCTCACCTTTTTCTATTAAGTGTGCATGTTGAAATACCGCAACATGCGAACAATAAGTGCGTACAAGTGTCATATCATATGTAAAATAAATCACAGTTAAATTTTGTTTTTGTTGTAAACTGCGTATTAACTCCAAAATATACTTTTTCCGTGTTGGTTCCACCCTTAAACGTGTTTCATCACACAACAACACATGTGGACGATGGATCAATACACAAGCAAGGGCTGCCCTTTGTCTTTCCTCACCAGACAATTGTGGTAAATAACAATGCGCTTTGCCTTGTAACTCAACCCATTTTAAAACCGTTTGAATTTTTCTTGGAATACTTTGTTTTTTTATACCATGGATTTCAAACAATAAGGACAAATTTTGTTCCAATGTTTTAGACCATAAAATCGGAAAGTCCTGAAACAATGTCGCAATCTTTTTTTCACGGAGTAGCTGTGAGTAATCCTTTTTTTGTTCTGTATTTTCTACCCAGTCTATTACACCAGATGTCGGTTGCTCTTTTCCTCCCAGAATTCGGCAAAGTGTTGATTTTCCAGATTGACTCGGTCCAATGATCCCCCAAGTTTCACCTTTTGAGATTTGGAGACTCACATCTTCCAATGCAGGAATCTCGATCGTTTCTAGCTGATACTTCTTATATAATGACGTAATTTTTATCATATTTTCACCATATCATTCTGTAATTTCCATACTTTAAACTTCTGTAAATTTTTTGTAACCTGTGCTGCCACAAAGCTAAAGACAACAGCAGTACTCCAAATCCCATGTAATAAAAGAATATTCAAAACCACCTTAATTTGATCATTTGAAGCATAGACATCATTTCAAAATAAACCTTTGTCCATTTTCCTGTTGGAAAGATAGACGATACAATCTGGCTTTTATATTCCATAAAAAAATTTTTTTCCAATGCTTCATATACCCTTTCATCCCTTGATCATTCATAAAAAATACCTTCTTTCGTTTAAATTTATCAACATAATAATGAAAAAACAACTAGAAATATATTATAATATGAAATTAAGATTTACATCTAACAATTATTTTGTAAATCCACTCAGAAAATAGGGATTTTATGAAAAAGGGAGCTGCCAAAATCAAGATAACCATTGGCACCAGTCTATTCTTTTGCTTCTATTGTTCGTTGTTCCTGAAACAATTTGTAAGGGTCATATTTAGATACAATCATCAAAACTTTATTCAAAGGCAGACAACTAGAATCAAATCCTCAATCCGCTCGACCTTATGTATACTGTGGGAACCAAGGTTATACAAAAAATAAAATAAAAAGTATGATTACAGTGATCCATTTTCTCTGGACTCAGAACATATCTGTACCAACATCATTGGGCTTGCATCTAAAAAATAAACATTGATTGAAAATCGGAAATAAACGCATATTGCTTGCATCTTTAAATTGTATTTACACATAAATGGAAAAATTCCGGCATGTTACAATTGTATCAACTAGGCAAACAAAAGGAAAAATTCATCTGTAGCATACATAATCGCCTATTCAGTTAAATGAACGGCATGACATTACCCCATTGATTTATGCACATGATCGCTGCAAATAAAAAACACTAAATGATTTTTTAGAAATGAGGGCATACTATTTGAAAGGTTTAGCTTTTATTATACAAATTATCTTTTTACTGATTATCAATCAAATCGGCTATCAAATTGTTCATTTTTTTGATATACCTATTCCTGGAAATGTTGTTGGAATGCTGATTTTATTCTTTTTGCTTTTTACAAAAGTAGTACGTTTAGAATGGATTGAAGCTGCATCCGGATTTTTACTAAAACATTTTGCATTTTTCTTTGTCCCAATTTGTGTCAGTCTGATTGGATATGGAAGTATATTTTTAAAAAATGCAGTCGGATTTACCGTTTCTTTAACAGTCAGCTTGGTTTTGGGATTTTATGTTACTGGTAAAATTACTGAATACACAGCAAAGAAGGAGATGAATACAGATGAATAGCTCGGAAGTTTTTATGTTTCTTTTTTGTTGTGTGATTACAATCGGTGCATATGGCATAAGCCGTATTATGATGGTTCGGTTCCCTTCTCCACTGACCACACCGGTATTTTTCTCAACTGTAATTGTTATTCTTATTATGTTGCCACTGCAAATTACATTAGAAGACTACCAACTGGCAAGTGATGTTATGACATTTTTACTGGGTCCGGCCACCGTTGCTCTTGCTGTTCCTCTTTATAAAAACCGATTCATTATCAAAAAATATTGGCGCGCTGCAGGACTGGGACTTGCTGTCGGTGCACTATCCACCATAATTTCTGCCGTGTTGATTTTAAAACTATTTCAAGTCCCAAACGATTTTCTTGTTGCAATGAGCGCCAAATCCGTAACTGTTCCGATCGCTCTTGAAATTATTGCACCGTTTAACGGAAATGCACCGCTTACTACCGCTTTTATTGTCTTTACTGGAACCATGGGAGGTGTACTTGGTCCGTGGATGATGACCAAATTGGGTATTTTAAATCCAATTGCACGCGGACTTTGTCTTGGTACAATTGCACATGGTCAAGGAACAGCCATTGCTACAATGGAAGGTGAAATGCAAGGAGCAGTCGCTGGTGCTGCAATGGGGGTCACGGCTATATTCACCTCTTTTATTGCACCAATTTTAATTCCCTTATTTTTGAACTAGCTCGCTTATCTTTATCATAAAGCTTTTGTATCTCCAGTTATTTAGTTGGAAATATAAAAGCTTTTATTTGCTCATTTAACAAGGCTCAGGCTACTTCTTGTGTCTTAACTTTTCTTCTTTTATTTTATTTTTTCTTCCAATATGACTCCGAATCTTTAAGTTTACTGGATAAAACTGGGAAATTCCAATTATTCCGTACAGCCAATATTCGAACGGTAAACGTAATTACCAAACATAAGTATAATGACAACAAAATATTTATTTTATAAGTTAAAAGCAAGGCGACTGCACCTAAAATCGAGGCGACTGCATAAATCTCCTTTCGAAATACAAAAGGGATTTCTCTAGAAAATACATCACGTAAAACACCACCACCAATTCCAGTAATTACTCCCATCATTACAATAATAAACGGATCATTATACCCTTGTTCAATAGCTGTGTTGGCTCCAAGTCCAGTAAACACACCAAGACCAATCGCATCAGTTCGTATAATCATATGATTATAATTTTTTACTCGATGATAGAACAGCCATGCCACAAAGGTAGCCAATAAGCTAACACCAAAATAAATGGGATGAATAAATGAAGTTGGCGGATTAATACCCAGCAATAAATCACGCGCAATTCCTCCGCCTAACGCTGTAAATGCAGCTAAACAAATCACTCCAAACAGATCCATTCTTTTTTGAATTCCAACCATTGCACCAGAAACCCCACAGGCAAATATTCCTAGAAACATAAATATATTTAGAAGTTCCACATTAATCCCCTGCCTTCATTGATTCATGTATCTTTTTACAGCTTCTCATTATAGCAAACGATATATTTATCTTCCAGCGCTTTTTAATAAAAAGTATTTATATTTCAATATGCGTTTAACTTAACTATGTTGAATTCCTTATTTTCTGAACAAATACATTGAAAAAAGTATATAACGTGTTATAATATAACCAGGTAATAATAATAAATCATAACTGTTAATTCTATTCACGGAGGAGATTAAATGACATACACGCTATCATTTGCAAATATTTCAGTTCCTGTACCCATTATCCAAGGTGGAATGGGCGTAAGAATTTCAATGGCAGAACTGGCAGCAGCTGTTGCCAACGAAGGCGGAATCGGTATCATAGCTGGAACCGGGCTCACACCTGAAGAAGTCGTTGAAGAGATTCGTAAAGCTCGCAAACTGACAGATGGAGTCATTGGTATCAATGTTTTATTTGCTGCAAGTCAGTTTTCCGAATTGGTTCAAGCTGCCATGAAAGAAGGCATTGATTTAGTTATTTCAGGTGCGGGATTTTCTCGGGATATGTTTAAATGGGGAAAACAATATCATACACCGATTGTTCCAGTTGTCTCATCAGATAAATTTGCTGTATTGGCAGAAAAATTCGGAGCAGCGGCAGTTGTTGTAGAAGGAAAAGAAGCAGCAGGACATCTTGGAACCGATCGACCATTGTTTGATATTTTACCTGAAGTTTTACATGCTGTAAACATTCCAGTTATTGCAGCAGGTGGAATTTCAAATGGTGAAGAAATTATGAAAGCCTTACAAATGGGTGCAAGTGGTGTACAGATGGGAACGATATTTGCTGCAAGTGAGGAATCAAATGCATCAGACGATATGAAAAGAATGTATGTACAAGCCAAAAAAGAAGATGTAAGCCTCATTGAAAGTCCAGTTGGATTTCCAAGCCGTGGACTCAAAAACAACTTCTTTCATCATTTACAAGCTGGCACACAACCCAAAGTCAAAAAATGTTATGCCTGCTTAAAAAAATGTAGCCATAAATACTGTATTCTCGAACGTTTGAAGGATGCAACAGCAGATCGGAACAATACTCCAGATGCTCTAATGTTTTGTGGAGAAAAAGTATATACCATCAAAGAAATTCTTCCAGTTAAAAAAATTATTCAACGTCTAATTCATGAAATGCACGAGCTGCCAAGTCATGTGTAGAAAAATGAGATGATTGAAACAAACTGCGAATCTGACAAATAACATAAACAAAAATTATATCTTTTTACAACATCAATTTTGGCTATAATTTATCCATGATCACAAATGATAAAATAAACGAAAAATACCGCCAACTTCTAAATAATACAATAAAGAAGTTGGCGGTATTTTTCGTTTATAACACAAAGAGAAAATAATAATCTCCTTTTCAATTATGTACTTTGCGATCAATGAAATTTTATAAGCCATGTTCTGTTCCTTTGTACTGCAAACGATCTCCATCTCGTACTTAGGAGGCAATTATTTATCTACAAAAAATTTGTCCTTCTCTTTCGTTCATTTCCTAATTGAGAAGACTCCCCTACCAAAATTTGGGTTTCTCGCTCGTGGGGTTTACCGCGTTCCATTCTGTTCATTTCTAAACAGACTCCGTCACTGTGGCACTTTCAGAATGTTTCAACCTTATCTATCTACAATAGACTTAGGTTTTCCATTCGCCGTTAGTCCAGTCACAACCAAACTACCCTAGCTTATGATTTAGCTAGGCACGAACACTACAATCATCACAGATTGTGCGAGCATGGACTTTCCTCTACATGTCAGTGCATGCAGCAATTGCCCAAATCTCATTGCAAAGTACACATTCATTGATTATAATATAAACTCTAAAGAAAATCAAAGGTCTCTTCGAAGCCGATCACCAAAAACATGCCTTTCTAAATTGCTCAGCCTTTGCAATACATCAAGATTTGTGCTCGGCATTGCTACTTTTGGCTGCTGACTCATTTCTTTTATCCGAATTTTCAGTTGTTCATTTTCCTTTTTTAACTGGTCGAGCATTTTCTGATAGGTCATATAGTCTTCAATTACCGTATCCAAAAATAAATCGACTTCCTCCGCACTGTAACCCTTGATTCCTTTCTTAAATTCCTTATCAATGATTTCCTGCGGGGACAGTTTAATTTTATATGGTTTTTCCTGACTTTGATTCGTATACATTTTATGCCCCTCTTTATGATATGGTTTATTCATATATACAAATATAATCGTAAAACCTGAGATTTGTAAAGCTGTTCATACAAATATTATCAGTTCCTTTATAAAATTATTTTAAACCATTTAAAAAAAAGCCACCGACAGATTTTACAATAGAGGAAATCTGATTGAGCGAATTCACCATAGAGCCTGCCGTATTCATAATTTTAGGAAAATCATAGCTGCCATCAACAGATTTAAAATGTGTTAAAAAATTGGAAATCGGGGTTTGTGAAACTGTTTTTGCTTCTTTCGTTGCCTTTGCTACAGATGGATATGGATGAAGTGGATACGGATTTAATGGTGGCCTTGGATTTTGTGCATATTGCTGCCATTTTGTTTGATTCATTGGAAAAGGTGGAAATAATGGGTGATTGATATAATCTGAACCAGACTGCTTAGCATCTGTTTCTTTTTTTGTCGTTTGTGGCTGCGTTTCTATATGGTCTTCAACCGTTACATTGTCAGATGAAAAATCCGAATAAACAGGAGATGGTGCTGTCTGAGTTTTTGTCAAAGACACGCTCCCGATCTCTGTATTAATCGGGAAATCAGACGGAAAAACCGAATATGCAGGCAAAACGGATACATTTGGCAAATTTTCTTGAACCGCTGGCGGAATCATATTTGGTAACTGAGACAAAGGAATGTTTATATCACTGCTGGACTGAAACCCAGATACCTCTGCACCGACTTTATGCGGTGAGAGTGCGGGCTTTGATTCGACAATACTGCCCGAATCTGACGCGTTTTCATTTTCCATCCATTCCAAAAAAGCATTCGGTTTTAACGGCTGTAAATAAGGGTTCGAGTCCGTTTTTCTTATATTGAAATGCTGCAATAATTCTTGCACTACACGCCCCCTCCTCTCTTAATCCTTTCTTTTTTTATTTATATGCAACCACAAGCAAATCCGTTTCCAATATCATTCATAGAAAGACTATTTATAAGGCCAGACCGCTTAAATGAATTTCTTATCAAATAGGAAAAAATATAATTATATATGAATAATTCTCTAATTTTATTTATTAAATTTTTATTAATTATACGTATAATAATATAACAAGCGCATATCCATTCTATATAAAAAATTTAGAAAAAAATAGGTCAGGAAAAGAACAATTCAAAGGAAAAATCACGCATAAAACTTTCCCATTTTCTAAGGACACAAACATGAGCCCAACGTTTCACACTTTATCTGACTTTCTAAGTCATGTAAACATTTTACACACCCATTTTGTTTCATCCAACATGTTTTGGCATAATAAACAAGCAAATTTTTTATCGTCCAGTTCCCTTACTTCAAGTTTTATTTCGATCTCTTATTTTTTTTTTAAAAAACAAGAAGAGTTTCGATAAACCAAAATAATGAAATGATTCACTTTAACATTCATTACTCCAAGTTTTCCACTTGATAAATTTTCTGCTATTTTTTCTCTAAATAAACATTCTGCATAAAACTTCGATGATATTTCAATACCATCCTATAACTTCCAATTTCCTTTGTTTTTTGCTTACATTGTACAATACCATCAAAAAACAAAAACATCATTTTCTGTTTATTTCCTTTAACTTTTGATTAAATAAATTTTGTAAATCTGCTGCCTCTTGCTTAAAAAATGCTTGAATCTGTTCTTCATTTCTGTATAGTAAAACCAACAACTGATTCAGTTCATTTAACACTTCCTCACATGTCATCCATTTCTCCTCCATTTCATTTACCAACATTACCAACAGTTTTTCATAAAAAAATATAAATTCCTTTGTAAACGACAAAATAAGAAGAAAAAAGCAAAGTAAAGTGCTGTTGTCATTTTTTTCGACAAACAAAAAGGACAAACAGTTTAAGCCTTAAAGCAAAAAGAAAGCAAACAAAATCCATTCAATAAAAAAAATCTGGCAATGACCAGGATAAAAATAAAAGCATGCAATGCGTAGTAAAATAAAATAAATTTGTTGCCAATATATATCCGAAAAATCGAGAAAAACTTATTAAATACAAAAAGAAATAAGCGGCTTATTAAATATCAAAGATTGGCTGACACTTTACACCATCAACAAGCCTTCTATTTTTAATTTCGGAATTTTTCTTTTTCTGTTCAAAATTAAAAAAGACATTTTACTTTACATCAATAAACGGTGAAAAAGATTGAGAATATGCGACTTAAAACATTTTTAATGATTGAATCTGGATAAGATGTGCTATAATGGCTACAGATTCGCTTTTGTATCATTTTAGGAGAGGAGTTTCTTTATGACCATCCGGTATCCAAACGGGAAAAAATTTCAAAAAAAACTTACACAGCCGCCTATACACCTAGCGGAACAAAAAAAAGTACAATTTGCGAATCGGGGGCAATCATTTGAGGAAGCAATTAATCAGACAAATGATTTCTATTTACGAGAACAGCTTGCATGTATCCATAAAAAACCGACACCTGTTCAAGTCGTGCGGGTAGAATATCCTGCGCGTTCTCGTGCAGTCATTCGAGAAGCTTACTATCGTCAAGCTTCCACAACAGACTACAACGGGGTTTTCCAAGGAAAATATATAGATTTTGAAGCAAAAGAAACAAAAAATAAAACTTGTTTTCCACTTCAAAACATTCATGCACACCAAATGATCCATATGAAAAACGTAATGAACGCTGGCGGAATTACATTTTTATTAATTCATTTCCGTTCATTAAAGGAAACCTACCTTATGTATGGAAAAGATTTATTTTTTTTCTGGGAAAGACAACAAAAGGGCGGTAGAAAATCCATTACATACGAAGAAGTTGTTACAAACGGATTAAAAGTTCCATCTATCTTCCATGCACCCGTCCATTACTTGCCCATTTTAGAAAAACTTACTTAAAACGCTCTCTATGAAAAGAAAGGACGTGAATTATAAATGGCGAATTATCGCAGCCAAAAAAACAACAAAAAGGCAAATTATGAAGATGTAAAAGCACGCCGGGCAGAACGTCTGTCTAAACGGAAAAATAATAAAAAACCAAAAAAGAAATTTTGGATTGCCTTTAAATACTTTTTTCTCATTTGTATATTTATTGGTGTCATAACCGTAGGTGTAAGCGGATATGTTTTTTACACATGGATTAAATCAGCACCAGATTTTGACCCCGCTGAGCTGGTCGATCCAATTCCGTCTAAATTTTACGATCAAAATAATAAGCTGTTAAAAGAAGTCGGTGCTGAAAAACGGATTTTAATTGAGTATAAAGACATTCCAGAACTTGTAGAAAAAACTGTTCTCGCTGTCGAGGATGCCCGTTTTTATGAACACAAAGGAGTTGATTGGCGTAGAACAATTGGTGCTGTCCTAACAAATATTACAAAGGGTGGTTCACAAGGTGGAAGTACCATTACACAGCAAATTGTTAAACTTTCCTTTTTAACACATAAAAAGAAAATTAAACGAAAAGTACAAGAATGGTATATTTCCTATCAATTTGAAAAAAATTATTCCAAGGAGCAAATTCTTGCCATTTATTTAAATAAAATTAACTACGGAAACAATGCATATGGGATTGCACAAGCTGCAAAAACCTATTATGGAAAAAATTTAGATGATCTAACCCCGTTGGAAGTTGCACTTTTGGTTGGATTGCCTCAAAGTCCGACGAATTATAACCCGTATAAAAACCCAGAAGGTGCAAAGGAGCGCCGAGATACGGTATTAACCGTTATGAAAAATAACAATATTATTTCTGAAGCGGAATATGAAGAATATTTGCAAGTAGAAATCGAGGACATGATCAAAAAACGCTCGACTTCTAACGATCCATACAGCGCAATTATTGAAATGGCAATTGAAGAAATTGAAGAAAAAGTTCCAGAAGCAAATGTTTCTGGGGATGGTTATAAAGTATATTTAACAGTTGATCGTGAGCTGCAAAAATATGCAAACGATATTTTAAAAGGAAAAGTATTTGATTATCCAACAGAGAAACTACAAACAGGATTTGTTTTACTGGATACAAAAACCGGTGGCATTTTGGCTGTCGGAAATGGACGTAATCGTCAAGCTGGAGACTTCAATTTTGCTACACAGATTCAAAACCAACCGGGCTCAGCCATGAAACCACTTTTAGATTACGGACCAGCAATTGAATATTTAAACTGGTCTACTGGGCAACTCATTGTTGATGAACCATACACGTATTCTGATGGAACAACCATTAATAACTGGGACAGAGGATATAAAGGAGAAATGACAATTCGAGAAGCACTTGCCGATTCGCGGAATATTCCTGCTTTAAAAACTTTCCAAGCAGTCGGAGCTGAAAAAGCAAAAGAATTTGTATCCAATTTAGGCATTCAATTTGAAGAGGGACCGTATGAGGCCTACTCTATTGGTGGATTTAATGGACTCTCTCCTCTTCAAATGGCTGGCGCTTATGCAGCCTTTGGAAATCAAGGGATATTTAATGAACCGCACATTATCAGCAAAATTGTTTCAAAGGATGGTGAAGAAATTAAGCTAGATATTGAATCAAAACAAGCTATGTCCCCAGCAACCGCTTATATGGTAACCGATATGATGCGAACCGTTGTACAATCTGGTACTGGAACGGGTGCCAATATTTCATGGCTGGATGTTGCTGGTAAAACAGGTTCAACCAACTTTGATGATGAAACGATGGCTAAATACAATATGGTTAGAAACGGAAGTCTTGCCAAAGATGTATGGTTTTCTGGCATTACACCTGAATTTTCCTTATCCGTATGGGTTGGATACGAAAAAATTACAGAAAACACATATATTTCTACACCTGCAGAGCACCAAGTTTCACGAACCATTTTTAAGGAAATGATGTCTTATGCAGCGAAAGAGAAAGAAAACACCCGGTTTATTAAACCGTCTAATGTAGTTTCTGTCACCATTGAAAAATATTCAGATCCAATGGCTTTACCAAGTGAATCAACACCAAGTGAGCTAAAAACAACAGAACTTTTTATCGCTGGTACAGAACCAACCAAAGTTTCTGATCGCTATCAACCAGTTGATCCAGTTGAAAATCTGGAAATCACATACGATGAAGAAACAAGACGTGCCACGCTTACATGGGACTATTCCAATGAAAATGAACGGGAGATTGAATTTGAAATTCGACAAACAGCAAATGGAAATACAAAGCTTGTTAAACGAACATCTGATTTATCCTATGTCACCTCTGTATTATATAAAGGATCGACATATTCCTACAACGTAGTGGCAGTTGTCACATTTAAAAACGGGAATGACAAAATCACAATGTCCAGCGAACCAGTTCGAGTTCGGTTAACTGTTCCTGAACCAGAGCCAGAAATTCCAGTAGAGCCAGATGTACCTCCAATAGATGACGATACACCAAACGAAGAGGAAGTACCACCAATTGAGGATGGAAACAATCCAGAAGAGGAAATTCCTCCGATTGAGTCTGGAGATGGGATTTTACCACCAAACTCTGAAAATTTAATGCAATAAAAATTGGTGTTGGTGAGAAAATGAAATTTCATTTTCTCACTACACTTTTTTTATTTTCCATACCAAATCTACAAGATTGACTTACATGAAATAAAAAATTAATCCTATTATGAAAAGAAGACACTACAAAAACTTTTAAACAAAAGCACTTTTCTCTTAAAGATATAAAAAACAACTCACTTTGTGACAACATAAAATGACATCCAAAACGAAATAAATGATTCTTTCTATCCTATCTACTAAGAAATAAAGTCTATATTTGTACCAAACGATTTTTTCATATGATTATAGTTAAAATATCAACAATACTTATCAGCTCTTTTATTCCAATGATTCTATGATCGTGAATTCCTTTTCATAAAATCACTTTGACTTTTCCTTGAATGAAACAGCTTTCAATAACTACGATCATCAAAATAAGCCTTCCGAAACACTTTCAACCTATTTTGCTGAAAATTTTTATTGAAAAATTGAACAATACCATCCTTTAAACCAAATGATATAATCGTTTATCTTGTTAAGTATGCCAAAAACAGATTATCAATAGAAAAATCAGGCCTTATCCTCAAAATTTGATGATACAGCCTGATTTTTTATGTTGAATTTTCATCTTAAATGGACATATAACATTTTCCACACACTCCAGCTAAAATGAGCTGTTTATATATTTTTTGGGGGAAATATGATTTATTTTATTTTTCTCCTATAAGGTCTTTTTTCCAGTTGTACAGTCATTTTGAAATGGACATTCCGTACAATTTGGTCTTTGTGCTTTACAAAAATAACGTCCAAAAAAAATCAGTTGATGATGTGCTTGAGACCATCTTTCTGGAGGAATTTTTTGCATCAGTGTCTCTTCTACTTGGCGGACACTATCCTTTTGTCGGCAAAATTTCAAGCGCTTACTAACTCGTTGTACATGTGTATCTACTGCGATTGCTGGTACACCGAAAGCAACAGATAAAACCACATTCGCTGTTTTTCTTCCAACACCAGGTAACGCTTCCAATGCTTCCCTTTCTTGTGGTACTTCACTGTTATATTTCTCAATTAAAGTTTGGCATAAGGCTTGAATATTTTTCGATTTATTACGATACAGCCCGATAGAGCGAATATCCGTTTGTAACTCCTCTAAGGGAACTCGCACATAATCTTCGGGTGTATGGTATTTCTGAAATAAAACTGCTGTCACTTTATTTACCAGCTTGTCTGTACATTGTGCAGACAATAAAACTGCAATCAACAAATCAAATTCATTACGATGATTCAATTCACATTTTGCATTCGGAAACATTTCCTGTATCGTATCAAGCATCTCTAGCATTTTCTGCTTTGAACGCATCATTCTCTCCTCCTTATTCATCATCCAACCAGTTATAAAAAATCGGTGGCTTTGGAGATTGGACTTCCTGTGTTGATAAAAGTTCAGGTTGTTTGGCAAAAGCAGTTGTCCGTTCTTTAAACTTCAAGCTATGCTGCTTTGCCTGATCCACCGTCCGAACCCCATTTTTCATCCAATCAAACAAAATCCGATCGATATATCTAAAATTTTGTTTTCCGCTGATTACACTTTCTCGTAAGGCAGCCAAAATTAATTGTGAATCGAGTTTATCCTCATCCATCCATTTTTGAATGGTTTCATATTCCATCGGAGAGAGCAAACGTCCAAATTCCTGCTCAAAAATTTCAAAAACAGTTGCCTCTACCTCTTGTTTTTGTTGCATCAAAATATGCATTTTTGATACTTCCAAACGTTGGTCCAATTTTTCCCACAATAAATCCAAACAATATTTTTCACATATCATTCCATTTTCATTTTGATATTGTTGAATTTCTAAACATCCTTTTTGTATCAAGCTACGAATAATATTCATACACTCCGAAGCCGAAACTGTCATTCGTTCCCCAAGTTCTTCAGGCGTCGGAAAATCATTTCCCTCTTCAAAAAAAGTTTTTAAATGTAAAATCAACATCATTTCCACTTCAGATAAAGTCAACAATTTATAATGCTTCAGCAAAAATGTTGGTATGAATAACAATGTCTCCTTCATGAATTGCTTATAAAATATCACAAATATTCATCCCTTTCTAAAACAGCACAACATGACTAAAACTCTTCCAAAAAAAACAGCTCGCTTGACTGGACTTTACAAAAAACAAACATTGATTTTACACCAGGAAACCAAATCTTTTCATCTATTTGTCTGTAGCAAGCTTTTTGACAAAACAATTGATGATCTTCTTTTGTTTTATTATTAAAATATTTAAAAATATATTTTATATAAATATTTTCATTATAAACTTAATTGAAATGCAAAAGATTAAAAACGTAAAGTACCTGGTGTTCTTGGAAATAAAATAACATCTCGAATATTTGTTATACCGGTTACATACATAAGTAAGCGCTCAAATCCTAAACCAAATCCGGCATGCTTCGTTTCACCATACTTGCGCAAATCTAAATACCAAGCATATTCGGATAAATCCAATCCCAATTCTTTCATCCGTAGTGTTAAAATATTTGTGCGTTCCTCACGCTGACTGCCTCCAATGATTTCACCAATACCCGGAACCAAACAATCCATTGCCGCAACCGTTTTTCCATCATCGTTAAGCCGCATATAAAAAGCTTTGATTTCCTTCGGATAATCTATTACAAATACTGGTTTTTGAAAATGTTCCTCTGCCAAGTAACGTTCGTGCTCAGTCTGTAAGTCCATTCCCCATACTACAGGAAATTCAAATTCTTTTTTCGCATGTGTTAAAATTGCAATGGCTTCTGTATAAGTAACTTTTCCAAATGTAGTGGATACAACATGGTTCAGGCGATCTAGCAAACTCGTATCGACAAACCGATGAAAAAACTCCATTTCCTCTGGACAAGTTTCCATAATATAACGAATCACATATTTCAACATTTCCTCTGCCAATTCCATATTATCCTGTAAGTCGGCAAACGCCATTTCTGGTTCTACCATCCAAAATTCTGCTGCATGCCGTGCCGTATTAGAGTTTTCCGCACGGAAGGTTGGACCAAATGTATAAATTTTTCCAAAAGCAAGTGCAAGACTTTCACCATTCAATTGTCCTGAAACTGTTAAACTTGCCGGACAACCAAAAAAATCAGTGGTATAATCCAATTGACTCACTTCTTTTTTTCCCAATTTTTCTAAATCAAATGTAGTAACACGAAACATTTCCCCTGCACCTTCACAGTCACTTCCTGTAATAATCGGAGTATGTGCACTGACAAATCCTTTTTCAAAAAAGAACTGATGTATCGCATAAGCTGCCACAGAGCGAACACGAAAAACAGCAGAAAACATATTGCTGCGCGGACGCAGATGAGCAATGGTTCGCAAATATTCCAATGAATGTCTTTTCTTTTGAAGCGGATAATCCGGCGCTGAATTGCCTTCTACTTCAATATTTTCCGCTCGAATTTCAAATGGCTGCTTTGCATTTGGTGTTTCAATAAATTTCCCATATACTGTAACCGATGAACTAATATTTAATTTTGAAATTTCCTTAAAATTTGGCAATATATCATCAAAAACCACTTGAATATTTTTAAAAAAACTGCCATCATTTAATTCCATAAATCCAAATGTCTTTGAAGAACGAATGGTCCGCACCCAACCTGAAACAGCAATTGTTTGATTGACAAATACATGCCCATTACGAAACAACTCTCGGACAAAAGTCGTACTTTTCATTGTAAACCGTTGCTAAAAACAATAAAACCATATGAATTATGATAATTCTTTAAAATTTGATAGTGAATATATAAAATACCTTAAGACAAATCAATAAAACATGCAAAAATCATTTATTTTTATAGAACTATCCATTGTTTTTCTTTATATAAAAAAACTGAACATTATTTCATATCGCATATTTCGATTTGTTTCAAAGAAAAATGCTTTATATTTTCTTCATTATGTTTTTTGTAAAAAAATGATTGAAAATTAATTCTTGATTGCAAAAAGATTTATCATAAATCCAAATTTTAACTCCAGTTTTTTTATCTTGTTTTTAACAACGTCCTCCTCTCTTATTTTTTCATTTATTTTTCATTTCATTTTGAGTATAAGCATTTTGAATCATTGTTATATCAACACATTGGATTACGCTCAACTTTCCAAAGCATAAAAAATGTACGAGTTTTGCCAAATAAACAAAACTTGTACATCTCTTCAAAAAACTATTTCATTTTATTTTCCACAAAGTTTTTGATTCTTGTCAAAGCCTCTTCAAATTTTTCCAAACTGGTCGCATAGGACAAACGCATATTTTCCGGTGCACCGAAACCGCTCCCTGGAACAATTGCAACCAGAGCCTCTTTTAATAAATCTGTAGCAAATTCATCTACACTGTTATAGCCACAAAGTTTAATGGTTTCTGAAACATTTGGAAATAAATAAAAAGCTCCTTGCGGTTTTTTACAACTGACACCTGGGATTTCAAGCAATTTCGGATAAATCACCTCCAAGCGTGATTCAAATGCTTTTCGCATATCCTCAACACATTGCTGGCTTTCTTCGTATGCAGCAATCGCAGCATATTGTGAAGTCGTTGTTGGATTGGATGTACTGTGGCTAGCGACCGAAGTCATCGCAGAAATAATTTCTTTATTTCCAACTGCATACCCGATGCGCCAACCTGTCATTGCATGCGATTTGGAAACACCATTAATAATAATCGTATGTTCTTTAAAATCCGGATTGATTTCGGCAATCGAAACATGTCGATGATTTCCATAGACCAGTTTTTCATAAATTTCATCAGAAACAATCAAAACATGATGCGCCAAACAAACTTTACCCAACGCTTCCAATTCTTCTTTTGTATACAACATGCCCGTCGGATTGCTTGGAGAATTTAAAATTAAAGCTTTGGTCTTGGGTGTAATGGCTGCTTCCAATTGTTCCGGTGTAATTTTAAAGTCATTTTCTTCCTCTGCAGTTAAGAAAACCGGTTTCCCATCAGCCAGCTTAACAAATTCTGGATAGCTAACCCAATAGGGTGTTGGAATAATGACTTCATCCCCTTCATTTAAAATTACTTGAAACAAAGTGTACAACGCATGCTTTGCACCACTGCACACAATAATTTCATTTAATTCATAAGATAAATTTTGATCTTTTGCTAGCTTTTTTTGAATTTCAGCTTTTAGCTTCGGTAATCCTGAGGCTGCTGTATATTTTGTTAAACCTTGAACTGCACAAGCATGTGCTGCTTCAATAATATGAGCAGGTGTATTAAAATCCGGTTCACCGGCTCCCAAACCAATTACATCCTTGCCATGTGCACGTAACTCATTTGCTTTTGCCGTAATTGCCAATGTTGCCGACGGTGTTACGGACTGAACTCTTTTTGATAATTCCATCTGTTTTATCCTCCTAAAGTAAAAAACTTTTCACAAACTCCCCTGATTCAAAATCTATATAATAATAACCAAGCTTACCCGATTGGTCTTGATATGTAACTTCCCATACAATTCGTTCATCTTCCACCCCTAAAACCGTATGAAAAATTTGTCGGATAGATTCAACTTGTTGTTTTACCATTTCCTCTGCTTCCTGCATCGTGATGCCTTCCAAAGCATCTCGAATAACAAAATCAGGCTGCTCTTCTTGTTTCTCTAAGGGAACCAATACCTGCTTTACATTGTCGTTTTCCATTATACATAACCAAATCCATTGTTGCTTTCCGTTATACACACCTTGCTCCAAAACAGATGCATCAGGCATTTCCGCTCTTACAATACGCTCTGCTTCTGCAAACAAGACATCGTTTTGATTCCAGACTTGATTTATCAAGCTAACGATTCCCACAATAATAAGCAAGAAGAATAAAACCATTGCCATGATCAGTTTTTTCATGATTATACACCCATTCAGCCCAAATATTTCACTTCATTTTTACATAAAAAACAAGCCATTACACAAGATATAGATGTCCCTTCTTTCTCTTTTGAAAAAACCGTGTCTTTCATTTACATAAATAAAATACGGTTTTATTATATCAGCTTTTTGGGCAGAGAGAAACCTTGAATTTTCTTTCAAATCAATGATGTATCAATAACAAAATATTTTTCTCCCTTGTGAATTGAAACGGGACAGACTTAGAAGTTGATCGAATTTCCATTCTCCATATGCAAATTTAAGCAATTTTTTCATAAAGATTTGACTCTTTTGGATCAATCTTCTTCATATACAAAAAATACGGCATTTGATATACCAAAATGCTCTATACAAATTCTGATTCATCACTTTCCTTGTCCCGTTCTTTTTTTTCTGATGGAATCAAAAATTTTGCATGTTGTTCCGCTTCAATTGTCTGCAAAAAAAGCTTTTTATATGCACGTGATAAAATACGCTCGTCCAATAAAATAAAATCTTTCTTTACATGACTGCCACGTTTTAAACGGCCGAGCGCTTGTCGAAACATCAAAAGCGCGCTTGGTAAAATAATTTTAATAAAAACAAGTGGATCAATCAAATTACAGCTCACTTGCCGAATTTTTACATATGTATGATTTGGACTTAAAAAAGGCAATGTTGGCAAGATTACAGCCGTACAAGACTCATCGGGAAAATCAACACCTTCATAAAAACTATGTGAACCAAGCAATAAGCCTTTTTTCATGCTTTTAAACATCTGATACAACTTTTCTTTAGAACCGCTGCTTTTTCCTTGTGCCAATAGTTCATAATCATAAAGTTGTTCCATGGAAGAAAGCATAAGATATAAATCATCTACCATTTCTTTAGAATTACATAAAATCAATATTTTTTTATGTTGTCTTTCCAATAAAAATTGAACAGCCAAATGAACTTTATAACGAATATCTTCAACAGTAATTGGAAAAACTTTTTTACGAATTGGGAGATAAACCGTTAAATTTTTATATGCTTGAACTTCCCCAATCGATCTTACAGTTATTTTTTCTTTTGCATCTAAACCTTCCAAAAAGAAATGATCCCTGCCATACACAAACAGTGTGCCAGAGCAAAATACAATTTGACTCAATCGCTGCTTGAAATATCGTAAAGCTTGTTGAATCAATTGAAAATCTGTGACAGAATAACATATGTCTTGAACATCTTTTGTACAACCCTTACTTTGTATCAAATGTGTTGAATTTTGCATATAAACCTGTAAATTACAAATACATTGCTCCAATTGTCTAAGATAATAACAAAAAGAAATCCAATTCTTCTGGTCGCGTGCTGGCATCATTTCTTGTAAATTGGTACATAATGTTTCGATACTTTGTCGCTCTGTCTGTAAACATTGTAAATACTGCCCCAATTTCAACAGCAATCCATTCATATCTTTTTCAGCAAAAAACAGATTCGGATTTTGATGCAAAAGTGAGAATATTTGTCGCAAATCAAAAATACAACTTTGCAATTGCCATGCCGATTGGGCATGATAGAGGTCATATTTTTTCAACGCCGAAAAATGATGATCCAGCAATTTTCCACTGCCTTTCCTGCCCATCTGTGAAAAATAGAAAAATACAGTCGGAAAATCTAAAGAAGAAGTTGCTACACGAGCAATATTCTTTTCCAGTTCATGCGCTTCATCTACAATAATTTTACATTTTTTAAAAAAGTCATTGTTTTCTTTCAATAAATTTTGTGCAAATACGGCATGATTAACAATTAACACATCACTTTGTGTAGATTGGGACAGTGCATGCAAATAAAAACAGTTATTATTCTTTAAGGACAATGAATGACAACAGTTTGGCGTACAAGAACATAAAGAAAAAAAACGTTCTCCATTTGGTGATAAATTCAATTCATCCATATCCCCAGTTTTTGTGGTTTGTAGCCAAACCAGAATCTGCGCTTTTGTTATCCGAAGTTCATAAGGTTCATCATGTGTAGTTAATTGATGCATAAATTTTTTTAAACAAAGATAATTTCTTGCTCCTTTTAAAATAGTAACAGAAATTTTTCTTTGGAAAAACTTCTCTGCCAAAGGAATTTGCTCATTTTCTATTTGAGATTGTAAATGTTTAGTCGAAGTCGTAATCATCAGTTGCTTATATGTATCGTCTAATACAGATAAACCAGCTAACAAATAAGCAAATGTTTTTCCTATTCCGGGCTGTACTTCAAAAGCTTGAGCTGTCCCTTCTTCCCATGCCTCCAATATTTCAGAAAAAAATTCAACCTGCTCTGGTCGATACACATACCCCGGAAAAATATGAGTCATAAAAGCTTGATTTTGTAATTTTTCTTTTATTTCATAAAAAAAATATCTTTCAGTAAAAAAAGTTTGTTTGATATGTGTCTTTGGAAAAATACATCCCTTTGTAAAAACTTGATATTCAGTTTCACTTAAAGTATTTTGTTGCTCCACATACTTTGTAATCTGAGAAAAACTGCTGTTTAACGTATGTAAAATAGGGACCAACCTTTTTTTCACACCAAGCGACAACGCCTGCCAATCGGAAAATAAACGCAAAAATAAGCGAGCTGTTGCCAAAGCATCCGCATCTGCTTGATGTACATGTAAAAGTGGAATATCAAGTGCATGGGCCAAATCTTGAAGCCGATAAGAAAGTAACCTCGGATACATAATGCGGCTCCATTCAACTGTATCAATCCATCCAGAAACTCTTAATGGCTCTTGGTCAATGGCTTGTAGCTCTTCATTTAAAATTTTTAAATCAAACTTGATATTTTGACCAACAACAACCGCATCACAAAGTAAATGTTTCAACCGAGTATATATCTCTGAGAACTTTGGAGCTTCTTGTAGCATTTCATCTGTAATTCCTGTCAACTGTGAAATTTTTGAATCAATCGGACAATTTGGATTCACATATCCACTTTCTTGTCCAACAATTTCCCCATTTTTAATTAGAACAATGCTCCACTGAATCATTTTCTGTCGCAACTGCGATGGTGTCATCTCTACATCCATAACCGCAAATTTCGTTGATTTTTTACTCAAATTGTACACCTCATTATCTTTCATGTCACCTTATGATTGAATCGACAATAGACTTTGTCATTGCTTCCCCGTCTGTTTTTCATAACCTCAAAATACAAAAAAACCGAGTGAAAGCAAGCAGAACTTGATTGCTTCACTCGGTAGTCTTTCTTTTCAGATATGGATTGGATTTCATAAAGATCCAGATCACCATGATAATTTTCTTCACACAAACGAAAAAAGCTCATTGATGCATATTCCTCATTATTATAGGACAGTATGTGCTTTTTCTTCATGTAATAAATGAATAACCTCATTTTTTTCATTCAAAACCGCAATTTTAGGTTGGAAATCCTGATATTCCTCCATTGTCATGATCGCATAAGAAATAATAATAACACGATCGTTGACCTGCACAAGTCGAGCTGCTGCACCATTTAAGCAAATCACTCCGCTACCGCGTTCTCCTTTAATAATATAGGTTTCAAAACGCGCACCATTATGATTGTTGACAATCTGCACCTTTTCATTTTCAAAAAAACCAACAGCATCCATTAAATCCTCATCAATGGTAATGCTTCCTACATAATTTAAATTGGCTTCAGTTACTGTAGCACAATGCAACTTACCACTCATAAATGTACGCATCATTTCGTTTCTTTGCCCCCTTGAATTAATACATTATCAATTAACCGCGCCTTAGAATATTTGTACGCAACCGCTACAAGAGCTGTTTGACCTATAAGCGTTGAAATTGGCTTTAAATCCGGATAACTTAAAATTTCCACATAATCAATTTGACCATGTAAATTTGTTTCATAAAAGGTACAAAGTGCTTGTTTTAAATCAAAAGGATTCATCTGTCCCTTTGCTACACTTTCTTTTAGCTGTTTCAATCCTTTATAAATCAATGGTGCTTCTTGTCTTTCTTCTTCAGTTAAATAAACATTTCTTGAGCTTTTTGCCAATCCGTCTGACTCCCGAACAATATCCACCTTTACAATTTCAATTGGAAAATTAAAATCTGCAACCAATGAATCAATGATTGCAGCCTGCTGTGCATCTTTTAAACCAAAATAAGCACGCGTTGGTTGCACAATATGAAATAATTTGGTAACAACGGTTACAACACCATCAAAATGTCCTGGGCGCTTACTGCCACAAAGTACATCGCTTTTTTCAGTCACAAAGACCTTTACACATGGAGTCTTCGGATACATTTCCTCAACGCTTGGATAAAAAATATAATCCACACCAGACGCTTTTGCAACCTGTTCATCTCGCGCAAAATCTCTTGGATATGTATCTAAATCTTCATTGGGACCAAATTGCAATGGATTTACAAAAATACTGAGAACAACAATATCATTTTCCTTTCGTGCTTCATTCAGTAATTTTTGATGTCCTTCATGCAAATAACCCATGGTTGGAACGAAACCAATGGATTTTCCAAATTTTGAATATGCCATTAAATCTTTTTGTAAATCTTTCACCTTTGTATATATCTTCATTTCATTCTCCTCACATCATTACACTACATCTTATACGCATGCTGCTCTGTTGGAAAACTTCCATTCTTTACTTCTTTTACATAAGCTTGTATTGCAGCATCAATATGTGGCGTAATGTCTGTAAATTGCTTCACAAATTTTGCAACATATTCTGCATTGCCATAATTTAGCAAATCATGATAAACCAAGACTTGCGCATCACAGTTTGCACCCGCACCAATTCCAATGGTCGGAATTGTTAAAGTCTCAGAAATTTTTTGTGCCAATTCTGCAGGTATACATTCAAGCAAAAGCATACATGCTCCTGCCGCTTCAACAGCCTTTGCATCTTCAAGTAGCTGTTTTGCCGCTTCTTGTGTTTTGCCTTGCACTTTATATCCACCCAAAACTCCTACAGATTGTGGCGTTAAACCCAAATGAGAAATCACAGGTACACCCGCTGCCGTTAACCGAGAAATATGCTCAGTAATAAACCCTGCACCCTCTAGTTTAATTGCATTGGCACCACCTTCTTGCATCATCATACGTGCCGCCTTTAATGTATCTGAAATTTCACCATGATAGGTCATAAACGGCAAATCCACCACAACAAAGGTATTCTTTGCACCACGTCTAACAGCTTTCGTATGATGCAACATATCATTTAATGTAACCGGAATCGTAGAATCATAGCCAAGTACAACCATGCCAAGTGAGTCACCAACCAAGATCATATCGATACCGTTTTTTTCTGCATATTTTGCACTCGGCGCATCATAAGCGGTAAGCATCACAATTTTTTCTTTATTTTGCTTCATTTTTTGGAAATCTAATACAGTTTTCATTCTTTTTCCTCCTAAATTTTTTAGAAAGGGAACTTTATCAATCTGAAAAAATAAAATCCCAGACAAAAGCTGGGATTGAGATTGTATAATCATTCCTCTGTCCTAGTCTTTTGTTTTTTGATCAAGGCAGAACCTGTTTTTTGATAAACCATTTCCAAGAATAAACCGATACCCCAGTCAAACTCTTATAGATATTTGCTGAATTTCCATTTGGTTTTCTACATATATAACATTGTTTTTTTTTCATGTCAATCCATTTTGACAAATAAAAAAATAAATCTATTGAATTTCAATCCAATCTAACAACGGAGTCCATTTTTCTCATAAAATCATATCATTCTGAAATTTTTGCTCTGAATCATCAATTTTATCAACTGATACACCATGAGTATATCTTTTTGAAATAAGCTTTTATTCTTTAACTTTTCATCATATACATATTTTGTACTACTCCATCTGATTTTCATCTTTACTTTTACAGTCTATCATCCATGAAAAAATCAGATTTATATCCAAATTTTCTACTGTTCTTTCATATAAACATCTCCGGTTATGATTTTTTGAATCATGCCAGATTTATCTCGAAGCAACAAAATCCCTTCTTCTGTAATGCCCTCGTATACACCCTCCAAAAAACCATTTGCAGTCCGCGCAATAATTTCCTGATTATTCAGCAAACTATATTGTTCCCAAATTTTTTTGATTGGCAAAAAGCCCTCTGTTAAATAAATCGGGTAGAGCTGCTCCAATTCAAATAAAATGTTGGCAACCAGCTTTGCTCGAGAAACTGGCTGTTTGCCAGAAATCAACAATGAAGTTGCAATATCTGACAGCTCATCTCCAAGATTTTCAATTGTCTCATTTACATTGATACCAATACCGACTAAAATATAATTCAGTCGATCTGATTCCCCTTTTAACTCTGTTAAAACACCACAAAGCTTTTTTCCATCTAAGAAAATATCATTGGGCCATTTAATTTTCGGATGTAGCCCAGTCGTTTTTTGAATGGCATGAACAAGCGCAACGGCAATAACCAGTGTAAGCTCCGAAATCTTTTGAAGCGGTACTTGTGGACGTAAAATTAAGCTCATCGCGATTCCTTTTGAATGATCCTTACTCCATTTTCTTCCAAGCCTTCCTTTGCCAGCCGTTTGAAATTCCGTCAATACCACCGTTCCTTCTGGCGCTCCTCTATTTGCCAAATCATTGGCTACATTTTGTGTTGAATCCACTGATAAATAACTATAAATTTGTTGACCAAAAATTTGCGTTCGTAAAAGTGGACGGAGCTCATCTGCAGTGACTAAATCCGGTATAAAAATTAACTTATATCCACATCTTGCCTTTGCCTCAAAAACATAGCCTGCCTGACGCAGCTCCTCCATCTGTTTCCAAACAGCCGCTCTTGTGCAACCAAGTTGTTCACTCAACTTCTGTCCGGAGATATAGGTTTCACGATTTTCAAGCAGTACTTTCAATATTTGTTCTCGGATTTTTGAAGCCATTTTTCGATCCATTCCTCCATTTCATATTGATTGTTTACACATTCTCCGTTTAACACAGCTGCTTCCAGTTGCTTCAATAATACACCAAGCCACGGACCTTTCTTCTGATTCGTTTGTAAAAGTACATCTTTTCCGTCAAAAAGTAAATCACTTCGATTTTTAATGGGTAAACTGTGCCAAATTTCAGAAATTTGCTGCTGTCTTTGTTCACTGTCCAAATGATAAAGCTCGCTTTGTATACGCGTAAAAGCCAGACTTTGTGCCAATCCGAGTGTATAAATTTCCGATTTGGTCAAATTTTGTGCTCGCTTTTTCTCTAAAACAGAAAATAAGCGTTCAATGGTTTTTCGTTTTTGATTAGAAAATCTCCATTTTACAAACTGCAAAGAAGCCGTTGTAATTTGTAAAGCAGCGTACAGTAAAACCCATTTTTCCTCAATTGAATGCAACTTTGTAAAATCATATTCTTCCAAAGCATATAAAGAAACCACTGATTTCCCAAATGGCATATACGAACAAATATCACTTTTTTCCAACATTTTCCATACAGCTTGCGGATAAGCAGCATTTAACAACTTTTCCATTTCCAGTTGAATCCGTTCAATGGAAATATGCTGAATGAAATGAGCACTTTCACAAGCAGCCATTTCCGTTTCTACATCCAAATCAAAATCAAGCTGTGCACAGAAGCGATAACCACGTAAAATTCGAAGCGGATCCTCAAAAAAACGTTCCCGAGCATCCCCAACAGCACGAACGCATTTTCGCTGTATATCATGCAGACCGTGATAGGGATCCATCCATTCATTATCTTGATTCATTGCCATAGCATTCATTGTAAAATCTCGGCGTGCCAAATCTAAAACAATATCTTTTACAAAATAAACCTCATTCGGATGACGAAAATCATCGTATTTGTCCTCCATTCGGAAAGTCGTTACTTCAAAGGACTCCCCTTCAAACAAAACAAGAACCGTCCCGTGCTTTACACCAATCGGAACGGTTTTAGGAAAAATCCGCATCACTTCATCAGGTAAAAGTGGAGTAGCAATATCAATGTCATGAATTTCTCTTCCTAACCGATAATCACGCAATGCACCACCAACAAAATAGCTTTCATACCCTAAATCATTGAGGATATGCAAAATTTTTCTTCCCTTTTCAAAAACTTCTGTCTCTTGCATGATGATCTTCACTCCTCTTTTAATACCCGTTGATATAACGCTTCATACTGTGAAACAATTTTTTCAGATGAAAATTTATTTTTTACCGTTTTTCTTGCCTGTGTTCGCATTTTCTTATGCAGACTTGGACATTTCAACATATGAATTGCTAGCCGAGCTGCCTCATCTATGTCCCCCAGTGGACAAATATACCCATTACAGCCAGATTCAATAACCTCTGGAATGCCCCCAATATCTGTTCCAATACAAGGGACACCACAAGCCATAGCTTCCAGCAAAACAAGCCCAAAGCTTTCCTTTTCTGACATTAAAAGCAAAACATCACTGATGGAAAAAAGCTGTTCCACCTGCTCTTGCTTACCCAAAAATAAGACCTGGCTACACAGATTATTTCTCACAACCCATTCTCGTGCCTTTCGATAATCTGGACCATCACCAACCATCAGCAGTTTTGCTGGAATATTTTCCTGAATACGAGCAAAGGTTTTCAATACATCCTCGATACGTTTCACTTCCCGAAAATTGGAAACATGAATCACGATTTTTTCCTCTGGACCAATTCCATAAGCCATCCGCAAATGATTTTTTTGTTTTTTATATACACGTTCATCAATGAAATTATAGATGGTTTGAATGATTTGCTTTGGTGCAATCCAGTCATAGGTCTGGCTAGATAAGCTATCTGAAACACTTGTAACTGCATCAGATTTTTCAATACTGAAACGAATCAGATCAATCAATGACGGATCTTCGCCAAGCACCGTAATGTCTGTTCCATGCAGTGTTGTGATGACCTTCACCTTGCCACCTGTCATTTCTTTTGCCAAAAAAGCACTGACTGCATGCGGAATCGCATAATGTACATGTAAAATATCCAAATTTTCTGTTATGGCAACTTCTGCCATTTTTGCTGCCATAACCAGATCATAGGGTGGATATTTAAATACAGAATAATGGTTAACTTCAATTTCATGATAAAAAATATTCGGATAAACTTTATTTAAACGAAACGGGATATCAAAAGTAATAAAATGAATTTCATGCCCTTTTTCTGCCAGAAGCTTTCCAAGCTCTGTCGCCATAACTCCGGAGCCACCCACACCAGGATAACAAGTAATTCCAATTTTAAATTTCACAAATCATCCCAACCAATCTGTATCTACTTGAAACGGACTTTGGTGAAAAAAACCTTCCGCATATGCACACTGAATTTCTTGTCCATACACAAATTCCCGATTTTTCACTCGAGAAAGGTAACCCTCTGTTAAAGGCGTTTTTACACTGTCAGGTTGCAAAGAAAATTGTGAGGCATATGCACGCAAGGCTTCTAGCTTCGTTTCCATATTGTCACTGATATCCACATAAAAATCTGGCGTATGAAATCCGTTTATCATATATAAGTAATGCTTCATCACCTTGACTGGCGGATAGGGACAGTCTGGTAAATAATGGAAAATTCCACTTGAAAAAATTGCTTCCTTCACAATTTCCGTACAAGCACCATGATCCGGATGTCGATCAACACCATACGGACTAAAAATTGCTTTAGGACGATATTTGCGAATGACCCAAGTTACTTTTGCAATTTTATCCGATGAAAGCAGCAAATCTCGATCTGGCATTTGCAAGTTTTCTCGCTTCATCACACCCAAAATTTGTGCAGCCTGATTCGCCTCCTCCAAGCGTATGTCCACTGTTCCATTCGAAGAAAGATTTGCCTGTGTAAGATCAACAATTACAACTGTTTTTCCTTTGCAGACATACTTGGCAATGGTTCCGCCCATCCCAATTTCAACATCATCCGCATGCGCACCAAAACATAAAATATCAGCTGTTTCATTCACCGTTATTCCCCTCTTTTCTCCTATCTATGCTTCATCATCCAATAAATTTTCCAACCCATAAACCAACGTATGCAGATCCATAATTTTATTGACACACATAATCAAACCAGACATAAAAGAGGCACGATTAAAAGAATCATGCCGCAAAGTCAACGTTTGTCCATCTCCACCGAAAATAACTTCTTGATGCGCTACCATTCCAGGCAAACGGACACTATGAATGTTGTAGCCATGTGCATTCAGACCTTGTGCCGGAAACATATGGTTCTGGTTTTGTGCCGGATTTCCAGCAGCTTCCATCAACTGTGCAGTTTTTAAAGCAGTTCCAGATGGTGCATCCTTTTTACCATCATGATGTAATTCAATAATTTCAGCATAAGGCATATATTTCACTGCAATTTGTGCAAATTTCATAAGTAAAACTGCACCAATGGCAAAGTTTGGTGCGATGATACAACCCATTTGCTTTTTCTCGCATGTTTTCTGTAATTCCTTTAAATCCTCCGATGTAAATCCTGTTGTACCAACAACCGGGCGCACACCGTTATCCACTGCAATCTGTGTATGTACCTTTCCAATCTCTGGTGTCGTTAAATCGATTAAAACATCCACCGCTTCCTTTTGAAAACAAAGTGCCGCATCCACATAAACCGGAAGCTTAACACCATATATATGCTCCACCTGAGAAACAAAGTTAGCATCAATCACCCGGTCAATCCATGCAACAATTTCCAAATTCTCTTCTTGAAAAATAGCTTTTATAGCTTCTTGTCCCATTTTTCCACGTGGACCTGCCAACGCAATTTTAATCGTTCCCATTCTTTTTCCTCATTTCTCTATATGGTTTGATAAAAAAATTTCACCAACATCTTTTTACATATGCCTTAAACGAATCAAAAATAATTAGGAATCACAACGTTCAAACCGATTTTGATCCCTTGTCTGAAACTTATCCATAACCAAATGAAAAGCTTGCTCCAAATCAACTTGCATAGAATTGGCCATGGAAATCAGTACAAACAATACATCACCAAGCTCCTCTTCTAACGCTTTTTCTTGCTCAGTACACTTTTTTTGTTTCTCTCCATAAATATGATTGACTTCACGTGCCAACTCACCGATTTCCTCCGTAAATCTTGCCATCATTGCCAAAGGTGAAAAATAACCAATTTTAAATTGAGAAATATAAGCATCTACTTCTCTTTGCATTTGCTCCATTGTTTTTGCCATATGCTCACCTCCGCATTCATTTGTCAAGCTTCATTCTAAGCTACTCTTTATGTTATCCAATTCTGAGAAAAATGACAACATTTGCCTATAAAAACTTTACTTTTACAATATCATCAAAAGTTCTTAAATGGATACTTGTTCAAACAGCAAATAAGCTCCGAGAAAATCAAATGGAAAAATTAGCGATTCTAAAGGCAAAGCGAGTTCAAGCTGCCTAAATACCAAAAAATCTTTTCCGAATGAAAAATTCTCAGAGCTTATATTCAAATCATATCAAGCTGAAAGAAAAATAAACCATACATATCTTAATCTTCTTGTTGACCAACATAAATGAGTAAGAGACGTACCAATTCCGCTACCGCAACCATAGCGCCTGCGACATATGTAAAGGCTGCTGCACTTAAAACTTTTCTTGATTTCGGAGCTTCCTCAGAAGTAATTAAACCATACTCTGTCAATAGACGCATCGCACGACTGGACGCATTAAATTCCACAGGTAATGTAACGATTTGAAATAGAACACCAGCCGCCATTAAAATAATTCCTAACAATAACATATTTGTCAAAGACGCAAACAAACCAATCATAATAAAAATCCAAGATAAATTTGAGCTCCAATTTGCTACAGGTACAAGTGCATGACGAAAACGCAAATATGCATACCCTTCAGCATCCTGAATGGCATGACCAACCTCATGTGCAGCCACAGCAACACCCGCCAAAGAAGTTCCATGATAATTGCCAGATGACAAACGAACCACCTTTGAGCTTGGGTCATAATGATCGGACAATACACCTGGTGTCTCTTCAATCCGTACATGTCTAAGACCGTTTCTGTCCAAAATCATTCTAGCAACTTCCGCCCCAGTATACCCGTTCATTCCATGTACTTTGTCATATTTCTTGTAGGTTCCTTTCACTTTAAACTGTGCATACAAAGGCAATAGCAAGATGATTACAAAATAAATAATCATTCCCATTCGTTTGATATTCCTCCCAATTTTTTTGTTACAAATCTTTTGAACGTACCGGAAGTTTTTCCTTCCTTTTTTCTGCCTGGTACTTACGAATCGCTACATAAGTTAGCGTTGAAAATATCGTACCACCTGTAAAAAATAAAAGCAAATAAAAAGAAAAATCAAATCCGTCTTTTTTATCTCCTTTTGTAAAATAAGAAAAATCCGCATGTAAATCCTTTAATATCTCTTTATAATGGTCTTGAGTATATTGATTCCCATCATAAAAATCAAGATCCTCCATATGATTGTTTATTCGTTGTAACAGCATAGGTGAAGCATACATATACAAGCATGGATAAATTTGTGTATACATCTCTTGGAGTTGATGCCAATTCTTCAAATTTGTCGCATCAAGCTGTAAATTTAAACATAGCGTATTCATTTTTTCTAACTGTCCAATCCAAAGCGGTTTTCCTTCGCTTTGCAAAGCATCTACAAATAAATAAAGCTTTAAAACTTCCTTTTCCAATTGTTCAATATGTGACGCATCATATATAAAACGCTGTTTCGATTCTGTTTCCATAAGATAAAACATTTTTTGTGCATCGGATGTTGAAATGGCTTGCTGCGGAAATGATTCAAAAAAATGATAAAGCTGCTTAGAAGCCGCATCAATTTTCTGATGAGCAAGAAGCAGACGTACTTGATCCAACTGTTTAATTTCTTCGTCAATATTGATTTTCTGTGTATGAGAAATCATTTGAAAACCAAAATAAAGCAGACTTCCCCAACCGATGCATAACCCAAAAAACAGCCATTTTTTCATCCTTGTCCCTCCAAATCATCTTATTTCAACTTATGACTATCCGGACAAGTTTAGAACAAAAAATTATGTTTAAACAGGCTGAAACCAAAATAAAACCTCTTTTTATCTTATTGTAACTTTCACCGTTTTTATCCTTTCCAAATTTGCAAATTCTTTAACTTTGTTTGCGTATAACCAAAATAACAAATGCCAATTACAATAACAGAAAGCCAAAATGTAAAATACCCAATTTCTTTCGGATACAAATTTACAACAGAGTAGTATGGCATAACTCCAAATACATAATCTAAAAAATCATTATGAAGAAGCCATAGTGCACCGATTCCCCACTGCCATAAACGAATCCGATAAAATGGAAAATACAAAACTGCTTGAAAAGCCATTAACGCATGAGAAAACATCAACATATAACCAGTCCAATGCAAATTTCCATATACTATCATAACAAGTAAATTCATTATAACTGCCCATATCCCATACTTGATTAAACTTAAAATGGCCAATGCTTCCAATGTCCCACTTTGCCTTTTCATAAGCCATAAAAACAATACTCCACAAAAAAACAGGCTTGCTGTCGGGCTGTCTGGTACAAACAACACAAGCGGAAAATCCGTCTCTTTCAGTTGCCAACCATACCAATAATATCCATAAATCGTTCCGAAAATATTCACAACCAACAACATATATAAAATCATTTTATTTTGTAAAAAAGCTGTCCAAAACATGTTCCTCACCCTTTCTAAAATTTTCATAGTACAAACCCAAAAGACAAATCTCCCTCAAAAATATCATTTTTTGTTCATTGACTAAATATTAACAATATACATACTCATAAAAATCCAACAAATTCCTAAATCACCAAATGATCATACTCCTTCTGTTCTTGCAATATGAAATGCCTTATTTCTTTGCCCTTAATCTTGACAAATCCAAATGGGAATCTTTATAATACAAAAATGAAACTCGATTTCAATTTCGGTTGTAAAGGAGCCTTTGGATGCATAAAAGCAATTATAAAACAAAACAACGGGAAATGATATTAAACCATATTGCAAAATATCAAGAAGCGCATTTTACAGCAGATGATTTATTGTTTCATTTAAAGGAAAATGGGCACACCATTGGAAAATCGACCATTTACCGTCAATTGGAAAATTTTATTACGGAAGGAAAACTTCGAAAATATCATTTGGAAGAAGGAATGCCTGCTTGCTTCCAATATGTGGAAAATACTGCCAAATGTACTGAGCATTTTCATTTAAAATGTACCATATGTGGTCGATTGATTCATGTGGTCTGTCAAGAACTTGATGGGATGGCCGACCATATTCGAACACATCACAAATTTCAAGTCAATCACAAAAAAACGGTTCTATACGGAAAATGTGAAGACTGTATGGATACAAATTTAAAATAAACAAGGGGGATATTCACAGATGAAAAAAAATTTTTTATTATACATGATTGGAATCACCAGTTTTCTTTTCATGGCATGCTCAGATCAGGACATATCCAAAAATGAACAGAATGAACCAAAAACAAATAAGATTCAAATAATAACAACATTATTTCCACAGTATGATTTTGCCAAGCAAATTGTTGGGGACCGTGCCGAAGTGACATTATTGCTTCCAACTGGTGTAGAAAGCCACGCCTATGAACCAACTCCAAAGGATATTTTAGCCATTCATAACGCCGATTTATTCGTTTATACTGGAGAAAATATGGAAGCTTGGGTTCCACGCCTATTGACAGATATTAACACTGCCAAAACAACCGTTATAGACTTAAGTGCGACATTAGATCTTGAAACAAAGACACACACACATGCCGAAGACGAACATGCCAACGAAGCCATACATACAAATATACAAAAAGAAGATGAACATGGTCATACACATGACGGAAACGATCCGCATATTTGGACCAACCCACTCTATGCCAAAGAAATGATGGAAACCATTTTAGCAGCAGTGGTGTCAAAAGATCCTGGGAATGAAACGTATTATACAGAAAATGCTCAAAATTATATTCAGCAAATTGATGAAATTCATGATGAGCTAGAAGAGTTAACAAAAAACGCCAAGCGGAAAAAAATTATTTTTGCGGGACATTTCGCACTATCCTATTTTACCGAACAATATGGACTGGAGTATATTGCAGCTTATCCAAACACATCCAGTGAATCTGAGCCAAGTGTAAAAGATATCACCAATATGATCGATGTCATTCAAGCAGAAAATATCCCTGTGATATACTATGAAGAGCTGACGGATCCAAAAATTGCCAAATCCATTCAAGAGCAAACCGGTGTAAAAACCTTGCTGCTTCATTCCCTACATAATGTGTCAAAAGAGGAATTTGAACAAGGGGTCAGCTATGTTTCTATTATGAAGCAAAATATTGAAAACTTAAAAGAAGGATTGAACTAGATGCCGATTTTGACCTGCAAAAATCTTAGTATTGCTTATCAAAATAAAATTGCTTTAAAGCAAATTAGCTTTCAAATCCATACTGGCGATTATACCTGTATTGTCGGAAAAAACGGTGCGGGAAAAAGCTCGTTGTTAAAAGGTATTTTAGGACTTGTCCCAATTCAATCTGGAAATATTATTTTTGATGAAGGATTAAAACAAACCGAAATCGGATATTTACCCCAGCAAAATCACACACAACAAAATTTTCCTGCATCTGTATTCGAAATTGTGTTATCTGGCTGCTTAAATCAAAGGGGCTGGCGACCTTTTTATACAAAAAAGGAAAAAGAAAAAGCCTTGTATAACTTGGAACTACTTGAAATCATTGCTTTAAAAAACACGGCATTTCAAGAACTTTCTGGTGGTCAGCAGCAGCGTGTATTGATGGCAAGAGCCCTGTGTGCGACAGAAAAACTTTTGATTTTGGATGAACCAGCAACTGGCTTAGATCCCATTGTAATGCAAAAATTTTATAGCTTGTTAGAACAGTTAAATCAAAAGCAACAGCTTTCTATTTTAATGATCTCACATGATGTGCATACAGCCATCAAGTATGCAGATAAAATCTTACATTTAGATCATAAGATGCTATTTTTTGGCAACACAAAAGATTATGTCAAAAGCAATATTGGGAAACTGTTTTTAAAAGGAGAAGCACTATGATTGAATCTGTTATACAGCTATTTTCTTATCCCTTTTTTATTCGAGCCTTTATTGTCGGAATTTTAATTGCACTCTGTGCAGCCTTACTTGGGGTCAGTCTGGTCTTAAAACGGTATGCTATGATTGGAGATGGACTCGCACATGTTGGCTTTGGTGCTTTATCCGTGGCACTTGTTATGAATTGGGCTCCGCTTTATATTTCGATTCCAGTTGTCATTATCGCCGCTTTTTTTCTTTTACAGCTCAGTGAAAATAGTAAAATCAAGGGAGATGCTGCCATTGCTGTAATTTCAAGCAGCGCACTTGCCATCGGAATTGTAGTAACTTCGCTTGCAACTGGGATGAATATTGATGTTTATAACTATATGTTTGGCAGCATTTTAGCCGTTAGCAAAGAAGATTTGCAAATAAGCATCCCTTTATCCATAATCGTAATCATTCTATTTATTTTCTTTTACCAAAAAATCTTTGCCATTACATTTGATGAAAACTTTGCACATGCCATCGGGGTAAAAGTAAAATTTTACAAAATAATGCTCGCTGTCTTAACCGCAATCACAATTGTCATTGGAATGCGTATTATGGGAACGCTTCTCATTTCGAGTCTCATTATTTTTCCAGCACTATCATCTATGCGTCTATTCAAAAGCTTTCGACATGTGGTTATAAGCTCAGCCATCATTTCAATTGTTTGTTTTATTTTCGGCATTGTTTTATCATACATATTCTCAACACCTGCTGGCGCATCCATTGTTCTAACAAATCTGACTTGCTTTTTACTTTTTTCTTTGGTAGCCATGCTTCGGGGGCATGCTACAAAATAAAAAATGCTTCATTTTTGATCATCTGTTTTGTTGCACATAAAACAACCAAACCAAAAACCATTATCGATCGTTTTCATACGATAAACCGATAATGGTTTTATTTTGCTTTAACAAAAAAAGAGCTTACCTTTTATTTTATTTGTTGATGATACTTTAAAAAAAAGATGATTTTATACATAAAACTCCCATGCCAAATGCAATGTTTTTAAATATAATTTTAAATTGGCACCCATTGAACCATATTGCTATATAGCATATTGATTCAGTAAAAACATATGCGATCATATAACTGCTGATTTGAAACATTGTCACTATATCCGGATATATCCAAAAATGATAAAAAGGAAAATGGATTGGATAAGAAAATAAACCATAATATTTAGTAATATCAAAAATAGGCTTTTATATCAAAAAAAATGTAATTTTCAAATATACAAGACAAATGCGGTTATCAATAATTTGTACATGCATATGGTGTATAGAAACTTAAATTTGAAAGGAGATTTTTATCATGACAAACTTTGAAGATATTAAAATTTTACAATCTGAAAATGAGACGTGCCCAGCTATTGGTTATCAAAAAGCTTCTATTTGTGTACCTGTATCTGTTACACCTTTTGCACATGCAGGAACAACAGTAACAACATGTTGTGGAGACCCAGTCGTAAGATCTGGAAACATTCCATGTCCTGGAATAAAAAATGGTTCTTGTTCCTTCACAATTACACAAGATATTTGTGTCGCTGTCCCTGTCGTATTTGGAGCAGAAGCAGTGGTTGGAGATACTTTTGTAAATTGCATTGAATCAAGTGAGAAAAATATTTGTAGAAATTGCGGTCATAATGAGGATCAATAGTTATGAGTAATAAAACAGACCATCAGGAGGTTAGAGATGAGAACACTTGCTCTGCTATAGCTGTACATCATGCCAATGTAAGTGTGCCGATTCAATTTCACCCATTTGCCATTGTAGGTCATGTTGAAACGGAATGTGTTGAAGATCCAGAAATTATAATTTGTGAAGATAGAAAAAATCCATGCTGTCATGGGAATAAACTGATAATTACACAAACACTTCGTATTACTATTCCAATTGAGTATGGTGCAACAGCTAATATAGGATGTACGTCAGTAAATTGTAAAGGAAAACAACAAAGAGAACATGTCGCTTCAGAACAACGAAGAAAAAATCAATGGAGTAAATATTTTTGTTCGTGAGTATTTTAATTTTATTATTTTGTTTATCCCTTTATAAATCATTATATTCAAAATATATGTTATGTAAAATGAGATAAAATTGAAGGAATAAACGATTAAAAATGAATTTTGTATTATTCAATATAATGCGTAAAAATGTTAACACACCTAAGGGAAGCATGAAAAGCAAAAAGATTATAAACTTACGCTTCCCTTCCAAGAAAAAGAAACATTTTTACGCATCATTTTTCATTTGAATCACATTTTATCTCAACCCCTCTTTATACCACTGAGTGCCTAAAATACATAAAAATTAGATATTCTGAGTAAAACCTGTGAAAATCATAAAATCTAGTTGTATACCTTACTATTTTTTCAAGATAAAATGTTGTTTTCACATCTTCGTTCTTTTTCAGCACACCGATTACATAAAAATGTACGATTTTTACTTCTTCTTTTCGTCAA